>ERZ1645187.2060-NODE-2060-length-18057-cov-132.749417_pt1 | contig 18057 bp, 18 predicted proteins | sample MGYA00575352_ERZ1645187 | MGnify/ENA primary metagenome ERZ1645187 (study PRJEB40837, sample SAMN11349314) | freshwater sediment metagenome | isolation source: river sediment | host: Sediment | place: India: Wazaribad , New Delhi | collected 2017-02-21 ... | reverse complement strand
TGTAGAGCTCGGAGCGATCGTCGAGCGGGCCGGAGATGATCAGCGGCGTGCGCGCTTCGTCGATGAGGATCGAGTCCACTTCGTCGACGATGGCGTAGGCATGGCCACGCTGCACCATCTGGGCGAACTCGTACTTCATGTTGTCGCGCAGATAGTCGAAGCCGAGCTCGTTGTTGGTGCCGTAGGTGACGTCGCAGGCGTAGGCCGCCTTGCGCTCGTCGTCGTTGAGGCCGTGGACGATGACGCCGACGGTGAGGCCGAGGAAGCGGTAGATCTGGCCCATCCACTCCGAGTCGCGCTTGGCGAGGTAGTCGTTCACGGTGACGACGTGGACGCCCTTGGCCGGCAGGGCGTTGAGGTAGACCGCGAGGGTGGCGACCAGCGTCTTGCCTTCGCCGGTCTTCATCTCCGAGATCTTGCCCTCGTGGAGGACCATGCCGCCGATCATCTGGACGTCGTAGTGACGCTGACCGATGACGCGCTTGGCCGCTTCGCGCACGGTGGCGAAGGCGGGGACGAGGAGGTCGTCGAGGTCGGTGCCGTTCGCCAGTTGCTCGCGGAAGAGCCGGGTGCGGTCGCGGAGCTCCTCGTCGGTGAGCTTCTCGATTTCGGGCTCGAGGGCGGCGATGGCCGCGACGCGCGGTCGATAGGCCTTGACCTTACGGTCGTTGGCGGAGCCGAAGAGCTTCTTGGCGAGTGATGCGAGGCCGATCATGGAGGCCCTTCCTCGAGGTCGTGCGTGGTGTCGCGGCTTCCGGACTCCCGCGGGGCGCGACCGGAGTCGCGGTCGCCTCGTCGGGCTCGGATTCACCGACGGATCGGACCTCGACTGGACCGGACCGGCGACGATGATGTGACGGCGCGACGCCGGCGCTCTCGAGGTCGGGTGGACGCGCGCGAACTCGGCATGCGTCGCCCTTCGTCGCCCGCGCAGGCGAGGCGGCTCGGGACAGATAAGAGTGGGTCCGACGGATGTCAACGTCACCGCGCCGCCGCGGCCCGCCGGTTGTCAATCGCCGCGGTTCAGGCCAGAGTCGCCGCCGATTCAGGGGGAGTGGAGGACGCCCTCGCCCGAAGGTCACAACCTCGCCACAAGGCGCGGTCCAGATGTCGGCCCGTCGGCGCTCCCTTCTCGCGAGGGGGCGACGGAACGTCGGTTCGATCCCTCCGGATCGCCCTCCAGCCCAAAGGACAGTCTTTCTCATGACCGGACATCGCAGGATCGCCGCGCTCGGCGCTCTCCTCGTCGCTCTCGCCGCGCCGGCCGCAGCCCAGGCCCAGGACAAGGTCCTCGCCAAGGTCGACGGCCAGCCGATCACCGAGAAGGACGTGGCCTCGGCCTCCGCCTCGCTGGCGGCCCAGCTGGCGCAGTTGCCGGAGGAGGCGCGCAAGCGCGCGGTGCTCGATCGTCTGGTCGACATGCGCATCGTCGCCAACGGCGCCGCCAAGGCCGGGCTCGATCAGTCGGACGCCTTCAAGGCACGGCTCGAGCAGGTCCGCACTCAGCTCCTGGTCGCCGAGTTCGTCAAGGCCAAGGTCGAGCCGTCGGTGACCGAAGAGGCGATCAAGGCGCGTTACGAGAAGGACGCCAAGTCCTTCGATCCGCCGGAGGAGATCCATGCCCGCCACATCCTGGTGAAGGAAGAGGCGGACGCCAAGGCGATCATCGCCGAACTCGCCAAGGGCGCCGACTTCGCCAAGATCGCCGGTGAGAAGTCGGAGGATCCGGGTTCGGGATCGCAGGGCGGCGACCTCGGCTTCTTCGGTCCGGGCGAGATGGTTCCGGAGTTCGAGACCGCGGCCAAGGCGCTGAAGCCGGGCGAAGTGACCAAGGAGCCGGTGAAGAGCCAGTTCGGTTGGCACGTCATCAAGCTCGAGGAAAAGCGCAAGCAGCCGCTGCCGGCGCTCGACGAGGTCCGCGACCAGGTGAAGCAGGCGCTGGTCGGCGAGACTTTCACCAAGATGCTCGACGACATGAAGAAGGCCTCCAAGGTCGAGATCGACACCAAGGCGCTGGAGGCGAAGTGAGCCGCAGGATCGGGCGTCGGCGACGACGCCCGCGACGGTCGGAGGCCGGGTCTTCCCGAGGGGGAGGGCCCGGCCTTCGTCGTTTCAGCGCCGGGGGTCGCGGCGGTCGACGAGGGCGGCGACGAGGCGGGGGACGTCGGCTTCGTCGAGGCGGCCGGTGAGCAGGCGGAACCAGTTCAACGCCGCCAAGTACTCGCGCAGCACCGCCGCCTCGGCCATGTCGGCGATCTCGCCGCGGGCGACGGCGCGTTGGAAGATCGGCGTCATCGGAAATTCGGGGTCGTCGAGTTGGCCGGCGAGGGCGGCGCGGGCGCGGTCGTCGTGCTGGGCCTCGCCGATGATCGCGGCATAGGCGCGGCCGCCGGGCCCCTCGCGCCAGAAGCGCCAGAGGTCGGTGAGCAGGATTTCGAGATCGCGCGCCAGCGAGCCGGTGTCGGGGCGGGAGAGGGCCTCGTCCTTGTGGCGACGATAGACCTCGAGCATCAGCGCGGTGCGGGTCGGCCACCAACGGTAGAGCGTCGGCTTGCCGGCGCCGGCACGGCGGGCGACGGCCTCGAAGGTGATGCCGGAAAAGCCCGTCTCCGCCAGGATCTCCTCGGCGGCGGCGATGATCGCGGCGTGGCTCGCCTCGGATCGACGGGGGCCGGCGGAGCGACGGCGGGGAGGGGATGTGGGATCGGGCATCGCGGGGAGTCTCGTCCGAGTTGGCCGCGCGGGCGACGGCGGATGGCGCCGGGGCCGGTCTTGGAGGGTTCTTAGGCGCCGGCCGCATGCTAGTCGCCTCGGTCGGGACTGGACAGATCGATCGCGGTGTTTTATAAGAAACGGAACGTAACGTTTGTATGAAGCCGCCGCCGATGAACTCTCTTCCGCCGTCTTCCCTCGAGCCCACCTTCCTGACGCGCCTGCTGCCGTCGCGTCTGCGCTTCGCCTTGCTGGTGATGCTGGGTGCCTATCCGTTGATCGCCGCCCTCTTCGTGCTCATCGGACCGATGGTCGCCGATTGGCCGATGATGATCCGGCCGTTGCCGATCGTGCCGGTGATGGTGATCGGCATGGTCTATGTCGTCATTCCGGCGGTGCATCGGGTGGGCGGCGGATGGATCGCGCGGGGCGCCCGCTGAGCTTCGGCGCTTGAGCGGGCGGGCGACGACGGATAAACCGACGACATCGATCGACGAAGAGGTCCTCCCATGTCGCACGCCGTCTCTCCGCTCGCGCCCAAGGCCTACCCCGCGACCCCGGTGGTGCCCGGCGTGCGTTTCGCCACGACGCAAGCGGGGATCAAGTACAAGGGGCGTACGGACGTGCTCTTCGCGCTCTTCGACGAGGGCACCCGCGTCGCCGGCGTCTTCACCAAGTCGAAGTGCCCGTCGGCGCCGGTCGACTGGTGCCGGGCGAACCTCGCCCAGGGCAGCGCCCGGGCGCTGGTGGTCAATTCCGGCAACGCCAATGCCTTCACCGGCAGACGAGGCGCCGAGACGGTGCGGATCACCGCCGACATCGCCGCGAAGGCGGCGGGCTGCGCGCCCGCGGAGGTGTTCCTCGCCTCGACCGGGGTGATCGGCGAACCGCTCGATCCGCAGAAGTTCGCGGGCGTGCTCGACGAGACGGCGACGCGGCTGGCCGAAGGGCCGTATCTCGACGCGGCCCGCGCGATCATGACCACCGACACCTTCCCCAAGGTGGCGACGCGGACGGCGAAGATCGGTGAGACCGAGGTGGTGCTGGTCGGCATCGCCAAGGGGGCGGGCATGATCGCGCCGGACATGGCGACGATGCTCTCCTTCCTCTTCACCGATGCGGCGATCGAGGCTCCCGTCCTGCAGTCGCTGATCTCGGCCGCGGTGGTCGACAGCTACAACGCCACCACCATCGACGGCGACACCTCGACCTCCGACACGGTGTTGCTCTTCGCCACCGGTCGGGCGGCGGAGCGCGGCCAGGTGCCGGTGACGACGGTCGACGATGCGGTGCTCGCCTCGTTCCGGGCGGCGCTCGAGAGCCTCACCCTCGAACTCGCCCAGTTCGTGGCGCGGGACGGCGAGGGGGCGCGCAAGTTCGTCGAGGTCCGTGTCGAGGGCGCCGTCTCCAAGGCGTCGGCGCGGCGCATCGCCATGTCGATCGCCAATTCGCCGCTGGTGAAGACGGCCTGTGCCGGCGAGGACGCCAATTGGGGGCGCGTCGTCATGGCGGTGGGCAAGGCGGGCGAGCCGGCCGAACGCGATCGTCTGGCGATCTGGTTCGGCGAGACGCGGGTGGCGGTCGAGGGTGAGCGCGATCCCGCCTATTCGGAAGAGGTCGCCTCGACCTACATGAAGCGCGATCACATCGTCGTGAAGGTGGAGATCGGCCTCGGGACGGCGTCGGACACGGTCTACACCTGCGACCTGACCAAAGACTACGTCGCGATCAACGGCGACTATCGGAGCTGAGGATGAAGATCGTCCTGGTCGCGGCCGTGGCGTTGATCGATGCCGACGGGCGGGTGCTGCTGGCGCAGCGCCCGGAGGGCAAGTCCATGGCGGGCTTGTGGGAATTTCCCGGCGGCAAGGTCGAGGCGGGCGAGAGCCCGGAGGCGACGCTGATCCGCGAGCTCGACGAAGAGCTCGGAATCGAGGTGAAGGAGGCGTGTCTGGCGCCGCTCACCTTCGCCAGTCACCGTTATGAAGATTTTCACCTCCTGATGCCACTCTATGTCTGCCGTCGTTGGTCCGGATACGTTTGTGGTCGGGAAGGTCAGTCCCTCAAATGGGTTCGACCGACACGACTGCGCGAATTCCCGATGCCGCCGGCGGACGAACCTCTGATCCCTCACCTGATCGATCTCCTGTGATCGGGTGGACCACGAGAGAGACGACGGGCGTGCGCATGACCAGGACGATCGACCGACTTCGGGCCCGTCTCGGCGCTCTCGCGAGCGACCGCGCCGGCTCGGTGTCGATGGAATACGGTCTGGTCGGGACGCTCATCTCGGTGGCGATCATCGGGGCGCTGTCGTCCACCACGACGGGCCTCGGCGACAAGTGGAACCACGTCGCCGACACGATCACGTCGTTCCTGCGCTGACCGCGTCTCCCGTCCACTCCGATCCGCTACGCCGCCCCTCGGGGCGGCGTCTTCGTCTTCAGCCGTCGTCGCGGATCGGTCGGGCGTGCAGCGCCTCGGCGAGGCTCACGGTGGCGCTTCCCGGCTTCGCCGGTTTCTGCTGGCTCTCGTGCGGCGACCAGCCGGAGGCGGAGACGATCTCGAAGGTGGCGCGCAGGCGGCCGTCCGGGTCGGCATGGCGTTCGGCGTAGATCTCGGCGGCGCGCAGCAGCAGGCGGCGGGAGATCGGCCGACGAGATCGGTCGACGAGCGGGTTGGTGGCGCCCATCGCCCGGAGATCGGCGACGAGATCGAACATCGAGCGGTAGCGGACGGTGAAGCGGTCGCTGTCGGTGACCGGTAGGGCGAAGCCGGCGCGCTGCAGGAGCGAGCCCAGATCACGCACCCCGACGAAGGGGGCGACGCGCGGCGACAGGCCGCCGGTCAGCTCGATCTCGGCCGCCGAGAAGGCATCGCGCAGCTCGCGTAAGGACTCCCCGCCGATCATCGCGGCGAGGAACAGGCCGTCGGGGCGGAGTGCCCGGCGGATCTGGACCAGCGTACCGGGCAGATCGTCGACGAACTGCAGCGACAGCATCGAGACCACCAGATCGAGGCTCTCCGGCGGGAACGGCAGGGCTTCCTCGTCGACGACCAGATCGACGCCGGGGCCGTCGTCGAGCGCGGCCACCAGGACCTCGTCGGCCTTGGCGAGGCGGCGGATCGCGGCGGCGGCCGGGCCGGCGGCGAAACCGAGGTCGACGGCGCGGCCGAAGCGGCGCATCACCGGGATCAATCGATCGTCGAGATCCTCCACCGCGCGGGCGAGGAGAAAATCGGCGCCGTCGCGGAGTGTTCTCCGGGCGCGGGCCCGACGGACGGCGAGCAGGGGGCGGTCGAAGAGGCGGGGGGCGGCGGTCTCGGTCATGTCGGCTCCTCGCCGATCCCTTCGCACGGGGCGCGACTGAGGTCAAAGGCCGTGGTCTCGCGCATCGGTCGCATCGGGGCTAGAGTCGCGTGAGGGGTGAGCGAGCGATGCGGACGGGCGACGAGGCGGAGGAGGGAGAACGTGGCGGGCGGCGCGGGCTCGCGCGGCTCTTCGCACGGTCGTGCGGCCTCGGGGCGGCGGCCGGACGGCGTCTGCTCGATCTCGTCCTGCCGCCCGTCTGCATGGCCTGCAAGACGCCGGTGGCGACGCCGCACGGGCTGTGCGCCGCTTGTTGGAGCCGTCTGAGACCGATCGAGCGGCCCTATTGCGAGCGGCTCGGCATTCCCTTCGGCTACGATCTCGGTCCCGGGGCGCTGTCGGCGGAAGCGATCGCCATGCCGCCGGTGTTCGATCGGGCTCGGGCGGCGGTGCTCTTCGAGGACGTGGCGCGGGAGATCGTCCACGGGCTCAAGTACCACGATCGCACCGAATTCGTGCGACTGGTCGGGGGCATGACGGCGCGGGCCGGGCGGGAGCTCACGGTGGACGCCGACGTCGTCGTGCCCCTGCCGCTGCATCGGCTGCGGTTGTGGCGGCGTCGGTTCAATCAGGCGGCGCTGATCGCCCACGAGGTCGGGCGGCTCGCCGGCGTGCCGGTCGAAGTCGCCGCACTCGGCCGCATCCGGGCGACGCGGCCGCAGGTGGGGCTCTCGGAGCGCGAGCGGGCGGAGAACGTGCGCGGCGCCTTCCGCGTCGCGGCCGGGCGTCGCGGGGCGATCGAGGGCAAGCGGGTGGTGCTGGTCGACGACGTGTTGACGACCGGGGCGACGGTGAGCGCGGCGACGCGGGCCCTGAAGCGGGCCGGGGCGGCACGGGTCGACGTGCTGACCTTCGCGCGGGTTGCCCCGGGCGGGCCGATCACGATATGAACGCTGTCATGTCTTCGGCGCGGACTTCCGCGCCCGATCGAGGATTCGTCATGGCCGAGCCCCATGTGCTGATCTACACCCGCGACTTCTGCGGCTATTGTTCCGCCGCCAAGGCGTTGCTGCGCGCCAAGGGCGTCGCCTTCGAGGAGCGCAACGCCACCTCGAACCCGGAGTTCCGTGCCGAGATGATGAAGGTCTCGGGCCGCAGCACCTTCCCGCAGATCTTCATCGGCGCGACCCACGTCGGCGGCTGTGACGATCTGCACGACCTCGACGATCGCGGCGGGCTCGATCCGCTGCTCGCCGGTGCGAAGGCCTGAGGGGACGAACCCGTCGGAGGTGTGATGTCGACGTTCCGTGCCGCTCTCGTGCAGATGACCTCGTCGCGGTCGGTCGCCGACAACGTCGCGACGCTCGACCGGCTGGTGCGGGCGGCGGCGGCGGGCGGGGCGACCTATGTCCAGACACCGGAGACCACCGGCATCATGGACGAGGATCCGCAGCGGCTGTTCGAGACGCTGACCGACGAGGCCGGCGACGCGGTGCTCGCCCATGGCCGCCGGCTCGCGCGCGAGCTCGGGATCCATCTCCACATCGGCAGCCTCGCCATCAAGGTCGGCGACGGCACCAAGGCGGCGAATCGCGCCTTCGTCATCGCGCCCTCGGGCGAGATCGCTGCGCGCTACGACAAGATCCATCTCTTCGACGTGCAGCTCGCCGACGGCCAAGTCTATCGCGAGAGCGCCCGTTACGTCGCCGGGGCGGAGGCCGTGACGGTCGATCTGCCCTTCGCGCGCTTCGGGCTCGCCATCTGCTACGACCTGCGCTTCCCGCACCTCTTCCGCACGCTCGCCAAGGAGGGCGGGGCCGAGGTGCTGACCGTGCCGGCGGCCTTCACCAAGCCGACCGGCGAGGCGCATTGGCACACGCTGTTGCGTGCCCGGGCGATCGAGACCGGCTGCTGGGTGCTCGCCGCGGCGCAGGCGGGGTTGCACGAAAACGGGCGTGAAACCTACGGTCACTCGGTGGTGATCGATCCGTGGGGACGGGTGGTCGCCGAGGCGGGGATCGAGCCCGGGGTGATCTTCGCCGACGTCGACACGGCCGAGGTCGCGGCGGTGCGGGGGCGGGTGCCGTCGCTGGTCCACGATCGACCCTTCGAACTCCGCGCGGCCGGGAGGGTCGCTCCATGATCCATTACACGCTGATCTGCGAGAGCGAGCATTCCTTCGAGGGCTGGTTCCGGTCGTCGGGCGATTTCGATTCGCAGGCGTCGAAGGGGCTGGTGTCCTGTCCGACCTGCGGGTCGATCCGAGTGACCCGGGCGTTGATGGCGCCCAACGTCCAGTCGGCCAAGGCCAAGGCCGAGCGCGAGGAAGCCGTCAAGCGCCAGTCGGTGATGATGCCGGATCCGGCGCAGAAGATGATGCTCGAAGCGCTGCGCGAGATCCGCAAGAAGGTGACCGAGAACGCCACCTACGTCGGAGACCGCTTCGCCGACGAGGCGCGCAAGATGCACCACGGCGAGATCGAACATCAGGGCATCTACGGCGAAGCCACCAACGAAGAGGCTGCGGCCCTGTCGGAGGAGGGCATCGAGTTCCAGCAGTTGCCGGTGCTGCCGGAAGAGAGAAACTGATCCGGCTCAGTTTCTCTCGAGCCAGCGAAGCCGACAAGCCCGCGAGGCGCCGACGATGAGCCTCTCGACCTCTCCGCGCGACGATCGCCTCGCGGCTCGGCTGCGCCGCCGGCTCGATGCGGAGGCGACGCGGCTCGGCTTCTCCGGGCTCGGGGTGACGACGCCGGAACGCGTGCCTGATCTCTCGGGCGATCTCGCCGGTTTCGTCGCCGCCGGCTTCCACGGCACCATGGGCTGGATGGCCGAGACGCCGGAGCGCCGGGCCTCGCCGCAGGGGCTATGGCCGGATGTGCGCTCGATCGTCGTCGTCGCCTTCGATTACGGGCCGGAGGGCGACCCGCTCGCCGGTCTCGCCCGGCGGGATCGCGGGGTGATCTCGGCCTATGCCCGCCACCGCGACTACCACGACCTCGTCAAGGGCAAGCTCAAGGAGCTCGCCGGGGGGCTCGTCGCCGAGGCGAAGCGCGCGGGATCGGCGTGCGACGTCAAGGTCTTCGTCGACACCGCGCCGGTGATGGAGAAGCCGCTCGCCGCCACCGCCGGCCTCGCCTGGCAGGGCAAGAACACGCTGGCGGTGTCCCGGCGGATCGGGGGCTGGTTCTTCCTCGGGGTGATCTATACGACGGCCGAGCTCGCGGCCGATGCATCCGAGCCGGTTCGTTGTGGCTCGTGTCGGGCCTGTCTCGACGCCTGCCCGACCGACGCCTTCCCGGCGCCGCATCGGCTCGATGCGCGGCGCTGCCTCTCCTATCTCACCATCGAGCACGCCGGACCGATCCCGGTCGAGTTCCGGGTCGCCATGGGCAATCGCATCTACGGCTGTGACGACTGCCTGGCGGTTTGCCCGTGGAACAAGTTCGCGGCTGCCGCGCGCGAGGTGAAACTGGTGGCCCGGCCCGAGCTGATCGCACCGGCGCTCGCCGATCTGGTCGAACTCGACGACATCGAGTTCCGTAGGTATTTCGCCGGCTCACCGATCAAGCGCACCGGGCGCGATCGCTTCGTCCGCAACGTGCTGATCGCCATCGGCAACGCGGACGATCCCGCCCATCTGCCGGCGGTCGAGCGGCGGCTCGGCGACGGCGCGGCGGTGGTGCGCGGCGCGGCGGTGTGGGCGGCGGGACGGCTGGCGACACCGGAGGCGTTGGCGCGGCTCCACGCCCGCCACGGTCCGGGCGAGGGCGACCCGCAGGTCGCGGCGGAGTGGGCCGCGCTGGGGTTCGATGCGGGCCGGGTCAGCGACAGCGGCTGAGGCCGGGGATCTCGGCGCCGGAGCCCTTGAAGACGATGGTCAGGCGCTTGTCGGGGTGCAGCGTCGCCACCACGGTCTCGCGGCGCGGCGGCGCGCCTTGGACGAAGCACTTGCCTTTCCAGGTGACGACGTCCTCGACCCGCCCGACGTCGGTGAATTCGCAGACGGTCTCCTCGGAGGAGAGTTCCATCGGCTTGATTTCGATCGCCGCGCCGGAGCCGCAGACGTCACGGCTCTCGCCCCACCGGCCGACGATGGTTTCGCGGGCCGACGCCTCGGCCGTGGTGAAGGCCAGGAGGCCGAGGACGAGCGGGGCGAGACGCATGGAGAGGCTCCCTGACGAGACTTCCGTCATGGTGACGCGGCGCAGCGGTCCGGACAAGGGGCGAACGATGAGACCGCCGACCCGGAGGGCGGCGGTCTCATCCATCCTCCTGATCTGCCGGTCGTCAGGCGAGGGCGCGGGAGGCTTCGCGGACCCGGCGGGTCGCCTCGTCGACGCGGCGGGTGGCCATGGCGATCTCGTTCATGCCGCGGGTGATGGTCTCCACGCCCGCGGCCGCCACCTGCATGTTGGCGGACATGTCGCGGGTCACCGCCTCCTGCTCCTCGACCGCGGTGGCGATGTTGGTGGAGATCTCGTTGATGCGGGCGATGGTCTGGGAGATGCCGGAGATGGCGCCGACCGCCTCCTTGGTGGTCGACTGGACCTCGGCGATCTGAGCGCCGATCTCGTCGGTGGCCTTCGAGGTCTGGGTGGCGAGGTTCTTCACTTCGCTGGCGACGACCGCGAAGCCGCGGCCGGCCTCACCGGCGCGGGCCGCCTCGATGGTGGCGTTGAGCGCCAGGAGGTTGGTCTGCGCCGCGATCGAATTGATGAGATCGACCACCTCGCCGATCTTCTGGGTGGCGGCGAGGAGCGTGGTGATGGTGGAGTTGGTGTGGTCCGCCTGGGTCACCGCTTCGTTGGTGATCTCCAGGGCGTGGACCACCTGACGGCTGATCTCGGCCACCGAATGGGCGAGTTCCTCGGCACCGGAGGCGACCGCCTGGACGTTGGACGAGGTCTGGGTCGAGGCGCCGGCGGCGCTGGTCGCCTGTTCGCTGGCCTGGGAGACGGCGCCGGTGATCGAGCCGAGTTCGGCATCGATGCCCTTCTGTGCCTCCATGCGCTGCTGGCGATCCTTCACCTGCGCGGTGATGTCGGTGGCGAACTTCACCACTTTGAAGGGGCGGCCCGACATGTCGAAGATCGGGTTGTAGGACGCCTGGATCCAGATCTCCTTGCCGCCCTTGCCGATGCGCTTGTATTCGGCCGCCTGGAAGCGACCCTGGCGCAGGGCGTCCCAGAAGGCGCGGTATTCGGAGCTCTCGCGATGGCCGGGCTCGACGAACATGCGGTGGTGCTGGCCGCGGATCTCGTCGAGCCGATAGCCGAGCGTGTCGAGGAAGTTCTGATTGGCGTCGAGGATGGTGCCGTCGAGGTCGAAGGAGATGACGGCCTGGGCCTTGTCGATCGCCTTCAACTGGCCCTCGTATTCGGCGCTCTTCAGCTTCTCGGCAGTGATGTCGGTGGCGAACTTCACCACCTTGAAGGGCTTGCCGTCGCGGCCGAGCAGGGGGTTGTAGGAGGCCTGGATCCAGACCTCCTTGCCGCCCTTGCCGATGCGCTTGTATTCGGCGGCGCGGAAGTGACCGCGGCGCAGGTCGTCCCAGAAAGCGCGGTAGTCGGCGCTGTCGCGATGGGACGGCTCGACGAACATGGAATGATGTTTTCCGCGGATTTCTTCGAGCGAATAGCCGAGCGTATCGAGGAAGTTCTTGTTGGCGGTGACGATGGTCCCATCCATCTGGAATTCGATGATCGCCTGGGATTTGTCGAGCGCGGCGAGCTTGGCTCGGTCTTCACGGCTCGAAGAGAAGATGCTCATGGCGTCGGACCTCATGACTTGTCGGACATCGCTCGATCCGTCGCGGCCGTTGCTCCCGATTCGCGACAGTCTGGCATATTACGTAGTTCCTCCAAGGAATCCTCGGTGAAATGAGTTAACAGACCCATAATCGTGACAGTAGAAGTTGACGAGATATTTCAAATATCACTCAATGATGCGATGCTTGCGGTGTAATACTTTTCATGCTACGGGCCGGCCCGGAGTGGTCGGTCCACGAGCCGCGATTTCAGGTCGTAGACGTGGGCGTACAACGGGTCAGGGCGTGTGCGAGTGCTTGTTCCAGGCGGTCGTCACCCCAGAACAGTTCGCCGTCCGCGGTGACGAAGCTCGGGGCGCCGAAAAGGCCGAGAGCCGTGGCTTCCGCGGTGTCGGCGCGCAGGGCGGCACGGATCGCGTCGTTCTCGGCGGCCCGGAAGCAGACTTCGGGCTCGAGGCCGAGCCCTTCGAGGATCTCGGCGAGGGTGGTGCGATCGGCGATGTCGCGGCCTTCGGCGAATTCGGCTCGATAGACCTCCCGGGCGAAGGGCGCCACCCAGCCTTCGTCGCGCCCGAGGCGGGCGAGACGGGCGGCGAGGAGGCCGTTCTGTGGGAAGGGATCGGGCAGGCGGAAGGCGAGACCGCGGGCGGCGGCGATGCGCTCGATGTCGCGGACCATGTAGCGGCCCTTGGCGGGGTAGAGATTGAACGGTGAGGTCGGCCAGCCCTGCGCCGCGAAGATCGGCCCGAGGAGGAAGGGGCGCCAGTCGATCGCGACGCCGGCCTCGGCCGCCAGGGCGTCCACCCGCATCGCCGAGAGGTAGGAATAGGTCGAGGCGAATTCGAACCAGAAGGCGAGACGCTGCATGGTGATCCTCCCGTCGTCGATCGGGAGATGATCGGTGATCAGGCGACGGGCGTCGAGGGCAGGGGTCGGCGCGACAGGACGATCCAGCGCCGGGTGAGCAGCACGGCGACGACGGCGAGCCCCAGAGCGAGGCCGAGCCAGACGCCGGTTCCCTCGAGCCGGAAGGGGAAGGCGAGGAGGATCGACGAGGTGAGGCCGATGCCCCAATAGCCGAGCAGGGCGATGATCATCGGCACACGGGTGTCGTGGCGACCGCGCAGCATGCCGGCGGCGATGGCTTGGATGCCGTCGACGATCTGGAAGAGCGCGGCGATGGCGAGGTAGTTGCGGGCCAGGGCCAGGGTGCCGGCATTGACCGGGTCGGCCCGGTCGAGGAAGGCGCCGAGCAACAGGTCGGGAGCGAGGGTCATCAGTGCGGCGGTGACGCACATCACCGCGATGGTGAGGCCCCAACTGGTCCAGCCGGCGATGGCCATGCCGGGCGAGTCGTGGCGGCCGAAGGCGAGGCCGACGCGCACCGTCACCGCCTGGGAGAGGCCGAGCGGCACCATGAAGGCGGTGGCGGCGATCTGCAGGGTGATGGCGTGGGCGGCGAGCGCCTCGGTGCCGACCAGACCGATGAGGAAGGCGGCGGCGTTGAAGATCGTGGTCTCGAAGACGATCATCAGGGCGATGGGCAGGCCGAGACGCCAGAAGTCGCGGTAACGCGCCCAGTCGGCCTGCCAGAAGCGACCGAAGAGGTGGTAACGGCGGAAGCGGGTTTCCGTCGCGACGACGACGGCGAGGCCGGCGAAGAGGAAGACCATGGTCGCCGCGGTGGCGACGGCCGGGCCGTTCGCCCCGAGCTCCGGTAGGCCGAAGTCGCCGTGGATCAGAGCCCAGCCGAGCACGGCGTTGATCGGCACGGCGGCGAGGCCGACGAGCAGCGTCCAGGCGGGGCGCTCGAGCGCGGCGAGGAAGGAGCGCAGCGCGACGTAGCCGAAGAACGGCAGCAGACCCCACATCAAGAAGCGCAGGAAGGCGCCGGCGCGACGCGACAGCTCGGGGTCCTGGCCGAGCGCGAGGAAGATCGGTTCGCCGTTCCACAGGATCGCCCACATGGGGACGACGACCGACACCGCCACCCACAGCGCCTGTCGCAGGGTCCGGCGCAGGTCGCGGACCGAATGGCGCATGCGGCCGCGCTGCTTGGCGACCATCGGCATGGTCGCCGACATGATGCCGACGCCGAAGAGCAGGAAGGTGTTGTAGAGATTGACCGCCAGAGCTCCGGCCGCCACCGCCTCCGGCCCGAGCCGGCCGAGGAGCAGCACATCGGTGGTCGGCAGCGCCATCTGGGCGAGTTGCACGACGATCAGCGGCCACGCCAGCGCGAGCGTGTCGAGGAGTTCGCGGCGCCAGAGGGCGAGGGGGGCGAGAGGCATGGGTGAAACGGCTCTGCGGGCGGCACGACCCGGCGAAGGCGCATCATCGCGCCGCCCCGCTCTCTTGGAGGTTCGTTCGATCGATCACAAGCCGATTTTCTTCATGCGATCGATCACGGACGTTCATCGACCGGCAGTTTCGCTGTTCGGATCGGCCGGTCTTTCGTGAACGACGTGGCCCGCCGGCCGACGAGGTCGATCAGCGGCGGCAGACGAAGGTGGCGAGATCGCTCTTGCTCGATCCCGGCACCAGGTCGAACCATTTCGTCGGCGTCTCGCGGATGTCTTCGGGCGCGGTCTCGCTGTAGCCGAGTTCGCGCATCCGCTTGGTCGAGCAATCGACCTCCGCCCGCGTGTAGCCGACCGAATCGACGCCGACACGCTTGTGCAGCGTACGGACGATCGAGCCGCGAGCCACGGCTTCGAGCAGATAGTAGCGCCCCTTGTCGCCCGCCATGCTGCGCGGGATGAGGGTTTCCGTCGCCGCCACGGTCGTGGTGGTCGAAAAGCCCATCACCAGGGCGGCGAGCCACGGGAACTTCCGGCGCTCCATGTCGTCCTCACGCGTCGAGATTGGCCGCGAGCGCGTTCTCCTGGATGAAGTCGCGGCGCGGCTCGACTTCGTCGCCCATCAGGCGGGCGAAGATCTCGCCGGCGTCGTCGGCCTCCTTGACCCTGACCTGGAGGAGCGAGCGGATGTTGGGGTCGAGGGTCGTCTCCCACAGCTGCTCCGGGTTCATCTCGCCGAGACCCTTGTAGCGCTGCATGGCGATGCCCTTGCGGCCCTGAGCATAGATAGCGTCGAGCAGATCGTTGGGGCCGTGGACGACGGTCGACGTTTCCTTGCGCCGCAGGGTCGCCGCCGAGGTGAAGATCTCCTTCAGGCGTGCCGCGTGACTGTCGATCTTGCGGGCGTCGGCGGAGGCGATCAGGCCGGCGTCGAGGGTTCGGGTCTCGGTGACGCCGCGCAGGGTGCGGGTGACGACGATGCCGCCGTCTTCGGCGACGACGCCCGACCAACCCTTCTCGAATTCGTCGGCGAGCGCATCGAGACGGTCGGCGAGGGTGGCGGCGATCTCGGCGGCGCGGGCCTCGTCGTCGAGGATGCGCTTGTCGAGGGCGCCGCAGATGGCGGCCTGTTCGACGATGCGCGGCAGGTAGCGGTGGTGCAGGTTGTCGATGCCGTGACGGATGACGCGGGCCTCGTCGACGACGGCGCGCAGGTCGGCGCCGGCCAGTTCCTCGCCGCCGGCGAGCACCAGACGGGTCTCGTCGAGGCCCTGGTCGATCAGATAGTCCTCGAAGGTCTTCTGGTCCTTCAGGTACTGTTCCGACTTGCCCCGCGTCACTTTGTAGAGCGGCGGCTGGGCGATGTAGAGATAGCCGCGATCGATCAGCTCGGGCATCTGCCGATAGAAGAAGGTCAGAAGCAGCGTGCGGATGTGGGCGCCGTCGACGTCGGCGTCGGTCATGATGATGATCTTGTGATAGCGGATCTTGTCGATGTTGAATTCGTCGGTGCCGATGCCGGTACCGAGCGCGGTGATCAGCGTGCCGATCATCTCCGACGACAGCATCTTGTCGAAGCGGGCGCGTTCGACGTTGAGGATCTTGCCGCGCAGCGGCAGCACCGCCTGATTCTCGCGATTGCGGCCCTGCTTCGCCGATCCACCGGCCGAGTCACCCTCGACGATGAACAGTTCCGACTTGGCGGGGTCCTTCTCGGAGCAGTCGGCGAGTTTGCCGGGCAGCGAGGCGACGTCGAGGACGCCCTTGCGGCGGGTGAGTTCGCGGGCGCGGCGGGCGGCCTCACGGGCGGCGGCGGCCTCGACCACCTTGCCGACCACGATCTTGGCCTCGGCCGGATGTTCCTCGAACCAGGTCGACAGCGCTTCGTTGAGGAGGTTCTCGACCACCGGGCGGACCTCGGAGGAGACCAGCTTGTCCTTGGTCTGCGACGAGAACTTCGGGTCGGGCACCTTGACGGAGAGGACGGCGGTGAGGCCTTCGCGGCAGTCTTCGCCGGAGAGCGAGACCTTCTCCTTCTTCATCATGCCGGAGGAATCGGCATAGCCGGTGACCTGACGGGTCAGCGAGGCGCGGAAGCCGGCCAAGTGGGTGCCGCCGTCCCGCTGCGGGATGTTGTTGGTGAAGCAGAGCGTCTGCTCGTGATAGCTGTCGTTCCACCACAGGGCGCATTCGACGGTGATGCCGTCGCGTTCGGCCTTCATGTAGAGCGGCGAGGCGATCGCCGGCTTCTTGGCGCGGTCGAGATACTTCACGAATTCGACCAGACCGCCCTCGTAATGCAGCTTGACGATCACCGGCTCGACGCCGCGACGGTCCTCGAGGATGATGTTGACGCCGGAATTGAGGAAGGCGAGTTCGCGCAGGCGGTGTTCCAGCGTGGCGAAATCGTATTCGGTCTTGGTGAAGGTCTCGGGCGAGGCGAGGAAGGTCACCTCGGTGCCGCGCCGGCCGGGAGCCGGACCGACCACCTTGAGATCCTCGTCGGGGACGCCGTGGCGGAACACCATCTTGTGTTCCTTGTCGTCGCGCCAGATCCTGAGCTCGAGCGTCGAGGACAACGCGTTGACCACCGAGACGCCGACGCCGTGCAGGCCGCCGGAGACCTTGTAGGAGTTCTGGTCGAACTTACCGCCGGCGTGGAGCTGGGTCATGATGACGTTGGCCGCCGACACGCCCTCCTCGGCGTGGATGTCGGTGGGGATGCCGCGACCGTCGTCGCGCACCGTCACCGAACCGTCGGCGTTGAGGCGGACGAAAACTTCCGTCGCCCAGCCGGCCAGCGCCTCGTCGATGGCGTTGTCGACCACCTCGTAGACCATGTGGTGCAGGCCGGAGCCGTCGTCGGTGTCGCCGATGTACATGCCCGGCCGCTTGCGAACCGCATCGAGGCCCTTCAGCACCTTGATCGAATCGGCGCCGTAGTCGTCCGCGCCGGTCTTCGGAGCGCCGTCGTTGTGGTTGTCGGTCATGGGCTCGGGATCACTTTCCATCGACTTTCACGAGGCCTGTTCATACAGGGGCGCGCGCGCGGGCGCAAAGGCCGCGGCGAAGGCTCGAAAAGCCCTGTCGAATCAGGCGGTTGTGTGACCCTTGCGGAGGGCGTCCGGAGCGCTCCGGCGACCGATTCGGCGGGGGAGGCGACCGGGGCGGCGCGGTGGACCGTCCGACGCGTGCTTTCGGCTCGACGCGGCGGTCGCGCAGACCGGCGCGACGAGGCGCGGAGCCGTGATCGCGACGGCACCGACGGCGGAAAACCGAGGCGAGGGCCGGGCGTTCCGGGGAGACTGAGGCGGTCCGGGCACTCGGCGGTCCGCCGGCCGGCGTGACGGCGAAGGCCGCCCCGGGGGGCGGCCTTCGGGTGTCGGCGATGTCGGGCGAGGCTCACGCCGCCGCGTCGACCTCGTTGGCGACGGCGAAGTGGAGGCGGTCGCCTCCGGCGGAGATCGAGACCGCGGCACCGTCGCCGATCTGGCCCATCAGGATCCGCTCGGCGAGCGGGTCCTGGACCTCGCGCTGGATCACCCGCTTCAGCGGGCGGGCGCCGTAGGCCGGGTCGTAACCGCGATCGGCGAGCCATTCGCGGGCGCTCGGCTCCAGGGTGAGGGTGATGCGGCGGTCGGCGATCAGCTTCTCCAGCCGGGCGAACTGGATGTCGACGATGCGGCCCATCTCCGAGCGCTTCAGCCGGTGGAAGAGCAGGATGTCGTCGAGCCGGTTGAGGAACTCGGGGCGGAAGTGAGCCCGCACCATCGCCATGACGGTGTCGCGCGCCTTGTCGACGTCCTCGCCCTCGCCGAGATCGACGAGGAACTCGGCGCCGATGTTGGAGGTCAGCACGATGATGGTGTTGCGGAAGTCGACCGTGCGGCCCTGGCCGTCGGTCAGCCGCCCGTCGTCGAGCACTTGGAGGAGCACGTTGAAGACGTCGTGGTGGGCCTTCTCGA
>ERZ1645187.2059-NODE-2059-length-18070-cov-32.038690_pt1 | contig 18070 bp, 21 predicted proteins | sample MGYA00575352_ERZ1645187 | MGnify/ENA primary metagenome ERZ1645187 (study PRJEB40837, sample SAMN11349314) | freshwater sediment metagenome | isolation source: river sediment | host: Sediment | place: India: Wazaribad , New Delhi | collected 2017-02-21 ... | reverse complement strand
TTGAACACGGGCGTATGAATAACAGAAACGGCGGAAAGCAAAAAGGCCAATCGGAAGATTGGCCTTTGCTGATCAGCGCAGCGCGCCCAGAGCGATTCGAACGCCCGACCCTCTGGTTCGTAGGCAAATCGAATAAAAAATTAATATTTATTAACAGCAACTAAAACGCTTGCCAACATCGATTTCAGTCACGCCAAGTCACAACGATGTCACTATAAATGATGTCGTGACACATCAACAGGCTTGAACGAGACGAAGAAATCTATTTAATCTATGCCCAATGCTTTTTGGGTTGCTGGGTCAATCTCGCCTGTTCCTGGCAAGCGATATGCGACTTGAAACCGTCGCAAAGCATCTCGGGTCTTACGTCCCATTGACACATCGTAGAACCTGGATCAAATCCTCTAGCAGCCTGTCGGACTTGAGCCGACCAAGCCGATGAAATTGAGCCAGGAAGGCAGAAATTTGCTGGTTTTTGTCTTAAGACGCACGATTCCCCCTTGTTTTTGCTACTGTGGACGCAATACGGCCATGCGTTTCAAATTCCAGGCGAGGCAAACCGGCGTCCATTCTCCCATGACTTTCTTTAGGCCGCGCAAGGAGAACTGACGAAAGCCCAGTACGGAATTGATGATGCCGAATACGTGTTCGACGGTTTGCTTACGCAGCGCATATAGGGTTCGGCCTGCCTTCGTTTTTAGCTTGTGTGCCATGGCCTGGGCGGGCGTGGCATCAGCCGGCAAGGTTGCCGGCTCGGTAAAGCGTTCCTCCAGCGCAGGATGATGCTCGTCCCGCTTCACCGCAATGAACGGGTCAATCTCGTGTGCCTCGCAGGCTTCAACATTCCTGGCGCTATAAAAGCCCGTGTCCGCCACGAGTTCCTTCGGCCGACCCAGTGAGGCCGGCAGCGTCGCTAATTGCTCAAGCATCGGCAGCACCTGTTCCTTGTCGTTGCAGGCTTGTGTCACGCCAAGTGCGATGACCAGCAGGCTGCTCGTATCGATTGCGGCCTGGGCCGTTATAGGCTTGCTCAAAGCCGCCGCCGGCCACCGGCATAATGCGCGATGCCTCATCGGTCAAATTGAGTTGATCTTGCGCCTTCGCGCCGGCAACCGGCGGTTTCGGCGGCTTGCCGCCTGGCTTCCTGCCGCTTTCCTTGACCTTCTGTGCGCGACGCGCCAGCTTGCTCTCGTACTCGGCTTGTTCTTTCTCAAAGCGGGCTTTGGCACGCTCCTCGATCTTGACCTTCGCAACGGCTATGGCCGCCAGTCGTGCCTGGCGACGAGCAATTTCCTCCGGCAGGTTCATGCCGTCCGGCACCGCAGATTGGTCGGCCCGCTCGGCCATCGTCAGCAAGGACTCGACTTCTGCCTTGAGTTGGATTTCCAACTGTTCACTGTGCCCGTATTACAGGGCGCTGTGGCGAGAGGCATTCGCCTTGACCTTGGCGCCGTCCAGACTGATCGTGCCTAGCTTCAGGAGTTTCATTTCACGCGCCATCTCCAGCACTTGCACGAACAGGCCGGCTAACTCATCGAGAAAGCGCCGCCAAAAGCTTGCCAGCGTGTCATGGTCAGGGTGGGTGCCGGCGGCAATGAAGCGAAAGGCCACCGAGTCGTGGGTCGCACGCTCAATCTTCCGACTCGAGAAGACGCCGTTGGCGTAGCCATAGACCAGCAACACCAACAGCACCGAGGGGTGGTACGCCGCACTGCCCCGACCCGCTTAGGCTTTCTCCAGGGCGCGGATATCGAGCCCATCAACGACCTCGACAATAAACCGGGCAAGGTGATCTTCCGGCAGCCATTCATCGACCGAAGGTGGATGCAGGTAGCCGGTCTGGCGGTCAACGGGATGGAAGCGACTCATTTCTCAGGATGCCTTCAGTTGGCACGTTCGCATTATCCCTTTTGCACAGGATTTGTCCGACAGGCTGCTAGGCGACCATCTTGGCTGGAAGCCTCTCGTCCTGATCCACAACAAGCGAATAATCCGCAAGCACGAAGAAATCCTCGGCATCAGTATCCGCGAGTTCTTCCCGGAAGAAGGCCCGAGTGCGGAACGGTCGTTGGGCTACAGCATCGCCAAGAAGACCGGCAACTTCTGGAAGGCGGTCAGCGGCGAGATCAAGAGCGACGAACTGAAGGCACAGCGCCGCGAACTCGCATAACGGGTAACAAAAGCCCTTTACGGGTTTTTGAATACCCCTTACTCTTAAGGGTATGGATTCTCGTTTTCTCACATCTACGGGTTTTGACGCAAACTCAACCGGCCCCGGGCTGGCTGCGGTAGTTGCCGCGTCAGCGGCACCCACGCAGACAAACGAAATTCCCAAATTTGGTTGCGAAGGATCAAGAAACTGCAATGAAAATAACTCTGGATGTGATCTGCGATAGCTTGACTCAGGGCAGTCGCACCAGAGTCGGCAAAGCGACTGCCACGCTCATTTAGCGCTCGCGGCAACGGCCCTTGGCGGGCGCCTGATGCAGAAAAATAATGGCGCCGACGATCTTTGCGATCAGTATGCTCCAGGATCAAGGCTTTCTCCTTGCCAATGCTTCTCCGTTCGGCGGCATGCTCGCAGGCATTGTCCGAAGATGTGGTGCATGAGGTAATCAGGAGAAGTATTAATTCCCGCGAAGTAGAAATATCATCCTCTCTGCACACGTACCGGGACGCGAACCATAAGCCAGACCCGGCGGATTTTGGGGGACATCTGCAAGCCCGCATTCTGGATAGAAAATTGCTTGGGAAATGTTAACGCTGACAATTTCCCAAGGCGCAGCATCCGCTTTGACAAGCGGTGCGCCGGGGATATTTCGAACGGAGTCGACTTAAAACGCCATTTTGCGATGGCAAATCGGATACCGGGAAGCATTTTCCGGTGAATGCCATCCAGCTTTCGGGAGAACTGCGATGACCAACGGCTTGAATGAAGAAGCACTGTTCTGGATGCGTCTGGCGGCCTTCGCCAGCCTGTCGGAGCATGTCCTGGCGACTGGTGCCGCCCTGGCGGACGCGGAAGAACTTCTGTTCGGCTGGAGTCTACCTGGCAGGCTGCCTTCCAGATACGCATGCCTGACCGGCGGTGTCGCAAATGCGACAACCTGGGTGTGATCAGCAGATCCTGAGTGGCAAGCAAGCACTATTTCGGTGCATTGCTTGCCCTTTGGCCCGATACTGAATCATGGCGTCACGCCGCCAGCCCGGCGGCGAGAAAATCCATCAGCACGCGCACGCGGTGCGGCACGTGGCGGTTGCTGGGCAGCAGTGCGTAGATGCCGAGTTCCTGCATCGGGTAGTCGTTCAGAATCTGCTCGACCTGCCCGCTGGCGATGTAATCGTCGACAATGAAATCCGGATGACAGGTGATGCCCATGCCGCGCACGGCGGCTTCGATGAGCACCTCGCCGTTGCTGGCGGTAATGCGGCTGCGCACCGGCACGGCGAGCGGCTGTCCGTCAACGATGAAGGAAGGGGCGCCGCTGCCGGCCAGGGTGTAGCCAAGATATTCGTGATGCGTTAATTCGCCCGGTTTTTGCGGTCGACCGTGACGGGCAAGGTAGGCGGGTGCGGCAACGACCTTCATCTGGCTGACGCCGATCTTGCGCGCCACATCGCCCGCCGCCAGCTGACGGGTAATGCGGATGGAGAGATCGATACCCTCCTCGATCAGGTTCATCCGCCGGTCGCTGTAATCCATGTCCAGCGAAACTTCGGGGTAGCGGGCCGCAAAATCGAGCAGCAGCGGGGCGACGCGTTTGAGGCCGAAACTGAGCGGCAGGGCAATGCGGATATTGCCGCGCGGACTGACGCGCTCTTCGGCCACATCGGTTTCGGCAGTCTCGACCAGGTTGAGGATGACCCGGCATTTTTCGAGATAGGCGGTGCCCGCCGAGGTGAGCGACAAGCGGCGCGTGCTGCGCGCCATCAGCTTGACGCCCAGGTGCGCTTCCAGCCCGGCGATCTGGCGGGTGACCACCGAACGCGCCACGCCCATCTGCTGCGCAACGGCGGCAAAACTGCCCAGTTCGGCCACCCGCACGAAAAGTTGCATTGCATCGAGACGATCCATTGTTGCAGATTCCGCAATAAAGATTTGCACATTGTCGTCTATTTCTATGCAAAAAGAAGGCCTAAAGTACGTTCATCGCAACGGGAGTTCCCCCAATGACACAGATTCAGCCCACCCTTTTCGTTCCGCACGGTGCGCCGACCTTTGCGCTGCGCCCCGGCGCGGCCGGCGCGGCGCTGGCTCGCCAGGCGCAAGCCCTGCCGCTGCCACGCGCCATCGTCATCGTCAGCGCGCACTGGGATACCGCCGAGCCGACCGTCGGTTTTGCCCAGCGTCCGGAAACCATCCACGACTTCTGGGGCTTCCCGGACGAGCTCTACCGCATCCGCTACCCGGCCACCGGCTGCCGCGAGGCGGCCGAGGAAGTCGTCGCTACGCTGCATGCCGCCGGCCTGCCGGCGCACAAGGATGACGAACGCGGCCTCGATCACGGCGCCTGGGTGCCCTTGCGCCTGATGTTCCCGGATGCCGAAGTGCCGGTGATTCCGCTTTCGATCCAGAGCCACGGCGGCCCCGCAGCGGCCTACGAACTGGGCCGGGCGCTGGCGCCACTTGCAGCGAAAGGCTTTCTGGTGATCGCTTCAGGCAATGTCACGCACAACCTGCGCGACTACCAGATGGCCGCACGCAGCGGCGGGCAGACACCGGCTTATGTGCGCCAGTTCACTGACTGGCTGGCCGACCGCCTGTACGCTCGCGACATTTCGGCCTTGCTCGATTATCGCAAGCAGGCGCCGGGCGGCGTGCAGGCGCACCCGACCGATGAACATCTGCTGCCGCTTTTCGTGGCGCTCGGCGCAGGCGGCGAAGGCGCGCAGATTGAACGTTTTCACGCCGGCATTGACGATTACGTGATGGCGATGGACGCATTTTCATTTTTGCCCAATTTTGGAGGTTGACCGTGACAGACCGCTATACAAGCACCGCCAAGACCCTGCACTGGCTGATGGCAATCCTGCTCTTCGGACTACTCGCGCTGGGTTTCTACATGCACGACCTGCCGCTTTCGCCGCAAAAACTTCAGTTCTATTCCTGGCACAAATGGGCCGGCGTCACCGCCTTCCTGCTGGTGCTGGCCCGACTTGCCTGGCGCGTCACGCACATTCCGCCAGCTCTGCCGGCCAGCATGCCACGCCTGATGCAATTCGCCGCCCACGCCGGCCATTTCGTGCTCTACGCGCTGATGATCGCCATCCCGCTTTCCGGCTGGCTGATGAGTTCGGCCAAGGGTTTCCAGACCGTCTGGTTCGGCGTGCTGCCGATTCCCGACCTGCTGGACAAGAACAAGGAGCTCGGCGACCTGCTGGCGGTGGCGCACAAGGGATTGAACCTGCTGTTCGTCGCCGTCCTCGCCGGCCACATTGGCGCCGCCCTGAAACACCATTTCATCGACAAGGACGACATCCTGACCCGGATTTTGCCCAAACACTGAACCACCCCAAGGAGAACGCCATGAAACGTTTCATTCTCGCCCTCGCATTGACCATCGGCCTGCCGCTGGCCGCACACGCCACCACTTTCAACCAGGTGCAGACCGACAAGAGCGCCATCGCTTTCACCTACCAGCAGATGGGCGTCAAGATGGACGGCAAGTTCCGCAAATTTGCCGCCAAGCTGAGTTTTGCCCCGGCCAAGCCGACCGAAGGCAGCGCCACCATTGACATCGATCTCGCCAGCATCGACACCGGCGCCCCGGAAGGCGATCAGGAGGTCGCCGGCAAACCGTGGTTCAACACCAAGGTTTTCCCCACCGCGCAGTTCGTTTCCACCGGCGTCAAGCCGCTCGGCGGCAACCGCTATGACGTCGCCGGCAAGCTGACGATCAAGGGCAAGACGCAGGACATCGTCGTTCCCGCCACCTTCACCGCCCAGGGCAACAGCGGCGTCTTCGACGGCACATTCACCATCCGCCGTGGCGACTTTTCCATCGGCGAAGGCTCCTGGGCGAAATTCGACATCGTCGCCAACGACATCCAGATCAAGTTCCGCATCACCGCCGTCACTGGCAAATAACCCCCCAACCACCACCGGAGAACCCACCATGAAAAAACTCACCAAACTCGCCGTAGTCTTCGCTTTCGCCACCGCTGCCGCCGCCCCGGCGCTGGCAGCACCGGAAACCTTCGTCATCGACGGCACCCACACCTTCCCGCGCTTTTCGTACAGCCACTTCGGCTACTCCACCCAGGTCAGCCGCTTCAACAAGACGACCGGCAAGGTCGTACTCGACAAGGCGGCCAAGACGGGTGCGGTCGACGTCGAAATCGACACCAAATCCGTGGATACCGGCTACGCCACCTTCAACGAGCACATTCAGGGCGAAGATTTCCTGAATACCGCCAAGTTCCCAACGGCCACCTTCAAGTCGACCAAGGTCATTTTCGAAGGCGACAAACCGGCTGCGGTCGAGGGCAACCTGACGCTCAAGGGCGTGACCAAGCCGGTCACCCTGAAGGTCACCGCCTTCCAGGCCATGCCGCACCCGATGCTGAAGAAGGACGCCATCGGCGCCAACGCGACGACCACCGTCAAGCGCAGCGACTTCAACATGGGCAAGTACGCCCCCAACGTCGGCGACGAAGTGACCATCGACATCGGCCTCGAAGCCATCAAGCAGTAAATCAGCACGCGCAAAAAAAGAACCCGGGCGTTTGGCGCCCGGGTTTTTGTTTATCGATGCCAATCCGGCGCTAGTCCGCCGGATAGCCCTCCGGATTGGCCTCCTGCCAGCGCCACGCGTCGCGGCACATGGCATCGAGATCGAATTCGGCAGTCCATCCGAGTTGCGCCTGAGCAAACGCCGGGTCGGCATAGCAAGCGGCGACATCGCCGGGGCGCCGGGGAACGATGCGATAGGGAACGCGCCGTCCGCTGGCCTTTTCAAAAGCAGCGATCACTTCGAGCACGCTGTAACCACGACCGGTGCCCAGATTCACTGTCTGTACACCGGCAGCAACCTCGAGCGCGGTAAGTGCCGCCAGATGCCCGCGCGCCAGGTCGACGACATGGATGTAATCGCGCACCCCGGTCCCGTCCGGCGTCGGATAATCGTTGCCGAACACGCTGAGCTCGGGTCGCCGGCCAATCGCCACCTGCGTCACGAAGGGCATCAGGTTGTTCGGAATCCCGCGCGGGTCTTCGCCGATCAGCCCGCTGGCATGCGCCCCAACCGGGTTGAAGTAGCGCAGCAGCGCTATCCGCCACGCCGGATCGCTGGCCGCGAAATCCCGCAGCATTTCCTCGATCTGCAACTTGGTTCGCCCGTAGGGATTCGTGGCCTGCAAGGGAAAATCCTCGCGAATCGGCACCGCATGCGGGTCGCCATAAACCGTCGCCGACGAACTGAAAACCAGGTTTCTGACCCCGGCCTCCGCCATCGCTTCGCACAGACGCAGGGTGCCGACCAGATTGTTGTCGTAATAGCGCATCGGCTGCGCGACCGACTCGCCGACCGACTTCAGGCCGGCAAAATGAATGACCGCCGTAATCGGCCAGGCCTTGAAAACCGCTGCCATCGCTCCGGCATCGCGGATATCGCCTTCGACAAACGCCGGACGAACCCCGGCGATCCTTTCGATGCGTTCGAGCACACGAATCGAACTGTTCGACAGATTGTCGAAAATTACCAGCTCATGCCCGGCCTGCAACAAGGCCACGACCGTATGCGAGCCGATATATCCCGCACCGCCTGTCACCAGAATCATTTTTTCTCCATTTGCAACGATGGTCGTGGCCAAGCCACGAATGCGAATCGGGAATTCTACCGTGCCATCGCGACATCCGGCGCAAAGCCGCGAATCGCTGCTCGGCCCTGGAGCGGCTGATCAACAATAAAGCGGCCGATGTAGGCATTTGGTCATATAACTTAAATACTAGTTTCGGATACTCGCGGATTCCTATTTCTTCAGCGATGCCAATGCAATCGAGTACCGGCTTCCTCAGCAAATACAAAATCCTGATCTCCGCCATTGCGACATTTTTCGTGCTGAGCATCGGTATTTTCTCGTTCAACCTCTACAGTTCGCAGCAGTTGTCCGAAGACGCGGCGCACATCAACGACAGCGGCAAGATGCGCGGCCTGACGCAGCAGAACGCCAAGGCGATTTTGTCGCTGGCGCAGGAACTGGCCGCAGGCGAGCCGATCCAGACCAGTCAGGCGCAGATTTCCGAGAGCATCCTGGGCATGGAAGAGATTCTCGTGCGCACCCGCAAGCGTGCGGAACTGGCGCACGACGAAAATGAACTGGAGCTGCTCAAGCGCTTTGAAAAAGGCTGGGGCCAACTGGCCCGCCTCGGCAGCGAGGTGATCGGCGTAGAGCAACCGGATGCCGGCGCGGTGGATGCATTGCGCAGTAAATCGTTCGCCACCAACGTGCGCTTGCTGCAAGACATCGACGACCTGACCCAGCATCTCGAGGAATCCGCCTCCGCCCGCGCCAACCAGCTCAAGCTGGTGCAGGCGGCGGCGATTGCAGCGGCGCTCATCAACTTCTTCATCATCGTTTTCTACGCTTTCCGCAGCCTCGCCAAGAGCGACCGGATTGCCTTTGCCGCGCGGCGCGAAACCGAGCAGATTCTCGATACCGTTCGTGAAGGACTGTTCCTGATCGATAGCGACGGCAAGGTCGGGCAGCAGCGTTCCGGGCTGCTCGAAAGCATCTTTCCCAAGCCGCTGCCGCCGGGTGTCAGCTTCAAGGAAACGCTCGCGCCGCTGGTCAGCAAGGAAACCCTCGAATCGGTCGAAAACTATATCGGCCTGTTGTTCAACAAGCGCGTCAAACCCGCGCTGATCCAGTCGCTCAATCCGCTCAACCGGGTCGAGATCGCGAATCCCAAGAAGGGCGAAAACGCCTCCATCTTTCTCAGCTTCGGCTTCTCGCCGGTACGTGAAGTGGGTGAGAGCACGGTTGCCCATTTGTTGGTCAGCGTCGTCGACGTCAGCCAGGAAGTCTATCTGGAGCGGGAACTGCAAAGTGCCGAGGAGCGCGCCAAGAACGACATGGCCCTGCTGATCGGCGTGCTCGATAACGACCCGGCGGTCGTCGAAGGCTTCCTGAACTCAACCTCGAAACGACTCGGCGAGATCAATACCGTGCTCAAGGAATTCGACCCGCACGGCCACAGTTATCGCGAGGTCATCAACCTGGTATTTCGCGTCATCCACAGCATCAAGGGCGAAGCCGCCGCCTTGCGTCTGGGGCCGATTTCCCAGGAAGCGCACGCTTTCGAGGATACGCTGGCGCCGCTACGTCACCGCGAACTGAGCGGCGAGGATCTGATTCCGGTGGCCACCGGCATCGGCGGCATGCAGCAGGCGATCGCCAAGGTCAGCCGGATCACCGACCGCATCGGCAGCTACATGGGCGCAGCCAAGGGCATCGCGGACAATCCGGCAGCGCATGCCGCCGAAGAGGATGTCCAGCAGACCCTGACCCGCATCCAGCGCATGGCGCTGGGCATGGCCGCCGATCTGAACAAGAAAATCCGCGTCGAAACCTCCCTCGCCCACATCGAATCGCTGCCGGAGTCGATTCATCGGCTGTTGCGCGAAGGCTTGCCGCAACTGGTGCGCAACGCCGTCGTGCACGGCATAGAAGACCACGAGGAACGCTCGTCCGCCGGCAAGGCGGCGGAAGGGCTGCTGCGCATCGAGCTCAAACGCGATGCGTCGTCGGGCTGCATAGAAATCAAGGTGAGCGACGACGGGCGCGGCATCGACGTGGAAAAACTGCGCAACAAAATGCTGGCATCGGGCAATTACACGCCGCAGGCGGTCGCCAGCATGTCCGACCGCGATGTCGCAGCGATGATCTTCCAGCCCGGATTCTCGACCGCCGACGAAGTCACCGATCACGCCGGGCGCGGTTTCGGACTCGACGTGCTGCATGAGCTGGTGCGCGAAACCGGCGTCCGCCTGCGCATCTCCTCGACGCCACGAGTTGCCACCTCATTCACCCTGAACTGGAACCCCGCCAAATGAAATACAAGCTCATGATCGTCGATGACTCGATGATTATCCGCAACCACATCACCCGGCTGATGTCCGACCCGCGTCTGCCGGAATTCGAAATCGTCGGCCTGGCCAGCGACGGGGAGCGCGCGCTGGCACTGGCCCAGGAACGACGCCCGGACTGCGTGACGATGGATCTGACGATGCCCAACATGGACGGCGAAGCCTGTATCGAAGCACTCGCCAAAATCCTGCCCGAAACGCGCATCCTGGTCGTTTCCGCACTCTCCGACAAGGCCACCGCACTGCGCGCGTTGACCAAAGGCGCCCACGGCTTCCTGCACAAACCTTTCACTGACGACGCAATCGTCAACTCGCTTCTGGAGTTAATGGAATGAACTTTCGCGCACTGACCCCTGAGGATATCGAAGTATTCTCCGAGGCCATTTCCAACTTTTTCAACCTGATGACTCGGCAACCCGCGCAGGTCAAAACGGCTTACGTTTTCCAGGAGCCGGCACCCATCATCTGGAACGATTTCAATGGCGTCATTCAAGTCTCGGGCGGCTTTCGCGGCTCGATCGCCTTTTCCGCACCGCGCGGCCTGCTGAGCGAAATTCTCATTGTGATGGGCGAGTCCGGCAAAAGCGATGCCCACTTCCTCGACATCGTCGGCGAAATCGCCAACCAGCTTTCCGGACGTGCACGCAAACACTTCGGCGAGGCGCTCGACATTTCCCCGCCGATCTCCTGCGAGCGCGATGGTTTCCCGCTCAAGGCCACGGCCGATGGCCCGGCCTATGCCATTCCCTTGACCTGGGGCCCCTACGAGGCAAATCTGGTCGTGCACCTCGATCTCGTCAAAAAGTCCTGAGCACCCGCACCCACGCCCTGGCCTTCCGGGGCAGTCACGGCGACACGCTTCGGTGGATTTTCGGGGCAAGTCGGGCATGCCGGCGGACGATTTAATACAGCTGTTGCATCACTCCCATTAAACTTCTGGCTCCAAACCCAACCCGAGGATAGCCCCATGACATTGCGCTCCCCAACGCTGCTCGTTGCCCTGCTTGCTCTTGCCTTCTCCGCTACCGGCTTTGCCGCCGATTATTCGAGTGCCCCGGTCACGCCGAAGGCCTACAAGCCCGGCATCGTCATGACCCAAGCCGTTCAGGCAGGCATTACCCCGGATGGCGCCATCGAAATCCTCAAGGCCGGCAACCGTCGTTTCACCAGCGGCAAGCTGTTGAGCCGCAACGTCAAGGCCAGCGTCAGCAAAACCGCGCTGGGTCAATTCCCGATGGCGAGCGTCGTCGCCTGCATCGACTCCCGCTCGGCCCCGGAACTGGTCTTCGACCAGGGCATCGGCGACCTTTTCGTCGCGCGCGTGGCGGGCAACACGGTCAATGACGACATTCTCGGCAGCCTCGAATTCGCCAGCAAAGTCGCCGGCTCGCGCCTCATCGTCGTCCTCGGCCACACCAACTGCGGCGCCATCAAGGGCGCTTGCGACGGCGTCAAGATGGGCAACCTGACCACGCTGCTCGACCGCTTCCAGCCGGCCATTTCCAAGGTCAAGACCGACGGCGAGCGCAACTCCCACAACCACCAATTCGTGCAGGAAGTCACCGAGATGAACGTCGACGTCGCAATCCAGACCATCCGCGACAAGAGCCCGATCCTCAAGGAACTGGAAGATGCCGGCAAGATCAAAATCGTCGGCGCCATGCTGGATATTTCCACCGGCAAGGTCAGCTGGCGTTAAATAGCGCCCACAGGCAGTCGCACAAGGCCGGGACATCCCGGCCTTATTTCCGCTAGCAGCCTGATTCCTTGCGACAAGGCGCATCTCCGAAGGGTCGAAGGCGCCCAGAAACAATCTGTTGCGGCCAACCGAAGAAATGTTATTGCGCATGACATCGACAATGAGTGGTCGCACCGGTAGTTTCACTCCATGTAAGGAATTCGCAAGACCGACCACTTTCCTCAATGGCTCGATAACTTGCATGCCTCCAAGCGAAAACTGAGTTTCTGCTTACCGGTAGAGACAAGGCCACCTAAGCCAAAGACATCAAGGCGGTATTGCGCCTCGCACGCAATCATTCGCAGTAGCAAGCATGACCAAGACCATTACCACGCGCTATGACGTTGCCGAACAACACCTCAGAACCCCAAAGGAAATGGCCGTCTACCTTGAAGCCTGCCTGGAAGCAGCCGACGGCAATGCTGCATTCATCGCCAAGGTGCTTGGCGACATTGCGCGCGCCAAAGGCATGTAGCAAGTCGCGCGCGACGCCGGGCTGTCTCGCGAAAGCCTCTACAAAGCCCTCTCCGGCAACCGTAGCCCCGGCTTCGATACAATCCTGAAAGTCATCGGCGCACTTGGGCTGAAGTTGCATGCCGAAGTAAGTCATGGCTGATGAGGTGCCGAATTCGTCGCTTCAAGGGAAACCACCGCTGTCAGCTAGCCAGTTGCGGTCGACCCGGAAAATGGGGGTAAAACGGAAACGGCGCTGGACCATCAATTGATTCCGCGCCCTTATTCCACATAAGCATAGGCTCGCAAAATGCAGAAACACCGTCGCTTCGTTGCACACATCGACATTCTCGGTATGCGCGCAATGATGAAAAGAGACCCAGAAACCGCCTGGAAGGTTCTCTCTGGACTCGCTACCGTCAGAGAACACATTAGCCAACTTCAGGTTGGCTACATCAAGTCAGCAAGGCGCGAGATGCTTGCGTCTCGCGTGATGACGCTCATGTTCTCCGACACGATCCTACTTTTCACAAAGACCGAGACGGCCGATGATCTACAAGCCATCCTAATTGCATTGGGTGAGTTTTTTCACAAGGCGATGGTCAACTTGGTTCCGGTGCGAGCTGGTCTGGCCAGTGGGCAGTTTTTCTTCAACATCGAAGAGTCGATGTACGCAGGCCCAAGCTTGATCGAAGCGTATGAGATCGGCGAAGCTGCCCAATGGCTCGGAATCGTGACGACCAAAGATATCTACGAACAGGCAAAGCAGGCCGAGTTCAAGACTGGCTCAGAGGATATCGTGATCGCGGCCGACATCCCTCAGAAGGATGGCTGGATTCCAGGGTACGCAATGAACTGGGTCGCGACAGTGCGCCACGACTTCAAGGTTCCAGCACCGATTTCGGTTGACCTCTTTTACTCGCAGTTTGAACACGCATTCGGTTCATTCTCCGCCTTGCCACCAAGCCAGCAAAAAAAGTACCTGAACACGATTCAGTTCGTAAATGAGCGCCTTACTCAAACCTGAGACGTTCCAGCATGACAACAACAGCACAAAATCGGCGGGAAGATCACGGATAGCCCACAATTCTTCTACGACTGAAACCCCAAGGCGCTAAACCACCTTCCCCGGATTCATCAGTCCCTGCGGGTCAATCGCCTGTTTCACCGAGCGCATCAGCGCCATTTCGACCGGGCTTTTATAGCGCAGGATTTCTTCGCGTTTTAGCTGGCCGATGCCATGTTCGGCGGAGATCGAGCCGTTCAGCGCGTGGACGGTGTCGTGGACGATGCGGTTGACTTCGGGCTGGGCGGCGATGAAGGCGGCGTTGTCCTGGGCGTCTGGCTTGGAGAGGTTGTAGTGCAGGTTGCCATCGCCGACGTGGCCGAAGGCGACGACACGGATGCCTGGAAAGGCTTGCGCGAGCGCGGCGTCGGCGGTTTCGAGAAAGTCCGGGATGGCGGAAACCGGCACCGAGATATCGTGCTTGATGCTGATGCCTTCGATCTTTTGCGCTTCCGAGATGTTTTCGCGCAGCGCCCAGAGTTTGGCGGCTTGCGCTTGCGAGGCGGCGAGTGCGCCATCGGCAACCTCACCGCTTTCGAGCTGGGCGGCGAGCCAGCGTTCGACGGCTTCCGGCGCGGCGTCGGAGAATTCGGCGAGGATGTACCACGGGCTGCTGGCCGTTGGCCGCGTGGTTGCCGGGATGTTTTTGAGCACCAGACCGAGCGCGGTTTCGGAAACCAGCTCGAAGGCGGTGAGTTGGGCGTCGAATTCGGTTTTTGCCCTGTTTAGGAGGTCGACCGCAACAGACGGCGACGCCACGTTGAGCCAGCAGGTGGTTTGCGTTTTGGGCAGCGGGAAGAGCTTGAGGACGGCCCCGGTGATGATGCCGAGCGTGCCTTCGGCGCCGATGAAGAGTTGCTTGAGGTCGTAGCCGGTGTTGTCCTTGCGCAGGCCGCGCAGGCCGTTCCAGATTTCGCCGTTGGGCAGCACAACTTCGAGGCCGAGGGTGAGGTCGCGGGTGTTGCCGTAGCGCAGCACTTGCACGCCGCCGGCATTGGTGGAGAGGTTGCCGCCGATCTGGCAGGTCCCTTCAGAGGCCAGTGCCAAAGGAAATAGCCGGTCGACGGCGCGGGCGGCTTCCTGAACGGCGGCGAGCGGGCAGCCGGCTTCGACGGAAATGGTGTTGTTTTTGGCGTCGACCGCAACTATCCGGTTCAGGCGGCCCAGAATGACAACTACTGCCCGGCCCGCGTTGTCCGGCGTCGCCGCGCCGCACAGGCTGGTGTTGCCGCCCTGCGGGACGATGGGCGCACCGGCGGCGGCACAAGCGCGGACGACGGCGGCGACTTCGGCAGTGCAGCCGGGGCGGACAACGCAGCGCGCCGCGCCCTTGTAGCGCCCGCGCCAATCGGTGAGATAAGGCGCCGTGTCGACGTCGGCGGTCAGCACGTGTTCCACACCGACGATGCCGGCCAGTGCCACTACCAGGGAATCGTCACGCATCGTCCGCTTACTCCCGCAGCGACTGCAGCAAAGGCAGCATGAATTCCGTCGCCTTGCGCCCGGCGGCGATCGCATCGTCGGCGCGATGGAAGTCGAGCAGGCCGAGTTGCCCAAGGCGCGGCGCGATCAGCGCGTCGGCCGGTTCGCCCGCCAGCCGCGAACGGGCGATACGCGCCTGCATGATGGCGATGCTGTTGGTTACCACGTCGGCCAATGAAGGCGGTGTCGCGTCGCCCTCCCCCTCGCGCCCCAGCCAGCGCCCCACCGCCTTGCGCCAGGCCGGTGCCTTGGCCGAATCGTCGCCCATGCGTTGGCGCAGGCCGACGGTGTCCATGCCGAGATCGACGGCGATGACGATGTCCGCCCCCAGCGCCCGGCACAGTGATACCGGTACCGGGTTGACCAGGCCGCCATCGACCAGGAAACGCCCGTCGACCCGTTGCGGTGCGATCAGCCCGGGCAGCGCCGCCGAGGCATGCACGGCATCGCGCACGCGGCCTTCGCGCAGCCACACTTCGCGGCCGTTGGCGAGATCGGTTGCGACGCAGGCAAACGGTCGGTCGAGGTGCGCAAACGTCTCGTCGAGGAAGAGGCGCCCGGTGAAACCAAGCAGCTTCTCGCCCTTGATCAGCCCGCCAACACCGAGGCTGACGTCGAAGAAGCCGAGCACATCGCGCCGGCTCAGTCCGCGCGCCCAGCCTTCCAGCGCATCCAGTTCGCCCGAGGCGAAGGCAGCGCCGACGAAAGCGCCCATCGAGGTGCCGCAAACGACATCCGGCACAATGCCGGCCTCGCCGAGGGCACGCAGGACGCCGATATGCGCCCAGCCGCGCGCCGATCCGGAGCCGAGAGCGAGACCGAGGCGCGGGCGGGTCATTGTGGTTTATTGCCGGGGCAGCGCGGTGGCGTAAAGGTCGTGGTGGTCGGCATCGATGACCTTGACCTGGAGGAAGTCGCCGGGCTGGGCATCGAAATGGCCATCGAGATAAACCAGGCCGTCGATTTCCGGCGCATCGGCCTTGGAGCGGGCGATGGTGCCTTCTTCATCCACCGCATCGACCAGCACTTCAATGACGGTATCGATCTTGGCCTCCAGCTTGGCGGCGGAAATGTCTTCCTGCACCTGCATCAACCAGCGGCGACGGTCTTCGCGCACGTCCTCCGGCAGCAACAGACCCAGCTCGTTGGCCTTGGCGCCCTCGACCGGCGAATAGGCAAAAGCACCCACGCGGTCGAGCTTCGCGTCTTCCAGGAACTGGATCAGCATGTCGAAATCTTCTTCCGTCTCGCCGGGGAAGCCGGTGATGAAGGTCGAGCGGATGACGATTTCCGGGCAGATCGACCGCCATTTGGCGATGCGCTCCAGCGTGTTCTCGGCCGATGCCGGGCGCTTCATCGCTTTCAAAACCTTCGGGCTAGCATGCTGGAAAGGCACATCGAGGTAAGGCAGGATCTTGCCTTCGGCCATCAGCGGAATCACGTCATCGACCGACGGGTACGGATAAACGTAGTGCAGGCGCACCCAGATGCCGAAGCTGGACAGCGCGTCGCATAGTTCCTTCAGCCGGCTCTTGACCGGCTTGCCGCCCCAGAAGCCGGTGCGGTATTTGAGATCGACGCCGTAGGCGCTGGTGTCCTGCGAGATAACCAAAATCTCTTTCACACCGGCGCGGGCCAGATTCTCGGCTTCGGCCAGCACATCGCCGACCGGGCGCGAAACCAGCGGACCGCGAAGCGAAGGGATGATGCAGAAGGTGCAACTGTGGTTGCAGCCTTCGGAAATCTTCAGATAGGCGAAGTGATCCGGCGTCAGACGCACGCCCTGCGGCGGCACGAGGTCGGAATACGGATCGTGCGGCTTGGGCAGGTGCTGGTGCACGTAGCCCATAACCTCGTCGGCGGCGTGCGGGCCGGTGACGGCGAGCACGGCGGGGTGCGTGGTCTGCACGATGTCGCCCTTGGCACCGAGGCAGCCGGTGACGATGACCTTGCCGTTTTCGCTCAGCGCTTCGCCGATGGCATCGAGCGACTCTTCGACGGCAGCATCGATGAAGCCGCAGGTGTTGACGATGACGAGGTCGGAATCCTCGTAGCTCGGGGATATTTCATAGCCTTCGGCCCGCAGCTTGGTCAGGATGCGCTCGGCATCGCTGCCGGCTTTCGGGCAACCCAGGGAAACAAAGCCGACGGTCGGCACTTTGATAGTCAAAATTCTTCACCTCTGGCACGGCTAAACAAAAAAGCCCCGACTCGGAATCAGGGCTTGGCGAATCAGCACCGACGCGCGCCGTGCGCAACGCATTCAGCGGAAAGGATTTTCCGGCCAGCGGCGGTTTTAGTCAAACTCGGCAAGCTGCGGTAGCATGGCAAAAACCCCAGGAAACTGACAATGGCATTACCTGTTTTGACCCTGCATGTCGCCCGTACCAAGCTCGATGCCTACTGTGCGCGACGCATCCCCGAACACCTCCGCCAGCAAGTGCGACTGGAACTCGAATACGCCGACAACCACATCACACTGATCGAAACCCGTCCGCATTTCCGCGACCCCAGCCAATGGACTACCCTGCCTGTCGCCCGCTTCCGCTTCAATGCCGGCGCCGGCACTTGGGCGCTGCTCAGCCCCTGCTTCGGCAGCAAGGAAACCTGGCGCCCCTACCCCACCCAACCCAGCCGCGATCTGGACAAACTGATCGCGGCGCTGGATGCGGATGAAAAGGGTGTTTTCTGGGCTTAGTTGCGGTCGACGGCCAAAATGGCAAGAAAATTAATCGACACTTGGCATCCGGATGCCACCTTTCACCAAACGCACGGCATTGACATTGGCCCGAGAAGAATCGACACAACCACTTCTAGATGTCGCTGATTGGCAATCACTTTCGCCCTCAATATACCGGACAGTCGTCAAGGCAAGACTGGGCGTCCCAAAGCCGGTGTATTGAGAACCAACCGCCTGCTGAACGGCCCCAGCACGCAAACCCAATTGCTCACCCATGACCGTCAATACGCCATCCCTGAAAACAATGGCGTAATTTCCGGAAGTCAGCCCGAACGGGGTAATTGCGTAACTTCCAGGCAGCGATGCCGCGTTGGCAAGTGTGCTGAAGTCAAGCACGCCCGCCAGCACCGCTGGCGTCTCGCCACCGACAAAACCAGCATAGCTAGCTGAAAATGGCGGATTGGGCATACCGAACAGCCTGCTAGCATTATTGGCTGTAATGACCAATGCCGCTGCGGTAATGGTGCCGCTCGCGGTGTTGGTGCTCACCGTGTAGTTGGCGC
>ERZ1645187.2058-NODE-2058-length-18078-cov-10.257615_pt1 | contig 18078 bp, 18 predicted proteins | sample MGYA00575352_ERZ1645187 | MGnify/ENA primary metagenome ERZ1645187 (study PRJEB40837, sample SAMN11349314) | freshwater sediment metagenome | isolation source: river sediment | host: Sediment | place: India: Wazaribad , New Delhi | collected 2017-02-21 ... | reverse complement strand
CCGACACCGAATGCGTCTCGATGATCTGGCCATCCTCGTCCTGCAGCAGGTAGGTGCGGTTGCCGTGCAGCACACCCGGCACCCCGGCTGTCAGCGAAGCGGCATGTTTGCCGGTCGCGACGCCCTCGCCCGCTGCCTCGACACCGATCAGGCGAACGCCTTCGACATTGATGTAGGGATAGAAGATGCCCATCGCGTTGGAACCACCGCCCACGGCGGCAATCACTGCATCCGGCTGGCGCCCGACCATTTCCGGCATCTGGGTCAGGCATTCCTCGCCGATGATTTTCTGGAAATCGCGGACCAGCATCGGATAGGGGTGCGGCCCGGCCACGGTACCGATGATGTAGAAGGTGTTGTGGATATTGGTCACCCAGTCGCGCATCGCTTCATTGAGCGCGTCCTTCAGCGTCTTCGAGCCGGATTCGACCGGCACGACGGTGGCGCCGAGCAGCTTCATGCGATAGACGTTGGCCGCCTGGCGCTTGACGTCCTCGCTGCCCATGTAGACCACGCACTCCATGCCATAACGGGCAGCAACGGTAGCCGTCGCCACGCCGTGCTGGCCGGCGCCGGTTTCGGCGATGACCCGCGGCTTGCCCATGCGCTTGGCGAGCATGGCCTGGCCGATGCAGTTGTTCACCTTGTGGGCGCCGGTATGGTTGAGGTCTTCGCGCTTCAGGTAGATCTGCGCACCGCCGAGCAGGTCGGACCAGCGCTTGGCATGGTAGATCGGCGACGGCCGGCCGACAAAGTGCTTCAGTTCGTACTCGTACTCCGCGCGGAAGGCCGGATCGGCCTGGGCGGCGGCATAGGCCGCCTTCAGTTCGTCGAGCGCGCCGAACAGGGTTTCGGCAACGAAGACACCGCCGTAGGGGCCGAAATGGCCCTTGGCATCAGGAAAAGCGTAAGGCGTAGTGGACATGGCAATCTCTCTGCAAATTCGGGAAGGATGAACGAACGGACACCAGCCCGAATCAGGGATGATTCGCCAGATGGTGCCGCCAACAAGTCCGGGTGATGCCACCCGCCGATTTCCGCATGGTCCTTATCCTCTAGCGCTCGCCGCGTCGGCTGCCCGAACGGCAGCAACAAAAGCGCGCATCTTGTCGTGATCCTTGATGCCCTTGCTCACTTCCACGCCCGACGACACATCGACAGCTACCGGCCGAACGCGGCGGATGGCTTCACCGACGTTCTGAGCGTTCAAGCCCCCGGAGAGCACCACATAACCGGGCAAACCAGGCGGGATCAACGTCCAGTCGAAAACATGGCCGCCACCACCAAAACCTTCGACGAAGGCATCGAGCAACAACCCCCGGGCTTCGGGAAACGAGCCGGCGAATTCTACCAGATCGAGCCCCGGCCTCACCCGGGCCGCCCTTAGCCAAGGCCTTGAAAACTGGCGGCAATAAGCAGCATCTTCGTCGCCGTGAAACTGCAGGATGTTGATGGGCAGGGCATCGCAAGCCGCCCGCACAACCTCGGGCCCCTCATTGACGAACAGGCCGACCACATCGACAAAAGGTGGAATCCGCTTCACCAGTTCGGCCGCGCGTTGCGGCGCGACGTAGCGCGGACTGGGCGGATAGAAGACGAAACCGATCGCATCGGCGCCGGCGGCAACGGCGGCGTCGACATCGACTTCGCGGGTGAGCCCGCAGATCTTGATACGGGTTCTCATGTCAGTATTCCATCGAGAAAATCGTCGTCGGTCATCGGCAAGCCCCAATGCGATTCATAGACGGGGCCGCGGAAGTACAAACCATCCGGCGAAAAGGTCGGCGCCGCCAGCTTGCGATCCTTCATCTGCAGAAGTGCATCCATCCACTGCACCGGCTCAGCCCCTTTCCCGATATAAACGAGGGTGCCAACCAGGTTACGCACCATGTGATGCAAGAACGCACTGGCCTCGAAATCGAACACGAACATGCTGCCACACTGATGTACCGCAGCATGGGTCATGGTCTTGATCGGTGACTTGGCTTGGCAAGCAGCTGCCCGGAAAGCGGAGAAATCGTGCTCACCGAGCAGCCTGTCAGCAGCCTCCCGCATCGCAGTCAGATCAAGCGCCCCGTGAAACCAGCCAACACGGCCGAGCCACAAACCGGGACGTTGCGGGCGGTTGAGCAACAAATAGCGATAGCGCCGACCATGGGCGCTGAAGCGAGCATGGAACGCATCATTCACCGGCTGCGCCCAGCGGATGGCGACACCGTCCGGCAAATGCGAGTTGACGCCGCGAACCCACGCCGTGATGGGCCGCTCGACCTCGGTGTCGAAATGCACGACCTGCTGTGTTGCATGTACCCCGGCATCGGTGCGACCGGCGCACAAAACTGCCGTCGGCGTGCCGGCAATCCTGCCCAAGGCCACCTCGACGGCATCCTGCACCGTACCCCCCCCTGCCTGGCTCTGCCAGCCTCGAAAGCTGGTCCCGCAGTACTCGACTCCCAAGGCTATCCTCACAACACCACCGCTCCCAGCAAACCGGCCACACAGGCCACAACCACCGAGGTATCCCGAAACCGCCAAGGCATGGCGCTCAGGCGCATGCAGTCCGGACCGGCAACATCATGTGTGGCAACTTGCAACATACGCCGCCAGCCCCCCTGCTCCTGCGGCCCCTGCAGATTCTCAAGAACCAGGGACAGACGCACGACCAGGCGCTCCACCTGCATGCCCAGCACACTCACTGGCTGCAACAACCCCCACACACCTGAAACCAGTTGCTCCCGTCCCAAACGAACGAAAAGCCAAGCCAGCCAAAGCAACATCACCAACAATCTCGCCACCTGCAAACTGCCCTCTGCCATCCCCTCGTAGGTGGGCGCCCACGACTGATCGAGCCAGGCTTCACCCGGTGCGTTGTAAGCCAAGATCAACCACAATGTCAGCAACAGCCACCTGGCCCGGTACATCAAACCCAGCCAGCGCCAAAATCCGGCGGGGGACCACAATAAAGGGATGCTGGCCAGCGCGGCCAAACCCACATAGCCGAAACGTTGCGCAGCCAGCACGGCAGAAAGCCAGACGATCAATGCACAAGATGGATGCAAAGCGAACCCCAAAAATGCAAATGGCCCCTTGCGGAGCCATTTGCCTGTCGCAAACCTGAATTCTACCCGCCGATACGACCCAGGATTGTTTTCGCCTGCTCAACGAGATCGGCTGGGCCTTCACCCAAAACCTCGTGGAGCAATTCGCGCGCACCTTCCAGGTCGCCCATTTCTTCGTAGGCCTTGGCCAGGTCAAGCTTGGTGTTGACCTCCTCCCACTGCTCATCATGTGCCGCCGGGCTCTCGATCGGGGTGTCGATTGGTGCAGCCGGGATTTCAACCGGCGCCGGTTGCGCTGGCTCGGCAGCCAGGTCGAGATTGATCGAGCCAATATCGAATTCCGGAGTCGCCATCGGCTCACCCAGGAAGACCGAATCGGTCAGTTTGACGTCGAATTCGAGCGAGTCGGTATCGGCAACAGCAGAATTGACAACGGTACTGGTCAATGCCGGCTGCTCCTTTTCACCGCCGAAATCGAGCAAGTCGACATCCCCGACAAAGGTATCGGTACCTGCCATCGGATTCACAACCGTCTGCGTCAGCGATGCATCGACCACTGGCTCCGGATTGGCGGACGCCGTATCGACGGCACCACCCTCACCATCGACGCCAACCCAGGTGCCCAGTCCGACATCGAAGTCCTCACTCACCGACGCCGATGGCATGACCAAGGTTCCCTCTGGCGAGAAGTCCGGCGAAGAGGCTGTAGCACTGCCCTGATCAAGCAACGGTTCCTCGGGAATATTCAGGTCGAAATCAATAGCGCCGCTCTCCGGCTCTTTGCTCGCAGGCAGTGCAAGCTCCGCGGCCAACGATGGCTCCGGTACGGCTGCTTCGGTTCCCAGATCAAAATCCAGCGCATCGGCGGAACCCTGAACCACTGTCGCCGAGAGATCGTCGGCAACCGCTTCGCCAGCGGCCTTGAGCTCAGAAGCGACAGCCTGCTCGCCCAAATCGAAATCGAGGGTCATGCCATCGCTAGCCTGCCCCACGTCTTCAACCGAAGCGGCCGGTTCGTTGGTTGCCGGCGGCTGCACCGAGTCGGTTGCCAACACCAATGTATCCCGCTCAAAGGCGCCGCCAAACGCGAGATCGGATTCCGGCTGCGGGGCCTCCTCAACCGAGAGCACCTGCTCCACTGAGGGCTCGGCAAACGGCTCTTCGGGAAGCGAGAAGCTTTCAACCGGGGTACCCACATCAAGCATGGGCTCAACAGCGGGGGCCGGTGCCATGCTCGGTGCGGCAACGCTGGTATACAGCGGGTTACCTGGGTCAAGGCTGGCTCCCAGCAAGGCCACCTTCTCCCAATCCGGACCGATGCCGGCAGTCTGTGCGTACAACTCACTGGCCAGCGTTTCAAATTGCTTGAGGCTGCGGCGATTGGCATAGATTTCCAGCAGCTTGGCGTGAATCGCCGTACGCTGCGGATCCTTCTGCAGGGCTTCGAGAAGAATTTCTTCAGCCTGGGTATCACGACCGTAGGCCATGTAAACATCGGCCTCAGCAACCGGATCGACTTCATCGGTGTCGATCGTACCCGGACCGGTCTGGCTGAAATCGCCAGTCTGCGGCGGGGTATTGCCGGTATCGACGCTCTGCCCACCGGTCATGCGGAATACAGAGTTCGGACCCAGACTGGAGGGCATCGGCGCCGCAGTCGTTTCCAGGGATGTAGCCTGCGAGCGGCGGCGCTTGAGCGCGAAATAGGCAGCCAGCAAGGCCAGGATGCCGCCCCCGGCAGCCAGCGGCAACGGGTCTTCCATCAGGGAATCGACAAAGCCCGGTTCCTCGACTGGCAACGGTGGGGGCACAACAGGCTTCGGGGCCTCGACCTTTGCCGGCTCTACCGGCTTTGCAGGTTCAACGGGTTTGGGCTCTTCGGCAAGCTTGGGCGGCTCGACGGGCTTGGCCGCCTGATCAACCTTGGGCTCTGCTTTCGGAGGCTCGACCGGTTTCACTGCCTCAACCGGCTTGGGCTCCTCCTTCTTGGCCGGTTGCTGCAATTCAGCCAATTTCTGGTTCTTCATCTCCAGGAGTTTCTGGAGTTCATTGACATTCTTTTCAAGGACAGCCAAGCGCTCCTGTGCATCCTTGAGCGACTTCTCCCGGGCAACCTGTTCGGCGGTTTCGGCGGCCTTGGCATCCGTCGTACCCTTCGCTGCAGCATCGGTACGAGCGACCTTCACCTGATCTTTCGATTGCTCGGCCGGCACGAGTTTTTCTTCGACCTTCGCCGTAATCTTGCCGGAACTGGCCTGAGCGCCAGCTTCATCAGCCTTCGCCGCAGTTTTGCTCGTTGATGCCGCCAATTTCTGGCGATACGTATTCCAGTCCGCGGTCTGCGCTACGTAAATTTTCCGGGCCTCTGCCGGAGAAACCGATTCCACGACCGATTTCTCTGGAACATTCAGGATGGCGCCCGCTTTCAGTCGATTGACGTTGTCGCCAAGGAAGGCATCGGGGTTGTTACGGAACAAACCGACGAGCATCTGCTCAAGGGAAACACCGTCGTATCGGGTCTCATTGGCGATCTTGCGCAATGTTTCACCAGACTGCACGACGCGACCATTCCCATCTGCTGGTCTCGCAGCCGTGTCCGCGGCCACCCTGGGCTGGGCTGACGGACGCGCGCCCATACCGCCTGAAGCCTGGCGCCCTTCTGCAGAAGCAGCACCGCGTACGGTTTCCACAACGCGCGCTTCAGCAACCGGACGTGCAGTTTGTTTTGCGGCAATTTCCGGCGGATCGAGCAGGAAAGTATATTCACGCACCAGGCGCCCGGCCGGCCAATTGAGTTCAACGAGAAAATCGAGGAACGGTTCATTGATCGGCCTGGACGAGGTCACCTTGACCACCGCATTTCCACCCGGGCGCTTTTCTACGGCAAAACGCAAATCGAGAAGGACGCTGGCGAAATCCACGCCGGCTTGCCTGAACACATCCTGCGGCGCCAAACGGGCTGACATTCCGGCCAACTCATCCTTGGTTGCGCCGATATCGAGTTCGGCGCGCAAAGGCTGTCCCAGACCGGAGAGCACAGTCAACTTGCCAAGACCGGCTGCCTCTGCAAACAACGGCGTAAGCGACATGCAGGAGGCCACCGCCAAAGCTGCTGCACGCTTTTTGAATTTGGTGTGTTTAGTTTCGGTCACAGCGAAACCCTGAGTATGGAATTTAGGACTTTCAAATTAACATCATGGACTTAGCAATGCAAGCTAAACCCGCTTCTAATTTACCGCCCTTTGGCATATTCCCAACAAATAAAAAACCGGGGACTCGCCCCGGCTTTTCTGTACTCAATTTGCAAATCAGGCATCAAGCAGGATGCGCAGCATGCGACGCAGGGGTTCGGCCGCCCCCCACAGCAACTGGTCACCGCAAGTAAAGGCGGCCAGATATTCCGGACCCATCGCCATTTTGTGCAGACGGCCGACCGGCACAGTCAGCGTACCGGTCACGGCAGCGGGCGTCAGCTCACGCTCGGAGATTTCGCGATCGTTCGGTACCACCTTGGCCCACGGATTGGCCTTGGCCAGCATGTCGCTGATCTCATCCAGCGGGACGTCCTTCTTCAGCTTGATGGTCAGCGCCTGGCTGTGGCAGCGCATGGCACCGATGCGCACGCACAGCCCGTCGATCGGGATCGAACCCGGCGACCGGAAAGCCGGGCGGCCGAGGATCTTGTTGCATTCGGCGCCGCCCTTCCACTCTTCCTTGGACTGGCCGCCCTCGACCGGGACGTCGATCCACGGGATCAGCGAACCGGCGAGCGGCGTGTTGCGGAAATTCTTCTTCGGCAAGGCATCCGAACGGATCGCCTCGGCGACCCTGCGGTCGATGTCGAGGATCGCCGATGCCGGGTCCGCCAGCAGGTCGACCACCGACGAATGGATGACGCCCATCTGCGCGATCAGTTCGCGCATGTTCTGCGCGCCGGCGCCGGAAGCGGCCTGATAGGTCATCGAGGTCGCCCATTCGATCAGGTCGTTCTGGAACAGGCCGCCGAGGCCCATCAGCATCAGCGACACCGTGCAGTTGCCGCCGATCCAGTTCTTCCCGCCCTTGGCCAGCGAATCCTTGATCACGTTCATGTTGACCGGGTCAAGGACGATCACGGCATCATCCGCCATGCGCAGTGCCGAGGCGGCGTCGATCCAGTGACCGTTCCAGCCGGCGGCGCGCAGCTTGGGGAAGACTTCCTTGGTGTAGTCGCCGCCCTGACAGGTAATGATGATTTCACACTGTTTCAGCGCGTCGACCGCAGCAGCATCCTGCAAGGGCAACGAGGCTTCCTTGCCACCGAATACCGGCGCCTTTCCGCCAGCAGCTGAGGTGGAAAAATACACGGGATCGATGTGAGCGAAATCGCCCTCTTCGACCATGCGCTGCATCAGCACGGAACCGACCATGCCACGCCAACCGACCAGACCAACCTTCTTCATGACTCTCTCTCCGAATTAATCCCTATTCAACGTCCGAACCGTGCGTTCGGTTTACGCCAGTGCCGCCAGTACCGCGTCGCCCATTTCCTTTGTTCCGACCTTGTTGGTACCACGCTCGTAGATGTCGCCGGTACGATAGCCCTGCGCCAGAACCTTCTTCACCGCATTTTCGACGCGTTGCGCCTGCGCTTCCAGCGTAAAAGTGTAGCGCAGCATCATTGCCAGCGACAGGATGGTGGCCAGCGGATTGGCGATGCCCTTGCCGGCGATATCCGGCGCCGAGCCATGCGACGGCTCGTACATGCCCTTGTTGTTGGCATCGAGCGAAGCCGACGGCAGCATGCCGATCGAACCGGTCAGCATCGAGGCTTCATCGGACAGGATGTCACCGAACATGTTGCCGGTGACCATCACGTCGAACTGCTTCGGCGCCTTGACGAGTTGCATTGCGGCATTGTCGACCAGCATGTGGCTCAGTTCGACATCCGGGTAGTCGTGGGCGATCTCGATCATCACATCGCGCCAGAGTTGGGTGCATTCGAGCACGTTCATCTTGTCGACCGAGCACAGCTTCTTGTTGCGCTTCTGCGCAGCCTGGAATGCAACGTGGCCAATACGGCGGATTTCCGACTCGCTGTAGACCATGGTATTGAAGCCGACGCGCTCGCCATTTTCCTCGCGCACACCACGCGGCTGGCCGAAGTAGATATCGCCGGTCAACTCACGGACGATCAGGATGTCGAGGCCGGCAACAACCTCCGGCTTCAATGTCGAGGCATTGGCCAGTTCCGGGTAGAGAATAGCCGGGCGCAGGTTGGCGAACAGGTTCAGATCCTTGCGGATGCCGAGCAGGCCGCGCTCCGGGCGTTTTTCACGCGGCAGGCTGTCCCACTGCGGCCCACCGACCGCACCGAGCAAAACGGCATCGGCTTCGCGGGCCAGTTTTTGCGTCGCTTCCGGATAGGGGTTGCCGGTCACATCCACCGCCCCCCCGCCCAGCAAGGCCTCTTCCATTTCGAACTTGAGATCGAGCGCCTTCAGAACACGCACCGCTTCAGCAGTAATTTCGGGACCGATGCCGTCACCCGGCAGGACACAAATCTTCATGGTTTTTCCTCAATCAGGAGAACAGCCACGGCTGTTCGACACGGCGCTTGGCCTCGAATTCCTTGATCTTTTCGGCGTGACGCAAGGTCAGGCCGATATCGTCCCAGCCATTCAGCAAACATTCCTTACGGAAAGCGTCGATCTGGAATGGGATGGCATGGCCATCCGGACGGACCACGACCTGACCAGGCAGATCGACAACAAGTTTGTAGCCCGGCGCAGCCTCAACCAGCTGAACCAATGCTTCGATTTCAGCGGCCGGCAACACGATGGGCAAAATGCCGTTCTTGAAGCAGTTATTGAAGAAAATATCGGCGAAAGACTCAGCAATGATGGCCTTGAAGCCAAAATCGAGCAGTGCCCACGGGGCATGTTCACGCGAACTGCCGCAACCGAAGTTGGCGCGAGTCAGCAACACTTCTGCCCCCTGGTAGCGCGGCTGGTTAAGGACGAAATTGGGATTCTTCGGACGCAGCGAGCAATCCTGCCCGGGTTGGCCGACATCCATGTAACGCCACTCGTCGAAAGCATTCGGGCCGAACCCGGAACGCTTGATCGACTTCAGGAACTGCTTGGGAATGATCGCGTCGGTATCGACGTTGCTACGATCGAGCGGAGCGACCAGACCTTCCAGACGAACGAATTTTTCCATTAATCCACCACCTTCTGTACGGCCTCGCCACTCTTCTTGAGGGCGCCACCGACCACTTCACCAGTTTTGTTCAGCGCACCACCCACCGCCTCGCCGCCCTTCTGCAGGGCCTCGCCAGTTTTCTCGGCACCGATTGCAACATCCTTCTTGACCCCTTGCGCCGTATTGCAGCCGACGACTAAAACCGTCATCGCTACCAGCAGGGCAAAACGTGCGTCAGCCATTGCTTAGAGAACGTCGCGCACATCGGCAAAACGCCCGGCGATCGCAGCCGCCGCAGCCATTGCCGGACTGACCAGATGGGTGCGCCCGCCAGGGCCCTGACGACCTTCGAAATTGCGATTCGACGTCGAGGCGCAACGCTCGCCTGGCTCCAGACGGTCGGCATTCATGGCCAGACACATCGAACATCCCGGCTCGCGCCACTCGAAACCAGCAGCCACAAAAACCTTGTCCAGCCCCTCGGCTTCCGCCTGACGCTTGACCAAGCCAGAGCCCGGCACGGCCAGCGCCAATTTGACATTGGCCGCTACATGGCGTCCCTTGAGCACCGACGCAGCCTCGCGCAAATCCTCGATACGCGAATTGGTACAGGAGCCAATGAACACCTTGTCGATAGCAATCTGACTGATCGGCGTGTTCGGGTTCAAGCCCATGTAGTGCAGGGCGCGCTCCATGCCTTCACGCTTGACCGGATCGGCTTCCCTGGCCGGATCAGGCACAACGGCATCAACCGGAACGACCATCTCGGGCGAAGTACCCCACGTCACCTGCGGGCGGATGTCCTCGGCCTTCAGGGTTACGACGCGGTCGAACTGCGCTCCGGCGTCGGAATGCAGGGTGCGCCAGTAGGCAACGGCCCGATCCCAGGTTTCGCCAGTCGGCGAGAAAGGGCGGCCCTTGAGGTAATCAATGGTCGTGTCATCCACCGCCACAAAACCCAGGCGAGCACCACCTTCGATAGCCATGTTGCACAAGGTCATGCGGCCTTCCATGCTCAGGCTGCGAATGGCGCTGCCACCGAATTCAACGGCATAGCCCGTACCACCCGCGGTGCCAATCGTCCCGATGATGGCCAGTGCCACATCCTTGGCTGTCACGCCCTTGCCGAGCTTGCCTTCGACGGCAATCAACATGGTCCTGGATTTCTTCTGAAGCAGACACTGGGTAGCCAGCACGTGCTCCACTTCGGAAGTTCCAATGCCATGCGCCATGCAGGCAAAGGCGCCATGCGTGGAAGTATGCGAGTCACCACAGACGACCGTCATGCCAGGCAGCGTCGCGCCATTTTCCGGACCGACGACATGCAGAATGCCCATGCGCGGATCCTTGAACGGAAAGTAAGCCAGCGCACCGACCTCGCGAATATTGGCATCCAGCGTCTCGACCTGCTGGCGGGAAATCGGATCCTTGATTCCCTCGTCCCAGTGATCGGTTGGCGTGTTGTGGTCCGGCGTCGAGACGATGGACGATACGCGCCACGGCTTGCGGCCAGCCAGCTTGAGGCCTTCGAAAGCCTGCGGGCTGGTCACTTCGTGCACAAGATGACGATCGATATAGAGAAGAGCCGTGCCATCCGCTTCCTGATGGACGACGTGGTTCTCCCAGAGCTTGTCGTAGAGGGTCTTCGCCATGGAACCTAAAGTGAGCCGTAAAACGCTGAATTATTGCACAGGATCGCCACTTTTTTCCCTGCCCGGAGCAAGCTTGCCAGCGTCATCCGGAACCCACAGCCAGATCAGCAGCAGGCCAATCAGCGCAAAGCCAGCCCCTTGCGAGAAGGTCCAACCGGAACCCAGCCAATCCCAAGTCCATCCGCTGATCAAGGCCCCCAGCAAGCCTCCGGCCCCAAAGGACAGGCTGGAATACAAGGCCTGGCCCCGCCCCTGAGTCTTGCCGGGAAACCACTGGTTCACCGCCGCAATTGCCGAGGCGTGATACGCCCCGAAAGTCAGGCCGTGCAGGAGTTGTACGAAAATCATGATGGCAGTCGACTCAACACCCCACCCCATCAAGAGAAAGCGCACGACAGCCGCCGCAAAACAAGCCAGCAATATGACTCGCAACGAGAACCGCTTGGCGAGGCGCGCCATGAACATGAAGACCACGATTTCTGCGACCACCCCGAGCGACCACAACAGACCAACCTCGGTCTTGGCGTAAGCATGAGCCGCAAGATGGATCGAGTAGAAAACGTAAAAGGCACCATGAGCGGCAGACATGGCAAAACATGCCGCCATCAGGGCCTTCACTTTCGACTGACGCAGGATGTCGCCAATCGGCACGTCCTCGTGAGCGTGCGCCAAGGGCACCGCCTCAGGCAGAGTCAGGGCGTAGAGCAGAATACCCAGCAAGATCGTCCAGCACACCCACAACACACCAACCGGAGAAGCAATATCGAGCAACGCCCCCGTCGCCATGACTGCCACGATGAAACCGATCGATCCCCACAGCCGAATACGGCTATAGCGCCCGCGCTCCTCACGCAAATGATCGAAAGTCAGTGTCTCGACCAGCGGTAGTGCTGCACTCCAGAAAAAGGCAAGCACCGCCATGGCCAGCAACATGCCAGGCAGCTTATCGAGCCAGAAAAAGGCGGTAAAACCGGCCAGACCGGCAGCACCGGCCAGGCGGACGATGAGCAAGCGCCGACCAAAATGATCGGCCAACCAGCCCCACAGGTTCGGGCCGAACAGGCGCATCAACTGCATCTGCGACATCAGCAAACCGATGTCCCAGGCAGAGAAATTCAGCGATTGGAGATAGAGCCCGAAATAGGGCGAAAATGCCCCAATGAAGGCGAAATAGAAAAAGTAATATCCCGAGAGGCGCCAGTAGGGCAAAGGGTGCATCCGGCAATTTTACCGGATGCTCTCCCGGGTCAGGCAGGCACTCTTACTTGGCAGCCTGCTGGCCGGCGCGGTAGGCCAGCAGCATGTGATACAGCTCATCCTTCAGCTTGACGCGCTGCTTCTTCATATCTTCGATAGTGAAGTCGGCCACCGGCATATCGTGTTCTTCAAGGTCTTCGACCCTACCGGTCAGGCGGTTGTAGCTGGCGTACAACTTGGCGAAATGGGCATTACCGGCCTTCAGCACGTTGATGGCATCGGTGAACTCCGGCAACTCTTGATGGAGGTCATGATGTTCGACTTGCATATTATTCTCCCTGATACAAACTCCGCCCAGATGGCGGAAAAAGCTAAAGATTCTACGCGAATTTGCTGGCGATGCGCGGGGTATGGCACACCACATCAGCACACTGGGCACGGTGACGCAAGGCATGATCCATCAAGACCAGGGCCAGCATGGCTTCAGCGATGGGCGTGGCACGAATGCCAACACAAGGGTCATGCCGCCCCTGCGTTGCCACCTCGCAGGCATTTCCCTGACTATCAACAGAACGCCGGGGCTGAGCGATGGACGACGTGGGCTTGATCGCCATATTCACAACGATGTCCTGCCCGGTCGAAATTCCGCCCAGCACCCCGCCTGCATGATTGCTGGCGAATCCCTGCGGGGTCATCTCATCGCCATGCTCGCTGCCTCGTTGGGCAACCGAAGCAAAACCGGCACCAATCTCGACCCCCTTGACGGCATTGATTCCCATCATCGCGTAGGCAATCTCGGCATCCAGACGGTCATAAACCGGCTCGCCCCAACCTGGGGGAACTCCAGCCGCCCTAACCGTAATTTTCGCACCGACGGAATCCAGCGACTTGCGCAGGTTATCCATGTAGGTTTCCAATTCAGGAACAATGGCTGAGTTGGGCGCAAAAAAGGCATTTCCATCGATCTCACTGTCAGAAACGAAGGGAATGTCAATCGGTCCCAGGGCACTCATCCAACCCCGGATCACCACACCATAGCGCTCCTTGAGCCATTTACGGGCAATCGCTCCGGCCGCTACACGAACCGCTGTTTCGCGTGCCGAGGAACGACCTCCGCCACGATGATCGCGAAATCCGTATTTTTGCGTATAGGCGTAGTCCGCATGCCCGGGGCGGAAGGTTTCAGCAATATTGCCGTAATCCTTGCTCCGCTGATCCTGATTGCGTATGAGCAATCCAATCGGTGTGCCTGTCGTTTTTCCTTCAAAGACACCGGACAGTATTTCGACGGTGTCGGGTTCCCGACGTTGCGTCACATGACGTGATGTACCAGGCTTTCGCCGATCCAACTCCGCCTGAATATCGGCCTCGCAAATTGCCAGCCCGGGCGGGCAACCATCAACCACACACCCAATAGCGGGGCCGTGCGATTCGCCGAAGGAGGTAACGGTGAACAGGGTGCCAATAGTGTTGCCGGACATGAGAACGATTCAATGCAAGAGAGGTGAGTCAGTTTAACACGCCCGGCAATTGCCCGTTTTGACCGACCTACATGAGACAAAGGCGACCGCAGCCGCCTTGACAGGTTGGTCAAGCGACCGGCGTCTCGCTGGGCCAATTCTTGATGTAACTTTTGAGCATTTTGTTCTCGAAACTCTGCTCTTCCAGAACAGCTTTGGCGACATCAAGAAAAGAAATGACCCCCATCAATACACCACCATCAAGGACTGGCAAATAGCGCGAATGCTTCTCGATCATCAAGCCTCGCAATTCATTGACCTCCATATCAGGGAAGGCCGTTACCGGATTTTTGACCATGACGTCACCCACCGTCAGATCGTCCGGCCCCTTGGCGTGAGCGCGAAGGGCCAGCAAGATTTCGCGAAAGGTCAGCATACCGACCATTTTTCCGTCATCCATGACAACCAGCGATCCGACATCGAGATCAGCCATGGAGTCGATGGCAAACGAGAGTGTTTGACTCGACGAGACAGTAAACAGGGCGCTGCCTTTGACGCGCAAAATTTCCCGAACCTGCATCGCGTTCTCCCGACTTAACGAATGATTGATGCAATCGATCTTAGTGCATCCATGGCAATTCGGGAAGAATAGTCTCGTCACCGCAATGGTCAGCGTACCGAATGAGAGACATCATCAATAAAACTATCGGTGCATTTAATAAATTTAACCATTTTTGCAGTTGCATAACGTCATAGGCATATATATACTTCGATATATTACCTAAGTCATACGTCGCTACGATGCTTGGGTAACCAAATTACAATCGCGTATGGAGAATGAGTATGAGCACCGTGAAAACCATCGAGAAAATCGACGCCCGCGAAATTCGCCGCAAACTCGGCATGAACCAGCAGCAATTCTGGTCCACCTTGGGCGTTACACAGAGTGGCGGCTCCCGCTACGAGAGCGGCCGAAACATGCCGAAACCGGTCCGTGAACTGTTGCGCTTGGTTCATGTCGAGCAAGTCGACATCAAGAACATCAAACGCGATGACTGGGAAGTGATTGAGTATTTGAAGGCGCAGGAACCGGAACTCTTCAAGTCGCTGAAAAAATCTGCTCGCAGCCACGCCAAGAAGGCAGCTTGATTCAACTACTTGACGGTAGTTCCAGGCCAACGGGCATCACGGGGAAACAATGACCCTGATGCCCGTTTCCTTTTCTATCTGCTGCCCGAAGGCAGACAATTCATCAGGACTTATGGCGCTCAGGCGCGGTGCGGCCAATTGTTGTGATGGCCGAGCCAAGCCGTAGAGATGCACCCCGGCCAATTTGTCCGCCACCTCACTTAGCAACGCACAGTAAGCGTTTCGCGACTTGGCTGTTGGGGGCATACCGTCCAGCCTGAACCAACAGGTCTGTACCCACGTGGGTGCCAAAGCAACGCAGCTCCTGAGATTGGCCAACACTTTCGCCTGATTACCCGGGATACCATTGATTTCGGTCACTTCAGCATCTAGCGCACGGTCTATCTTGAACCACACCTCGCCCCCCAGCGCTGCAATGTGGCGAATACCGTTTTGAACATCCGAACGGTGCAGCAGGCTACCATTGGTAATCAAGCGAACAGGCAAGCTGCCCTTCAGGCCAAACAGCCCCAATATCCGAGCAACGGCAACAACGGCTGCCTCGAATTCCGCAGCGCTGGTTGGCTCGCCATTACCTGAAAACGCGACATCCACCAGACGGCGCGCATCTGCAGGGACGTGATGCCGTAAAAACTCTCCGTTTAGAACATCGTCCAGGAAGGCATTCAACTCGTTTTCGAGGCGCAGGAGATCAATGGGTGGCGGACCTCCTCGTGACAAATTCTCAACCTGACAATATAAGCACGCCCAGTTACACGCATTGTTGGGATTGAGGTTGATGCCAACCGAAACGCCGCCCGCACGCCGCGAAACAACGGGATATACATATTGCAAGCCGGCGCTGTCGCGGCTGTGATCATCAGTACTAAGCATGCCCCATTGTATAATCCGCGACCATCTTGTCGAGCACTACATCATGTTGATTACTCGCCGTCTCGAGTTCGATGCCGGGCACCGAATCCCGGACCACAAAAGCCAGTGCCGTCATCTGCACGGGCACCGCTACGCGATTGAAATCACTTTATCGGGAGACATCATCAACAAAGCCGGCGATGCGGCCAATGGCATGGTGATGGACTTTTCTCAGGTCAAGGATTTGGCCAAGCAGCACTTAGTGGACGAATGGGATCATGCATTTCTCGCGTTCTCCGGGGATACAGCAATCGTCGATTTCCTGAACAACCTGCCAGGACACAAAACGGTCATTCTTGATTGCGTACCAACGGCTGAGAATTTGGCTCGTGTTGCCTTCGATCGCCTTGATAGTGTTTATCGCGACACCTACGGTAACCACCTGCAACTTCAGCAACTCCGACTGTACGAAACGCCTAATTGTTGGGCTGATGCTAGGCGCCCGGGCAAAAATTGAGTGAAGCCCCTCTCTCTGTGCAGGCCAAATTGTCGATGTGCATGAACCATAGGCGAAGAGAGAATATGTCGAGAATTTCTCTAAATATCAGCACAAAATTACTTAAACCAGTACCTGTCGGATAGCCAAAGATGGCATCCAATCTAAAAACTGCGCTTGTTCTAACCGGCGGTGGAGCCCGGGCTGCATATCAGGTTGGGGTGTTACTGGCTGTAGCCAAGCTATCCAATAATCGGCGGCGTAACCCCTTCCCGATTTTATGCGGAACTTCTGCTGGTGCCATAAACGTCACTAGCATCGCCTGCCTCGCCGACAATTTCAGCAAAGCGGTCTCAGTACTCGCAAGTTTTTGGCGAAATATGCACGCTGAGCATATTTATCGGGCCGACCCAATCGCCATCGGCCTCTCGGCAAGTCGGTGGCTATCCACCTTAACAATGGGCTGGCTGTTTCAGAACCCACCAAGGTCATTGTTGGACAACGCACCACTTCGACAACTACTCAGCCAGCATCTTGATCTCGCTGGTATAGAGCAGTCGATCGCAAAAGGTGCGCTACATGCGGTAAGTGTCTCTGCCTCAGGCTACGAATCAGGCGACAATATCAACTTTTTCCAAGGGAACCCAAGGGCGGAACCTTGGCAACGCGTGCAAAGAATCGGTATTCGATCACAGATTACAGTCGATCATTTACTCGCCTCAAGCGCCATACCGTTCATATTTCCTGCCACAAAAATACATCGCGAGTATTTCGGTGATGGGTCCATGCGCCAATTGGCACCTTTGTCCCCAGCCATACACTTAGGTGCCGAACGGCTATTCATCGTCGGCGCGGGACGAAAAAACGAACACCATGAAAGACGGCGTGTCGATACCCACCCTTCGCTGGCGCAAATCGCTGGCCATGCGCTATCAACGATCTTTTTGGATAGCCTATCCGTAGACATTGAGCGCATGCAGCGTATCAACCGCACATTGGAGGCCATCCCCCCAAGCATTCGAGAAGAACGAGCGATCCCTTTGCGATCAATACAGTCGCTAATCATCTCACCCTCCGAACGCCTGGAACGCATAGCAACTGATCACGCAAATGCACTACCTTGGGCAATAAAAATGGCCCTTGGTGGTATTGGAGGCATGAGCCGCCGTAACGGTATGCTAGCCAGTTATCTGCTTTTCGAAAAACCCTACACCCAGGCCCTGATTGACTTGGGCTACAGCGATACGATGGCGAGATCTACAGAGGTAGGTGACTTTCTAGGTCTTTAGGGTTGAGGCTACACTGTAATTTCGTACCGTTTTAAAGTGGAATTTTCGGCACAATTTTCATGATGAATAGGAGGTTGTGCCATGAAGAAGTCGAAATTTACGGATGAGCAGATTGCCTTTGCCTTGAAACAGGCGGAAGTCGGGACGCCCGTTGAAGAGGTCTGCAGGAAGATGGGTATTTCGGATGCCACGTTCTACAACTGGCGCAAGAAATATGGCGGCCTTGGCCCGTCTGAGTTGCGCCGGCTCAAGCAACTGGAAGAAGAGAACAGCAAGCTGAAGCGCCTGGTGGCCGATCTGTCGCTCGACAAGGCCATGTTGCAGGACGTGCTCTCAAAAAAGCTCTGAAGCCTTTTCGTCGCAGAGAACTCGTCGATCATCTGATCAGCCGTTACGGCGCCAGCCAGCGCCAGGCGTGCGGGGTGATGAAGATCTCACGCTCGGTGTATGGCTATCGGCAGGCTGGCGGTCAGGGCGAGCAGGCAGACGCGACCCAGGCCCCAACTCGGGCTACGTGCCCCACTCGAAACAATCACAGAATTCCCTCGATTTCTTGTTTTAGGTCGGGGCGACCTGCCTTGGCGTCATATGCCATGGGGCGCCCTTGTTTCTGAAACGCCAACTCGCAGACAGCCATGCCAATGGGTAGATTTCAGAACGAAGTCATTCTGCTGAAGGGGTGCTTCGTGGCCTAGATGTCGGTGGACAGGTGTACGACCACCAATAAGACACCTGCCCATC
>ERZ1645187.2056-NODE-2056-length-18079-cov-19.381491_pt1 | contig 18079 bp, 9 predicted proteins | sample MGYA00575352_ERZ1645187 | MGnify/ENA primary metagenome ERZ1645187 (study PRJEB40837, sample SAMN11349314) | freshwater sediment metagenome | isolation source: river sediment | host: Sediment | place: India: Wazaribad , New Delhi | collected 2017-02-21 ... | reverse complement strand
TGCACTCTCAAAGTGCAAATAATTAGAAATATTGCACTGTAATAGTGCAATATCACCTATTTCATCAACAGTAATCCGTTGAAATGGTTGATTTTGACTTCTCCATCAGCTTTTCGCTGACCATCCAAATTAAAAATAATCAGTTTGTAATCATCTTTTTTAATGATAATCTCTTCAGGATTAGTAGATTTGCCTGTCATGGAAAGTGATTTCTCAATTGTTGATTCGAGAGGTATCAATGTTACTTTATTGTTCCAAATGCATTTGACTACATAATTTTCCAGGTAAATATTTATACTGTCCGATTTGAAAAGGACATCACTATTATAAGTATTCCTTAAATGTATTGCGTGATTGTAATTGGAAATATCGAATTGATAACTTTTCTCCCCGGAATTTACAGAAATATGCTCATTCTTAGCTATCTGAGGGTCAGAGATTCCAAGTTTGATCATCAAATTCTCAACACCCGCCGTTTCACTCAACTCACTGAACATCGGCCGAATACTTTCAATTCCATACGTCCGTTGCAGGTAATACGCCACGTCGTAAAGACGGGTCTGCTTTTCTTTGTCCAGGGTTTTGATTTGGTTTTCTTTTGAGTTTGTCCATCCGGCCTCGGTAAGAAGGGCAGAAAACTCTTTTTTCAGCGACTTTTCCGTCACATTCACCACGCTCCACGGACCCACCGCCGAAAGGAATGCAACGATTGCAAACGAAATTAAGATCCATTTTGGTTGACGCGAACGGCTGATAAACAGGTAGATACTGATACCGAAAAACCAGATATTCAGAATCAGTACCAGCAGTCGGTTGATGGTGATGCCATAATCCGAAAACCGGCGCACAATGCCTACGAACATCAACACAAGCAAGGGCAAGAGGATAAGTGGAAAAAAACGCAAGAAAAAGCCCCCTAATCCCCCAAAGGGGGACTTTGAAACGCTTTTCGAAACAGCATCAGTTTTATTCAGACTTGCTGAAATCCCCCCTTTGGGGGGTGGGGGGGCTATTGGGTGAATAAGTACAATTGTCAGAAATCCCGCCAATCCCAATATCGATACCAGCCACGAAACCCAACCGTTTGGAAGTTCCCACGATGCAATTATTTTGAAAAGATAACCGTATAGAATCAGGGTATAAATCGCCAATATAGGCAATAAAATATACAATCCTAAAATTTTGAAAATCGCAGGATAAGAAATGGAAAAACTCTCGTCGGATGCGGTTTTTTCGGAAAGCTGGGATAGAAAATAGCTCGGCATAAACAGAACAAAGCAGAAAACCGCCAGGTAAGCGTACATTTTATCGTCGATTTTCAGTCCGAAAAGTTTGTCGAGCGAAACAAGTGCCAAACTCAATCCTCCCATCAAAATTCCCGCAAAAAACGCCGAAATTATTAGGTGAAACAGTGTTTTCTGTAAATTATCCCACCAGTGAAGCGAATTTTTTTCAGTCAGATATCCCGCAAAAAACAGCGCAAGGAAAAAACTCACCGTCAGCATCACGAATTGCGCTGCATTGGCATCGGTTATGTTCTTTGAAAAGTATGAAAATAACCAGATTATCAGACCAATCAGCGCGATATTTACGGTATTTGCCACAAGTTTTCCGAGCCGGTTTTCAGCAAAAAGATAAAACGAAAGCGAAGCAAATGCCGACACGATTCCGCCCATAATCCACTTGGTGTAAATGTTGTCCGTGTTCGTATGGATAGCTGATACAAACAACACAGCCACACCAACGATGCAGGCAAAAGTCAGTGGAAAACGGGTGATAGCGGTTTGGAGTTTTTCGCCGAAGTTGTGGAAAAGCCCCCCAACACCCCGAAGCGGGGATTTTGGTGTTCGCGGTGAGTTGTTGGTTGTACTCATTTTAGGATGTTAATTTTTGATTGTTTAAAAGTAAATATTTCAACAGATAATAAACGGATTATCTGTCTGAAAAATTACAGTTTCAAGCAAAAATATTTTGTAAAACGAATCTTTTTTTCTAATCAAGAAAAATTTGAAAAAAATCCGTTTTTATCCATATAATCCGTGTCATCCGTGTCCTGTTATCTCCAGAAACCGAGTTCCAGTACCAGCACCGTTTTCCCTGGAATTTCCACCTGATTTTTCATATCAACTGCCTGCTTGGAAGTAACCTCCACGCCCATTTCACAATCCTTTATTCTTTCGGCAAATCGCTTTGTATCTAACACCGTGGCATGATCGTTATTATTCGTAATGACCATCACCGTTTTCTCATCGTTGTAGCGGAAAAACACATATACGCCATTTTCAGGAATAAACTGCATCATTTTGCCGTTTTGAAGCACCGGATTGTTTTTTCGGTAATGAAGCAGTTTTTTCAGATAATCAAACACCTCGTTTTCCTCTTTCGTGCGACCTGCGGGAGTAAATGCATCACGTTTATCGTTCTTCCAACCGCCCGGAAACGTAAATCTATGTCCCTGATAATCACCCGAAATGCCTTCGAGCATAATTTCGTTACCGTAATAAATCTGCGGATAGCCACGCACAGTTACCAGCATGGCCAGCGCCATTTTGTACTCGTTGACGTTTTTATAAGCCGTTGAAAGGCGGTCTATATCGTGGTTATCCACGAAATTCATAATCAGGTTCGTATTCGGATACACAAAATCCTGTGCAAAATGGCTGTAAAATTTCGCTGTTCCCGTATCCCAACCTTCATTTTCCTTGAAAGCTTCCTGCAGTTTGTCTTTCAGCATAAAGTCCATCACACTCTGCAGTCGGCTGTCGAATCCGTCTTTGTTGTTGTTGCCCGATTGGTAGTAAGCCGTTTCGGCCGGAGTTTTCACCCAGCATTCGCCCACCACATTCATGTTCGGGTATTCATCGCGTATGGTTTGAATAAATCTGGCAGCCGTTTTTATATCGTTATAAGGGTAGGTATCAACGCGTATTCCGGCTATTTGCGCGTATTCTATCCAGAAGATGTACACTTGTTTCAGGTAATCGTAAAGCAATGGATTGCTCAGATTCAGATCGGGCATATTGGGTGCAAACCAGCCATGCGTAAGTTTGTAACGGTCAGTTTCGCTGGCATGAGGATCAGTCCAGGCGGTCATCCGGTAGTTGGAGGATGTGTAGGTTTTCCACACATTGAACCAGTCGCTGGAAGGTACATCTTTCATCCACCAGTGAGAGCCTCCGCAATGGTTGGGCACTACGTCGATTATCATTTTGATACCATGATTTCCGGCAGTTTGTGAAAGGCGCAGGTAATCTTCGTTTTTTCCGAGGCGCGGATCAATTTTGTAGTAATCCGTACAGCCGTAATGATGGTATGAATAGTTCGTGTCATTGTTGTCAAACAGAGGAGTAGTCCAGAGAGCTGTAATTCCCAGATCGGCCAGGTACGGAATTTTCCCGATTATTCCTTCAATATCTCCTCCCTGCCGGTGCGACAGATTGCTGCGGTTTACACCCTGATGATATCCTTTTACGCTGTCGTTCAGCGAATTGCCATTTGCAAAGCGGTCGGGCATCAGCAGGTACACGTTGTCTTTTTCCGAAAAACTTTCGCGGTTGGCAGAGTTGGGTGTTCTCTCTTTCAGCTCATAATTTACGACCTGTTTTTTTCTCCCCTTTTTGAGGATGATTTTGAAAATTCCGGGTCTGGTTTCGGGCGTAATATTCAGATATACAAACAGATAGTTCGGATTGTCTGTCCGTTTAATCTGTGTTACCGATACTCCCGGATAATCGATGGATAATTCGCTGGATGCCATATCTGTGCCGTGAAGCATCAGTTGCAGTTCCGGATTTTTCATCCCCGTCCACCAGTTCGTGGGCTCTATATGTTGCAGCCCCTTAAATCCCCCTTGTGCGACTTTTTGGCTGTGTACATTAAAAGGAAGTAACGAGGTTAAAATAATTGCTAAAATTACATTGTTGATTTTATTCATATACTCTTTTGTTTTTTTTTTCTTGAAAATAGTTCCAATTTACAAAGGATTGAAATTTTGAAAACGTTAAATAAATCAGAAAAGATTTGAATTTGTATTCTTCAAAATTTCTCCCCCCTGGGAGAATTTAGCGATTTTTTTTGTGTATAGGGTCATCTGCATCGTTCACTATCAGGGTAAACACGCCGGCAAGTATCATGCAGCAACCCCCAAATACGAGAGTGTAGATAGGTTGCCCATTGAAAAGGTGTTTTGTGATGCTTCCCAGAATGGTAGCTGCCAGAATTTGCGGCAGAACAATGAAAAAATTGAAAATACCCATGTAGGTGCCCATTTTGGCAGCCGGCAATGAACCGGTCAGCATCGCGTAGGGCATGGAGAGAATACTTGCCCATCCGAATCCAATTCCGAACATACTGATGAGCAGATAGTCGGGATTTTTAAAAAACATCATGGAGATAAGCCCTAGCCCGCCTATAACCAGAGCTATCAGATGTGTGTATTTGCGGGAAATGTATCTGGCCATCACCGGCAGGAGAAATGCTACCGCCGCAGCAAACAGACTGTAAGCACCAAACAGGATTCCCACCCAGTTGGCACCGGTGTTGTACAACTCCGACTTGGTTTCGGCGGTGCCAAAGTGAAACTGCGTGACAGCCGGAGTGGCATAAATCCACATGGAAAACAGCGCTATCCAGGTGAAGAATTGCACGAGGGCAAGCTGACCCATTGTTTTGGGCATATTGATGAGGTCAGTCATGATTTCGGTCATACCGTTGCTTTTTCCTTTTTTTCGGAGAAAACCTACTGCCATGAACAATGCCGCTATAAGCAGAAACAATCCACCCAGCACATAAATTTGAAGATCCATGTGAAACAGATACACAGCACTGACAATCAGCAAACCGGAAATACCAAAAATAAACGCCAGGCGGTTAAATTTTCCGGGAGCAACCTCATCGGCCGGAGTGCCTTCCATAATGACGGGTGCGGTGCTTTCGGAGTGGAAACTGCTGAGCACTTCGGGCGGATATTCCCTGGTGGTCAGTATGGTAATAAGTACTGAGGTAATGAAAACAGCTCCACCAACGTAAAACGACCATTTAACCGTATCGGGGATAACCTGATCGCCAACAGGCACATTGGAAACGTTGAACCAGTTGGTAAGTATGTAAGGCATAGCCGAACCGGCCACTGCACCCAGCCCAATAAAGAAACTCTGCATCGAAAATCCAAGCGTTCGCTGGGATGACGGCAACATATCGCCTACAAAAGCCCTGAACGGCTCCATCGAAACGTTGATGGAAGCGTCCATAATCCACAGCAGTCCGGCTGCCACCCATAACGAAGGTGAATTGGGCATGAGTAGCAGGATGGTGGAAGCCAGCAAGGCTCCTGTGAGGAAAAATGGTTTGCGACGTCCGAGCCTGTTCCATGTCTTATCGCTCCAGTGTCCGATGATGGGTTGAATGATGAGCCCTGTAACGGGTGCAGCCAGCCACAGAATGGGTATTTTGTCAATTTCGGCTCCAAGACTTTCGAAAATCCGGCTTACATTGGCATTTTGCAGAGCAAATCCGAACTGAATGCCCAGAAAACCGAAACTCATGTTCCATATTTGCCAGAAGCTTAAACGGGGTTTTTGCCCCTTAAATTTCCCGGAGGTGACTTTTGGTGAGTCCGGTTGATTGTGGTTTATGTGTTTATTCATATAAATTTTAAGGAAAAATTATATTTTTTTCTATTACTATAATTTGTTTTGCAAACCTCAAAGTCCCCCTTGGGGGATTTAGGGGGCCGTTTTTGTCGTCCCTCTCACCATCAGTTTTGTTTTAATAATCCGGTTGGTGTATTGCCCGTGAGTTATACCCTTTATTTTGTCTATCAGAAGTTTAGCTGCTGTTTTCCCCACTTCGTACCCGTGTTGTTCCACCGTGGTAAGCATCGGATCGCAGGCAAGGGCAAGATCGCCGCCCGAAAATCCACAGATGGAAATATCCTCCGGAACCCGCAGTCCCGCTTTTTTTACGGCATAAAGAATGCCCGTGGCAGTGTGGTCGTTGATAGCAAAGAAAGAATCCGGAGGTTCAGGAAGTGATAGTACTTGAGGAGTAAGTTCCATGGCTTTTTCGCGGGTATCGCATACGAATATGAGCGATTCATCGACCGGAATACTGTTTTTCCGAAGTGCGTCCAGGTATCCGTTTCTCCTGTTTTTTGATATTTCCAGATGCAATGGCGAGCTGTAAAAGGCTATTCGGCGGCAACCTGTACTGATCAGATGTTCAACTGCCGAAAGTGCTCCGGCATAGTCATCCACCACTACCCGGTCTGTAATGATCCCAATACAAATCCGGTCGTAAAATACGAGTTTGATATCGTTGTCGAGTATTTGCTGATAATGTTCGTAGCGGTCTGTTTCTTTCGAAAGGCTGGCCAGCACTCCGGCCACACGGGCATTGATCAGCGATTCGGTAATTTTAAGTTCTTTTTCATAACTTTCTTCCGAGCGAAACAACATCACGTTAAAACCTTCGGCAGATGCTGTTTCTTCTATTCCCTGAACGATGGATGAGAAAAAATAATGTACAATTTCCGGAACAATTACACCTATAATATTGTTACGTCCTAAGCGCAGATTGAGTGCCATTTCGTTCGGTTTATAGCTGAGTCTTTCGGCACATTCTTTTACAATTTCTACGGTTTTTCGGCTGATGTCCGGATGATTTCTCAGTGCTCTGGAAACCGTAGAGGGAGATATGTTGAGTTCCCGGGCGATGTCAATAATAGTAATTTGTGTTTTAGCCATGATAAAAAATGAATGAAGTCAGTTTTTAATACCGAAATTTTTTGAACTCAGAACTCTGAAAATTACAATATTGCAAATGTATAATAGAATATCAGAATGTAAAATTAATTCATTGAATTGAATTTCCAATGCTTTTGCAAACGTTTGCACTGGAAAAACTTCTTATTAACTGTTATTCTTGTTGTTAAAATTTCCCAAAAGTATAATTTTGCTACGATATTCCAGAAAAAACACAAAATGGTTTTCTGAAATTAGCCAGATGTGATTGAAATAAAATCATTAAATAAACAATAATTATCAACCTCAAAAAAACAGAATTGCATGAAGGACGCACGATTTAATTTAAAAATGCGATCATTACTGATCGTAGTGCTGACACTTGTGATTGGCTTCAGTGCCAATGCACAAAAGAAATCCGTTACGGGGGTAGTAAGAGATGCAGCCGGAGAAACTGTAATCGGTGCCAGTGTTCTTGAAAAAGGAACAACCAACGGCATGATGACAAATTTCGACGGACAGTTTGCACTCGAAGTTGCCCCTAACGCTACACTTGTGATTAGCTATGTAGGCTATAAAACACAAGAAATACCTGTAGCCGGACAATCAAGCTTTATTATCACCATGGAAGAAGATGCTCAGTTGCTTCAGGAAGTGATAGCAATCGGGTACGGAACTGTGAAAAAAAATGACGCAACCGGTTCTCTTACCGCTATCAAACCGGAAGAAATGAACAAAGGGCTCACTACCAATGCTCAGGACATGATTTCGGGTAAAATTGCCGGAGTTGTGGTAACTCAAAACGGCGGTACGCCGGGTGGTAGTTCAACCATTCGTATCCGTGGCGGATCATCACTGAACGCCAGCAACGACCCGCTTATCGTTATCGATGGTCTTACCATTGATAATAATGGTATACAGGGTGTTGCCAACCAGTTGAGTACTGTCAATCCCAACGACATTGAAAGTTTCACTGTATTGAAAGATGCTTCTGCAACCGCTATTTACGGTTCACGCGCATCCAACGGTGTTATTCTTATCACTACTAAAAAAGGTAAATCCGGTTCAAAACCGAAATTAAGCTATAACGGTAATTTCAACGTAAATACCATCGGTAAATACATGGATGTGATGACCGGTGACGAATACAGAGACTATGCAAACAAACTCTATCCCGGAAATACAGACGTTCTGAAAAACCTTGGTACCGAAAATACCAACTGGCAGAGTGAAATTTACCGTACAGCTCTTGGTCATGATCATAACCTCAACCTGACCGGTGGATTCAAAAATCTGCCCTATCGCGTTTCAGCTGGTTATACCAAGCAGGACGGTATTATCAAAACTTCAAGTTTCGAACGTTTCACCGGCGCTGTCAACTTAAATCCTTCTTTACTTGATGATCATTTGAAAATCAACATCAATGCCAAAGGGATGTATGTGAAAAACCGCTATGCAGATGCCGGTGGAGTAGTAGGTAACGCCGTACGTTTTGATCCGACTCATCCTGTTCGTTCAACAGCTGAACCGTATGCATCCAAACTCGATGGATTCTGGCAATGGGCAACTTTTGCAGGAGACCAATTCCTTTCGGTAAACAAAGATGCTCCCGCCAATCCCGTAAGTATGCTCGAACACAGAGACGACCGCTCAAAAGCATGGGATTTACTTGGTAATATCGATATCGATTACAAACTCCATTTCTTGCCTGATTTGCGCTATCACCTGAATCTGGCTACCAATATCTCACACGGTGAACAAAATACCTGGATTTCTCCATATTCATTCTCCAACCTGGTAGGTGGCGGTTATGATGGTTACAACAATCAGGACAAATGGAACCGTCAGTTGAGTACATATTTACAATACACCAAAGAACTGGAAACTCAGAATTTCGATGTTATGGCCGGTTACGAGTGGCAACGTTATCATCGGGAAGGAACCTATGATGGAAAATCCATTTCAAAACCGGATTATATTTATCAAACTGAACCTGTTTCGTGGGCTACTCACAACCAGCTGGTTTCATTCTTCGGACGTTTGAATTATTCATTACTGGAAAGATACCTGTTCACAGCAACTGTACGTGCCGACGGTTCATCCCGTTTCTCACCTGAAAACCGATGGGGTATTTTCCCGTCATTCGCTTTTGCGTGGAGGATGAAAAACGAAGCATTCCTGGTTGACAACAGCACCATTTCTGATATGAAACTTCGTTTGGGATATGGTGTTACCGGTCAGCAGGATATAGGGCTCGATTTCCCGTATCTGCCGGTATATACCGTCAACAAAGATGGAGCACAGTATCCGTTTGGAAATCAATATTACAACACGTACCGTCCGGATGCTTACAACAAGAATCTGAAATGGGAACAAACAACTACCTACAATGCAGGTTGGGATATCAGTTTGCTGAACAACAGATTTTCTGCATCACTTGATTATTATTACCGTGTTACCAACGATTTGATTAACGTAACTCCGGTTCCTGCAGGTACCAACTTCAGAAATAAAGTAATTCAGAATGTAGGTTCACTGAACAATCAGGGAGTTGAGCTGATGCTGAACGCAAAAGCAATCTCTACCAAGGATGTAACCTGGGATTGGAATTACAACATCACTTACAACCGCAACCACATTACAAAACTTACAACCGGAGACCAGGAAGGTTATTATGTACCAACAGGCGGTATTTTCCAGGGTTCAGTTCAGGCACACGCCGTAGGTTATCCTGCCAGTTCATTCTTTGTTTACCAACAAGTGTATGACAACGGTGGAAAACCAATTGAAGGGTTGTACGTGGATAGAAACGGTGACCATAAAATTACCGAAGACGATAAATACTTCTTCCACAATGCATCTCCGGATTTCACCATGGGATTGGCTTCCAAGTTGATCTACAAGCAATTTGACTTCGGAGTGTCAGCCCGTGCTAACATAGGTAACTACGTGTACAATTCAGTTGCCGCCGAAAGAATGAATGTAGGTCGAAACGGTATCTGGTCGCCGCTTGCTTTCTTTGAAAACAAAGTGTCGTCAGCTTTCGATACTAACTTTACAGGCGGAAGTGGTATAACCTTTATGTCAGACTATTACGTACAGAATGCTTCATTTGCCCGTATTGATAATATTACTGCCGGTTATTCATTTAATAAGTTACTCGGTGGCGTAATTTCAGGCGGTCGGGTATCGGCAACCATTCAAAATCCGTTCGTATTTACAAAATACAAAGGACTTGATCCTGAAATTTTTGGAGGAATTGACGGAAATATCTATCCAAAACCAGTTGTAACAGTCATTGGATTAACACTTAATTTCTAATCAACTCAACATTCAAAAAAAAGTTATGAAAATAAATAAAAAATTCCATCTGTATCTGGCTTCGCTCGTTGTTGCTATCGGGCTTACATCTTGCGTACAGGATCTGGATATTCAACCAATTGACCCATCTGTAGTACAGACTTTCAGCGAACCGGAAGTTTTTACAAAAGTATATGCTGCATGGGCACTTACCGGACAACAGGGAGCTGCCGGAAATAATGACATTGATATCGATGACGAGGGAAGATTCTCTCTGTATCGCACACTCTGGGTAACTCAGCAGTTACCTACCGACGAAACCGTTTGTGCCTGGGGCGATATTGAAGTAGTAACAATGAACAGATCTGCTTTCACATCTACCAACCCTGCATTGAAAGGATTGTATGCTCGTCTTTACTTTGTGGTTACAATAGCTAATCACTACCTGGAACAAACGAATGCATCTGCCGACGACGCAACTATTAAGGTGAAACGTGCCGAAGTACGTTACCTGCGGGCACTGGCTTACTACTACCTGATGGATGTATTTGGAAATGTTCCGTTTACCACCGAGGTAAAAGCCGATGCTCCTACTCAGATTAAACGTGCTGATTTATACACCTGGATCGAAACCGAACTCAAAGAAGTTGAACCGGTGCTTTCAGCACCTAAACAGGCTCCATACTACCGCATTGACAAAGCTGCTGCCTGGATGCTGTTTGCCCGCATGTATCTGAATGCTCAGGTATATACCGGAACACCCAAATGGAACGAAGCGGCTATATATGCCGACAAAGTGATGAAATCAGGATACACGCTTGCCACCAACTACAAGTACCTGTTCATGGCAGACAACGCCGGAACAAATGATGGCTCAACCGTAAACGATGCTCCGAAAGAAATCATTTTCCCGATTGCGGCCGACGGTGTGAAAACCAAAAACTGGGGATCATCAATATTTGCAATCAACTCAACACGTACTACCGGTATGCCTACCTGGGGAACTACCGGAGGCTGGGGCGGTAACAGAGCCCGGGTTAAACTCATCCGGAAATTCTTCCCTGGTGATGTTCCTGAAGCTGAAGATTTGAGCGCTGCTGCGAATGACAACAGAGCCATGTTCTCATCCAAAGAAAGAACGTTGAACATATCCGATGTAACTATTTTCAAAGAAGGTATTTCTGTACAGAAATTCTGGAACCTGCGTGCTGACGGTAAACCAACCAGCGACATGGAGTTCCCCGATACGGATATTCCGTTTATGCGTGCTGCTGAAGCTTATCTGACGTATGCCGAAGCTGTGGTAAGAGGAGCGACTCCTATTGGAGGTTACTCGGCGCTTCAGGCTGTGAATGCTGTGAGAGCCAGAGCAAAAGCAAGTGTACTCGTTGCTGTTGATAAAGACGTTATTTTAGACGAGTGGTCCAGAGAATTCTACTTCGAAGGTCGCCGTCGCACGGACCTCATCCGCTACGGATATTTCACCGGAAATGCCTACAACTGGGATTGGAAAGGTGGCGTAGCCAATGGCACTGCACTTCCCGGATACCTCAACCTGATGCCACTTCCGGCCGATGACCTGAATGCAAATTCAAACCTGGAGCAAAATCCGGAATACTAATAAATGAAAAACTTAATAACACAAGTAGAAATGAAAAATATAAATATATTGATATTAGGTTTCGTGTTGATGTTTGGATTCAATGCCTGTCAGGAAGATCCGATTGTTACCATCAATCCATCGGCCGAAACCGGCGATATGACTTTCCAGCTCAACCAGGCAAGATATACCGGCTATACGTATGAATTGCTGGAATCAAATAATGATCTGGATATGGATGCCTTGTACGCTTCACAGCCCGAATATGGATTTACAGCAGCTGTAACGTATTATATCGAAACTTCTTTTACAGAAAATATGGCTGATGCTGTAGAGTTGCCATCTTCTGTTCAGGGTGAAAAGGTAAGCATTAACACCAAGGAATTGAACAGGGCAATCCTTCAGTTGTACAAAGGTCAAATGCCTAACCCGACTGTTGCCAAGGATATGTATTTTCGTCTGAAAGCAGTGGTTAGCCAGGCATTACCAACTCCTTTGGATACTGTACCTACAGTGAAACCTTTGTATTCCAATGTAGTGAAACTCAAAGTTCTTCCCTACTTCATAGAAGACAAGGTTAGCTTCGATAAAGCTAAAAAACTCACTTACTGGTATATTGTAGGTACATTAGGAAAAGGTGACCACTGGATTAACGATGCTTCCGGTGTAGGACATTCTACTATTCCATTGGGAGTTTTAGAAGGAGACTTATATGACGGCGAAGGAAATGGAACCTTCAGTTACACAGGTTATATCAAAACATCACAAAACTTCAAGATTGTCAGAGATTTAGGTAGCTGGAACGTACAGTGGGGAAATGCTGACGGAAAAGCCATCAATAAACCGATTCTTAAACTGAAAGATGGCGATGCAGAAGGAACTGACTTCCAGGTTCCGGAAGATGGTTATTATAACATTACATTGAACTCAATCAATAATACACTGAAAATTGAAAAAGTGCAAATTACTCCTGCAGTTCATCCTAATATGGGATTGGTAGGTACAATCAACGATTGGGGAGGCGGTGGCGCTGACGTAGTATTGCAACCATTCCAGGCTGAAAACAACCATTACTGGTATGCAACGTATACTGTGGCTGCAGCCGGAGAAGTAAAATTCAGGGTTGACAATAAATGGGATTTGAACTGGGGTAACAGTACCTTCCCGCAAGGATTGGCTACACCGGGTGGACCAAATGTTCCGATTGCTGCAGGTACCTATACTATTCTATTTAACGATTTGGATGGATTCTATCAATTCATTAAAAAATAAGTAAAAAATCAGAAGTTGCTGTCTGGAAGAGGCAGCATCTTCTGAATTAAAATTTACAATTCAAAACTTAATAAACATGAAGAAAATATTTTTATATCTGTTCACATTGTTGGTAGGAAGCTTTGCATTTTATTCCTGTGAAGATCCTTATGCAGGTCAGACTGTAGCCGATCCTACAATCTACGAACAGGAAGCATTGCAGGATGCTAATTTTAAAGCAACAGTTCTGACCAATCCGTTGGTAATCACGAATGATAAGTTGGCTACAAATTTCAGCTTGTTGAAAATTGATTCACGTCCCACGTTGATTGACAGCGCTGCTCATATCGAGTACAAGGTATTGTTGTCAAATACGCAGGATTTTGCCACGTTCAAATTGTTGCCGACAACCTACGGAGGTACTTCCGGTTCGGATCTGGTGGCCAGCTATACAGTAATAAACGATACGCTGAAAGCGCTGAATCCGGCTCTTGGAAGTCACGATGCCTTTGCACGTGTATTGGCATATATCGTTTCGGGTGGTACAAGAGCCCTGTACACCACTTCTACTATGCCTTTCAAAGTTACCTCATTCAATTATGCGCCTAAAGTAGTGAATGATACAGTAATAGCTATCAAGGATCAGGAATTGTTCTACAATGTACTGGCAAATGACAGTGATGTAGAAGGCGATCAACTGCTGATTACTGCTGTTGGCACTCCTGCTCACGGTAAAGCATCTTTCAGTGGTGGCTCAATCCTCTATACACCCAATGCAGGTTATGTAGGAGCTGATGAGTTTACTTATACTGTTTCCGATGGAAATTCTACTTCTACCGGTAAAGTGGTAATTACAGTCACTGCGATGAAGAAATTTACTGAAGTGAAAGTAAGACCTTACTATATCATCGGTCTGGGTGATGGTGGCTGGAACAACTCTGTAGGTGGCCTGGGCGTATCTATTTTCCCGTTGAGCGTTGTTGACGGATATGTTTACAACGATCAGGGTGATGGAGTTTTCACTTACACCGGATATTTTGAAGCTGGTAAAGGATTCAAGCTCATCCGCGATCTGGGTAATTGGGACGAACAATGGGGTGAAAAAGGTGGAGCTTATGTTCACAACGATGGTGGATCAAGCGATATCAAACTCGCTACAAGTGGCTATTATAAAATAAGTCTGAATTCCATCAACCATACAATGACTATTACTGCTGCAACAGCTCCTGCCAATACATACAATCAAATAGGTATGATTGGTGGATTTAACGGCTGGGGTGGAGACATTGTAATGTCAGCATGGGCATCAACCAATAATCATGCCTGGTACAAGGAAGTTACATTTACCGATAATACCGAAGGTAAATTCCGCGCCAATGGAGGCTGGGATACAAACTGGGGAAACAACACATTCCCTGTTGGACTCGGAGTAGGCAACGGACCGAACATTCCGATTCAGGCAGGTACTTATATGGTAATGTTCAACGACATCGACGGATGTTACTACATGTACAAAAAATAACGAATAATAATTCAAACTGAACATAAAGACCGGCTTTTTTACAAGGTCGGTCTTTTTTAGTTCCTGAAAAAAACATGAAAAAATTCATCGTAATACTGACCGGACTTTTGCTTTCTTTCAGCTTTCCGGCTAAAGCAAATAAAACAAATCCACCTGAATGGGCTAAAAACGTAATCTGGTATCAGATTTTTGTGGAGCGTTTCAACAATGGCGACCCCTCTAATGATCCGACTCCGGAAAACACTACCGTGCCGGATATGAAGATTTTTCCGCCTGATGGCTGGCAGGTTTCAAAGTGGACCAGCAATTGGTTTGAACGTCAGCCGTGGGAACTGGACCCAAAGCAGGGCTTCAACTCGGTAATCCAGTCCCGACGATACGGAGGTGATTTACAGGGTGTGATGGATAAACTGGATTACCTGCAGGAACTGGGAATTACCGCCATCTATTTCAATCCGCTGAACGACGCACCTTCGCTGCATAAGTACGATGCCCGCAATTACCATCACATCGATGTGAATTTTGGTCCCGACCCCGATGGCGACATGAAATTGATGGCTACTGAAGATCCCAACGACCCATCGACCTGGAAATGGACATCCGCTGATAAACTTTTCCTAAAATTAGTGGAAGAGTTTCACAAACGTGGTATCCGTGTAATTATCGACTACTCCTGGAACCACACCGGAACCAATTTCTGGGCATGGCAGGACATTTTGAAAAATCAGGAAAATTCTAAATACAAGGATTGGTACGAAATCAGTTCGTTTGATAATCCGGCGACACCTGAAAATGAATTCAAATACAACGGTTGGGGTGGTTACGGCTACCTTCCGGAACTTAAAAAAGTCAATCTCACCACCCAGCGGATTCACGGGCTACCCTACGAAGGAAATATCCATGAAGGACCTAAAAAACATATTTTCGACGTAACGAAACGTTGGCTGGCTCCCGATGGCGACGTTTCCAAAGGGATTGACGGCTATCGACTCGATGTGGCAGAACAGATTGGAATGGGTTTCTGGCGCGATTACCATCAATTTGTGAAAAGTATCAACCCCGATGCCTATCTGGTAGGTGAAATCTGGTGGCAAAAATGGCCGGATGTGCTGATGGACCCGGCTCCCTATATGCAGGGTGATGTGTTTGATGCCGTGATGTTTTATCAGGTGTACAAACCCGCAAGAAGTTTCTTCAATAATTCCGACGATGCAATCGATGCAAAACAGCTGAGAGACAGCCTGGAGCGGCAATGGAATAGAATTCCAGGCAGGAATGAATATGCCATGATGAATGTGGGAGCTTCGCACGATGCACCGCGACTGTTGAGCGATTTCTACAATAAAAACCGCTATAAATTCAAGGCAAATCCGGAAGAAAATGCTGCCTACAAAACGGGAAAACCGGATAAGGAAGCCTATCAACGGGTGCGACTTTATCTCATTCATCTGTTTACCACAATTGGTTCACCTCAGATTTGGAACGGCGATGAAATGGGCATGTGGGGAGCCGATGACCCCAACTGCCGTAAACCGCTGATGTGGCCCGAATTGAAATTTGAAAAGGAGTACCGGAATAATTTCCAGCCCGGTGCAAAACAGTATGATAAAATAGGGTTTAACAAAAAGCATTTTGAGTTTTACAGGAAACTTATTCAACTCAGGAAAGAAAATTCTGTTTTGTCTTTCGGAAGTTTCAAATTTCTGGTAAACGAAGGAAAAAAACTTGGGTACTCACGCTCCGATGAGGCAAATGAAATCATTGTATTCTTTAATCTTGAAAACAGTAAAAGTAATTTTGAACTCCCCGAAGGCGATTTTATCGATTTGCTGACCGGTAAAAAATTCGAAAACAGAAGTATTATTCTGAAACCGATGGAAGCCGTTGTGTTGAAAAAAATAAATTAATATGATTGATATAGGTTTTGAGTGTTGTGCCGGATTTTCGAGTCCGGCACAACTGTTTAGACCAAAATCAATTAACCAATCTGTTTTCTTAAATTCTACAGGAAATTGCAAACGTTTGCAATTGTTCTGAAAAACAATTCAGAAACCTAACTTTTAGTAAAACAATTAATTGCACTATATTTGTTGTCAAATGTAACGTTCAATTTATACTAAAAAAAATCATAAACACAAAACTATAACTATCATGAAAAAACTTATTCTTTTTACTCTTTTCGGATTATTTTTCTCCCTGGTAAGCTGGGCACAATTAGTAACCACAAATCCAGCTATAGTAACCCAAACCGGTAGCATAGTGGAGGTGACTTTTGACGCAACTTTGGGTAATAAGGGTTTGATGGGATTTACCGGCGATGTGTATGCACATACAGGAGTAAATTCAAATCTTGGAAGATGGCAGCATGCTCCAACGTGGGGTGATAATGCAGCAAAATACAAATTAACTCCACTTGGAAATAACAAATGGAAGTTTACAATTTCACCCGATATAGCTACATTTTATGCCTTGATATCCGGAGAAACTGTATCTCAACTATGTTTTGTTTTCAGAAGTGCAGATAAATCAAAAGAAGGTAAAGATGTAGGAAATGCCGATATTTTTATCGATGTAAAACAAGCAGGATTGAATGTGGTTTTTACAAATCCCGCATCAAATAAATCTGTAACACCGGGAACAACCGACAACATCACATTTGTATCATCTGTTCCGGCCAATCTGGAATTGAGAATTAACGGAGACCCTGTAAAAAGTGCTACCGCATCAACTACTCTTTCTCATTCATTTACCTATTCAAATACTATAGATTATCAGCTTATAGCCAAAGCTGTTGCAGGCGGCGAAACCAAATACGATACGATAATAGTTAATGTGGCTGCACCGGTTATTTCTGAACCGCGCCCTGCAGGATTAAAAGACGGTATCACTTATTCTGCAGATGGTACTCAGGCAACCCTGATTATGTATGCACCCGGTAAAAACAATGTTTTCTTGATTGGCGACATGAATAACTGGTCTCAAAATAATGATTATCAGTTGAAGAAAGACGGAAATTACTGGTGGATTACACTTACAGGATTAACACCCGGAAAACTATATGGATTCCAATACCTGGTTGATGGTACAATACGGGTAGCCGATGCCTATACCGAACTCGTACTTGACCCCTGGAACGACAAGTGGATCAACGAACATCGCACTATTTATCCCAATATTCCGGCTTATCCGGAGGGTAAAACTACCGGACTGGTTGCAACCCTTCAAAGTAAAAAACCGGCTTATCCGTGGGAAGTCTCCAATTTTACGGTAACCAATCCCGACAACATGGTCATCTACGAAATGTTGCTTCGTGATTTCACTTCCGAAAAATCACTGGAAGCTGCCATTGCAAAATTAGATTACCTGAAAACCCTTGGTATTACAGCCGTAGAACTCATGCCTATTCAGGAATTCGATGGCAACAACAGCTGGGGGTACAATCCAAACCTGTATTTTGCACCGGATAAAGCGTACGGTACTCCGGATATGTACAAACGCTTTATCGACGAATGTCACAAACGCGGAATGGCTGTGATACTCGATATGGTTTTCAATCAGGCCAACGGACTTCATCCGTTTGCATTGCTCTACTGGAACTCCTCAACCAATAAACCGGCTTCCAATAATCCCTGGATGAATGTAGATGCTCCGCATCAGTTCAGTGTA
>ERZ1645187.2055-NODE-2055-length-18085-cov-4.402440_pt1 | contig 18085 bp, 21 predicted proteins | sample MGYA00575352_ERZ1645187 | MGnify/ENA primary metagenome ERZ1645187 (study PRJEB40837, sample SAMN11349314) | freshwater sediment metagenome | isolation source: river sediment | host: Sediment | place: India: Wazaribad , New Delhi | collected 2017-02-21 ... | reverse complement strand
ACGAGATCCGCCTTGTTCCACAAGATGTGTTAAGTTCGCAATATCATTTAACCAACTGACTGCACCACTTGATTTACCACCAACACCTTTAGCAGGCGCTGATTTTGGACGTAAAGTAGAACCATTCGTTCCAACTCCACCACCACGGGACATAATCTCCATAACTTCTTTACGGTGATTGGAAATACCGCCACGTGAGTCATGGATAAATGGCATAACGAAACAGTTGAAATACGTAACTTGTGTTTGTGACCCAGCTCCGTATAAAACACGGCCAGCTGGAATTACATTCATCTCTGCCAATTCTTCCGCAAAGACTTTTCCATAATGATCTCTAAATTCTTCAGAAAGCTCAGTCGATGCGAGTGATTTACCCACACGTTTTGCGATCTGTTCATAATAGATTTCTAACGGTTTATCGACTTGTTTAAATGGGCGTGTAATAATGCCTGTACTCGCTTCAACTTCATTTTCAAGAGAAGCCCTAAACTCCTCTTCAAGTTTCAATGTTACATATTCGTGTTCACGATCAACATCAAGAACGATCCCAATTCCACGGGAAGGGAACTTAGGATCTTCTTTTACGATGGTAACAACGATATCATTAACCCCCAGTGTTTTTAAACTACGATCTTTTTGTGAATATCGATCCAACATAACAAGACGACTTACACCTGCGTGCGTCAAATTAAAATCTTTCTCAATTGGAAAGATATGATGGAAATTATGTCGGATATCCGCATTCAATTTTTCGATGGTTGATTGTGTATAACTCATAAAAACACCCCTTTTTGTAACTTCAATTCTATCATACAAATTTAAAGCAATTTTTTGAAAATCGCTTACATTTAAAAATTCATCAAACTAATTCATTCACAAAGCAATAATCCGATAAACGGTTCACATATTGTAGAACAGCCGTATCGACTAATTGCGTTTCATTGACTCTAACTAAACTTCTTTCAGCTCGTCTAACAACAGTTCTTACATAGTGTAGGAAGGCTGCTTTCTTGTTATCGAATGGATAGATAAAGTTCGAATACTTTGATTGATTTGCCTCAATGAATGTTTCTAATCGTTTTATACTCTCTTCTAAGTCAATTGTTTTCTTATAGCCTGCTACATAAGCAGAAATATCATACAATTCCTTAACAATCTTCTCCCAAGGCTCTTTATCAAGTTCCAATTGAGCTTGCATATGAATGATTAAACTACTGCATTCATCCAAATTACCAAGTGCTTCAATGACGGGTTCATCTTTTGAAACACGACCATCTTTAATGCTTGTAAACCCACGATCTCCTGTTTTTGTTGTGACTGGCATGTTAACCCCACTTTCTTAATAGATTATTAAACACTTTATAAATCGGTTTAAATAATATTAGTATAAGACTATAATTCGAGAAAGCGTGAATAATGTCAAAACTTATGCCCCGAATCCAATAAACAATACCCATATTTAAGCCATATAAGATGGCATGTTGTACTGCAAATAAGAATCCGAAGAGAAAACCAAAGAGCGCGCCCAGCAACGCCCAATGATGTGCATTATCTTTAAGAATGGGTTTTAACATACGAATGATCAAAATCCAAACGGTCCATATCCATAAATAGCCAAGTACCCAATCCGCAAAACCCCAGACTAATGCTTCGAGAAGTGTAAAGACAAATACAATAATGACACTTTCTTTAAAACTTAGACTTAAACCAATGATTAAAAACCACAAAGTGACGAGTTCAACATTGGGGATAAAGGATAATGAGACTTGTAAGGCTAAAGCACCTGCCGCGAGTAATGCGAGAAGTACGATTTTACGGACATTAAGCATATATTAGTAACTCGCTGTAAATTCAAATGTAAAGATATCTTTATCATAAAGTGGTGTTATATCCATACCAGGACAATAACCCGCACTAACACAATCTTGATTGGTTGTTGAGTTAAATAACCACCAAGGACCAACAGCACTATCTGTGGTTACATATTCTCCAATACCGACAATATAACGACCAAATGGATCGGATACATTGCCTGAAAAGTTATACTCTAAGTTTTCTTCCTTTAATACAGTTTCTAAGAATGTACCTAACATCTCATCATCGGTACGTTTAGTCACATCTAAAATAACAACATCTTCACCTTCTTGATCAACGGTTAAAATGATTTGTACTTCTTTAGATCCTTCAACACCTTGTCTAAAAAACTGATTGTAAACAAATAAACCACCGACTAATAAAACTACTGCTACTCCAATACGTACTACATTTTTCTTCATGAACTAAGCCTCCTTTACAATAAAAAATACACATCTGGATGTGTACAAAAAAGACAGGCTATGTCTTTTTATCTTGTTCCCAGAAGATAAAACAACGCTTATCATTGGCAGGTCTACTGGCTGATCATTCATCCTCAAGGATCCTTCCCGTTTTTACAGTGGATACTTCCTCTTGTCCAGATCTACAGTTGCTGGGACAGCTCCGTTTACGACGGATTCCCTATTAAGCGTTGCACCAATCCAAGCACCTTCATTATAGGGTAATTTTTTAGGATAAACAATGTAAATCATTGGATTAATTATGTGAAATATTTTGGATATTTGATAGAATAGAGTAAATCAAGAGGAACTATATGAACTATTCGGTACTAATCGTAGCAGGTGGAAAAGGTCAACGGATGGGCTTAGGCTATAATAAAGTCTTTTATCCATTAAAAGATGGCATGACTGTTTTAGATATGACAGTTAAATTATTTGTAGATGATGCAAGATGTAAACAACTTGTTATCGTTACGAATCCACATGATTTACATAAGGTTACACAAACACATGAAATGGGACGTATTGTGAATGTTGGTGGAGGCGCAACTCGCCAGGATTCTGTCTACAATGGATTAATGTGTGTTACTGAAGAGATTGTGTTGGTTCATGATGCAGCACGTCCGTACTGTACAGTGGATTTGATTGATGAATTATTAAAGGCGATGGAAACCGAACAAGCTGCTTTCTTGGCAGTTGACGTTAAAGATACGGTTAAAGAAGTAAAAGATGGGTATGTTGTGAAGACCATCAACCGTGAATTTCTTAGAAATGCACAAACACCACAAGCGTTTAAGACCAGTTTATTATTAGAATGTATACATCAAGCTCAAGAAGAAAACTTTAAGGCAACCGATGATGCACAACTCATTGAACGATATAGTAATGTTCCTATTAAGGTAGTTAAGGGCTCCTACGATAATATTAAGATTACAACACCCGAAGATATTAAGTAATTGGTATGAAAAAGCTATTTCTTATTATAAGTATTCTTATCTTATCGGCTTGTTCAGAGGCAAAAATTGTGGAATCGTGTCGATGTTCCATTATTGTTTCAAGTTTCCTACCTGAAGCAGATCAAACAATCTGTCAAACGGTTTATGATTCGATCGATTCCGCTAAGTTTAATCGAACTATTGTAGAACAAAGAGAGTTTGATATCTTTTCTATTCATATACGATTTATGTTAAATGATGGGGTTGAAGAGACCTACTTTATTGGTAAAGATGGAACGATTACATACGAGATGAATGGAATGATTTATAAGTTTAAAATCGATAAAGAAATGGTTAATTTACTTATTAATAATATCGAATCACAAAAGAGTTAAACATTCTTATTTATAAGGATGTTTTTTTATGACTGTTGACAAACTTTACATATAACAAGGATAAGATAAATCATTAGTATAAGATATAAAAGAATTAATTAATCCAATTTAGAATAACCCTAAATAATAGGGTAAAAACTATTGAAATACCCTATTATATAGGGTATTATATTTATGGAGGAGCATATGAACAAAAGAAATAAAGTTTTTGCTTTAAATGATAGGGTTTCTGGTTTAGAAATAAAGAATTTAAGAAAAAAACTAAACCTCACTCAACTAGAATTCTCCTTCCTTGTCAATGCATCAATTAAAACAGTAGAAAAATGGGAAATGAGCGAAGAATTGATAAAGGGGCCAATTGTTACATTAGTAAAAATATTAAATGAATACCCTGATTTGATAAATATCATTAAAATAGAAACAAGTAATTACCCACTTAGATTATGGTATATGTTTAAAAATAGTGTTTGTACAATAATTGATGTTGATGAAAGGAACAGAAAAATTGAGATCAAAAACTATACAAATGATTTAATTTATAGAGCTTTTGGTAGTATTGAGAACCCTACATTTGAGAATTATCAAGAATTCTTGGAATCAAGATGTTTGCCAAAACAAAGAGATAAATTAAAAATTTATTTGAAAGAGTTGGATTTACCATTTTATGACCCTTTTATGATAATTGAAAAAACTAAAGGCAGAATGGCTGATGATGACTTCTGGATTCGAATAGAGAGAGTTTAGATAATGTTAAAGTTAACAGATGTAAGTAAAAAGGAAAATTTGGTTCAATCTTCAAAAGGGAATCAAATGAAATGGTATTTAGATAATTTTTGGTATAAAGCTGATTATACAGGTTATGAGGGATTCGTAGAATATGTCATATCTCACTTAGTGTGTTTGTCGGATATTGAGAATAATAAAATTGTGATATATGAGACAGAAGAAATTGATTACAACGAGAATATATTTAAAGGATGTAAGAGTCGGAACTTTTTGCCAGAGAATTGGCAGTTAATTACACTAGAAAGATTATTCATTAATTATTTTGGTGAGAGTTTACATAAGAGTATTTTTTCAATGGTGAATCATGAAAATAGAGTAAAGTTTATAGTTGAACAAACCATACGTATAACTAATCTAAAAGATTTTGGTGTATATCTAAGTATTCTTCTTACACTTGATGCTTTCTTTTTAAATGAAGATAGACATACTCATAACATTGCGGTCTTATTAGATGAAAAGGGCAAATATCATTATTGCCCTATCTTTGATAATGGGGCAGGTTTATTATCAGATACAACAATTGATTATCCTATATCGAAAGATATATATTCCTTGATAAAAAAGGTCAAATCAAAAACATTTAGTGATAACTTTGATGATCAGTTAGATATAATAGAGAAAGTATATGGAACACATATTAAATTTAATTTCAATAAGAAAGATATCGATAATATCATCGACAGAGATACCATTTACTCAAGTGAAATTAAAAATAGAGTTAGAGAGATTATTTACTATCAAATGCATAAGTATCAATATTTATTTTTGAGAAAATGAAAAATATATAATAGTGGTTAAGTTAAGTGTTAGTTAAGTGTTAGTTTACATTTTAATTATAGAATGTTATAATCTTAAGCACGAGTAGATAAAATTTATTTACTCCTTGCCTGAAAAGGCCAATTGACCACAAGGAGGTGAACACATGAGAAATTATGAAATCATGTACATCGTCAAGGCTTCATTAGAAGAAGCTGCACGTCAAGAGCTTGTTACAAGCTTACACGCTATCATCACAAATGATGGTGGAGTTGTTAAGCATGTGGATGAGTGGGGACTTCGCGAATTTGCGTACCCAATCGATGATATGACGAAGGGTTATTACAGTGTTATTAAGGTTGAAGCTGAACCGGCAGCGGTTAAAGAATTCGATCGTCTAGCACGCATTAACACAAATGTTGTACGTTTCTTAGTATTAAACTTAGACGAAAAGTAAAAAGGGGAAATTATGATTAACCGTGTTGTATTGGTAGGCAATCTTACAAGAGATCCTCAATACTTTAAGACCCAATCTGGAATATCCTATGCACGCTTTACGGTTGCCGTAAATCGTAAGTATGGACAAAACGAAGAAACTTCATTTATTAGCTGTATTGCTTGGCGTCAGTCCGCTGACTTCCTAAACCAATACGCTAAAAAAGGAAATACAGTGGGTGTTGAAGGTCATATTACAACGGGAAGTTATGATGATAAAACTACAGGCAAGAAAGTCTATACGACGGATGTGACTGCAGACAATGTCCAACTTATCGGATCTCGCAATTCTAGCGAAACACAACAAACTTCATATCAACAAGCACCGAAATCCACAGGTTACTTTGCGGATAACGATGTTTCAGATGATGATTTCAACACAGGCCCATTACTAGATATTTCTAGCGATGACCTTCCATTTTAGCGAAAGGAGCGTCTCATGGCATTCAAAAAACAAAGAGTAGCACGCAAGAAAGTTTGTTACTTTACAAAAAACAATATCACTGTCATTGACTATAAAGATTTAGAATTATTAAAACGTTTTATTTCTTCCAATGGCAAGATTATTCCTAGACGTGTTACTGGCACATCTGCTAAGTACCAACGTTTACTTGCTACAGCAGTAAAACGTGCACGTCAAATGGCTTTACTACCTTACGTAGCCGACTAAAAATTATAACCTCCACACTGTCGGTGGAGGTTTATCTTTATATATGAAAAAACAAGTACGAACGATCACTGAAGGGTCCATGATGTTAGCCATCATAGGATTATTCCTATTTTTAAATTTGCAGTTTGCAGGTATCCTACAAACCTATTTTATTATTATCATTCCACTTCCAATTCTTATCTATACGATTCGATATGGATTTAAGAATGGATTAATCATCAGTTTAGCGGCTGTATTCTTAACCATTATGTTGGGTAATGTTATTACCTTATTCTATATTGGTGGTGGATTACTCGTTGGATTAGCCTATGGTTATGGAGTTAATAGTGGAAAGAGTAATGATTGGTTAATCTTATTCGCAACAATCATCAATGCAGTGAGTCTATTTATCGAAACATATGTCTTAGCTGCTTTTATTGGCTATGATTTAGTCAAAGATACTGAAGCATTGGTTGAGTCATTAAAGACGATCGATGGATTAGTCTTGCCAGATAACTTCATTAAACAAGTGTTAATATTAACACCAATTATCTTGTTACTTACAGGATTTATTCAAGCGTTATTAACTCATTTATTATCAGTTACACTCTTAAAACGACTTAATATTACCGTTCGAAAGATGAAACCATTAAAACAGATTCAACTTCCTAAATGGATGGGGATTATTACTTTAATCGGTTTATTTGGCAGTACATTACTCTATCAAACAGGGGATGAGAATCTACAAATGATCTCAACCGTTATCTTGTTTATCTCAATGTTAATCATTATTGGAGATGCGTTTGTTCTTATCGCAATCTATGGACAAAGAACGAATCGTAAATTCTTGCCTACCTTGGCGATGATTGCACTTATTCTCTTGCCAACTTTTCTAATCTATGGTTTTATAGGTTTAGGACTTCTTGATTGTTTTACGGATCTTCGTAAAAGAGTCGAACAAATCACAAAATAAATTATGCTTAATCAATACAAAAAGGTAAAACGATTTGTATGGTTGGTTTTAGCCATCGAATCTATCGCATTAATTGTCAGTCATACGATTTTTAGACTGCCTTTTTCTGTGCTTGATGGATTCTTTGTCGTCGTGAATATTGTCTTATTAATTGTATTTATGGAGTATTCTGAGGAATACCATAATGAAAGAATCTTAACTATTTCAAAGATACTTGGTAAAGATTCACAAGAAGCATTTATCTTTGGTGAATTAGGTTTATTAACCATCGATCATAATTATGAAATTACCTGGATTAGTGAATTATTACATAAGCGTATGTATGATGTCATTGGACAGAAAATTATGAACTGGTTACCAGAAACAAAGTTATTATTTAATAATGAAGTGGATGTTGTTCAAGTTACGATTAATGATCATATTTATCAAGTTCGTCGTAAAGAAAATGGGCAAACACTCTTCTTTAAAGATGTTACGGATTTAACGATTACCAAAATGGCAAGTGATGATAAACAAATCGTTTTAGGGTTAATCCATTTTGATAATTATGATGAAACAACACAGTACGAAGAAGAACAACGTATTTCTTTAATTGATAGTAAAATTCGTCAGGCGGTATATATCTGGGCGAATGAGCGTGGTATTTTTATCAAACGATTAAGAAATAATCGGATGTTACTGGTCTTAAATGAACTCTTGTTTAAACAGATGATGGAAGAACAATTCTCCATTCTTAAAACAGTTCGTGAAGCATCGAGTGAGTTGGATGTTGCGATTACTTTATCCATGGCATTTGCACGTGGTTCCCTTGAATTCCCTGAGTTGGAAGAAATGGTGAATGGGGCTTTAGCCTTAGCACAAAGTCGTGGTGGAGATCAAGTTGCGATTAAATCCTATGGTGAAGATGTAATTTATATGGGTGGAAGTAGTGAAGCAATTGAGAAACGAAGTAAAGTTCGTGCTCGTGTCATTGCTCAAACCTTGAAAGAATTAATTGTGAATGCTCAGAATGTCATTATTCTAGGGCATCGTGATATGGATTTTGATTGTTTTGGATCGGCACTTGTCGTTAGTAAGATTGTTCGGTCATATCATATTCCTGTTTCGATTATTATGCATGGAGCTTTAGAGAATAAATTATCATTAGCGTATGCGAAAGAAAAGGATAGTTTTGAGAAAGATCATCATTTTATTAAGGAACATGAAACCTATGCATTAATGAATGATAAGACACTCCTTATTATGGTCGATCATCATTTAGCATCTCAATCATCCTTACCACAAATCATTGATAAAGCAAAGAAAGTGGTTGTTATTGATCATCATCGAAGAAACCAAGACTTTAGTTTCAATCCACTCCTCGTTTATATGGAAACTGCCGCATCGAGTACAACTGAGATGGTAACTGAATTAATTCCATATCAACAAAACACAGTTGAATTAACGGAGAATGAGGCAAACTTTGCTTTAACTGGTATTTTAATCGATACCAATCGTTTCCGATCTAAAACGGGAAGTCGTACTTTTGAAGTATCAGCATTACTAAAGCAATTTGGAGCTGATCCTATTATTTGCGATAATTACTTAAAGGATAATTATCAAGAATTCATTCTTAAAACTAAACTGATGCAAAGTATACGTCGATATAGTAAGGGGATCGTAGTCGCATCGATGCAAGATGATACGATCTTAGACCGAGCTTTAATTTCCCAGGTTGCGAATAACTTGTTAGTTATTAAAGACATCGAAGCTTCTTTCGTTGTATCGAAAATTAGTGAAAAAACAGTGGGTATTTCTGCTCGTTCGAATGGGAATATTAATGTTCATGTTATAATGGAAAAAATGAGTGGAGGCGGACATTTTACCGCAGCTGCATTACAAAGAGATAACACCAGTGTTGAACAGGTTTTACTAGAATTAGAACTTGTTATTGAACAGTGGTTAGCACAAGAGGAAGAACTATGAAGATTATTTTATTAGAAGATGTAAAGAATGTTGGTAAGAAGGGTGAGATTGTAGAAGTTGCGGATGGCTATGGACGTAATTTCTTAGTACGTAATAAATTAGCGGTTGAAGCAACTGCTCAAAGTAAACTCATTCTTGAAAAGCAGAAACAACAAAAGATTGAACAAGAAAAAGAAGATATTAAAAACGCAGAAGCGTTAAAGTTAAAACTAGCAGAAATTACACTCGTGTTTCCAGTAAAAACAGGGGATAACGGTAAAGTGTTTGGTTCTGTGAGTTCGAAACAAATTGCGGAAGAACTTATTAAGAAACATAAGATTACGATTGATAAGCGCAAAATATTAGATGAAGGACCATTTAATACACTTGGTTTCTATAACATCAAAATAGAATTACATAAACAAGTTATTGCGACCATTAAAATTCAATTAAAAGAACAATAAACCTATGAATCAAACATTACCCAATAGTACAGAAGCTGAACAAGCCTTAATCTCAAGTATGTTGTCGTATTCGAATAGTGTACAGACAGCCGTAGAACTCGGACTACATGCCGAAGATTTTTACGTGGAAGCACACAAACGTATCTATGGTGTAATGATGAGTATGTATGAAGAAGGTAAACCCATTGATCCTCCTTCATTATTAGCGAAACTCAATGATTTAAAGATGTTAAATGCAGTCGGTGGAATTAACTTCATTTTAGAGTTAGCAGATACATCTGTTTCATCTGCAAATACAAAGTATTATGTAGAATTAATTCAAGATAAAGCTTATTTAAGAAACCTCATCATCACAGCACAACAAATAGCTCAAGATGGATATGATACATCTGTCAGTTTAGACGATGTGATGGATAAAGCTGAAAAGCAATTACTAAATGTTACACGTACACGTCGAACATCTGAGTTTAAAGTCGCTCGTGATGTGGTTAAAGATGTACTTGAGAACATTCAAAAGATGAGTACACAACACAGTAGTGTTACTGGAACCAGTAGCGGTTTTAGAGCACTCGATCGTATGACCAATGGTTTTCAACGTGGAGATTTAATCATATTAGCAGCACGTCCTTCGATGGGTAAAACAGCATTTGCACTTAATATTGGATTAAATGCAGCACAGATTACCAAACAAGCTGTTGCGATTTTCTCGCTCGAAATGCCAGCGGAACAACTTATTACGCGTATGTTATCGGTTAAATCAAGAATCTCAGGTTCTGTTTTAAGAACCGGTCAATTGAATTCAAACAATGAATGGAATGCTTTAAATGAAGCTGCAGCTGATTTAAGACAAACCAAAATATACATCGATGATACACCAACCATTCGTGTTGCGGAAATCTTTTCTAAATGTCGTAAGCTCCAAACGGAACATCCTCTTGGATTAATCGTTATTGACTATATTCAGCTTATTTCAAGTAGTTCGAAGAGTAATGGTGAAAATCGCCAACAAGAAGTGTCTGAAATCTCTCGTGGATTAAAGGCATTAGCACGTGAACTAAATGTACCTGTTATTGGTTTGTCACAGTTATCACGTAGTGTTGAACAACGTGCCGATAAACGCCCTCAACTATCCGATTTACGTGAATCTGGAGCGCTTGAGCAAGATGCCGACTTGGTTATTTTCTTGTATCGTAATGCATATTATGAAAAGGATGAAGAAAGACCTGCAACTGAAAAAACTGAAGTATTGATTTCTAAACATCGTAATGGACCGATTGGTCAAGTTGATTTAGCGTTTGAATCTAATATCAATGCTTTCTATAACTATTCTGAAAATACAAATCAAGGAGGATCGTAATGCGTAAAATATTACCAATACTTTTCTCACTCATTATCGCAATTGGTATCGTTTCAATGAACGAAACGATTGAATATAATACATATGCTAACTTAAATCTTGAGGTGGTTCAGGAAGATTCAGTCATACCTCAGGCTATTTTATCGATTAATCAAACCTATACAAAAGTTCAAAAAGTATATCAGAAGGAACAATTAATTGGGGTATTAAGTGATGATGCGGATACAGACGCTTTTCTAGAGAGGGTCTATTTAGAGCGCTATCAGACTGATTTTCCAAATACGAAATTAGGATTTGGGCAAGATATCTTTATTTCTGAAGTAGAGACAAACTTCATTTATGAGAATCAAGATGATGCCATTTTCAATTATCTTGCGACACAAGATTTGTTTTCTGTAGAAGCGGATAAAGTACAGTTCTCTAATGGTGCATTTATCTATGTTAAGAGTATAGAATTGTTTGAACAGGCAAAAGATTTATATCTAGAAAACTTCATTTCAAAAGCAGCGATTGATTTAATTCGTGTTAATAAACTACCTGCACCTTTGGTAACCTATGGTACACGTGAAATTGGATTTAGTATTGTGGAGAAAGCGAATTATCAAAGAGGTCTCGCACCAGCATCTGAAATTCTTAAATCGATTTCAGAGATAGTGTACTTCTTGAGTTATGGCTATAACACAGAAATCGAATTATATACCGTTGTGGAATACGATACAGTAGAAGGGATTGCCTACAAATCAGGTTTAGCCCCTCAACAAGTTGTGACAATTAACTCAGAAACGATTAAATCAGTTAATCAAATTCTTGAAGTTGGATCTCAACTGAATGTGACATATTTTAACTCTCCAATTAATGTTGTGGTAAATAAAGAACGTCTCGCAAAAGAAACAGTTTATCCACAATCTACGCTTTATATTAAAGACAACACCATGCAAGAAGGGTTTAGTGTTGTACAAACTAAAGAAGAATTAGGGTATAAGGATGTTCTTTATAAAGAAACATTTGTAAATGGTGTTATTACCGAAAGTACGATGGTATCATCCACTGTTATTAAACAACCAGTGCGAGAAGTTGTACGTATTGGTACGAAGGTTGTGCCTGGTATCGGCTCCGGAACATTCCGTTGGCCACTTGGTGCAGACTCCAAAGTATCGTGTCGTTGGTATTGTTATGCGGGACATCAAGGGGTTGACCTTGTGTATAACTTTAATAAGAATGGTCCTATTTATGCGGCTGACCGTGGTGTTGTATCCCGTGTTGGTTATGATTGGCGTAATGGATATCATGTCTATATTGATCACAATAATGGCATGAAGACACTCTATGCACACATGGTTCGTTACCCTCCAGTTAAACTAGGAGAACGTATCGAAAAAGGTGATTTTATCGGTAATGTTGGTAGTACTGGACGCTCAACAGGCGCTCACTTACACTTCGGTATTTATGTTGAAGGTAGTGCGAAGAATCCATGTAACTACTTAGATGGATGTTAATATGAAATTTAGCGTTTTAGCGAGTGGTTCAAAAGGGAATTGCACATATATACAAGCTGGTTCAACCCAGCTTGTTATTGATTGTGGCATGACAAAGCGATATTTGACACAATCTTTTCACAATCTTGATGTAGACTTGAATCAGGTTGATGCATTACTGATTACACATGATCACAGTGATCATATTGCACAACTCAAAATATTTAAGGAAGTGAGAAAAGTAATATCACCAATCTTATTAGAGGGTAGAGAAGATTGTGAAGTTTGGATGCCCTACATGAAACATCATATTAATGATGTGGAGATTATGCCAATCGTTCTCTCACATGATTGTGACATGATTTATGGGTATATTATTCAACACCAAAATGAGAAATTGGTTTATATTACAGATACAGGGTATATTAAGTCAAAAGACTTTACTCTAATTAGTAATGCGGATTATTATATTATAGAAAGTAATCATGATGTGGATTTATTGATGAAATCCAGTCGACCCTATCCAACTAAACAAAGAATACTTTCGGATACAGGTCACTTAAGTAATGAAGACAGTGCGTACATTATTTCTCAATGTGTCACTGAAAAAACAAAAGAAATTGTATTAGCGCATTTATCACAAGAAGCCAATTTACCTTCACTTGCTCTACAATGTGTATATGAAGCATTAGAAAAAGAAGGGTTAAATCCAAATCGTTATAAGATTCGTTGTGCTGCTCAATCAGAGATATTGCAAGGAGGATTCGAGGATGAAGAAATTATTAACTACAGGACTAATCTTAGCGTTGCTCATCTGGAATAGTGTCTTAACCTATGAAGTATTCTTCAATCAAAAAACAGATACTACGGTTAATCCAGAAGGAACAGTTGTACAAACCGTTGTGACGGAGTTTGATACTGATGTCACTCGTGTTGTGGAAACATCTATTGAAAAGGTAGTAGGAATTCAATCGATTCAATTTGATGAAGTATTTTCTACGGGTAGTGGAGCAATCTTTGATAGTAAAGATGGTTTAGTTCACATTGTTACGAACAATCATGTGGTAGAAAATGCCTCAAAAATTCGTGTAGTCTTTGCGAATGGTGAAGAAGTCGAAGCGAAATTAATGGGTTCGGATGTATTTACCGATTTAGCGTTACTCGAAGTTGAAGTTGATTTTGAAGTTAATCCATTTAAACTAGGCGATTCATCTTTAGTTAAAGTCGGTGAAAATGCTTTAGCCATTGGTAGTCCTCTTGGTCTAGAATTCCAAGGTTCTGTCACAATGGGTATCATCTCCGGGAAAGATCGTGTTGTGCCTGTTGATCTCGATAACAATGGTTCAGATGACTGGGATAGTATTGTATTACAAACAGATGCGGCGATTAATCCTGGGAATAGTGGTGGTCCACTCATTAATTTGGCGGGAGAATTAATTGGTATTACTTCAATGAAGATTGCGGATAGTTCAGTTGAAGGTATGGGATTTGCGATTCCTATTAATGAAGTGATGCCAATCATCCAACAAATCAAAGAAAATGGTAAAGTTATTCGACCTGTTGTTGGGATTTCTGCTGTGAGTTTAGATGAACTTGCGGTTTATCAAAAGAGTTATTATGGAATTCGTTTAGATTTAAATGCAGGACTTTATGTCATGAGTGTTATGGATGGAAGTCCAGCTCAATTAGCAGGTATCAAAGAAGGGGATGTCATAACAACCTTTGATAATATCAGTATTACCAGTTTCAAAGAGTTTAGAAAATTACTCTACTCTAAGAAGGTTGGAGATGTTGTATCCATTAGTTATGAAAGAAACGGTAAAACATCAAGTGTAGATGTTAAGCTTAAATGATAAAGATTGTTTGTGTAGGTAAGTTAAAAGAGAAAGCAATCACTTTATTGGTGGATGATTATCTACGTCGTATTGTTCCTTATTCAAAGATTGTGATAGAGGAACTTAAAGATTATCCAAACTTTGATGATGAAGCGAGTAATCGAATTACAATTGAAAAGGAATCAAAAATGATTCTTGATAAAGTAAGTAATGATGATTATGTTGTTCTTCTTGATTTAAGAGGGAAATATTACTCATCCGTTGAAATAAGCCACGTGATTGATCAAGCAAGTACTTATGGTTCAAAGAATATTGTATTTATTATTGGTGGATCGCTTGGGGTTGATGAAAACGTATTAAAGCGTGCTAATGTCGTTTGGAAACTATCAAATAATACATTTCCACATGGTTTAGTGCGTGTATTAGTATTAGAACAAATCTTTAGATCGTATCGAATTTTAAATAATCATGCCTATCATAAGTAAGAAAACGCTTACATTATTAAAAAAGGGACTTTTATAGAAAGCCCTTTTTTGTTGTATTTAATGAATTTATAGGCTAAAATAGAAACAACAAGTAGGAGGGTATTTGTGTGAAGCAAATTAATGTTTTAGTCATTGATCCAGTTGGATTGCATGCACGTCCAGCAACAGTCGCTGTTAGTGCAGCTAGCCGTTTCAAATGTGAAGTCAAGGTTGCGTTTAAAGGTCGTTCAGTTAATATGAAATCAATTATGGGTGTTATGTCATTAGGCATTCCAACTCAATCAGAAGTTATGATTTCTTGTGAAGGTGAAGACGAAGAAGAAGCAATCAAGACGATTGAAGATGTATTAAGAACTCAAAAGGTCATTCAATAAAGAATGCATAAAATGAAGATGATCTCATCTTCTTTTTATAAGGTGAACTATGGAAAAAATAATTGAACATTGGAAGAATCATCCTAATTTAGATCCTAAATTAAGAGAAGAAATGAATCGTTTATCTGAAACAGAATTAAAAGATGCATTCTATACCAACTTAGAATTTGGTACAGCAGGGATGCGTGGACTTTTAGGAGTTGGTTGTAATCGACTCAATGTCCATACCATCCGGAAAGCAAATGTAGCGTTTGCACGTTACTTAAGCCAATACCCTAATGTACATAAAACGGGTGTCGCAATCGCGTATGATAATCGTTATATGTCAAAAGAGTTTGCACAAGAATCCGCTAACGTATTAGCAAGCTTTAATATCCCATCCTATGTCTTTACAACGCTTAGACCTACGCCTGAACTATCTTTTGCGGTACGTGAGTTAGGGTGTGAAGGTGGAATTGTCATCACCGCATCTCATAATCCAAAAGAATACAATGGGTATAAAGTCTATGATCGCAAGGGATGTCAGTTGATTCCTGAACTCATCGATCAAGTTATTGCGGAAATTAATAAAATTGATGATGAACTTTCCATAGAAGTCAATCTCTCAGATAATCAGAGAGCTCTTATTCATTGGATTGATCATGAAATAGATGATGTCTATATTAAACGTGTTCTAGAAATTCAAAATCGTCCAGAAATGGATAAATCAAATTTAAACCTCGTCTTTACTCCGCAACATGGTACAGCCCTTATTCCTGTTACCGATGTCTTTAATAAAGCAGGTTATCCTTATATTCTTGTGGATGAACAATGTTCCTTTGATCCAGATTTTCCAAATACGAAGTCGCCAAATCCTGAAGAAAAAGTTGCCTATGAAAAAGCAATTGATTTAGCACGTAAAGTCAATGCGGATGGTGTACTAAGTACCGATCCTGATGCGGATCGTGTTGGAATAGTGGTTAAACATAATAATGAATATATCTTACTAACAGGTAATCAAACAGGTTCTATTTTAATTGAGTATTTACTAAAAACTAAAACACAATTAAATACATTACCTAAAAACCCAGTTATTTTTAATACTGTCGTCACATCCGATCTTGGTGAAAAGATTGCGAATCATTATGGGGTTGAAGTTGAAAAGACATTAACGGGATTTAAGTTCATTGGTGAGAAGATCGCGAAATACGAACAAACTCATGAAAAGAATTTCGTGTTTGGATATGAAGAAAGTTATGGATACTTAGTTGAACCATTTGTACGTGATAAAGATGCGATTCAAGCATGTTTACTCATTGCGGAATGTATGAGTTATTATAAGCATGAAGGTTTAACCTTAGTCGATGTCTTAAATAATCTTTATGAACGTTTTGGTTATCATCATGAAGATCAAGTATCACTAACCTTAAAGGGTAGTGAAGGATCACAAAAGATTAAATCCATTCTTAATCACTTTAGAACAAGCTCTATCGATGAGTTTGCGGGTATTAAAGTTATTGGTAAAGAAGATTATCTATTAGGTGAAAAAACATATAAAGGGGTTCAATCAAAACTCGATTTCCCTGCTTCTGACGTAATTAAATTCTACTTAGAAGATGGTACTTGGTTAGCCATCCGTCCTTCTGGTACAGAACCAAAATGTAAGTTCTATTTCTGTGTTCTTGGTAAGAGTAGTCAAGAAGTTAAGGATAAGTTTGTTTTAATTAACGAAGCATTAAAAAAGCACCTAGTTTAAACTAAGGATAGGGGGTTCATATGTACAAACAAAAAATCGTTGAATCGTTTCATGAAGGACATTGCTTAGATGCTCATAAATACTATGGTGCTCATTTTGATTATGACAATGCCCCAGGGGTTCGATTTACTGTCTATGCACCACATGCGAAACATGTGCAATTATTGGGTTCTTTCAATTATTGGAGTAAACCGATTGATATGAATCGTCTTCATGATGGTTCTTGGACTGTATTTGTGCCGGATGTGGCAGAATGGACACTCTATAAATATCGTATTGAACAAGCGAATGGTGAATGGGTCGAGAAAAGTGATCCTTTTGCCTTTGCGTCTGAGTTAAGACCAAAATCAGCGAATTTGGTTGTAAATTTGAATAATTTCCCATGGCGTGATGCGATGTGGGTTAATCGTAGAGAAAAGAATTTTGATAAACCACTTAATATCTATGAATTGCATTTAGGAAGTTGGATGAAACGCGATGCACATCAATGGTTAAACTATGAAGAAATCGCACATAAACTCATACCTTATATTAAAGAAATGGGTTATACCCATATTGAAATCATGCCACTAACAGAATATCCATTTGATGGTTCTTGGGGATATCAAGCGCATGGTTATTTCTCATTAACGAGTCGATATGGTACACCTAAACAGTTTATGACTTTTGTGGATGAATGCCATTTAAATGATATTGGAGTTATCTTGGACTTTGTGCCAGTACATTTTGTGAAAGATGCCTTTGGCTTACGTCAATTTGATGGATCACCACTTTATGAGTATCCAAACTCAAGTGATGCGAATAGCCAATGGGATACGTTAAACTTTGATTTGTGGAAAGAAGAAGTTCGTAGTTTCTTGATGTCTTCCGCAAGTTTCTGGATTGAGATGTATCATGTGGATGGTTTACGTATTGATGCGGTTTCTAATATTATCTTCTGGCATGGAAATAAACAAAACGGAGTTAATGATGGGGCTACAGCGTTTATACGGAGACTCAATTATTATCTAAATATGAGTTATCCTGGCAACATGATGATGGCAGAAGATTCATCCGATTTCCATAAAGTCACACATCCAACCACTGAAATGGGTATAGTTTTTGACTATAAA
>ERZ1645187.2054-NODE-2054-length-18085-cov-88.061287_pt1 | contig 18085 bp, 16 predicted proteins | sample MGYA00575352_ERZ1645187 | MGnify/ENA primary metagenome ERZ1645187 (study PRJEB40837, sample SAMN11349314) | freshwater sediment metagenome | isolation source: river sediment | host: Sediment | place: India: Wazaribad , New Delhi | collected 2017-02-21 ... | reverse complement strand
ACCACCTAAGTCTTTGATTTTGAAGAAGAATAGACGCGCCCCTAGGGAGCGCCACCTTTACCCGAACGGTATTGATCTTCTTCGGCTTTTTGGCCGAATTCCCAAACTCGGGCGAACCGGTTTGGGGAATGTCGTTCTCGTTCCGCCCTTCCATCTTCGCCATGGCGGCCCGCGCGAGCCGCGCTTGATCGGCGTCGCGGGTGTAACGCTCGGCTTCCGAAAGCGTCTGGTGGCCGAGGATCGACATGATCTCGTGCGCCGAACACCCCGCCTCGGCGAGACGTCGACCGGCCGCCTTGCGCAGGCCGTGGGGCTGGCAATCGAGAGGAAGGCCGGCGTCGGTGATCGCCGAGCGCATGAACTGCGAGAAGCCGGCGACGGTGAACGGCTTGCCGAAGGCGGTGTTGAGGATCGTCACGTGTTCGCGCGGCACGGCCGCCAGCGCCTGGCGCAAGGCCGGGTGAACCGGGATCACCAGCTTGCGGCGGGTCTTCTGCTGGACGACGCGGATCGTCCCGGCGGTGTAGTCGCCCCACGTCATCCGGTGAACGTCCGAGCGCCGCTGCCCGGTGTAGAGGTGCAGGGCGAAGGCGAGGCGCTGTTTCGTGCCGACCGGCCACTTCGCTTCGAAGGTGGCGATCTCCTCGTCGGTCCAGGACCGGATTTCCTGCGTCTTGGGCCGCTTGATGCCGATCGACGGATCGCGATCGAGCCATCCGATGATGATCGCGTGCCGAATCAGAACTCGCAGCATCTTCAGGAGCGAGAGCGCCGCGCCGGGCTTCTCGGCATAGGGCTGCAAGATGCCGCCGACGATTCGCTCGCGGGTGAGGCCGCGCACCGACCGGTGGCCGTGCTTCACCTCTAGGACGGAGAGGCGCGAGGTATAGCCCTTCTTCGTCGTCGCTCGGAGGCCGATGTATCCGGCGCTCTGGCGGTAGGCGACGATGAGGGCGGCGATCGAGCCGGGCGCGGCCGGCGCCCTCGGCAGCGGCTTCGGCGTCAGCTCGCCGGCCAACGCCTTGCGATAGGCTTCTTCGAATTCCGGGCTCCCCACGTCGGCCGGCAACGCGACGCGGCGGCCTTTGCCACGGCGGAAGTAGAACCGCCGCTTGCCGTGCCGGTCGTTCCAGGTCTCGACGAACGGGGGGAGCTTACGCCGCATCGATGTCGTCCCACGTATCGTCCGCTTCCTCGCCGCCCTCGGTCGGCAGGGCATCGGCCGCCGCGTCGAGAAGACGAACGTCCCACACCCGCCGCTTGTCGATGCACTTGGGGCGCGGCATCCGCCCGTCTCGCACCAGCTCGTCGAACTTCGTCGTCGAGATCGCGAGATAAGCGGCGGCGGCCTCCCGGCCGACGAGGCGGGGCGCGAGGCTGTGGGGAAGGGCGGACTGTCTCGCCATCGTTTTGCTCTCGGGTGAAAGATTGCAGCCTCGTCGCCCTGGCCCGTCTCACCGAGGAGGGAGGGGGCGGGCGGGCGACTTCCGCTTTCCGACGGGCTGCGCGCCGTCACATGACGCCCCTCCCTGTCTCAGCCGATCAGCCGTACATTGGCGTGGAGCGCGTCGGCGGCGGCGGCCTTAGTGGCGGTGCCGAGCCGGGCGTTCGCGCCTTCGGTGGTGGTGGCACGTTTCGCTGCGGCATCCCACCAGATCGGAGCCCCCGGCGTCACCGCGTCGCCGGTCTTCTTGGCAATCGACCAGACGCCCTTCATCTCGACCTCGACCTCTTCGCCGAGGTCGGCATCGGTCGCGGCGATGCCGATGAAGTCGCCGACGATGACGACGTCGCCGGCCTTGACGGCCGCAGGGGCCGCGAGGGGGAGCACGTCGCCGCGCTGCACAAAGTTCTTCATCTCAGATGCCTTTCGAAGTGGAGAAACGGACCATGCGGACCGGCGAGCCTCCGCTCGCTGCCGCGATCTGCCGTTCGAGATCGTCGATCGCCGACGCGAGTTCCGCGTCGGAGCGAAACACCACGCGCTCGTCGCCATAGGAGATTTCGTGCTCGCCGCCGGCGCGAGCATCGCGCAGGCGGTCGAGACGGTCCCGGAGTTCGGCGAGGGTCGCCATGGTCAGGCCTCCTCGCCGGGGTTCATGTGCCAGCCGCGGAAGTCGAGGAAGGCGGCGCCGAAGTCGAGGCGGACCTTGACCTCGACACCGTCGACCTCGAAGCCGGCGCGGCTCTCGGTCTGCGGACCTTCGGAGCCCTGCAGGTAGCTGTATTCGAGGCCTTCGATCGCCGCCGGATCACCGGCGAGATACCAGCGATCGGGGGCGACGAGCCGGGGCTCGACCAGCAGCTCGAACTTGCCGCCGAACGGGTTCACGTCGTCGGTCTTGGTCGGCTGAATGGTGGCGAGGACGGTCTCGGCGGTCGTTTCCAGCTCCGGCGGCACCACCAGGAACTTCGGCGCGACCGAGATCGGACGGCCGTTTATCCCCGTCTGACGACGCATGGCGAGGCGAGCCGCGGAGAGGGCCGCCGAGGTGATGATCGTGCCGGTCGCGGCGAGGTTGCCGCGCGAGGCGTGGAAGACCGGCGAACCGTCGTCGAGGTTCGGGCCGGCGCCGGCGTTGGCGACGAGCAGATCGACCAGGAACTGATTCTCGAACTCCGAGGACGCCTCGCCGAGCTTGCCGGCGAGGTCGGCGAAGGCGCCGATGTCGTCGTTGACCAGCATCTGACGGGAGAGGGCGACGATCGTGCCATAGGTGCCGATGCGATAGCTCTCCTTGCCTTCGATGAAGGTCGAGTACTTGTACTCGCCCGCCTCGTTGACCTTCTCGAGCTTGGCGAGGTCGGCCGCCTGCACCTTGGTCTTGGCGCGGAAGTCCTTCGCCGTCGACTGGCGGGCGAGCCGCTTCATCACCGAAGGAGCGGCGATGTAGCGCTCCCGCAGCGTGCGGTTCGCGGTGTCGGCGAAGATCGCCGGGAAGTCGCTCGTGGTGTGCAGAGCACGGGTGACGGTGTCGGCCGGGGAGAGGCCGGTCGCCGAATGGCCGGCGATCCGCAGGGCCTCGCGGGCGAGGTCGAGCGTCGTCAGGCCGGCATAGTTGCGGGCCGCATCCGAGATCTGGTGACGCGGGTTGGCGCGGGTGGCGTAGACCGCTTCGCCGGCGAGCGCCCGGAACTGCGTCGGGTCGTCGTGAGCGCCGACCGAGGTCACGCGGGCGGCGATCGTCGGACGCATGGTCTGGCGCGAACGCATGGCGTCGAGCGCCGCGGCGCGGGCCTCGCCTTCGGTCGCGCCGCGATCGATCAGGCCGTTCGCCCAATCGGAGCCGAGATCGAAAGTGGTGGCGAGGGCGCGGATCTCGCGGTTGACGGCCGCCCGGGTCTCGGGCGCCGACGTGGTGGTGGTCACGGGCGGGGGCGCTTCCGCCGTGGTGGTCTGTTCGGGCATGTTGCTTCTCACCTTGGCGGACGGGTCGGCACCGACCGGCACGAGGGACACTTCCTGCAGCTCCCAACGCGTGACGGTGCGAACCCGAGCGCCCTTCGGGTCCGAACCATCGCGCCATTCCTTGGGGGCATAGCCGACGGAAACGTTGCGGATGATGCCGGCCGCGACGTCCTGCCAGACGGCTTCGGCGCGGGCGGAGAACTGGACCATGACGACGAGGTTGCCGCCCTCGAAGCGAGCGCCGCGGACCACGCCGAGGACGGCGCCGAGTTCGCTCTGGCGATGGCTGTCGAGGAGCGGCATTCCGTCGAGCCGGGAGAGGTCGACGGCGGTCGGCGACACCTCGAGGCGTTCGACGAACGGACCTTCGAAGTCGGCGCGGACGACGCCGGCGCCCGTCGAGGCGATCAGTTCGACGGTGCGATTGGCCTCGTCGATGGTCGCCGGCGTGAAGGGGGCGCGGAAGAGCGCGGTCATGCGGCGGCTCCCTGGTCGGTGGCGTCGGGAATGCCGAGACCGGCGAGACGCGCCCGATCGGCGGCGATCTCGGCGTCGACGTCCTCGGCGTCGTAACCGCGCTCGGCGATGATCTCAGAGCGCGAACGCAGGTTGTTGCGAAGAGCGATCTCGGCGGCGGTCGCCTCGTTCTGCGGATCGACCCACGGCCACGCCGGCGGCAACCACTTCGCGCCTTCGAAGGCCGCCGGGTCGGCGAGATAGGCGCTCGCGGAAACCGCGCCGGTCAGCATCTGCCAACGGACGAAGCGCTTCCACACCGGCCGGCAGAAGCCGAAGACCATGGTGTGGTGCTGGATACCTTCGATGAAGCGGCGGAATTCGAGCTTCGCCGAGCGCTCCGACGAGTAGTTGACCTTCGAATAGTCGCCCGAGAGCTGTTCATAGGTGACGCCGGTTCCGACGGCGATCGACCGCAGGGTCTCGACCAGCAGCGCCGAGGCGCCGCCCTGGTCGGGAATGTTCATGAACTCGACCTGTCGGCCGGGCGGCAACACCGGCATGGCGCCCGGCTCGAGCGTCACGTCGAGCGTCGCGCCGCTCTGGTCGCCGTCATAGGAGACCGCGCCGTCGGGGGCGGTGATGACGCCGACATGCATCGCCGCCACCTTGGCGCGGACGAGCATGGCGTCGAGGAGCGCGTCGAGTTCCTTCGCCGAGAGGAGGACCGGCGCGAACCACGAGAGGCCGCGCACCTGTCCCGGCATCAACTGGCGGAAGAGGTGGAGAGTGTCGCTCGCCGGCACGCGCACGGGCGCCAGCGCGAGGCCGGCGAGCGGATCGCCCGGCATGACCGGGCGAATGTGATGGGCGACGACGCGGCCACTCGCGTCGAACTCGACGCCCTGGACGACGACACCGCCGCCGTCGACGGGGCGGGTGATCGAGCGGTCGAGCTGTTCGGGATGCAGGCGCCGCAGGGTCGGGGCGGCGGTGCGGGCGTCGGACCCGAGGAGGAACAGCGCCTCGCCGAAGACGATCAGGTCGCGGGCGGCGAGCGCCTGCAGGTGGTAGAGGTCGCCGCGCCCTTCGACGTCCGCCCGATCGGTCCATGCCGTCCAATCGCGATGGAGGCGGGCGCGGATCGGTTCCGAAGGGTGTTCGGAGCGCGGCTTGATGCCGGTGCCGACGATGTTGGCGACGAGCGTTTCGACGATGCGGGCGCCGCGCGGGTCGTTGAGGGCGAAATGCGCCGCTCGCGCCGCCACCGTCGCCGCCGAGGTATGCACCACACCCGACGAGGTCACGGTGCGGGCGTCGGCCCAACGGCGACCGCCGCCCGCCGCGTCGAGCGAGCGGGTGGCGGGCGCAGGGTCGTCCTGGCGGAAGAGGCGGGCGAGCGCGGCGAACATGGGGGTCAGGCCTGCTTCTGCGCCTGACGGCGCTCGTTCATGAACGCGGTGAATTCGGCGATGGACGCCTCGACCTCTGCCGCCGACATCTTGCCGGGCTGGGCGCGGAGGCTGTTGACGACCGCCGGAAACACCCGATCGAAGATCGGCCACATCCTGATATCGATGGAGACCTCGGCCTCGGGGTTGTCGCCGCCGTACCAACGGCCCTCCTTGTTTCGCACCAAGCGGAAGACGCCTGACCCCATGAGCGCGGCGGTCACGGTGTAAGGACGGAGAGCATCGATCGCCGCCTTCGGCGTCAGGCCGTGGTCGACCAGTGCTGCGATGGCCGCGATCTGGAGGATGTCGTTGAACAGATAGAAGGCCGGCACGCCGCGCCCGGCGCGACGGTGCGGAATCGCGTCGTAACGATCCTGCCAGTTCGCGAGCTGCCCGGCGGAAAGACCCGCGGCGGTGGCGGCAGCGATCGGCGAGAAGGTGATCATCTGGAAGTCCATGGTCCGACCCTCATAACATCAGTTTGATGTTTTTTAGAACATCGAACTGATGTTTGTCAACCACGCTTGTTCCGGCTCCGCCACCTCTTCGCCGCGACCGGGACCAACGCCTTGTTCAGACGGCGGATTTCCGCCTCGATGTGGAAGGCGGGGCGGTCGGCGCGCTCGTGCGGGAAGGGCGGAATGGGGTTGTTCCCCTTCCACCAGTTCTCGCTGCGCGGCGGACGCCGACCGATTCGCGGGTCGAACAGGGCGCGCTGGGCGGAGCGCTCGTCGCCGTCCATCCAGGTCGTATCAGTGCCGTAACCGCCGGAGGTCTCCGGCGCGACGAAATCCTCTTCGCCGTCGTCGTTACCGGTGAAGACACCGTCGACGTTCCATCCGAGGTTCGGTTCGGGGCCGTCGTCGATGCCTTCGTCGTCGCTCTGGGCGCCCTCGTCCTCGCATTCGAGTTCGAAATCGGGGTCTTCCTCGAGCTCGTCGACCGGAGCGTCGATCTCGTCGAGCAACTGGATGCTCGCCTCGGCGAGGAGTTCGAGTGCCCGGCGGATGCCGGGCGTCACCTCGATGAAGAGGCGCGAGACATGGCTTTCTCGTTCGCGGACCATGCTGTTCATGGCGCGGCTCCTATGGTAGAAGTGTGATCGCATACCAGAAATGACACGCCGTTACGTGTTACGTCAAGCCATATTTGTTACGAGGTTACACTTTGAACGCCGCACAATGCCGCATGGCCCGAGCTGCCCTTGAATTGGGTGTTCGCGAACTCGCCGCGTTGGCGAAGGTGTCGCCTACAACGATTTCAAAGCTGGAGGCGGGCGATGAGTTGAAGCCTCGCACCGTTGACGCAATACGTGCTGCACTGGAGAATGCCGGCGTGGTCTTCGTCGACGAGAACGGCGGTGGGCCTGGCGTGAGATTGAAAAAAAGATGAAGAGCGACCAGTACTGGATAATAGGTCTTCTCATTCCAGCGCTAATGGCATTTATTTTGCTACCCCTTGGGTACGATGGTCTATGCAAGAAGGAGGAGATAAACGCAATAGGAATCTGCACAAGAGAATGGATGACTGCCGTAGGCACATTATTTACACCTATTATTGTTGCAATAATTGCGATAAAACTACAAGAACGACAATATATTCAGTCAAAACTAAATAATAGAGAAAAAATTTTATCAGACATGCTATATGAATACGAGAAGTTCATAAACAATACCTCTCCTTTTGCGTTGTACGCAACTCTAAAGAGTAGCCTGAGAGGCATTGCGCAGCGTGACGTAGACAAAATAACCGAACGAGCTAAGATTTTGGAAGAAGATCTAAGAGAAAAGATTGATATACTCTCACGCTATCGCATAACACACATTGATGAAGATCTTTTGACAGCAAGAAAAAATGTTATAGAAGCATACACTGCAATATGGTTTGATGTCGTAACATTGTATTCAATGCTTGCACAAAATTTTACAGATGAATATAATAATGAGGTCATTCAAGGGTTTCTAGATAGCGGCCTTGATTTTGAACACTCCAGTAGATTAGCGCAAGAATATAGAAGAACATTGGCTGGTGAACTTGAGCGAATGAAAAAACTTGTCGAGGAAATAGATCTCTAGGCAGTCGAGTATATCCACCTCGACAGGATCTTCGCCGTGGCCGGTTTAGCGGGTTCGGACGCTGCGTCGCCTCTCCGCTCTGCCGCCTCGGCGACCGCCCGCGCGGCTTCCACGAGATTGAACCCCGCCGAGGTCAGGCCGGCGAGTGCGGCCGTCGCGTAGACGCGGCAGTCGAGCGGTTCGTTCCTCACACTCGGATCAGGAACCCATTCGACGCGGGCGACGCCGGCGCGCCACTTGCGGATCGCCCGCTCGGCGAGGAGGCCGGCGAACCAGTCGTGATCGCGGCCGTCGGGGAAATGCGCCACGCCGGGGCCGTCGTTCGCCTCCATCCGGAGCCGCGCCATCAGGGTCGACTTGATGCCGTCGACGCCGACGATGTGGATCGGCGCCAGCCCCTGGCGCTTGGGTTTCGGCGGCCGGCGCGGCCACGGCGACACCCCCGGGCCACCGCGCCCCTTGATCGCCCATACTCGACGGTTGAGCCGGGCGCCCGAGAAGGCGACCACCTGTCCGGTTCGGTGGCCGCCCGAATCGATCGCCGTCGCGGCGACGTGGAGATCGGGCACCGCCTTGACGTGGCGCCAGCGCCGCAGGAGCAGCTTGTCGAGGGCGTCCCACACCTCCGGCTTGGTCGTGTCGCCGTGAAGGATGCGGTAGTCGAGCGACCACGATTCCTCGCCGCGCCCCCAGCCGACGAACTCGACCTCGAGGCGGTCGTCCTGCGTGTCGACGCCGGCGGTGACGACGGCGACGCCCTCGGGCAGCTCGTCGCCGAAGGGCTCCGAGCGCGCCGCGAGGAGGTCGGCGGCGAGCGGCGCCGTCTCGCGATCCTCGAAGGCCTCGCCGAGCTTCAGGTTGACCCAGGACTTCAACCGCGTCGGGTCCGACTTCGCGGCGAGGAAGTCGGCGGCGATCTCGCCCCACGGCTCGAAGGCGGAGAGGAGCGAGGGCAGATGGAAGCCAGCCGAGCGGCCGTCACCCGTCGCCGTTGGCCGCCACTCGCCGGCCGCCAACATCGCCGGCTTCTCGCGCTCGTCGATCAGCGAGCCGCAGAACTCGCAGGCATAGGCGGCGCGGCGCGGCTCGCCCTCGGGCCAACGGACGTTCGACCAGGCGAGCACCTGGTGCTCACCGCAGTGGGAGCACGGCACGAAGAACTTGCGCTGGTCGGTCTCGGCATAGGCCTTCTCGATGCGCGAGACGCCGGCGATCGTCGGCGTCGAGATGAGCATGATCTTGCGCCGGCCGCGATAGGAGACGGTGCGCTGGATGGCGAGCGCGACCGGATCGCCTTCGTCCTCGACGTCGGTCGGGAAGGCGTCGACCTCGTCGAGGACGAGATAGCGCACGGCGGTCGAGCGCAGGTCGGCGGCGGCGTTGGCGCCGACCATGAGGAGCTGTCCGCCGGCGAAGAGCTTGGTGTCGATGGTGTTGTCGCTGTCGCGGGAGCGACGCGGCGCGACCTTGGCGCGAAGGGCGGGCGTGAGCCCGATCAGGGGATCGACGCGGGTGCGGGAGTTGCGGCGAACGAGGCCGAGCGACGGCCAGACGATCATGATCGAGCCGGGGGCGGCGTGCATCCAATAGCCGACGGCGTTGAGGCCGGCCTCGGTGCCGCCGGTCTGGGCGCCCTTCATCACGACGACGCGCTCGATCGGCGAGGCGATCGACAGGCAATCCTGGATCTCGCGGAGATAGGGCAGGCGCGAGGTGCGCCACGGGCCGGGCTCGGCACTCTCGGGTGGCAGGACGCGGAAGCGGTCGGCCCACTCGGAAACCGTCATCTGCGGTTCCGGTGCGAGCCCGCGGCGCCATGCGGCTTCGACGAGAAGGCGGGTCTCGGTTGCGAGGTCGTTCATGGGGCGAGGCCTTCGATGGTCATCTCGGCGAGGGTGGCGAGCTGGTCGCGCACGAGGCGATCGAGGAGAGCGACGACGGCGCCGAGGTCGGCATCCGTCGCGGTGGCGACCTCCGGCGCAACGCGCATCACCCAGGAAATCCAGGCGTCGCGCTCCGCACGGGCGCGGGTTTCGATCGCGGCGAGCGCGGCCTTGCGGTCGAGGAGGTTGCCTTCGAGCTTTTCGGCCTTGAGCCGCGCCGTCTTGGCGTCCGCCGCCTCACGTTCCGCCCTCGACGAGGCGAAGCCGAGGGGTGAGCCGTCGACGCTGGCGCGTCGTCGGTTCGGGTCGACGTTGGCAGCGACCCAGGCTCGCCCCTTCGCCGGATCGATCCGCCCATTCGGCTCGACCGGCAGGCCGGCGGTGATCATCTGCGACACGCGGCCGGGCGAGACCCCGATCGCCTCGCCGAAGGCCTTCTTCGATAGGGTCGTCGCCGGTGTCGAAGCCCCGGTAATCGGCAGAAAGCCTTGCGTTTCCTGCATGGCTTTAGCCTTTCACGCCCCGGAGTTTAGGACCGAAATCACCTAAAGCTACCCAAACGCCGCGGGCCGCGGTCCCGTGCCACCCTCCCCCGGGAAGGACCCTGTCGAGACCGTCGGCCATCACCGCACCCCCGCCGCCAGATGCCGCAGCTCGTACTCGATCTCGGACTTCTCGACGTGGAACCGCTCGGGGTCTCTCGGGCTCGGCGAGAGACGCCGCAGCCGATCGGCGAGGTCGTACATCGCCGCCCTCGTCGGTCCGAGGTTCGTCGGGACACGGGACACCCCCTTTAGGGGGGATGTCCCGTGTCCCGCCTCGCACCGGGACAAACGGGACATGTCCCGCTCTGTCCCGCATGTCCCGCTCAACCTCTCCATGCCCATTCCCCTTCGATCCCGATCATCCTCTTGGCTTGCAGGCTCTGGCGAACCCGTTGGAATGCCTTCTTCTTCGCCTCGTCCGCCCCGTCGGCGATCCCCTTGCGATAGGCGTGGTGGCGCCACGTCTCGATCGACACGGCGCGTCCGCCGTTCGGAACCGAGGCGATGGGTTGCACCACGCCGTGATCGATCAGAGCCTCGTCGAGGGCATCCAAAGCGATGCGCTCGGGATCGGTCAGTTTCGGCTTTCCCCTGGTCTCGCCGGGGCTCGCATCCGTGGGCTCGACGACGCACGAGGTGATGTCCTCGCCGTCCTCGTCGACCCCGAGAACCGATTGCCGCAGCGTGTACTTGAAGGGATCGACGGCCGAGCCGTCCTTCACCTTGGCGATCTTGCCTTCACAGATTCCGGACTCTTCGTGCCGGGAAACCTCGATCGCCGCATCGACGGCGCCGAGGAGCGCATTCGAGCCGCGCATGCCGCGGTCTCGATCCTTGCCGGAATGGTGCACGATCAGGACGTGAGCGCCCGTCTCGCGCTGGATCTTCTCGGCGCGCTGCACCACGACGTTGATGTCGCGCGCCTTGTCCTCGTCGCCCGAACCGATCATCCGCGAGAGCGTGTCGAGGACGACGAGGCGAAGCGGTACGTCGAGGCTCGCCGCGTGCGCCTTCACGTCATCGATCAGCATCTCGGCGCCGGCGTCGTCGTCGAAGAGGTTCACCGACGACGGCACGAGGGCGAAGGGCGCTCGGGTGCCGTCGCCCTTCTCCTGGCGCCATGCCCTCATGCGCAAGAGCATACCGCTCGCGCCCTCGCCCGAGACATAGACGACGGCGCCGGGCGCCACCCGCCGGCCGAACCAGTCGCGGCCATGGGCGACGTGAAGAGCGAGGTCGAGGGCGACGAAGGTCTTCGACGTGCCGGGCGGGCCGTAGATCGTCGAGAAGCCGCCGTCGACGAGGAGCCCTTTCACCAGCCAAGAAAGCGGTGGGGCCGCGTCCTCGTCGCCGTACCAGATCACCGGAAGCCGGGTGACTGTCTTCGGTCGCCACGTCGGCGCGCGGTCGACGAGGTCGTGAAGGGCTTCGACCGTTCCGCCGGCCTTCAACCACTCGGAGACGTCACCCTTGCGGGGAAGATCCGGCAGTTCGACGACGCGGATCCGCGAGGCATGGGACGAGATCGATCGAGCGACCTTCTCGGCGTGCTCGCGCCCGGCTTCGTCGTTGTCGGGGAGGATGACGACGTCGGCACCGTCGAGGGTCGGCGAGAACTCGTCGCGCCACTTGCCGGCGCCGGCCGGGTTGCAGGTCGCCGGGATGCCGAGCTTGCGCAGTCGGTCGACGTCCTTCTCTCCTTCGACGAGGAAGACGGTGCGATCCTGGGCGAGGTCTTCGATCAGCTCGGGCAGGCGATAGGGGACGAGGCGAACGCCCTTGAGGTTCCAGACGTGCCCGCCGCGCCCATCCGACCGGCGCTGCCGAAAGTCCTTCGGCTCGAAACGAACCACCTCGAACAGCGGCTCGCCGTGCTCGTCGGTGTAGGGGTAGACGGCGACTTCCCGACGCGCTCGCGGCGGCTCGGGGCGATCCTCTACGAGGCCGAATTCCTGCCTCAACCAGTCGGCTGCCGCCTTGCGGTCGCCGCCCTTCTCGCGGGCGATCAGGTCGAGCACGCCGCCGCCGGTGACCGCCTCGTGATCGTTCCAAGTGCCCTTGTGCGGGCCGCCGACCTTCACGGACAAGCTTCCGCGCGTCCCGAAACGCCACTCGTCCTTGGTCGAGAGATGCGGGTTCGGATCGCCGAGAAGACGCCGCGCGACGGGCTCCATGAGGTCGATGAAATCAGCCATCGCCACCCCCGCCGCGTTTGGGGGGCGTCGCCGATTTCGCTTTCGGGTCAGCGGGTGCCGGTTCGCCCGAACCCTCGGTTATCGTCTTCCCCGGCTTTGGCTTCTCCCGATCCCTAGGGAGCGCCACTTTCTCATCGGACGATCCGATTTTTCGCGCGAGCCCTGCGCACTGTCGTCGTCGTTCCGTGCAGAGGTCCGGCCCACTCGTCGGCGCTGTCGCAGCGCTCCGCGGGGCGGCGGCAGAAGTCGGCCCGACGGCTCGGATCGCCGGAACCATCGGCGCTCGGGTCCTCCCCTCACCGGGGGTCGCACCCGTGATCGAAGCCTCGCCCACGGTCCCGTCGCCTCCGCCGGGACTCGGCCCGAAGCGATCGCTCAGTCTCGTGGCGGCGCCTCGCTCCGCTTCGCGGCGCGGACAGCGCGCGCCCCACGCTGCCATTTCCCCTGTCGCCGTCTCGCGTGCTATCTGAACGTCGGCACTCCACCAAGGCAGCGGGGTCTCGTCCATGGCGCTCGCCCGGCAGGGCGGCAACGACATCGCGGCTCCGCCGGTCCGCCGCCACATCCTGGCGCGGCTCGCCGGCCTGATCGCCTTCGTCGTCGTCGCCTTCGTCATGACCGTCTGGATCATCGAACGGCGCACCCGCGACGACGACTTCTCCGCCGCGGTGCAATCGGTCGAGACGCTGCTCGCCCAGAAGATCGACACCGCCACCGGGCTGATGCGGGCGACCGTCGCCGCGCTCGGCACCTCGGACGAGATCGCCCGAGCGTTCCGAGCGCGCGACCGCGAGGCACTCAGGGCGCTGACGGCCCCCCTGTTCGAGACGCTGCAGCGGGATCATCGCATCACCCACCTCTACTTCACCGATCTCGACCGGATGAACTTCCTGCGTCTGCACGAGCCCGAGAGCCATGGCGACGTCATCGACCGCTACACGATGAAGCAGGCGGCGGCGTCCGGGGAGCCGAGCTCGGGGATCGAGCTCGGCGCCTTCGGGACCCTGACCCTGCGCTCGGTCACCCCGTGGCGCCACGAGGGCCGGCTGATCGGTCTCATCGAACTGGGGGAGGAGATCGGCCCGCTCCTGGCCGACACCGGAGTGTCCCTCGGTCTGCACCTCTATGCCCTGATCCGGCGCGACACCACCGACCCGACCGGCTGGCGGCAGGGGCGCCGCATGCCCGGACAGCCGGTCCGTCACGTCGAATTCGGCGACCACGTGCTGGTGTCTCAGTCGTCGCCCGAAACGCTTCCTGCCGAGCGCGCGCTCTTCCCCGAACTCCTGCGCGACGGGTCGATCCGGACGGTCAAGACCAGCGGAGGGCCGTTGTCGGTGGCCACCGCGCCGCTCAGGGACGCCTCGGGGCGCGAGGTCGGCGTCCTGGCGATCTTCGCCGACCGCAGCCGCACCCAGGCGACCTTCACCTACTGGATGATCCTCGCCACCGTGGCGAGCCTCGCCGCCGGAGCCGGGGTGTTCTTCTCGTTCAATCGGGCGCTCTCCGGCGTCGAGGCCGCCTACCGGCGCCAGCACGAGCTGGAGCATCGCCTGCTGACCATCTCCGACGAACACCAGCGCATCGTCCAGCTGGAAAAGCTCTCGGCGATGGGAACCATGGTCGGCGAGATCGCCCATCAGCTGAACAATCCGCTGGTCGGCGTCGTCAACATGGCCCAGCTCGCCGAGCGATCGGTCGACCGGCCGGATCGGGTTCGCGAGATGCTGGGCGAGATCCGCAAGGCCGGTCAGAACTGTTCGGCCTTCGTCAAGCGCATGCTCGACTTCACCAAGGTCTCCTGTTTCGACAGCCGGCCGACCGATCTCCGGACCGTCGCCGACGAGGCGCTCGCCCTCTTCAACCAGAGCACCGGGCGCCGCGTCTCGGTCGAACGCGCCATGCCCGATGCCTCGGCCGTCGCCGTCGTCGATCCCAACCTGCTCGGGCACGCGATCTTCAACCTGCTCACCAATGCCGCGCAGGCCACCGGAAAGGGCGGTCGGGTTCGCATCTCGCTCGCGCCGGCCGCGCATGCCGACGGTCGGCCCGGCTGGCGCTTCACCGTCGAGGACGACGGCCCGGGGATCTCCGACGACGCCATGCGTCGGCTGTTCACGCCGTTCTTCACGACGCGCAAGGAGGGCACCGGCCTCGGCCTCGCCGTGGTCCAACACATCGTGCTGCTGCACGAGGGCGAGGTCGGCGCCGCCAACCGGCCGGAAGGTGGTGCGTCTCTTGCTGTGTGGTTGCCGGAGACGGTCTCCGCCGCTCCGAGAACCCCCGACGAGAGCGCCGCATGACGCAGCCCAGGATCCTCGTCGTCGACGACGACCACTTCACGCGGACCCTCTTCGACGGTCTGCTCAGCGACCGTTGCGCCGTCCTCCGGCTCGCCGAGAGCGGGGCACAGGCGCGCGCCGCCTTCGCGGCGGAGGACTTCAATCTGGTGCTGATGGATCAGCGTCTGCCCGACGCCGACGGCCTCGATCTGCTGCGCGAGTTCCGCGCCCAGCGGCCGCGGCTGGTGGCGATCATGATCACCGGCCACGCCGACGTGCGCGACGCGATGCGGGCGGTGCGCGAGGGTCTGTTCGACTACCGAACCAAGCCCTTCGAGGACCTCGACGACCTGGAGCGCGTCATCGACAAGGCGCTGGAGATGGATCGCGCCTATCGCGAGATCGATCGCCTGCAGGCGGCCGTCGCCGGGCCGAGGCTGATCGCCGCGTCGCCGGCGATGACCCGCCTCGTCGACCAGATCCGCCAGGTGGCGACGCTCGACACCACGGTTCTGCTCGAGGGCGAGAGCGGCACCGGCAAGGACGTCGTCGCCCGCCTGATCCATGCCGAGAGCCGGCGGGAGCGCGGCCCCTATCTCGACGTCAATTGCGGGGCATTGCCCGAGAGCCTGCTCGAGGGCCTGCTCTTCGGCTACGAGAAGGGCGCCTTCACCGGCGCCGCCAAGACCACCGCCGGCACCATCGAGAAGGCCGACGGCGGCTCGCTCTTCCTCGACGAGATCGCCGACATGAGCCCCAAGCTGCAGTCGGCGCTCTTGCGCGTCCTCCAGGACGGCTGCTTCTCGCGCGTCGGATCGACCCAGCGTCGGACCAGCGATTTTCGTCTGATCGCCGCGACCAATCGGCCGCTCGCCGGGCTGGTGGCGACCGGGGCCTTCCGTGAGGATCTCTTCTATCGCATCAACGTCGTGGTGCTGCGCCTGCCCCCGCTCAGGGAGCGCGTCGGCGACGTGGTGCTGCTCGCCACCCATTTCCTCGAGCACTTCCAGGCGAAGTTCGGCCGTTCGGTCGGCCCGTGGTCGCCCGAGGCGTTGCGGCTACTCGAGGCCCAGTCCTGGCCGGGCAACGTGCGCCAGTTGAAACACGCGGTGGAGCGGCTGGTGGCGCTGCACCCCGGCGGGCCGATCGACGTCTCCCACGTCGCCGCGGTGATCGAGCCGACGGCCGCGCCGGGCGGCGTCACGCCGACGGCGGTCGAGGCGGGCGGCCACGACGTCGCCGCCTATCGCGACGCCCGCGAGGACTTCGAGCAGGACTACCTGCGCCGCCTCTTCGTCGCGGCGGGCGGCAACGTCTCGGAAGCGGCGCGGCTCTCCGGCATCCCGCGGCAGAACCTCTACGTCCGCATGAAGCGCTGGGGCATCGTCATCGATTGACGACACCTGTCGCGAAATCGTGACAGGTCGCCCGCCCGGCCGTCCCTCGCGCGATCCCGAGAAAGCGACGCGAAACAGCGACTTCCGGAATTCCACCGGACTGGCCCGGGACTTGCGGTTCTCCCTTCGACCGGAAGGGGGAACGCCTCATGAGGTCCGCCTCGCCATCGCTCTTCGCCGCTTTCGCCCTCGCGCTGTTCGCGGCCGCACTGGGAGCGGCGAACGCCGCCGACGTCAAAGGCGCGGCGCCGACCGATCCGGCGCTGATCGAGAAGATCCGCACCTCCAACGCCGAATGCTACGCCTGCCATACCGAGGCGGGGCTGAAGAACCCGCCGCGCGCCGACATGGACCTCGCGGCGCTGGCGAAGTTCATCCACGACCCGAAGCAGTTCGACGGCTCCAACCACACCGGCATGGAGTGCAAGGTCTGTCACGGCCAGGGCTACGTCGCCTTCCCGCATGCGCCGACGGCGAAGCAGTCGATCAGCCCCTGCAGCGAATGCCACGCCACCAAGTCGCTGCGGGTGGAGACGCAGTTCGAGGCCTCGGTTCACGCCAAGAACCTGAAGGACGCCTTCACCTGTCAGACCTGCCACGACCCGCACGTCTACAAGGTGGCGGCGAAGGTCGGCGACCCGCGCAAGATCGTGGCGCAGGACAACGCCATGTGCGTCGACTGCCACAATTCCGATCTGCGCTATTCCGCCTTCTCCAAGGCGCTGCCGACCAAGAAGGTCCGGCCCGACCTCTACGCCACGCACGACTGGCTGCCCAACGCCCGACTGCACTGGTCGGCGGTGCGCTGTATCGAGTGTCACACCCCCGTCTCGCCGGTGAAGAGCCTCGCCACCTCTCACGAGATCCTCGCCAAGGACAAGTCGGACAAGGCCTGCGTCACCTGCCATTCGCAGGATTCGGCGCTCGCCACCCGGCTCTATCGCTTCGCCGCCGCCAACGTCGGCACCGACCTCGGCTTCGCCAACGCCTCGGTGCTCGGCTCGGCCTATGTCGTCGGCGCCACCCGCCATCCGCTGATCGATCGCGCCGTGATCGCCCTGTTCGGGCTCACCGTCGCCGGGCTCCTCGGCCACGGGGCGGTGCGGATCGTCATGGCCTTCTTCCGCCGCAGGAGGACGTCATGAGCCATCGCATCTATCTCCTGCCGCCCTGGCTGCGGCTCTGGCACTGGACCAATGCCGCGCTGATGATCGTGCTGGCGGTGACCGGCGCCAGCCTGCACTTCGCCGACCCCGGCCTCTATCTCGTGCCCTTCTCGCTCGCCGCGAAGATCCACGACATCGCCGGCGTGGCGCTGCTCGTCGCCTACGGCTTCTTCGTCCTGGCCAACATCGTCACCGGCAACTGGTGGCAATACGTGCCGAAGCCGCCGGGCGTCCTCGCCCGCTGCTGGAAGCAGATCGTCTTCTACGGCTGGGGCATCTTCTGGGGCGCGCCGCATCCCTATCCGCCGACGAAGGAAGCCAACTTCAACGCCCTCCAGGCGATCGTCTACTGGGTGATCATGTATGTGGTCGTTCCGACCGTGATCCTCACCGGCGTCGTCTTCCTCTTCCCCGATCTCGCCCCCGCCAAGGTCTTCGGCCTCGACGGCCTCCTGCCGGTGGCGATGCTCCACTACCTCGCCGGCGCCGCCGTGATCCTGTTCATGCTGGCGCACATCTACCTCGGCACCACCGGTGTCCGACCCACCTCGCTCTTCAAGATGATGATCACGGGCTGGCACGAGGAGTGATCCCCGCCGCACACCCGAAGAGAAGGAACGCGATCATGAAGACCCTGCTTCGCACCGCCGCCCTCGTGTTGCCGCTCTCGCTCCTCGCCGGCGCCGCTCTCGGCGAAGAAGAGAAGAAGGTTCCGCTGAAGCCGGTGCCGGTCCATGCGGTCAAGGCCGCGGCTGCTCCGGTGCTCGACGCCGATGTCGCGACCGGCGTCTGGGAAAAGGCCCCGGCCACCGCCGTCAAGGCGCAGAAGGGCGTCAACTTCAAGGACAACCTCGGCGAGACCGCCGGCACCGTCCAGGCGGCCTACGACGCCAAGTCCGTCTATCTGCGCCTCACCTACGACGACCCGACCTACTCGGTGCGTCGCAGCCCCTTCGTCAAGCAGGCCGACGGCTCGTGGGTGAAGATGAAGGACCCCAACGACAAGGGTGGCGACAACAACCTCGTCTACGAAGACAAGGTGGCGCTGATCTGGAACATCGACGGGTCGATCTTCGGCTTCAACGAGAAGTTCGGCTGCCAGTCGTCGTGCCATGCCGGCGAGCCGGGCAAGCCCTACGGCAACAAATACACCGAGGACGAGGGTGAACTCGGCGACATCTGGCACCTGAAGTACGTCCGCGGCGGCTTCCTCGGCCAGATCG
>ERZ1645187.2053-NODE-2053-length-18091-cov-6.023952_pt1 | contig 18091 bp, 18 predicted proteins | sample MGYA00575352_ERZ1645187 | MGnify/ENA primary metagenome ERZ1645187 (study PRJEB40837, sample SAMN11349314) | freshwater sediment metagenome | isolation source: river sediment | host: Sediment | place: India: Wazaribad , New Delhi | collected 2017-02-21 ... | reverse complement strand
AGAGCTTCAGCGGTGAGCAGGCCGCGCAGAGGGGGATTGCCACGGCAGCGCTGGAAAACGGCGCCGCGGCACTGGCCAAGGCGACGGCGGCGGCTCAGCGCTTTACCCAGTTGGCGCCCTCGGCAGTGGCAGACAGCAAGCGCCTGATGCGCACGCCGGGACGTGAGGAATTGCGCCAGGCGATCGAGGCGGAGGGCGATCTGTTCATTCAGCGCCTGCGCTCGCCCGAGGCGCTGGAGGCGTTGTCGGCCTTCATGCAGCGACGCCAGCCGGATTTCTCGCGCTTTAATTAAAGCAAGCGTGATTACAGGCGCGGTGCATCGGCCGGCGCGGTCTTGTCCACCGCCGGCAGGTGCAGGCTGCGCTCTGCCAGGCGGGTGCCTTCCAGCTGAGGTTGGGTCACCCAGTTGAGAATGTCGTAGTAGCGCCGCACGTTCTGCACGAAGTGCACGGTCTCGCCACCGCGGGCATAGCCGTAACGGGTCTTGCTGTACCACTGCTTCTGCGCCAGCCGCGGCAGCATCTGCTTCACATCCAGCCACTTGTTCGGGTCCAGGCCTTCGGCCTTGGCCAGCTTGCGCGCGTCCGACAGGTGGGCGATGCCGATGTTGTAGGCGGCCAGGGCGAACCAGGTGCGGTCCGGCTCGGTCATGTCCTCGGTGAGGTTGGCGTGCAGCGTGGCGAAATACTTGGCGCCGCCCTCGATGCTCTGTCGAGGATCCAGGCGGTTGGCGATGCCCATGGCCTGGGCGGTGTCCTGGGTCAGCATCATCAGGCCGCGCACGCCGGTCTTGGAGGTGGCGTCCGGCACCCACATGGACTCCTGATAGCCGATGGCGGCCAGCAGGCGCCAGTCCAGCTGATGGCTCTGGGCGCTGCGCTTGAAGTGTTGCTCATAGCGGCTCAGGCGTTGCTGCAGGTGCTGGGCGAAGGTGTAGGCGCCGACATAGCTGAGCAGGTCGACATGCCCGTAGTAGCGTTGGCGCAGGCGCTCCAGGGTGCCGTCCTCGGCGGCCTGCTTGAGGAAGGCGTTGACCTCGTCGCGCAGGCTGCTGTCGTCGCTCAGTGGCATGGCCCAGGCGAGGCCCAGTGGCTCGCCGAAATCAAAGGCGACGCGCACGTTGGCGAAATACACCTGGTTCATGGCCAACTCGTTGGAGTCGACCAGGGTGATGTCGATCTGGCCTTCGTCGAGCAGGCGCAGCAGATCGACAACCTCCACCGCATCGGATTCCTCCCAGCGCAGTTCCGGCAGTTCCGCCTGCAGGCGCCTGAGTGCCTCGGCGTGGCTGCTGCCCTTGAGGACCAGGATGTGCTTGCCGAGCAGTTCGCTGGGTTGAGTCGGGCGCGGGCTGCCGTTGCGATAGACCACCTGGGTGCTGCTGGGCAGGTAGCTGTCGCTGTACTGCACCTGCTGGCGGCGATTGTCGCTGGGGGTCAGTCCGGCGGCCGCGAGGGCGGGGCCATTGGGTTGCTGCAGGCGTTGATAGAGGTCGTCGAGGTGCTCGGCGGTTTCCATCTGCAGGCGCACGCCCAGGCGATCGGCGAGGCGTCGGGCCAGCTCGTACTCGAAGCCGGCTTCGCCCGTGCGATCCTGAAAATAGGTGGTCGGGCTGTTGCGGGTGACCACGCGCAGCACGCCATCCTCCTGAATGCGCTCGATGGTGGTGGGCTCTTTGCAGGCCGCGAGCAGCAGGAGAAGACCGGTCGCCAGCAGCCGGCAGGCATGGCGCATGCGTAATGCAAGATAGGCGGACATCGCCGCAGTATACGCAAAGGCCCCGGTGGGCCATATCTCGACAGCCTTCGTCATCTCTGTTAGCCGGGCGCTGGGGCGACAGGTGGCAGACCGACTGATCGCCAAGCGTGCATCGCGGGTGCCCGGCGCCGGCGCTTTAGGCTAGAATGCACGGCCTCTGCGGGTCACCAATTGGTCGACCCCCACCGTCATCGTCTCCAGAGGCTGTTCTGACAATGCTCATCCTGCGCGGCGCTCCCGCCCTTTCTGCCTTCCGTCACGGCAAACTGCTCGACCAACTGACCCAGGTTGCCCCTGGCGTTACCGGGCTGTACGCCGAGTTTGCCCACTTCGCCGATGTGACCGGGCAGCTCCTGGCCGAAGAGGAGCAGGTGCTGGCGCGCCTGCTCAAGTACGGCCCGAGTGTGCCGGTGCAGGAACCCACTGGCCGTCTGTTCCTGGTGGTGCCGCGCTTCGGCACCATTTCGCCGTGGGCGAGCAAGGCCAGCGATATCGCGCGTAACTGCGGCCTGGCCAAGATTCAGCGTCTGGAGCGCGGTATTGCCTATTACGTCAGCGGTGAGCTGAACGAGGCCGAAGCTGCCGCCGTTGCCTCCCGTCTGCATGACCGCATGACGCAGCTGGTACTGGGCACTCTGGAAGAAGCCGCGCCACTGTTCAGCCATGCCCAGCCCAAACCGCTGACGGCCGTGGATGTGCTCGGTGGCGGTCGCGCCGCGCTGGAAAAGGCCAACGTCGAACTGGGTCTGGCCCTGGCCGAAGACGAAATCGACTATCTGGTACAGAGCTTCACCGAGCTGGGGCGCAACCCCCATGACGTCGAGCTGATGATGTTTGCCCAGGCCAACTCCGAGCATTGCCGGCACAAGATCTTCAATGCCAGCTGGGATATCGACGGTCAGGCTCAGGACAAGTCGCTGTTCGGCATGATCAAGAACACCTACCAGATGCATGGCGAGGGTGTTCTGTCGGCCTACAAGGACAACGCCGCGGTGATTGTCGGCAACGTCGCCGGGCGCTTCTACCCGAATCCCGAGACCCGCGAGTACGCCGCGTCCCAGGAGCCGGTACATATTCTGATGAAGGTCGAGACGCACAACCATCCGACCGCCATCGCGCCATTCCCCGGTGCTTCCACCGGTTCGGGCGGCGAGATCCGTGACGAGGGTGCCACCGGTCGCGGTGCCAAGCCCAAGGCCGGTCTGGTCGGCTTCACCGTGTCCAACCTGCAGATTCCGGGCTTCGTGCAACCGTGGGAAAAACCCTACGGCAAGCCGGAGCGCATCGTCAGCGCACTGGATATCATGGTCGAAGGCCCGCTGGGTGGCGCGGCGTTCAACAACGAATTCGGTCGCCCGGCACTGACCGGCTATTTCCGTACCTTCGAGCAATCCGTGACGACCCCGCGCGGCGAGGAAGTGCGCGGTTACCACAAGCCGATCATGCTGGCCGGCGGCATGGGCAACATCCGTGAGGAGCATGTGCAGAAGGGCGAGATTTCGGTCGGCGCCAAGCTGATCGTGCTCGGCGGCCCGGCCATGCTGATCGGCCTGGGTGGCGGCGCGGCTTCTTCGATGGCCACCGGTGCCAGTTCGGCTGACCTGGATTTCGCCTCGGTACAGCGCGACAACCCGGAAATGGAACGTCGCTGTCAGGAAGTCATCGACCGCTGCTGGCAGCTGGGCGAGCAGAACCCGATCAAGTTCATCCATGACGTCGGTGCCGGCGGTATCTCCAATGCCCTGCCGGAGCTGATCAATGACGGTGGCCGTGGCGGTCGCTTCGAACTGCGCAACGTGCCCAATGACGAGCCGGGCATGGCCCCGCACGAAATCTGGTGCAACGAGTCGCAGGAACGCTACGTGATGAGCGTGGATGCCGCCGACTTCGAGCGTTTCAAGGCCATCTGCGAGCGTGAGCGTTGTCCGTTTGCCGTGGTCGGTGAGGCCACCGAAGAGCTGCATCTGACCGTTACCGACAGCCATTTCGGCAACAAGCCGGTGGACATGCCGCTCAACGTGCTGCTCGGCAAGACGCCGCGCATGCACCGTAGCGCCAGCCGTGAAGAGGCGCTGGGCGATGATTTCAATGCCGCGCAGATCGATCTGCGCGAGGCCGTCAGCCGTGTTCTGCATCACCCGGCAGTGGCCAGCAAGAACTTCCTGATCACCATCGGCGACCGCACCATTACCGGTCTGGTGGCGCGCGATCAGATGGTCGGCCCGTGGCAGGTGCCGGTGGCCGACTGTGCCGTGACCGCCACCAGCTTCGATGTCTACACCGGCGAAGCCATGGCCATGGGTGAGCGCACGCCGATGGCGCTGCTCGATGCCGCCGCTTCCGGGCGTATGGCCATTGGTGAAACCCTGACCAACCTGGCGGCCTCCAGCATTGCCCAGCTGTCCGACATCAAGCTGTCGGCCAACTGGATGGCGGCTGCCGGCCACCCGGGTGAAGACGCGCGCCTGTACGACACCGTGAAGGCGGTGGGCATGGAGCTGTGCCCGGCGCTGGGCATCACCATTCCGGTGGGCAAGGACTCCATGTCCATGAAGACCCGCTGGCAGGACGAACAGGGCGAGAAGAGCGTGACCTCGCCGCTGTCGCTGATCGTGTCGGGCTTTGCCCCGGTGACTGATATCCGCAAGACCCTGACCCCGCAACTGCGCCTGGACAAGGGCGAGACCGACCTGATTCTGATCGACCTCGGTCGCGGGCAGAACCGCCTGGGTGCTTCGATCCTGGCTCAGGTCTACGGCCAGCTCGGTCGTGATGTGCCGGATGTCGATGATGCCGAGGACCTCAAGGCCTTCTTCGCCGTGATCCAGGGCCTGAATGCCGATGGCAAGCTGCTCGCCTATCACGACCGCTCCGACGGCGGCCTGCTGGCCACGGCCGTGGAGATGGCGTTCGCCGGTCACTGCGGTCTGAGCCTGAACCTCGATGCGCTGGCCGATGATGCGGCCGAAGCAGCGGCGGTGCTGTTCAACGAAGAGCTGGGTGCACTGATTCAGGTGCATCAGGACGACAGCGAAGAAGTGCTGGCGCAGTTCAGTGCGGCGGGCCTGGGCGACTGCGTGGCGGTGCTCGGTCAGCCGGTCAATGGCGACGAGGTGCTGCTGACCCTCAATGGCCAGCAGCTGTTCAGCGGCTCGCGTCGCGTGCTGCAGCGCACCTGGAGCGAGACCAGCTACCAGATTCAGCGCCTGCGCGATAACGCCGTGTGCGCCGATCAGGAGTTCGACAGCCTGCTTGATGAAGACAATCCGGGCTTGTCGGTCAAACTGTCGTTCGACGTCAATCAGGACATCGCCGCGCCCTACATCAAGAGTGGCGTGCGTCCGCAGGTTGCCATCCTGCGCGAGCAGGGCGTCAACGGTCAGGTCGAGATGGCCGCGGCCTTCGATCGCGCCGGCTTCCGCGCCATCGACGTGCACATGAGCGATATCCTCGCCGGTCGCGTCAGTCTGGAAGAGTTCAAGGGCCTGGTGGCCTGCGGCGGCTTCTCCTACGGCGACGTGCTGGGTGCCGGTGAGGGCTGGGCCAAGTCGGTGCTGTTCAATAACCGCGCCCGCGATGCCTTCCAGGCGTTCTTCGAGCGCAAGGACAGCTTTGCCCTTGGCGTGTGCAACGGCTGCCAGATGATGAGCAACCTGCACGAGCTGATTCCGGGCAGCGAGGCCTGGCCGCATTTCGTCCGTAACCGCTCTGAGCAGTTCGAGGCGCGCGTGGCCATGGTTCAGGTGCAGGAGTCGGCCTCGATCTTCCTGCGCGGTATGGCCGGCTCGCGCCTGCCGATCGCTATCGCCCACGGTGAAGGGCATGCCGAGTTCGAAAGCGAGGAAGCCCTGCTCGAGGCCGATCTGTCCGGCAATGTGGCGCTGCGCTTTATCGACAACCATGGCAAGGTCACTGAAACCTACCCGGCCAACCCCAACGGTTCGCCGCGCGGTATCACCGGCCTGTGCAACCGTGACGGTCGCGTGACCATCATGATGCCGCACCCGGAGCGCGTGTTCCGTGCCGTGCAGAACTCCTGGCGCCCGGACGAGTGGCAGGAAGATGGCGGCTGGATGCGCATGTTCCGCAATGCGCGGGCCTGGGTCGAGTAAGTCGCTCGGGGCGGTGGGTATGAGCGATTCCCAGCCGTCCCTGCTTCCCGAGGTGCGCCCGGTCGAGCCGGGCGATCACCTATCGCTGTGCACCTGCGGGCGCTCGTCCGCGCTTCCCGATTGTACTCAGGCCTGTGCCGCCGCCCTGCAGTTCAAGGTAGACAAGGCGCGCTTGCTGCTGCTCTGCCGCTGCGGGCGTTCGGCTCGTTTGCCCTACTGCGATGGCAGCCATGCGCCGCCGGCCACTGGCTGGCGGGCCCGCTGGCGCCGTTTCACCGGCCGTGACGGCGCATCGCGCTGACGCTCGTCGGGCATTCCTGTGAGCTGGCTCTCAACAGGCTTAAGTCCGGCTTAAGGCAAAGTGCCAGCATCTGTGGCAGGATTCTTTCAAGGTTTGCGCCTGGCCGCTTGCTTGCGGCTGACCGCGCGGTTGAGCAATCAGCATCTTGGAGGGGTGGATGTACAAGCTGTGCTTCTATGTGCCAGATAGTCATGTGGAACCCGTCAAAGCTGCGGTATTTGCTGCCGGTGGCGGGCGCATTGGTCAGTACGACAGTTGCTGCTGGCAGGTGCTGGGGCAGGGGCAGTTTCGACCGCTGGAAGGTAGCGAGCCGTTCGTGGGAGCGGTTGGTGCCGTTGAGCAGGTCAGCGAGTGGAAGGTCGAGCTGGTGGTGGCCGATGAGCTGATTCATGCCGTGGTCAAGGCGCTCAAGAGCAGTCATCCCTACCAGACACCGGCTTTCGAGGTCTGGCGTCTGTCTGATCTGCAGTTCTGAGTATTCGGCCATGAAAAAAGGCGCCTGCGGGCGCCTTTTGCATGACTGAAACAGTGGCTCAGGGGCGAATTTCGATCAGCGTACCGTCCTTGACCAGGTTCCAGACCTCACGCATGTCGGCGTTCTTCATGGCGATGCAGCCTTCGGTCCAGTCCAGGGTGTTGAAGTACCACTCGGGATACTCCTCGTCGATCGGCGTGCCGTGAATCATGATCATGCCGCCTGGTGGAACGCCTTTGGCACGGGCCTTGGCGGCGTCGCGGGCATTGGGATAGGAGATGTGCATGGACAGGTTGAACTTGTCACTGGTCTTGCGCCAGTCGATCCAGTAAAAGCCCTCCGGCGTGCGCTGGTCGCCTTCGCGCATCTTCGGGCCGTCGGGCTGCTTGCCCAGCGAGACACGATAGGACTTGAGTACCTTGCCGCGCTGGATCAGCTGCAGAGTGCGCTCGGACTTGACCACCAGCACCTTGTCGATACGGCTGCCGGACAGCGTCGGGCTGGCGCTGGCGCTGGAAAACGCGGTGAAGAAGACACACAAAGCAGCTAGCAACCAACGCATGTGACGCAATTTCCCTGAAGCTGGGACCGCAAAAGGTCAGGATTTCTTGTAGGTCGCCGAGAGTGGCGCGATGGCCTCGTTGCGCAGCGGGAAGACCTGCTGCACGCGATCGGCGAAGTAGCATTCTAGAGTGCGGCCGATCGTGGGGAAAGCTAACTCTGACCAGGGGATCTCGTGCTGCTGGAAAAGCCGGACCTCCAGGCTCTCTTCGCCGGCGGCAAAGTCGAGATCGCGCAGCTCGGCAAGAAACAGCATGTACACCTGGCTGATGTGCGGTAGGTCGAAGAGGGTGTACAGGCGCAGGTTGTCCACCCGGGCGCAGGCTTCTTCCAGGGTTTCCCGTGCGGCGGCCTGCTCCAAGGTCTCGCCGTTCTCCATGAAGCCGGCCGGCAGCGTCCAGAAGCCGCGGCGCGGCTCGATGGCGCGGCGGCACAGCAGAACCTGCTCGCCCCATACCGGCAGGCAGCCGGCGACGATGCGCGGGTTCTGGTAGTGCACGGTGGCGCAGTGCTCGCAGACATGGCGCGGGCGGTTGTCGCCGGCGGGAATGCGCTGGCTGATGGGGCCGCCGCACTGGCTGCAGAATTTCATCGGGGCTCCTTGGTATAGCCATGCTGCGCACAGGGCAGCCGATGGCCTACTTTATCCGACGGAGCGCCAGTTGAAAGCCTTAACTGCTCAGCTGGATATGATCGTAAATGCCGGTTATCTGGCGGAAATCGACAATCAGCGTGTGCACCGAGTTGCTATAGGTGTCGTGCAGGTGGAACTTGAAGCGCTTCTGCTCGCCGCCTTGCAGGAAACGGTCATATTCGCGGCTCAGTTCGCGCACATCGCCGCCCTTGTCCTTGCTCCAGGTGGCGTTGAATGGACCGAGCGTGGCGCCGCCCTGCAGGCAGATAGTCACCACGTGATTGGTCAGGGCATCTTCGGGGATTTGCATGGTCGGCTGCTCCGGGTCGTGACAGGGTCAGTCTAGTGCAGCCCCGCAGCGCGCGAGCCAACCTTTGCCGGGTGCGCGAGTTTGGCTGAATCGGGGCCTTGGGCGATGCCGGTGATCGTGCAATCATTCGTCTATTAATGTCTGCCCGAGAACCATCATGCTGGATGAACTGCTCCGCCGCGTGCAGGGCTATCAACCGCAACAGCTGACCCTTGCCAGTGATTTCCCCGAGGCTGCGGTACTGGTGCCGATCACGCGCAGTGATGAACCCGAGCTGGTGCTAACCCTGCGTGCTCATGGCCTTTCCACTCACAGTGGTGAGGTGGCCTTTCCTGGTGGTCGGCGTGACGATACCGATGCCGACCTGGTGATGACCGCCCTGCGCGAGGCCGAAGAGGAAATCGGTCTGGCGCCCGGGCTGGTGGAAGTGCTCGGGCCGCTGAGCAGTTTAGTGTCGCGGCATGGCATCAAGGTTACGCCCATCGTCGGCCTGGTTCCGGACTACGTCGAATACCGGCCCAACGATGGCGAGATCGCTCAGGTGTTCAGCGTGCCGCTGGCCTTCTTTCGCGATGATCCGCGCGAGATGACCCACCGTATCGACTACCTCGGGCGCAGCTGGTATGTGCCCAGCTACCGCTATGGCGACTTCAAGATCTGGGGGCTGACGGCGATCATGGTGGTTGAGCTGGTCAACCTGCTGTTCGATGCCGGCATTGCGCTCAACGAGCCGCCGGAACACTTTATCAAGCTCGGCTGAGCCGGGCTGTGGAGAGCAAAGGATGAAATACCGTCTGGGGCAGTCGCGTGTCGAGGCCCATCCCGAAAGCTGGATTGCACCGAACGCCACTCTGGTGGGCAAGGTTCGCCTGGAGGCCGGCGCCAGTGTCTGGTTCGGCGCGGTGCTGCGCGGGGACAACGAGCTGATCCATATCGGCGAGCACAGCAACGTGCAGGATGGCACGGTGATGCATACCGACATGGGCTTCCCGCTGACGCTCGGCAAGGGCGTGACCATCGGCCACAACGCGATGCTGCATGGCTGCACGGTCGGCGACTACAGCCTGATCGGCATCAACGCGGTGATCCTCAATGGCGCCAAAATTGGCAAGCACTGCATCATCGGCGCCAACGCGCTGATTGCCGAGGGGAAGGAAATTCCCGATGGCAGCCTGGTGATGGGCTCCCCGGGTAAAGTGGTGCGCGAGCTGTCCGAGGCGCAGAAGAAGATGTTGGAGGGCAGCGCCGCCCACTATGTGCACAATGCCCAGCGTTATGCGCGCGATCTGGCGCTGGATGAATGATCCAGGAGCCTCCCGTACCATCTCCGTGCGTGCATGTCTGTGCGCTGGATGAGCAGGATATCTGTCTCGGTTGCCAGCGCACGGCGGCCGAAATCACCCGCTGGGGACGCATGGACAATCACGAGCGTCGCGAAGTGCTCGCGCGTTGCCATGAGCGCGCCCGTCAGCAGGGCTTGCTGCATCCGGCCGGTTGAATCTGTTGCCTATCTGATTGAGGAAATGCCATGAGTCGCATTGGAACGCCGTTGTCCGCCACGGCTACCCGCGTGTTGTTCTGCGGGGCCGGGGAGCTGGGCAAGGAAGTGGTCATCGAGCTGCAGCGCCTGGGCTGCGAGGTGATTGCCGTGGATCGCTACGCCAATGCGCCGGCCATGCAGGTGGCGCACCGCAGTCATGTGCTCAACATGCTCGATGGTGATGCCCTGCGTGCGGTGATTCTCAAGGAGCAGCCGCATTTTATCGTGCCGGAGATCGAGGCCATCGCCACCGATACCCTGGTTGAGCTGGAGGCCGAAGGCTTTACGGTGATTCCGACGGCCCGTGCCGCGCAGCTGACCATGAATCGCGAGGGTATCCGTCGCCTGGCCGCCGAGGAGTTGGGGCTGCCGACGTCGCCCTACCGTTTTGCCGACAGCTTTGGCGACTACGTCGAGGCGGTGAAGGCCGTGGGTTACCCTTGCGTGGTCAAGCCGATCATGAGTTCGTCCGGCAAGGGGCAAAGCCTGTTGCGGGCCGAGTCCGAGCTGGAGGCTGCCTGGGACTATGCCCAGGAGGGCGGGCGTGCCGGCAAGGGGCGGGTGATAGTCGAAGGCTTCATCGATTTCGATTACGAGATCACCCTGCTCACCGTGCGCCATATCGGCGGTACCAGCTTCTGTGCGCCGGTTGGTCATCGCCAGGTCAAGGGCGATTACCACGAGTCCTGGCAGCCGCAGGCCATGAGTGCCAAGGCGCTGGCCGAGTCCGAGCGCATTGCGCTGGCGGTGACCGAGGCGCTGGGCGGGCGGGGGCTGTTCGGTGTCGAGCTGTTCGTCAAGGGCGATCAGGTGTGGTTCAGCGAAGTCTCGCCGCGGCCGCATGATACGGGCTTGGTGACCCTGATCTCCCAGGATCTGTCCGAGTTTGCCCTGCATGCGCGGGCCATTCTCGGTTTGCCGATTCCGCAGATTCGCCAGCAGGGTCCGTCGGCTTCGGCGGTGATTCTGGTGGAGGGCAGTTCCGATCAGGTCAGCTTCGGCAATCTCGGGGCGGCGCTGGCCGAACCGGATACCGCCTTGCGTCTGTTCGGCAAACCGGAAGTCAGCGGGCAGCGGCGCATGGGTGTGGCATTGGCGCGTGATGTGACAGTCGATGCGGCGCGGGCCAAGGCGACTCGTGCGGCCGCTGAGGTCGAGATCGAGTTGTGAGTCGGCGCGCCAGCCTGGGCTGGTGGTTGCAGTTCATCGCCCTGCTGCCGGTGTTGCTGCCGCAGGCGCTGCACACGCGCAGGACTGCCCTGCGGCTGCCGCCTGCGGGTGGCCCGCAGCACGGGCTGGCGGGCGCAGAGTGGGGCGGAGCTCCGCTGCGTTTGTTGTTGCTCGGTGAGTCGACGGTGGCGGGTGTCGGAGTCGAGGTACAGCAGGTGGCGCTCAGTGGCCAGTTGGCCGAGTCGCTGGCGCAGCAGTTGCAGCGGCCGGTGCAGTGGCGAGCCCTGGGCCTCAACGGCGTTACCGCCATCGAGGCCTGTGAGCAGCTGTTGCCGCAAGCCAGTGAGGCGGTTGATCTGGCGTTGCTGGTATTCGGCGTCAACGACACCACGCACTTCAGTGCGCGTCGCGCCTGGCAACGGGCGTTGAGTGAGCTGGCCGAGCATTTCGTGCGGCAGAGCGCGCAGGTGGCTTTTACGGCGGTGCCGCCCATCCAGCATTTCACTGCATTGCCGCCCTTGTTGCGGCGGGTGCTGGGCGCTCGGGCGCGCCTGCTTGATGGCGATCTTCAGCAACTGGCGGAAGCCCGTGAGCATGCCTATTGCGCGCTGGATCTGCAGTTTGCCGACGAGTACCTGGCGGCCGATGGCTACCATCCTTCCGCTCGCGGTTATGCCGTATGGGCGCAGGCGCTGGCCGCGCGCCTTGAACAGGCCGGGGCCGTTACCCGTCGTTAGGGTGGCAGCTCAAATGTGCAGGATGAATTCGCGGACCAGCTTGCTGCCGAAGTAGGCCAGCATCAGCAGGCAGAAGCCGGCCAGGGTCCAGCGAATCGCGGTATGCCCGCGCCAGCCGAGCTGGTGGCGGCCCCACAGCAGCACGCCGAACACCACCCAAGCAAAGCAGGAAAGGATGGTCTTGTGCGCCAGGTGCTGGGCAAACAGATTGTCGACGTAGATCCAGCCTGAAATCAGCGACAGCGACAGCAGCAGCCAGCCGGCTAGGAGAAAGCTGAACAGCAGGCTTTCCATGGTCTGCAGTGGTGGGAAGTTGCGGATCAGGCCGGAGGGGTGCTTGTGCTTGAGCTGATGGTCCTGCACCAGCAGCAGCAGTGACTGGAACACGGCCAGGGTCAGCAGGCCATAGGCGGTGATCGACAGCAGAATATGGGCGAGTATGCCGCCTTGCTCATTGATCGGCTGGCTGGTGCCGGTCGGTGCCCACTGGGCCAGCAGGGCGGTCAGGGCGCCCAGTGGAAACAGCAGCAGGAACAGGTTGCTCACCGGCATGCGCAGATTGGCCAGCAGGGTGATGCCGATCACGCTGGCGGCGATCAGGCTGGCGGCATTGAAAAAGTCGAGGGTCAGGCCATTGCCACCGAGCAGTTGCTGTTGCAGGGCGGTCGCCTGGGCCAGCAGTGCCAGCAGGCCTAGGCCGCCGAGCAGGCGCTGATTGGGCGCCTGGCGGTGCTTGAAGGCAATTCCCTGATGGGTGCTGGCGGCCAGGTAGAGCAGGGCGGCGAGCAGGCTGGGCAGCAATGCAGTCATAAATCCTTGGGCGTGCGTGCGCTTGAAGGCGCAGAGTTTGGCATACAAGGGTGGCCCACGAAAGACCAAGGGCTGTGTTGGCCGGCGCGGCTCTTGGGTATACTCCGCGGTCTGCCGCAAGCCATCCCCTGAAGGATCGTCATGTTCGAGAATCTAACCGATCGCCTGTCCCAGACGCTGCGCCATGTCACCGGCAAGGCCAAGCTGAGCGAAGACAACATCAAGGACACCCTGCGCGAAGTGCGCATGGCCTTGCTGGAGGCGGACGTTGCCCTGCCGGTGGTCAAGGACTTCGTCAACAAGGTCAAGGAGCGCGCGGTCGGCACCGAGGTGTCGAAGAGCCTGACCCCAGGCCAGGCGTTCGTGAAGATCGTCCAGGCCGAGCTGGAAGCCATGATGGGCTCGGCCAACGAAGACCTGGCGCTGAATGCCGCGCCGCCTGCCGTGATCCTCATGGCGGGCTTGCAGGGTGCGGGTAAGACCACCACGGCCGGCAAGCTGGCGCGCTTCCTCAAGGAACGCAAGAAAAAGACCGTGATGGTGGTGTCGGCCGACGTGTATCGCCCGGCGGCCATCAAACAGCTGGAAACCCTGGCCAATGACATCGGCGTGACCTTCTTCCCCTCCGATGTCACGCAGAAGCCGGTGGCGATTGCCGAGGCGGCGATCCGTGAGGCCAAGCTCAAGTTCATCGATGTGGTGATCGTCGACACCGCCGGCCGACTGCACGTCGATGCCGAGATGATGGACGAGATCAAGCAGGTGCACGCGGCGATCAAGCCGGTGGAAACCCTGTTCGTGGTTGACGCCATGACCGGCCAGGATGCCGCCAATACCGCCAAGGCCTTCAATGACGCGCTGCCGCTGACCGGTGTGGTGTTGACCAAGGTCGATGGCGACGCGCGCGGCGGTGCAGCGCTGTCGGTGCGTGCCATCACCGGCAAGCCGATCAAGTTCCTCGGCATGGGCGAGAAGACCGAAGCGCTGGATCCGTTCCATCCGGATCGCGTGGCCTCGCGCATTCTCGGCATGGGCGATGTGCTCAGCCTGATCGAGCAGGCCGAGCAGACCCTGGATCGCGAGAAGGCCGAAAAACTGGCCAAGAAGATCAAGAAGGGTAAAGGCTTCGATCTGGAAGACTTCCGCGATCAGTTGCAGCAGATGAAAAACATGGGTGGCCTGGGCGGTCTGATGGACAAGCTGCCGTCGATTGGCGGGGTCAACCTGGCGCAGATGGGCGGTGCTCAGAGCGCCGCCGAGAAGCAGTTCAAGCAGATGGAAGCCATCATCAATTCGATGACGCCGGCCGAACGGCGTGATCCCGACATCATCAGTGGTTCGCGCAAGCGGCGCATCGCCATGGGTTCCGGCACGCAGGTGCAGGACATTGGCCGGCTGATCAAGCAGCACAAGCAGATGCAGAAGATGATGAAGAAATTCACCTCCAAGGGCGGAATGTCCAAGCTCATGCGTGGCATGGGCGGCATGCTGCCGGGCGGGGGAATGCCCAAACTCTGATTGCCAGCGCCGGCGCCGCGCATATCCGGGGCGGTGCCGATAAGCGGTGGGAAAAAGAGATTTGCAATTGCCCGGATAATCCTTAGAATATGCGGCCTTTCGGGCCATGCGCCCAGCGTGCATATTCATTTTGCAAGCACCGACTACAGGAACGAAGTTCAATGGTAACCATCCGTCTTGCTCGTGGCGGCTCCAAAAAGCGCCCCTTCTACCACCTGACCGTGACCAACAGCCGCAATGCGCGCGACGGTCGCTTCAATGAGCGCGTGGGTTTCTTCAACCCGGTTGCTTCGGGTGCTGAAGTCAAGCTGTCCGTGAATCAAGAGCGCGTCAGCTACTGGCTGAGCCAGGGCGCCCAGCCGTCCGAGCGCGTTGCCCAACTGCTCAAGGAAGCGGCCAAGGCCTAATCCATGCAGCAGTCGCCGACACCCGCCGAGGACCTCGTCGTTCTTGGCAAGATCGTTTCGGTGTTCGGCATCAAGGGCGAGGTGAAGGTTTATTCCTTCACGGAACCGCTTGATAACCTGCTGGACTACCGCCGCTGGACGCTTCGTCGTGACGGTGAGAGCAAGCAGGTTGAGGTTGTCAGTGGGCGTTTGCATGGCAAAGTGCTCACCGCCAAGCTCAAGGGCCTCGACGATCGCGAAGTGGCCCGTACCTACGCCGGTTATGAGATCTGTGTGCCGCGCAGTTTGCTGCCGACGCTCGATCAGGGCGAGTACTACTGGTATCAGTTGGAAGGCTTGAAGGTCATTGATCAGCAGGGGCAATTGCTCGGCAAGATCGACCATCTGCTGGAAACCGGTGCCAACGATGTCATGGTGGTCAAGCCGTGTATCGGCAGTCTGGATGATCGTGAGCGCCTGTTGCCCTATATCGAGCAATGCGTGTTGTCGATTGATCTGGCCGCTGGCGAGATGCGGGTCGATTGGGATGCGGACTTCTGAAGCATATGCATGTTTCAGTCATCAGCATTTTCCCGGAAATGTTCGCTGCCATCAGCGAGTACGGGATTACCAGTCGCGCGGTGAAGCAGGGGCTCCTTGAGCTGCGCTGCTGGAATCCGCGGGATTTCACCGATGACCGTCACCAGACGGTGGACGATCGCCCCTTTGGTGGCGGCCCCGGCATGGTGATGAAGATTCAACCGCTGGAACGTGCACTGGCTGCGGCCAGGCAAGTTGCCGGTGAGGGCGCCAAGGTGATCTACCTGTCGCCGCAGGGACAAACGCTCAAGCAGGCGTCCGTGCGGGAACTGGTGCAGGAGCAGTCACTGATCCTGATCGCCGGGCGCTACGAAGGCATTGATGAGCGTTTCATTGAAACGCATGTTGATGAGGAATGGTCGATTGGCGATTACGTCCTGTCCGGCGGTGAGCTGCCGGCCATGGTGCTGATCGATGCGGTGACGCGCTTGCTGCCCGGTGCATTGGGCCACGCGGACTCCGCCGAGGAGGACTCGTTTACCGATGGCCTGCTCGATTGCCCGCACTACACCCGACCCGAGGTGTATGAAGGCAAGCGTGTTCCTGATGTGCTGCTGAGCGGCAATCATGAACACATCCGGCGCTGGCGCCTGATGCAGTCCCTTGGTCGGACTCAGGAACGCCGTGCTGATCTTCTGGATTGCCGCTCGCTTTCTGGAGAAGAGACAAAGCTGCTGGCGGAATATCTCCGTCAGCGGAACGATAGTTAACGTATCGATGGCAAGCCGCTGGTTTGTCTTAGGAGCACAGCATGACCAACAAGATCATTCAGCAGCTCGAAGCTGAACAGATGAACAAAGAGATTCCGGCTTTCGCCCCAGGCGACACCGTAATCGTCCAGGTTAAAGTGAAGGAAGGCGACCGTTCGCGTCTGCAGGCCTTCGAAGGCGTGGTAATTGCCAAGCGTAACCGTGGTCTGAACAGTGCCTTCACTGTGCGCAAGATCTCCAACGGTGTTGGCGTTGAGCGTACTTTCCAGACCTACTCGCCGCTGGTTGACAGCCTGAGCGTCAAGCGCCGCGGTGACGTGCGCAAGGCCAAGCTGTACTACCTCCGCGAGCTGTCCGGCAAGGCCGCCCGCATCAAGGAGAAGCTGGTTTAATCCGCTTCCCTGTCGAAAAAAGCAGCCTGCGGGCTGCTTTTTTTATGCCTGTATCAATCCAGTGTGTAACCCGCTTCGCCATTTACGAGCAGCAACAAGCACAACAGCATGCCCATGGCGGTTGCAGTCATTTCAGGTAGTAATGGCATGACCCCGAGAGAGCAGGAAATCCAGCGGCGCACGGCGCTGTCGGAAAGTCGCGTGACCAAGACGGTGTTCCCGTTCACCACCAATCACCACAACACCTTGTTTGGCGGCACGGCGCTGGCCTGGATGGACGAGGTGTCGTTCATCGCGGCGACACGCTTCTGCCGTTTGCCGCTGGTGACCGTGTCCAGCGATCGCATCGACTTCAAACATGCGATAGCCGCAGGTTCCATCGTCGAGCTGGTGGGGCGGGTGATCAAGGTTGGGCGCACCAGCCTCAAGGTCGAAGTTGAGGTGTTTGTCGAAAGCATGTCCCAGGATGGGCGGGAGAAAGCGATCAGCGGGGTGTTCAGTTTTGTCGCCATTGGTGACGACAACAAGCCGATTCCCGTGCTGCCTGGCTATCCGGAAGATCCCGGCGTCAGTGTTTGAGGCAGAAAAAAGGCGCCTGCAGGCGCCTTTTTCATGGGGCATGACTCAGGGGCGAACCTTGATGGTCAGTGAGGCCTGGGACAGGTCGATGTCCTGAATGCTCAGGCTGCCGAAGCTCTGGGTGGTAGGTGCACCGGCAACGCGGATATTGTCGAAGCGCATCTCGCCGATGGAGCTGGGCAGGCGCACGTTGATCGAGCCATCGGGGTTGATGGTCGAGGTCATGTGAGCGGGGTCATAGACCACATCGTGAGCGCTGTACTCGGATTCGAGATTGTCGAGTACCGGCATCACCAACTTGGCCAGTTTCTCCATGGTGCCCAGACCGTCCCCATGCTTGGCGGTGAGTACCAGTTGCTGCAGGGTGTCATCCAGGCCCTGGGCGTGCACATCGCCCATCTCCAGTTCCGACAGTGGCTGCATGCCCAGGCTGTCGATGTTCTGGCTGGCCACGATATCGACGTCGGGTCGCTGGCTGGCCAGTATTGGCTGGAAGGGCATCATCATGGCAGCCACCAGCGTGGTGACCAGGCGCAGGTTGGTCTGTTTGCGCAGGGCTTTGTGCAGCTGTTTCTCGGTGACCAGGCCTTGCTCGATGAGGATTTCACCGAGGCGCTTATTGCTGGTCAGCTGCAGTTGGATAGCCGCATCCAGCTGCTGGGAGGTAATCAGATTCTTGTTGATCAGAATCTGACCAAGGCGTGAGTGCTGGTGATTGGACATGATCAATTGACCGCAGTCTGGATAGTGGCAGAGTGAAATCATGGCTGCATCGGCGAAAAGTGTCACCCAACCTAGGATAGGTGGTCAGTCGCGACTGTCACGTTTATTCGCGTTGCGCATGACTGGCGGTAACGTCGCACAACGAGGTGTGTCGGCTGGTGTCGGCGGTACCACGGATAATTGCTGGAGGGGTGGGCGTGGCTGTGGAAAACTTTGTGCAATCGGTTCTGCTGAAGAGTTGCCATGAGTGCCCGTGAACACCCTCTGATCGATGAATACCTCGACAGCCTGTGGCTGGAAAAGGGGCTGTCTGTGCATAGCCGCACGGCCTACCGCAGCGATCTTGAGCAGTTGCATGGCTGGTTGCATGAGCAAGGCATCGACCTCGCTCAGGCGGGGCGCGATGTGTTGCTGGATCACCTTTCGTGGCGCCTGCAGGCAGGTTACCAGGCGCGTTCCACGGCTCGTTTCCTTTCGGCACTGCGTGGTTTTTATCGCTATCTGCTGCGGCAGGGGCGGATTGTTGAGGATCCGACCTTGCAGGTGGCGATGCCAAAGGTCGGTCGACCCCTGCCTAAGTCGTTGTCCGAGGCCGATGTCGAAGCGCTGTTGGCGGCGCCTGACATTGCCGAGCCGCTGGGCTTGCGCGATCGCTGCATGCTTGAGGTGCTGTATGCCTGCGGTTTGCGTGTGACAGAGCTGGTGTCGCTGACCCTGGAGCAGCTCAATCCACGCCAGGGTGTGTTGCGGGTCTTCGGCAAGGGCAGCAAGGAG
>ERZ1645187.2052-NODE-2052-length-18093-cov-10.401985_pt1 | contig 18093 bp, 14 predicted proteins | sample MGYA00575352_ERZ1645187 | MGnify/ENA primary metagenome ERZ1645187 (study PRJEB40837, sample SAMN11349314) | freshwater sediment metagenome | isolation source: river sediment | host: Sediment | place: India: Wazaribad , New Delhi | collected 2017-02-21 ... | reverse complement strand
CGCCACGCCGTTGACCCGCGTCGTGCGCGGCGCCCACTCCCGGGCCAGCCGCGCCACCGAATCCGCCAATTCGCGCTTCGTCGCCGCATACTCCCGGAACGAGCCCGCTTCCGGCCGCGCGATGCGGCTGTCCAGCACGTGGATTACGCAGCCGCCGCCCGGCTGCGCCGCCACCCGCCGCGCCAGATCCAGCGGCGCCTCGACGTTCACGGCGCGCAGTTGCGCCGCGTCGAGCTCGCCGTCGCGCGCGAACAGCGCCGCGTTGTTCACCAGGATATCCACCCGCCCCATCCATTCCGCCGCCTCGCGGAAGACCCATTCCCGTTCCCGCGGGTCGGCCAGATCGCCGCGCACGGAAAACACGCCGTGCTTCAGCGCGCGGTTCATCGCGATGGCCTCCGCTTCGGAATGGCGGTAGTGCACCACCACGCCCGCCCCCCGCGCGGCCAGTTCGCGGCAGATCGCCGCCCCGATGCGCCGCGCGCCGCCCGTCACCAGCGCCGATTTCCCCGCCAGGCTGCCCGCTGCGCCCATCGAAGCCGATCCCCGGTCAGCCGTTCTTCCGGCGATCGATCACCCGCACCGCCTTGCCCTCCGAGCGCGGCGTGCTGCCGGGCTCCACCAGGCGCACTTTCGCGTGCACCGCCAGCGCGGTTTCCAGCTTGCGCTCGATCTTTTCCTTCATCGCCTGCTGCTTCTGCATCTCGTCGAAGAACAGGGATTCCGAGACTTCCACGCGGACTTCCAGCTCGTCCAGCGCGCCGGCGCGGCTCACCTCGATCTGGTAGTGCGGCGCGACGCCCTCGATCGACAGCAACGCTTCCTCGATCTGCTGCGGATACACGTTCACGCCGCGGATGATCAGCATGTCGTCGCTGCGCGCCGACACCTTGCTCATCCGCCGGCCCGTCCGGCCGCACGGGCATGCGCCGGGCAGGAACGTGCACAGGTCGCGCGTCCGGTAGCGCACCACGGGGATCGCCTCCTTCGTCAGCGTCGTGATCACCAGTTCGCCGCCGGCCGTCTCGTCGGCCACCGGTTCGCCCGTGACGGGATCGATCAGTTCCGGCAGGAAATGGTCTTCGGCGATATGCATGCCGTTCTGCTCGACGCATTCGCACGACACGCCCGGGCCCATCACCTCGCTCAGGCCGTAGTTGTCCGTGGCGAACACGCCCAAGCCCTTCTGCAGCGCCTGGCGCATCGCGTCCGTCCACGCCTCGCCGCCGAACAGGCCCAGCCGCAGCTTCAGCTCCGCCCGCACGCCGAGCTTCCCGATGAGCTCCGCCAGATACATCCCGTACGACGGCGTGCAGATCAGCGTCGTCGTGCCGTAATCCTTCATGATCTGGATTTGCCGCTCGCTCTTGCCCGACGACACCGGCAACACCGCCGCCCCGACCGTCTCCACCCCGTAGTGATGCCCCAGCCCGCCCGTGAAAAATCCATAGCCGAACGCGATCTGCACGACGTCGCTCTTCGTCACGCCCGCCGCCGTCTGCAGCCGCGCCATCAGCTCCGACCACGTCGCGAGATCTTTTTTCGTGTAGCCCACCACCGTCGCCTGCCCCGTCGTTCCCGAAGACGCATGGATGCGCACGACGTCTTCCAGCGGCACCGCGAAGGCCTGGTAGGGGAAGCAGCCCCGCAGATCGTCCTTGGTCGTGAACGGCAATTTCGCCGCGTCCGCAAGCGAGCGGACGTCTTTCGGCGCGACCCCCGCCGCTTCCATCTTCGCCCGGTAGTACGGCACCTTGTCCCACGCCGTCTTGACGACTTTTTTCAGGCGCTTCAGCTGCAGGGCGGCCAGGTCTTTTTTCAGCAGGCACTCGCAGGCCGGATTCCAGACGCGATTCTCGGGCTTCGTCACGTTGCTCATAGACGGTCACTTTAGTCCCCTTCCCGGTTCCCGTTCAATCCTGAATCCATGTGGGTATTGTTTTATAAAACAATCTCCATTCTGGACGGTCCGAAAATGAGTGTCCATACCGGGCGCTTGCATTCGGTCCCGATTCGCGGAAGATGGGCGCCATGCCATCCATGTACGACATTTATCGGCGCCACCGCGCCGAATACGACCGCCTCGTCGCCGCCGAGGACTACGCCCGCCATCTTCCGGACTGCTTGGCCGCCCTCGCGGATTGGCGAGGGAAATCCGTCCTCGAAGGCGGTCTCGGCACCGGCCGCGTCACGGAACTCTACGTCGAGCCCGTCCGGCACGTCGCCGGCTTCGACCGCGAAGCCCACATGCTGGAAGCCGCCCGCGAACGGCTGGCGCGCTATGCGGACAAGCTCGATCTCCGCCCCGCCGACAACCTCGACCTGCCGCTTTTGCCGGAACAAGCGGAGATATTCGTCGAAGGCTGGAGCTGGGGCCATTCCGTCGTCGACGGCCCCGGATCCGTCGAATCCGTCGCCGACGCCCTTTTCGCCAACGTCCGGAAAAATCTCGTCGCGGGCGGGCTCGTCCTCCTGATCGAAACCCTCGGCACGAACGCCCTGGCCCCGGCCGCGCCCCATCCCCGCCTGGCGGAATTCTATTCGCTCCTGCAATCCCGCTACGGACTCCGCCAAGCCGCGATTTCCACCGATTACCGCTTCCCCTCCGCGCGCGACGCCGCCGAAACCCTGGGGTTCTTCTTCGGCGAACCGATGGCGCAAGCCGTCCTCGCGGCCGGCTCCGCCATCGTTCCCGAATGGACCGGCGTCTGGACCGGTCCGATGCCCGCTTGATGCCGAATCGCCGCGGGCGCTATTGCTTCTGTCCCGCGAACGTGCCGCGATCGCTGCCTTCGTCGTTGCTCCAGGTGCCGGCCACGGCTCCGCTGGCGGCGATCGTTCCCGCGTAGGTGCCGCGATACAAGCCGTTGTTGTACAAGCCGGCGGACAACGCCCCCGCCTCGTCCACTTCGCCGCTCACGACGTAGTCCAAATCCTCCACGGTCGAATGGGCGGTGCCGTCGACCAGGCCGTCGCCATCGACGACCAACCGCCAGGTGCCGGCGTCCGTGCCGGTGAACGTGCCGGCATACGTGCCCTGGAACGCGCCGCCGCCCGCGTCGTCGTCCGCGCCCCCGCCGCCGCAGCCCGCTATCAGGCCGACGACCGCCGCCAGCGCCAACGCCCAACCCCAACCCGCCGCGTTCCGTTTGCTCATCCTCACGTCCTCCTGGTTTCCGGAAACCGCTCCGGATGGCGTCGTGCCATCCGCTGCGAAACGGCCTCGCAGCTTCATGCTGTCAAATCCGGCGCGGCCAGGCAAACGCCTTTCGCGGAAATTTTTCGTTCCCACGCGCCCCTTGACCTGCCGCGCCCCGCCGGCCCATACTTCTTTCCAGTACAAGGAGACGCAACCATGGACATCGAAAAAGACGCGGCTTGGATTCCCTTCCCCCTCATGGAGCGCTTCATGCGCGACGTCTTCGTCGGCCTCGGCGCCCCCCGGGCGGACGCCGCCATCTGCGCCAACGTGCTGATCAAGGCCGACGAGCTGGGCTTCGACTCCCACGGCATCTCGCGCCTCAAGCCCATCTACTACGACCGCATCCGGTCCGGGATCCAGCTGGCCAAGACCCGCGTCCGCGTCGTCAAGGACTCCGCCGGCACCGCGGTGCTCGACGGCGGCAACGGCATGGGCCACGTCGTGGCGCACCGGGCGATGGCGCTGGCCATCCGCAAGGCGAAGAAACACGGCCTGGGCATGGTCGCCGTTCGCAACTCCACCCATTTCGGCATCGCGGGCTACTATCCCCTCATGGCGGTCAAGGCCGGCATGATCGGCATGTGCGGCACCAACGCGCGTCCGTCCATCGCCCCCACCTTCGGCGTGGAAAACATGCTCGGCACCAATCCGCTCACCTTCGCCATGCCCACCGACGAAAAGTTCCCGTTCCTGCTCGACTGCGCCACCTCGATCGTCCAGCGCGGCAAGGTCGAAATCTACGCCAAGCTCGGCAAGGAAATGCCCAAGGGCTGGGTCATCGCGCACGACGGTTCTTCCAAAACCGACCCGCACGCCGTCCTCGCCGACCTCGTCGCGGGCGCCGCGGCGCTGCTGCCCCTCGGCGGCGCCGGCGAAGACCACGCCGGCTACAAGGGCTACGGCTACGCCACCGTCGTCGAAATCCTCTCCGCCGCCCTCCAGCGGGGCGCCTACCTCAAGATGCTCAACGGCACGGACGCGAAAGGCCGCAAGATCCCCTATCCCCTTGGCCACTTCTTCCTCGCCATCGACGTCGCCCACTTCTCCCCCCTGCCGATGTTCAAAAAGATCGCCGGCAACATCCTGCGTCAATTGCGCGGCTCGCAAAAAGCCCCCGGCGCTAAACGCATCTACACCGCCGGCGAAAAGGAATACCTGACCTGGCTCGAACGCAAAAAGAAAGGCGTCCCCGTCAACCGCGAGACGCAAAAGGAAATGGTCGCCATGCGCGACGAACTCGGCCTGAAGAAATACACATTCGCGTTCGAGAAATGAAAAGGGCGGCCGCACGGCCGCCCCATTCGTCGTTCTTCGCTCTTAATTCTTAATTGAATTAAAGCGGTGGAAAATCGAAGTGCGTCTGGAACAGCTCGACGAGGCGGTCGGCCGTGGCGGCTTCGTTCTCGCCCATGACCTCGATCTTCACCTTGGTGCCCTGCTGCAATTCCAGCGACAGCAATTGCATTACGGAGCTCACGTCGCACGCGCCGTGGCCGTTGGAGATCCGGATCGTGCCGGGATAGCCCATGAACTCCTTGACGATCACGGCCGACGGACGGCAGTGGATGCCCTGGGAGTTCGCGATGATGGCTTGACGGATTTGCATGGTCTTTTTGCAGCAAAGCGGCGGATTCAGCCACAACCGTCCTTCGCTGTCCAGCATAAAACGAACATTTTTGTCGGTTTTCCGTGTAGACCGACCGGCGAAATCCGGATCCGCCCGGTTTACGGCGCCGGCACGGACACGCGGATGACGTAGGCCCGCAGTCCGTTCGTCGGCGGCGAACCGCTGGTTTCCGCGCCGAAGTCGTCCACGAACGCATGGGTTTCCGCCGCCGGATTGGTTTCGATCCAACTGCCCACCGGCACGTTCGTGTTGGCGAACGGCTGCCAGTCCCATTGCGGACCGATCAGGCGATCGGCGAACTGGATGGCGTACACGCGGCCGGTCGTCACCGAATGCTCCAAGGTGGCCGCGGCCGCTCCGGCGCTCACGGCGACCAATTGGAAGTAGGAATCGGAATCGTCGGCGAACGTGTTGGCCACGTATTCGTTCCAGTTGGGCACGTCGTCGCCGTCGTGGTCCAGGCCCGCGTCGTCCGTCGCCGGATCCAGGCCGTTTGCGACCTCGTAGCCGTCCGGCATGACGTCGCCGTCCGAATCCCACCGCTCGGGATCGGTGCCCAGCGCGGTTTCGTTGGTGTTGCTCAGGCCGTCGCCGTCGACGTCGCGCGCGCTGGCTTCGCTGAACGCCAGCGCCACCGACCAGTTGGTGGAACTGCTGACGGTTTCGTATTGCTGCGCCAGCGGTAGCTCCCGGTTGTCCCAGCCCGCGTTGGCGATCGCGCCGTCCACGAACGCCACGTTCCGCCCGGCGACGACGTAGGCTTCGCCGCCGGCCGCGTTTTTCAGCCCGCGGAAACTGGCGTCGGACACCGCCGACAGGTTGGACGGCCCGTTCAGCATCAGATCGAATTGGTTGGGTCCCAGCCCGTACCGCGAATACATCGCGCCCAGCGCCGGTTGCATCGCGTACTCCGCCAGCGCCACGTCCCGCCCCGCCGGCAGGCGGACCGTCTTCACCAGGTTGGAATCCATCGAGCAGAACGTCCACGAATCGGTGCCCGCCGTCGGCGCCACCGTCAGGAAGCAATCCATGTCGACGTAATCGTTGGTCCGGCCCGTGCAATAGCGGTCCTTGAAGGCCGAGCAGCGGTTGTTGTCCGCGCCTTCGTTCTCGGATTCCTCCGCCGGGTTGCAGATGGGCACGCCGACCACCTCCACCACCTGGCCGCTCGCGGCGTCGTAGGTGAAGGCCTTGATCAGGCGCGCGCCCCAGCCTTCGAAGCACAAGAAGACGCGGTCGTTGCACAGCACGTATTCGTCCAGCGTGTCGTCGTCGATGTCCGCCGCGTAGACGGTCGTCGCGCGGCCCTGCGTGCCGGCCTGGATGGCCTGCACCCAATCGTCCGCCGCCTTCATGGCTCCCATGTCGCGCACGTGGCCGTGCAGGCGCACCGCCCAGCCGGAGGCGTCGTCCCAGGTCGTGTCCTCGTACGAATCGTCGGCGTTGCTGTCGTTCGTCGTGCGGTTGAAGGTGACCTGGTAGTTGCGCGACTTGTACTGGTCGGCGTTGGCGTCCTCGTCGTGCCAGGCCGTTTCGTAGATCATCGCGCTGTACGACCACTCCGCCAGCCGCCGCAGGTTCGTGCTCGCGATGGTTTCGATCCGGTCCCACGAATCGCGGATGAGCGTGTTCGTCGTGTTCAGGTCGCCGTACTTCTTCATGCCGGCCGGCGCCCAGGCGTCGTGCACGGCCGCCGTCCGGCTGAAGAAATCCTCTTCCTGCCCGCTGCCGTAGTACCAATGGTCGTAGGAATGCTCGCTGGCGCGCTTCAGCCATTCGTAGGTCTGCAGGGACTTGTCGTAGACGTAGCCGTGGTCGACCACCCAGTTGGTGTCGCTCTGCGCCCAGCCCAGCACCGTCTTCAGGTTCACCAGCTCGATCCACGGATGGTTCGCCGCCCAGCGCACCGTGCGGTCCCATTGGTCCGCGTTGTTGTTCGGCGTGGCCGACGCGAAGGAATTGCCCGCGAACGCCTCCCAGTCGTCGAACACCAGCGTCAGCTGCGCCGAATCCGCGTGCAGCGCCTTTTGCAGCAGCACGTAGCGCGTGCCGAGGTTCATGCCGCCGTCGTCGTTGCCGAACTTCTCCTGGTCCTCGCGGTCGTTGATCATGAAGCAGTAGACGCCGTTGATCTTGTGCAGCTTGTGGTGGTAGGTCTCCTCGTCGTTGCCGCGGCCGCCCGCCCACCGGCCGTAGCCGTAGTCGTCCCAGCCGACGTTGTTCGTTTCGTTCGGGTAGAACCACCAGTGCAGATGCGTCACCTCGTCCAGCACCGTGGCCTCGAACCCGGACGCCACGATGTCCGCGAACGGCTTGCCCTGCAGCGGCCCGTCCGGCGAGACGTAGGCGCTGTTCGTGTCCGAATGGAACACGCGCTCCGGCACGTGCATCACCTTCATGTCCGCCACGCCCAGGCCGAACAGGTTGGACACCAGTTCCGTGTTCTGCGCGATGCTCTTGCGGTTCACCTCGCCCTCGAAGTACGGCATGATGTGCTCCGCCAGCACGCCGCCGAGCAGCGAACCCGGCCCCGTCGTCGCGAAGCGCTTCACGCGCCCCAGGAACGTCGGCCCGTCGCGGCTCGGATAGTTCGTTTCCGCCGGATCCTGCGTCGCCCATTGGAACGACATCAGCAGCGTGCCGCTGACGTGCAGGTTGATCGGCACGTCCAGCATCTCCGCCGAATCGATCAGGCGGACGAAGCCGGGCTGCAGCCCGAGATCGCTCCGGTCCGTGTAGACGTGGCCCTGCGTGCCCGACTTGGTCCCCACCGACTGGTTGGCGTGGGCGATCGCCGCGTATTTCGCGCGCCCGGCCGTCGCCGTGCTGGCCACGCCGCCGTTCACCCACCCGTTGGAGGTAAACGTGCCGCGCACCACCGTCCCGATGGCGTCCACCACGTCGCTGGCCGAGCCGTTGATCTCGCCCGCCCCGCCGTTGGTGCCGTCGCGGCACACGAACGCCTGCAAATTCAGCGCGCTCGCGCCGTCCCACCCCTGGGCGATCAAAAGCGAACGCCGGATGCCGAATTCGACCCCGTCGAGATCCGAGCGCCAGTAGCTCCCGAGATAATCGGACGGGTGATTGGTGAACCCGGCATCGTACAGGTTGTAATAGGTGGAATCGTAGACGCAGACGCACACCTCCCACGGATGGTCCGTCTTGCTGTCCGAAAAGTCCGGCAACCACTCCTGTCCCCCCGCGGCGCAATCGATCGCCACGTACGCGTCCACCTCGCCGATTTCGTTGCCGTACTGGAAATCGAAGAAATCGAGGCGGAAATACACGTTCGTGCCGTCGTCGTGGCTGTAGAGCGCCACGAGGTCCCGCGCGGTGTCCGCAACGCCGAACAGGTACTCGTCGGCGTTCACGTCGAGCGCGCGGACGTCGGCGGCCCCCCAATCCTGGAATTCCTGGTACCAAACCGCCGAACCCGTCACGTTCGCGTTCTTGTTCGTGCCGATGACCGGCCCGGCCCCGATCGTGATGGCCTGGGCGGCCGTCGCCAAGGCCGCTTGCAGCGCAAGAAGTTGCAATATTCGTTTCATGCTGGATTCCAATCTCGGGGCAAACCGCCCATTGCCATAGTAAGCGGATTTCCGCCCGGTTTCAATGCCATGTTCCGCCCCCCTTGCGCCGCCGCCGGTAGAGCGCTACAATCCGCCCCCATGAAAACCACTCCCTCATGGCTGTCGTCCGCGATCATCTACCAGGTCAATCTCCGCTCGCTCGCCGCCCGCGAGCCGCGCAACGCCATCGAAGCGCTCGCCGAAAAACCCCTCGCCGAATCCCCCCTCGCCTATCTGACGAAGCACCTGCCGCGCCTCCGCCGCCTCGGCTTCAACGTCGTCTATCTCCTGCCGCCCTATCCCATCGGGCACTTCGCGCGCAAGGGCATCGGCTCGCCCTACGCCTCGCGCGATTTCACCGCCGTCGAACCCGAATACGGCTCCCAGGCCGAGATCCTCGCCCTCGTCCGCCGCGCGCATGAACTGAAACTCAAGGTCCTCTTCGACATCACCCCCAACCACACCGCCCGCGACCACGTCTGGATGACCGAACATCCCGACTTCTACGTCAAAGCCGCCGACGGCTCCGCGTTCTTCGATTGCGATTGGTCCGACACCGCCAAGCTCGACTATACCAATCCCGCCCTGCGCCACGCGATGATCCAGGTCTACGACCATTGGCTCTCCGCCCTCGGCCCGGACGAAAACGGACATCCCGACGGCATCGACGGCTTCCGCCTCGACATGGCCCATTTCATCAACGACAAATCCTTCTGGGACGAAGCCCTGCCCATCCTGCGCGCGCGCCACCCGGGCCGCGACCTGCTTTTCATGGCCGAATGCTACGGCTTCCAGAACAACCTCGACCTCTTCGCCCGCGGCATGGACGCCGCCTACGACGACGATTTCTACAAACTCGGCCAATACGCCTACGCCACCGACGAAGCGGGGAATTCCGTCCTGCGCCTGTCCGGCGACGCCCACCACAACCACGATTTCCATCCCATCCTCGAAGCCTGGCAGGACGGCGGCGTCGCCGCGGCCGCCGCGCGCATCCTGATGCAGTACGAAGAAGCCGCGCCGAAATTCGCCGGCCCGCATTTCACCGCGCGCTATACCGACAACCACGACGAAGGCCGCGGCCTTTGCCGCTTCGGTCCCGGCGCCTTCCGCGCCCTGAACGCCCTCGCCTTCCTTTCCCCGCGCACGCTGCCCTTCCTGCTCACCGGCGAGGAATTCGGCGCCGTCAACCGCCCTTCCATCCACGCCCGGTGCCAGCCCTGCGACAAGGGCCCCCGCATCGTCGCCGCCGACGGCCGCGAAATTCGCCGGGAAGGCGTCGAGTTCGAGGGCAACCTCTTTGATCGCGGCTTCGAAGCCCGCCAGCAGTGGTACGCCTTCTTCAAGGAACTCGTCGCCCTGCGAAAGAAACACCGCCCCCTCGCGGACGGCGCCTGCGCCATCCTCGACGTCGGCGAAGACGCGCCCGCCCCTGAACGCACCGTCGTCGCCTTCGACCGCAAGCTCGGGCGCAAGCTCGTCCGCTGCGCCGTCAACCTCGGCCCCGAACCGCGCAAGTTGGCCCGCGCCCCGGGCCTGTTCGTCGGCGAGACCCTCTACGGCGCCCTCGAGTCCGGCGACGTCCTCCCGCCGTTCGCCGCCCTCGTCGTCCGGGTTTCCTAACCCCCTGCCCCGTCGCGGTTTTTCCACGCTACGTAAAAAGTTTCGGCCGGTTTTACGTAGCACGTAAAAACTTTGGCCGATTTTTCCACGCTATGTAAAAACTTTCGCGGATTTTTACGTACTGTGGAAAATATTTTTCCACGGCGTGGAAAAACCAACGGTCAGGCGTGAGCCGCATGTAATCGCATGGAGGAACCCCTCTTGTCGCTTTTCCCGCCTTGCCAAGTCATGCGCAATTCTTCATCATGTAGACCGTTGCAGGAAAGGATGTCGGGATGTTGAATCGGAATCGATGTCTGGCGTGGATTCTGTCGGGCTCTTTGTCTCTCTGCATGTGCGCAAAAGCCCAGGAGTATTCCTATACGACCAATTTTCCGGACACGAACACGGCGACCCTCACCGGATACGCCGGCACGAACAGCGACCTCCGCCTCCCGTCCAACATCAATGGCTTGACCGTCACCGCGATCGGCGATTCGGCATTCAGATTCATGAACCTGACCAGCGTCGCGATCCCCGACAGCGTGACCCGCATCGGAGACGAGGCCTTCGGATTCTGCAGCCACCTTACCAACGTCGCGTTCGGCGTCAATATTCTCCAGATCGGCGACGACGCGTTCAAGGAGTGCTGGAGGGTGCAAAACATCGCGTTCCCCGACAGCGTGACCCACATCGGAGATGAGGCTTTCGGATTCTGCACCAGCCTTACCAACGTCGCGTTCGGCGCTAGTCTGCTTCAGATCGGCGCCGGCGCGTTCTGGGGGTGTCTGGGGGTGCATAACATCGTGATCCCCAACAGCGTGACCCACATCGAAGAAAAGGCGTTTATCCAGTGCACCGGCCTGGCCGACGTCGCCATCAGCCAAAACATAACCAATATTGAATGGGGCGTCTTTTCCGGGTGTTCCAGCTTGCGGAGCGTGCGGATTCCCGACAACGCAGTCTGCATCGGGGCATATTCTTTCAATGGGTGCCGAGGACTGACCAATGTCTTCCTGGGAAGCAACACCACCCGTATCGATGCGGACGCGTTTTCCGGCTGTTCCCAACTGACTGGCATCGCCTTTCCTCCCGGTGTCACGGGAATCGGAGCCGGAGCATTCAGTTCTTGCGGACTAACCAATGTCGAGATTTCCAGCAACGTCGTGGCCATCGGCGATGGCGCGTTCCATTCCTGCACCAACTTGACGGACATCGAAGTCGACGAGGCCAACGGTTTCTATTGCAGCTCGAACGGAGTCTTGTACGACAAAATCCTGACGCAGCTGGTGCAATATCCGGCCGGGAAGACGGGGGCGTTCCCGGTGCCTCTCGGTGTCACGAATATTGCCCCGCATGCCTTTGAATCGTCCGGCAAGCTGCCGGAGGTGACGATACCCGACAGCGTGATCGCCATCGGTTCGTATGCGTTCAGCCAATCCGGCTTGACCCATGCGTTCCTCCCTTGGAGCATCGAAAGCCTGGGCATGGCCGCCTTCCATTCCTGCTCGAATTTGACCGGGATCGGCGTAGACGCGGGAAATATCTTTTTCTCCAGCCTCGATGGCGTCCTATACAATTGGGAATCGACCGTCTTGATTCAATTCCCGGACGGGAAAACGAACCAATACGCCATCCCGGACGGCACCGTAGAAATCGGCGATGCGGCCTTTGCGAATAACGCCGGCCTGCTGTCCATTTCCTTCCCCGCCGGCTTGACCCGCATCGGTAACTGGGCCTTTTTCAGCTGCAGTCAATTATCGAACGTGCTGCTTCCCGAAACCATCACCGACATCGGCGAAGCGGCCTTTGCGAATGGCGCCCGCATAACGGAAATCCCGTTGCCCAGCAGCTTGACCAATCTGGGTTCCGCTGCTTTTTCGGGCTGCACCAACCTGACCCGCATTTTCATTCCCGATGGCGTCCCCCAAATCAACGGCGATGTGTTTGCAGACTGCCTGAATCTCGCCGAGGTCACCTTTGGCCAAGGAGTGTCCGAAATCGATCCCTTGGCTTTTCGGCAATGCAACAACTTGTCGCACGTGTATTTTCGCGGAACCGGATTCGAACCGATATACGATTGGGTTTTCGACTTTGCACACCCCGTCGTCCATTTCCTTCCGGACGCTTCCGGCTGGCCGGTTCCACCCGATCCATGGCGCGCATATTCCACCGCGTATTGGCTGCCCGAGGTGATGGCAGACGGGGCTCTGGGAGTCCAGAAAGGAACATGCACCTTCACCGTGGGCTGGACGGAAGGTCAAACCGTGGTGGTGGAAGCCGCCACCCACCCGACCGATACCGTTTGGACTCCTTTGGAAACCAACACGTTGACCGGCGACAGCTTCCTGTTTTCCGATCCGCTGGCCGAGGAACATCCGGTCCGCTTCTATCGCCTGCGTTCACCCTAACGCCCCCCGCCGAATCCGAACGGTTCGACGTCCCCGTCAAACCGGGGCAAGATCAGCCAACTGCCCGCCACTTCCCCGCTTGCCATCCTGCCGCCGCTCCGCCATCATCCCGGAACCATGCGCATCCTCCTTTCCAACGACGACGGCATCTACGCCCCCGGCATCCACGCCCTCCACGACGCCGTGAAGGATCTGGGCGACGTCTCCGTGGTCGCCCCGGACGGCGAGCGTTCCGCCATCAGCCACGGCATTACGCTGACCAAGCCGCTGCACGCCCGTTCCTGGCCGCCCGGCGGACCGCACTTCGGCACCGCCGTCAGCGGCACCCCGGCCGACTGTGTCAAGCTGGCCGTCAGCCTCCTGCTCGATCCGAAACCCGATCTCATCCTGAGCGGCATCAACCTCGGCCCCAACGCGGGCATCAGCGTGCTCTATTCCGGCACGGTTTCGGCCGCCACGGAAGGCCCCATCATGGGCATCCCTTCCATGGCGCTTTCGCTCGACACGTTCAGCGAGCCCAACTGGGACACGGCGGCGCGCGTCAGCCGCGTCCTCGTCGAACAGGTCGTTTCCGGCCGGCTGCGCATCGCGCCCGACATCTTCTGGAACGTCAACGTTCCGAACCTGCCCTACGAGCAGCTCGCCGGCCTGCGCGTCACGCGCATGGGATCCTCGCGCTTCGTCGAAAAATACGAGGAACGCCTCGATCCCTGGGGCAACCCCTACTACTGGATGACCGGCGAACTCTACGAAAAAGGCGACGCGAACGGCACCGACCTCGAAGCCCTCCGCCAGGGGTTCGTCTCGCTCTCGCCCATCGGCCTCGACCACACCGAACACGCCGCCATCGAAGCTCTCTCCGCCCATCCGCCGCAGTTGCCGAAATAGAAGAAGCCGTTCCGCCAACCGTGAACGTTGAACCGTGAACCGTTGAACCCGATCCCATGATCATCGATTTCCATACCCACGCCTTCGACGACATCCTCGCCGCCAAGGCGATCCCGTTCCTCGAGAAGGAAGGCAACATCAAGGCCGCCACGGACGGACGGATCGCCGGGCTGCTCGCTTCCATGGACCGCGCCGGCATCGACCGGTCCGTCGTCTGTCCCATCGCGACGAAGCCGACGCACTTCGACGGCATCCGCCGCTGGGCCCGCGCCGTCCGCGCCGCCCAGCCGCGCCTCGAAATGCTGCTCTCCATCCACCCCGACGATCCCGACGCCCTCGCCCATGCCGACGAAACCGCCGACGACGGTTTCAAGGGCGTCAAGCTGCACCCCTACTACCAGAAATTCACGATCGACGACGAACGGATGTTCCCGCTGTACGAGCGCCTCGCCGCGCGCGGACTGTTCGCCGTTTTCCACACCGGCTTCGACATGGCCTACCCCTTTGTCCGCGTCGCCGATCCGGTCCGCGTCCGCCGCGTCATCGACACGTTTCCGACGCTGAAATTCGTCGCGACGCATCTCGGCGGCTGGCGCGACTGGGAAAACGCGCAGAAATACCTGATCGGCCGGCCGATCTACATCGAAACCTCCTACTGCCTGCACGAGATGCCTGCCGAAGAGGCCCGCGCGATGATCCTGGCCCATCCCGCCGACCGCATCCTCTTCGGCACCGACAGCCCCTGGGCCGACCAGGCCGCGGAACTCGCCCGCTGGCGCGCCCTCGGCCTGCCCGACGATTTTCTCGCGGCCACCCTCGGCGGCAACGCCGAGCGCCTGCTGCGATAAAAAAATCCCCGCGGCGTCGGCCGCGGGGAGGGTTTCGCGATGGAATCGCGCTTAGAACGCGAGGCTGAGGGTCACGCCCCCGTACACGCTGTCCTTCTCGCCATACAGCGCCTCGGCCGCGTCTTCCACGTCCGAATCCGGCAGCATCATGTAGCTGATCGCCGGCGTCACGCTGAGGTTTTCCGTCACCGCGATCGGCAGCGAAGCGCCCAACACCAGGTCGTTCAGCGCCGAGCCGTCCGAACCGAAGTAGAAGGCGTTGTAGTCGGAACCGCCGTAGCCCAGCGAAGCCGACAGGTCCAGCCCGACCTTCTCCGCCAGCTCGAACGAGTGGCTGAGCGACGCCACGGCGTAGAAGTCTTCCACTTCGTCGATGTCGTAGTACAGCGTCAGCGAGGGCGCCAACACCACGTCTACGCTCACGGACACGAAGACTTCCTTCGTGCCGGGCAGCGCGCCGACGACGGTTTCCGATTCCATTCCGTCCTCGGCCGTTTCCGTTTCGGTCGCGCTGCTCGGGAAGGTGTAGGCCACGAGGCCCGCGCCCAGCTCGAACATGCCCACGGTCTGGGAATACGAAACCGTCCAGTCCATCTCGTCGAACTCGCCGGAACTGCCTTGGTTGTCGGTCAGGTCCATGCTCGACCAGGCGTTGACCGAGAACCCGCCGATGCCGCCGGTGAGTCCCGGCTGCACCACCGCCTCGTCGTTCAACACCATGCCGCGCCAGACGTAGGCCGACAGGACCGGCACGTCGATCCCGACGCTCGCCGTCGCCGCTTCTTCCGCGAAGGCGCTTCCAGCCAACACGCACACCGTTCCAACCACGCTCAACATCCAATTCCTTTTCATCATGCTCCTTTGGGTATTTTCTTTTTTATAATTTTTTTAGGGGGATTCGGGCGGGGCCCCGCTGGGCGGGACCCCGTCCGGGTTCGGGTCCGATCGCGTTGCTTATCCGATGGCGACACCTCCCTTTTCGCCCGTGCGGATGCGGATGCACTCCTCCAGGGGCGAAATGAAGATCTTGCCGTCGCCGATCGTGTCCGTGCGGGCGCCCTGGATGATGGCGTCCACCGTCGGCTTCACGAAGCCGTCGTTCACCGCGATCTCCACGCGCACCTTCTTGAGCAGGTTCACTTCCGTCTGCACGCCGCGATAGGTCTCGCTGTAGCCCATCTGCTGCCCGCAGCCCAGCGCGTTGGTCACCGAGAGCTTGAAGACCTTCGCCTCGTACAGCGCCTGCTTCACCGCGGTCAGCCGTTCGGGCTGGATGTATGCCGTGATCATTTTCATGTTCCGTCTCCTTTTCCGTTCGTGCGGACTATTGGGTGCTGAAGATCTGGAAGCCGGAATAGGCCTCCATGCCGTGTTCGCCGATGTCCAGCCCGCGCAGTTCCTCGGCCGGCGTCACGCGCAGACCCATCGTGTACTTGATGGCCAAGAACATCACGAGGCCGATGCCGAACGCCCAGGCGAACGCCGCGCCGGCGCCGATCAGCTGGCTGATCAGCTGGCTGGTGCCGCCGCCGTAGAAGAGGCCCGTGCTCGTTTCGCCGGTGCCCAGCACGGCTTCGGCGTTGAACAGGCCCGCCGCCAGCGTGCCCCAGAGGCCGTTGACGCCGTGCACGCTCACCGCGCCCACCGGATCGTCCACCTTCAGCACGGCGTCGAAGAACACCACGCTCAGCACCACCAGCACGCCCGCGACCAAACCGATCGCCACGCTGCCCAGCGGCGTCACCGTCGCGCAAGGCGCCGTGATCGCCACCAGCCCGGCCAGCGCGCCGTTCAGCGTCATCGAGGCGTCCGGCTTCTTGAACATCGCCCAGGCCGCCGCCAGCGCGGCCACCGCGCCCGCCGCCGCCGCCAAATTCGTCGTCACCGCGATCCGGCCGATGGAGCCGTCGCCCGTCGTCGTGCTGCCCGGATTGAACCCGAACCAGCCGAACCACAGGATGAACACGCCCAGCGCCGCCAGCGGCAGGTTGTGGCCCATGATCGCCCGCGGCTTCTTGTCCGGACCGTACTTGCCCAGCCGGGGCCCCAGCACGATCGCGCCGGCCAAGGCCAGCCAGCCACCGATGGAATGCACCACCGTGGAACCGGCGAAGTCGCAAAACGCGCCCGTGGACAGGTTTTCCAGCCAGCCGCCGCCGTCCAGCAATCCGCCCCAGGCCCAGGACCCGAAGATCGGATAGATCACCAGCGACACGATGAAACTGTAGACCAGATAGGCCGAGAACTTCGTCCGTTCCGCCATCGCGCCCGACACGATCGTCGCCGCCGTCGCTGCGAACACGAGCTGGAAGATGAAGAACGTGTAGCCCCAGGCGTTGCCGCCCTCCGCGCCGACGATTCCGCTCAGGCCGAAATGCGTCGTGCCGAACAGGCCGTTCGACGCGCCGAACATCAGCCCGAAGCCGACCAGAAAGAACGCCAGCGAGCCCATCGAGAAGTCCATCAGGTTCTTCATCAGGATGTTCACCGCGTTCTTGGCCCGCGTGAAGCCGGTCTCCACCATGGCGAAGCCCGCCTGCATGAAGAACACGAGAAACGCTGCGACGGCCGTCCAGACGATGTTGAGATTCATCTGGGTCGCCTCCACCGAAGCGCTTACTTCCTCGAGCGTCGGCGGCGCCGACGCCTCTTCGATCGCCGGACTGGCCGTGTCGACCTCCACCATTTCCGTCATCGCCGGCGGCGCGACCTCTTCCGCCGAAGCCGGGGCGATGAATCCGCCCCCTCCTGCCAGAAGCAGCATCGCCGCCAGAATCGCCATCTTCCTTCTCATCTCGTTCCTCCTCGTTGTTCGCGCATGAGGCGCGTTTTGGTTATCGAAACGCTTTACAGCACGCGCCATGCCAAGCCGGTGAGGATTCGGTTGAGTATTATTTGTTATTCCTTCACGGTAAATGGGATGCAAATAAATCAAACAAATCCATATTTGTTCTGAATGATCAAATAGAGGCCATTTATGTAGTATGCACTTATCTATACTACATATTTGTATTTGCCTGATCGACCCCGTCCAATAATGGCAGAACGCCCACGCCAATGGGCGAACCAACCGCAATAAAAAGGCCCGCCGAGAGGCGGGCCTGCAATCAATGTAATGGGGAAATAACTACGGGGCGTGATCCGCTCCGGATGGATCGTCCAGCAACGGCTCGACGGTTTCCGCGATTTTTCCAGCAACCTCTTCGGCCTTTTCGGAAACGTCCGCCGCGACGTCCGCTGCGGTGGCCGAAACCTTGGCCGCGACCTCGCCGGCCAACGCCGCGGCTTTGTCCTTCACTTCGTCCAACGACGCCTTGCGCTCGCGCGCTTTCCACTTCGCCAACAGGTCTTGATAGCCTTGATCGACCAGGGCGCGCCAGAGTTCGGGGTGCGCGGCGAAATCGGCGGACGACCATGCGCGCACGTCGACGTAGGTGTCCGCATAGGTCAGGAACCGCTTGGCCAGTACGAGCGTCCCTTCGTCCGTTCGGACGACGTGGTGGCTCGCGGCCCAATACGCTAGACCGCCCAGTATGACGACCGCAACCAGAGATCCGATGAGTTTTTTCATGTCCACCTGCATGGCTGACTCGAAAAGTGGTCGGGGCGCCGGGATTTGAACCCGGGACCTTTTGCACCCCAATCACAATGTATTTTTCATTATCGCCTTATATTCCGCATGTTTCAAATCTTAAAAAAGCGTGTCCACCCTTTATGTCCACTTTTTCCCGTTGCTTTTTGGCGCTCGTCGGCATACTTTGGAACTGAAGATAACCAGAAGCGGGAGACGGTTCAATGCTATTGCTCAAGAAACACGGCGACGGGTGGCGGTCCCGGTGGTACGGCCGGTGGAAAGACGGCGGGCGGATTCGGGAAGTCCCCCTCTGCAAGTGGAAGGGCACCCCCCCGGCCAGCGGGCGGATCGGCAAGGACGAGGGGGACCGGG
>ERZ1645187.2050-NODE-2050-length-18095-cov-160.914135_pt1 | contig 18095 bp, 16 predicted proteins | sample MGYA00575352_ERZ1645187 | MGnify/ENA primary metagenome ERZ1645187 (study PRJEB40837, sample SAMN11349314) | freshwater sediment metagenome | isolation source: river sediment | host: Sediment | place: India: Wazaribad , New Delhi | collected 2017-02-21 ... | reverse complement strand
GTTGCCGGAGGCGTCCTTGCGCAGGCCGGTCTCCATCTCGTGGCTCATCAGAACCTTGACCTCGGTGACGCCGTCCTTGGAGGCGGCGCGGATCTTCATCGGGTTACCCATGTCGTTGTCCTCCGGTCCCGTCCTCAGCCGCCGCAGCCGCCGAGGGTGACCTTGATCTCCTTGGTCGCGGTGAAGTACTTGCCGTCGGCCTCGACCAGCACGGTGACGTTCGAGGTCTGGCCCATCTTGATCCGGGTGGTGACGTCGGGAACCACGTCGGGGCCGATGTCGAACACCGCGGCGAGCGTGCTCGGGTTCTTCTCGACCAGCACCGAGATCCGCGTCGTGCCCGGGATCTTGCTCACCGCCTGGACCGGCACCACCGCACCGTTCTCGGCGATGTCGGAGGCGAGAATCTGCACGTCGGCGCTCTCGGCCGTGGCCGAGACACCGAGCGCCTTGAAGGCTTCGGCCGACGACTTGCCGTCGAAGGCGGCCTTGTTCCATTCGGCGCGGGCGAGGTGCGGGGCGAGCGTCGTCCCGAGCGCCGTGGTCAGGCCGAGGGCGGCCACCCGCGTCAGGAACCCTCGCCGATTCAAGGGCTGCGTGGTCATGTCGTCGTTTCCTCCGTCGTCCGGCGCCCGCGGGCGCATCGTCTCGTGTCGTGGTCTCGGGTGATCAGGGTGACGACGGCCGTCCCGCCGTCGTCACCGAATCCGCGTGTCGGACCGACGCCCCACCGCGATCGCGGCGGGCTCGGTCCCGGTCGTATCGGTCGAGATGTGCGAAAGGCCGCGGCGACCGACCGGCGCGACACGGCACGCCCAGGACGGACCGCGGCAACGAGCGCTCGCTCCCGTCCGCTGCCGTGTCGACGCGTTCCGTGACGTCGGTCTTCGGTGTCCGTCGCATCCGCCTCCCCTCGCGCATGCGCCCCGCAGGCTCGCCCTCGGGGTCTTTCGCAGGGGGGACGTACGCTCGGTCGGCGGACCCCGTAGGATCTCGCACGCGCCCGGTCGTTTCCCACCCCCGTCGCGTCCGCCCGATACATCGCCGGGCGGATCTTCGATCGGCGCATGGTCGACGAAGAATTAAATCGTTCCAATCGGGGTCGGCACCGGGGGCACCTGGGGGTTTCTACCCAGTCGCCCCCTCCCCCGGTTCGCTCGCCCAGGCGATGAGCTGGGCGATGGAGGTGGCGCCGGCCTTGGTCATCAGGTTGTGTCGGTGGTTCTCGACCGTCTTCACCGAGATGTCGAGGTCCTGGGCGATGGCCTTCGAGGTCTTGCCGGCGACGACGAGGGCGAGCACCTGGCGCTCGCGTTCGGTGAGCCGGCCGAGGCGGCGCTCGAGGTCGCCCTTGCGGCGGCGTTCGGTGAGCGCCCGGCCGCTCGCCTTCAGCGCCTCGCCGATGCGGTCGAGCAGCAGCTGATCGTCGAACGGCTTCTCCAGGAAGTCGAGGGCGCCGAGCCGGATCGCACGCACCGCCTTGGGAATGTCGCCGTGCCCGGAGACGAAGATGATGCCGACCGGCGAGCCACGGCGGATCAGCTCGCCCTGCAACTCCAGCCCGCTCATGCCGGGAAGACGGACGTCGAGGACGACGCAGGCCGGCCGGTCGTCGTCGAGCCGGGCGAGGAACTCCTGCGCCGAGGTACAGGTGTCATGGGCGTAGCCCAGCGACGACACCAGGAAGGCGACCGAGTCGCGCACGGCCGGATCGTCGTCGACGACATAGATGATCGGCGGCTTGTCAGACACGGGTTTCCTCTTCGAGCAACGGCAGTCGGAAGCGGAAGGTTGTCGCCCCGGAGGTGGCGGTGTCGACCTCGAGATGACCACCATGGGCCTCGACGATGGTACGGCCGAGCGACAGTCCGAGGCCCAGTCCCTCCGGCTTGGTGGTGAAGAAGGCGTCGAAGAGGTGGTCCCGCACCTCGGGGGCGATGCCGGCGCCGTTGTCGGTGACCGACACCGCGACGGAATGTGCCTCGACACCGGCACGGACGACGATGCGGCCGTCGGGGCGGCCGGCCACCGCGTCGAGCGCGTTCTGCATCAGGTTGATCAGGACCTCTTCGATCTGCAGCCGATCGGCCCTGATCATCGGCAGATCGAGCGGTACGGCGGCCTCGACCGTCACGCCGCGCGCCGTCGGCTCGAACAGTGCCAGCGCATCGGTGACGATCTCTCCGGGATCGACCGGCACCTGCCGAGACGGTGTCTTGCGGACGAAGTCACGCATCCGCCGCACGATCTCGCCGGCGCGCTCGGCCTGCACCGCGATGCGTTTCACCCCTTCGCGGACACCGTCCGGATCGGTGCCGGCGTCGATGCGGCGTTCGCAGCCGCGCGCATAGGTGAGGATCGCCGCCAGCGGCTGGTTGATCTCGTGGGCGAGCGAACTCGCCATCTCGCCCATCAACGACAGACGGACGGTGTGTTCCATGCGCTCGCTCTCCGCCCGCGCCTCGGCGTGGGCGAGCTGCAGCTCGCGGGTGCGCTTGCGCAGCAGATGGGAGACGCGCACCACGTGGATCGACCACCACGCCGCCGCCATGAACACCAACACCCCCCACCAGCGGTTCTCCCAGGCGAAATCGAGGAGACCGAGGCGGGTGAAGCGGCCGTAGGGGCCGACCTTGAGGGTCCGATAGAGGTCCTGGACGCGTTGGTAGTCTTCCGCCTCGGTCCAGGCGATCTCGCCGGTCTCGGGCTGCATGGTGAGCAGCACCTGCTTCAGCTGGGTGGCGAGCGGCACCGGGGTCTGGGCGACCTTGACGAAGGGCCAGCCGGGATAGAGGCGGGTCGAGACCTGACAGCGCAGCGTACCGGAGGGCTTGCGGGCGATCACCCGGAACTCGTCCGGTTTCACCTCGCCTTCGGCGATCAGCTTCTCCAGCAGGCAGGAGCGGATGATGCCCGCGTCCGCTCGCCCCGAGCGCACCGCCTCGACCACACCCTCCACCGGAAAGCCGACGAAGAGCAGCTTCGTATCCTTGAACGGGTCCATGCCGCGATCGAGGAACTCGGCCCAGGCGGCCCGGAAGCCGAAGGCCTCCGCCGCCACCGCCGCGACGCGCTGACCGCGCAGATCGGTCAGTTGCTGGACGTCGCCGAGCCCGGCTTTGGTGAGAACGGCGGCGGCGACCGACTCGCTCGCCGAGGTCCCCTCGAGGTCCATCTCGGTGGCGATCGCCGTCGCCGAATAGTCGACCGCCAGTTCGAGGTAGTGACCCGGGTTGGTGACCAGGAAGTCGAGGCGGTGAGCGGCCACCGCGGCGGTGAGGAAGGCGGCGCTGCCCGGCACCATCTCGAAGCGATACTGCGGCAGCGCCTTCTGCAACTGAGCGAAGGTCGCCTCCCAGGAACTCTCCGCCTCCTCGGCGCCACGATAGGCGAGGACGCCGATGCGCACCGTGCGCGGCGTCTCCTCGGCACACACCGACGACGCGGCCACCACGAGGCAGAGCGCCGCCCGCAACGGCCGCAGGAGGTTTCCGAACCGGTTCATGTGCGAAAATTGGCCGACCGCCCGCGGTTTGTCCACGCGCGGTTTCGCCCGATCGGTCGGCGCATCCCCCATCCCGCGACGCGTCTCTGCGACGTGAACCGCGCCCCGAGACGCATCCCCCTCACCCTGCCCGAGTCCGGGCGTAGTCGGGGAACGACATCGTCTCGTAGGCCTTGTCGCGGACGAAGCGGAACATCGCCAGAAAGTCACGCGGCGCCAGCAGGCCCGGCATCCGCGCCACCTCGCGCGCCATCGGCGCCTTCGCCGTCAGACCGGCCGGGCTCTCGGGGAAGAACTGGAAGGTCGGCGTCAGGCGCACGCCGTAGCGGGCGGCGAAGGCCTTCTCGGGTAGCTTGGTGCCGTCGAAATCCGTCACCTCGCGAGCCCCGTGCAGGTCGAGTTGGAGAATGTCGAAGTTGGCCTTGAGATAGTCGGTGATCGTCGGATCGGCGAAATGGACGGTATGCATGTCGCGGCAGAAGGGGCAGCCGCGCTGCTCCCACACCACGACGAAGCGCCGCCCGGCGCCGGTCGCCTCGCCGATGTCCTCGGCGAGATCGAGGAAGGTCTCGACGAACCACGGTTCGTGGAAGCGGCCGTCCTCGGTCTGCACGGCACCGGCGCGGGTGCCGGCGAGGGCGAAAGGCGCGGCGAGGCTCGCCGTCAGCAGGGCGCGTCGGGTCGGGGAGAAGGACGACATGGGCGGTCTCCTCTCGCTCAGCCGATGCGGCCGAGAACGGGAAAGGCGTCGAGCAGCCACGCCGACACGTCGGTCATGCGGCCGGAGAACAGCACCAGGCCGAGGGCGACGAGGAAGCCGCCGGTGACCTTCTCCACCGTCGGCAGATGGCGCCGGAAGCGGCGCAGCGCGCCGAGAAAAGTGCCGGCGAAGGCGGCGGTGAGAAGGAAGGGAATGCCGGTGCCGGCGCCATAGGCGAGGAGCAGCAGGCTGCCGCGCGCCACCGAACTCTCCGCCGCGGCGAGGAACAACACCGCCGCCAGCACCGGTCCGGCGCAGGGGCTCCAGCCGAAGGCGAAGGCGAGGCCGAAGACGAAGGCGCCGAACAACGTCGCCGGCCGCGCCGCGACGTGTACGCCGGCCGAGCGGTAGAGCAGCGGGATGCGCACCACCCCGAGGAAGTGCAGCCCCATGGCGACGGTGACGACGCCGGCGATCGATCCGGCCAGCGCGATGTGTTCGTTGAGCAGTCGACCGATCGAAGTGGCGGTCGCACCGAGTGCGACGAAGACGACGGTGAAGCCGGCGACGAAGGCGACGGCCGGCGGCAACAGCCGACGGGCGTTGATCTCGCCGTCGCTGCCGTCGAGCTCGGCGACGCCGATGCCGGCGATGTAGCACAGGAAGATCGGCACCATCGGCAGGATGCAGGGCGAGACGAAGGCGATGAGCCCGGCGAAGAAGGCACTGCCGAGGCCGACCTCGAAACCCATGACCTCTCCCCGTCGCATATTCCGATTTTCTGATAAGTAGTGTGCCGAATGGGGGAGCGACCATCAATCCCGCTGACGCGAACGTGATCGCGCGCCTGCACCGGTCCGTGGTCTTCTCCTCGCGTCATACGGGATCCGGGTGATCCGTTCGGACCCCGTGTCGCCGCTTCGCCGAGATCCCGGAATGTCCGTGCCGCGCTTCGCCCCTTTCGTCCTCGCTCTCGCCGTGGCGGTCGCGCCGACGGCGACATGGGCCGCCGAGCTCCTGATGTTGGAGCGGGCGGGATGCCCCTACTGCGCCCGCTTCGAGAAGGAGGTGGGGCGGATCTACGAGAGAACCGACGAGGCTCGGCGCGCCCCTCTCCGCCGCATCGACATCGAGAAGCCCTATCCCGCCGAATACCGCTTCGTCACGCCGGACCGCATCACCCCGACCTTCGTCCTCGTCGACGGCGGCCGCGAGATCGCACGCCTGCGCGGCTATCCGGGCGAAGATTTCTTCTACGGTGCGCTCGGCACGATGCTGGAGAAGCTGCCGGCGAAGTGACGGCAACGGGAGGGAGGGCGGCCGAGCCCAGGGCGCGGGTCAATGCAACAGCCACTGCCCGTCGATCAGGCCGAGCACGATGACGGTCCACCCTTTCCGCGCCGCGTCGTAGTTGATCATCATCCCATGGTCTTCGGTGGTGTCCGAAGTCGGTCTGCCGTCGCGGCTCGCCACCACCCGGCAGACGAGTTTGCCACCCCAACCGCCGATCATCTTGGTCGGATCGGCGGTGTCGAGCACGGTGTAGCGCCCCTCCTGCAGGACGCAGGAGGCATCGACACGATCGACCATGCCGGTCCCGTAGCGGTAGACCCAGTGATAACCGAAGGACGGGGTCGCCAGACGCAGGGCACCGGCCCCCGGGCCGGCAGACCCGGCCATGAATTCGAAGGCGATCGGGTCACCCTCGATCGTCAGCGTGCTGCCGCCACGGCGGGCCTTGTCGACGAGCGCGGCGACCTGGACGGGATCGAGCCCACCCGACAGGCGATGCACCGGTTGTGGCGCGGCTGCGGGCGTCGAAGTCGCGGGCGTGGCGGCTGCGGACGCCGGCGATGGGGCGGGTGCGGCAACCGGGGTGCGCGGATGGGCGGCGCGCCAATCCTTGTAACGCGCCGTGGTCTTCACCCGGACCGTGCCGTTCATCTCGTGCGTTTCGAGGTAGCGGTGGGCGAAGAGGAAAGCCAGAGCCCGCTCGCCGCTCAGCACCGCGCCGTCTTCGAGCCGAAGCGTGATCTTCGCCGGTTCGCGGAGGGAACCGTCGACCGCGACCATGCGGGGCTCCCCGGCGGAGGGCCACCAGGGCAGAGCGGCATCGTCCTCGAGCATCTGAGCAGTGGCCGGGGAAATCGGGTTGGCGAGCATCGCCGCCACCGCCACCAGAATGGCGGCAGCCCCGCGACGCAGCTTCACCGGTCGCTTCGTCATCGTCGCACTCCGAGGCTACGCGGCCTCGTATCGACCGGGGCCGCCATGCACCCCCGCACCCTCTCGACAGGGTCGCAGCATGGCGCCGAAATCGGGCCGGGGCATTGACTTCACGCAACGGCAGGCCGGGAGTTGCGCGATCACGAGAGGCCACGACGTCGCAGGTACATCGACACCGTCGACGGACGGCACGAAGACGCGAGCGGTGACACATGTCGGGGAAGAATGGCGCTCCCTAGGGGACTCGAACCCCTGTTTTCGCCGTGAGAGGGCGACGTCCTGGGCCGCTAGACGAAGGGAGCAGCGGGCGGCGGTACCGCCGGACCGGGTGGATATAGCGACCCCGTCCGACCGTGGCAAGCGGGAAATGGAACTCTCGGAGCGAACGAACGGCATGACCGGTCGCGGTGCGACGGCGACCGACCTCGCCCGCACGCGCCGGCTCGAACCGACCTGCGGCGGCCTCCCCTTCGGCGGCTTCGAGGCGACCCCGCGTTCGCCCCCCCCCTTTTCCTTCCTGCGCGACCTCTCGTCCGATGCGCCGGGCCCCCTCTCGGAGATCTCCGGCGCCCTCAATGGAAGTTCCGCCCCTTGGGCAGCGCCTTCGCCGCCTTCCGAGTCAGTTCTTCGACATCGCGCGTCACCTCGGGCGCGTCACGCACCAGCCGGACGAGCGGAGCGGTCGGGGCGAACTTCGAGCGGATCTCGATCACCGGATGCCTCACCTCGTCGCCGCGCGCCTCGGTCGGGATCGACCCGGCGCTCTCGGCTAGGCGAGTGAGCCAGGCGGTGCGATCCATCAGCTTGTCGGCGACGACATGGATCACCCCCTGCTCGTTCTGGAGTTTCCCGTCGACGACGAGGAGTCGCCCGCCGAGCACTTCGCGGCGATGGCGCTCGAACACCTTCGGCCAGACGATGACGTTGGCGACCCCGGTCTCGTCCTCGATGGTCAGGAAGATCACCCCCTTGGCCGAGCCGGGCCGCTGGCGCACCAGGACGAGCCCCGAGACCCGCACGTGCGTGCCCGAGCGCGTCGTCGCGAGATCCTCGTTGCGCGTCGTGCGGACGCCTGAAAGATCGCCGCGCAGGAAGCCGACCGGATGGCCCTTCAGCGACAGCGACAGCGTCCGATAGTCCTCGATCACCTCCTCGCCCGGTAGCATCGGCGGCAGATGAACCGGCGGTTCGGCGCCGTAGAGATCACCCGGCTCCACCCGATCGAGGAGCGGCAATCGGTCGGTCTCGCCGCTGCCCTCCAGCGCCTCGACCGCCCACAGCGCGGTGCGCCGATCGAGCCCGAGCCCGGCGAAGGCGTCGGCCTCCGCCAGCTTCTCGAGGCTCGCCCGATCGAGCCGGGTGCGATGGGCGAGATCGGCGACCGAGTCGTAGCCGGCACCGCGGCAGGCGACGAGCCGCGCCATCGCGCTCTCCGAAAGCCCTCGCACCTGCCGGAAGCCGAGGCGGATGGCATGGCTCGACCAGATCGCCCGTCCCTGTGACCCGTGGCGCGGGTGCAGCCGGTCGGCGGCATGGGGTCCGCGCTCCAGCGTGCAGTCCCAGAGCGAGCGGTTGACGTCGACGGGCCTGAGCTCCACCCCGTGCTCGCGCGCATCGCGCAGGATCTGCGACGGGGCGTAGAAGCCCATCGGCTGCGAGTTCACCAGCGCGCAGGCGAAGACGTCCGGGTAGTGGCACTTGAGCCAGGCCGAAGCATAGACGAGGAGCGCGAAGCTCGCCGCGTGGCTCTCCGGGAAGCCGTATTCGCCGAACCCCTCGATCTGGCGGAAGCAACGCTCGGCGAAGGTGCGGTCGTAGCCCTTGGCGACCATGCCCTCGACCATCTTGGTCTGGAACGAATGGATGGTGCCGACCCGCCGGAAGGTCGCCATCGCCCGGCGCAGCTTGTCGGCCTCGGCCGGAGCGAAACCGGCGGCGACGATGGCGATCTTCATCGCCTGCTCCTGGAACAGCGGCACCCCGAGCGTCTTGCCGAGCACGGCCTCGAGTTCCGCGGACGGGTACTTCACCTCCTCGATCCCCTGCCGGCGGCGGAGGTAGGGGTGGACCATGTCGCCCTGGATCGGCCCGGGCCGGACGATCGCCACCTCGATGACCAGGTCGTAGAAGGTGGCGGGCTTCAGCCGCGGCAGCATGGTCATCTGTGCCCGGCTCTCGATCTGGAAGACGCCGATGGTGTCGGCGCGCTGGATCATCCGGTAGACCGCCGCGTCCTCGGCCGGGATGCAGGCGAGGGTCGTCGGCCGGCCGTAATGGTCGTCGAGCAGGGTGAAGGCCCTGCGGATCGCCGACAGCATACCGAGCGCCAGGATGTCGATCTTGAGGATCCCCAGCGCGTCGAGATCGTCCTTGTCCCATTCGATGACGGTGCGCCCTTCCATCGCCGCGCTCTGGATCGGCACCACCTCGTCGAGCCGGCCACGGGTCAGGACGAAGCCGCCGACGTGCTGGGAGAGATGGCGCGGGAAACCGACGATCTCGCGCGCCCGGGCGAAGACCTGGGCGAGGGTGGCGTCTTCGAGGCTGAGCCCGGCGCGGGCCGCCTGCTCGTCCTTCGGCCCCTTCGACGACGACCCCCACACCGAGCCGGAGAGCCGGGCGATGGCGTCCTCGCCGAGGCCGAAGACCTTGCCGACCTCGCGGATCGCCGAGCGCGACCGATAGGTGGTGACCGACGCGGCGAGCCCGGCGCGCTCGCGGCCGTATTTCTCGTAGATGTACTGGATCACCTCCTCGCGCCGCTCGTGCTCGAAGTCGACGTCGATGTCGGGCGGCTCCTTGCGCTCCGGCGAGATGAAACGCTCGAACAGGAGATCGCCGCGCTCGGGGTCGACCTCGGTGATGCCGAGGCAGAAACACACCGCGGAATTGGCCGCCGAGCCGCGCCCCTGGGCGAGGATGCCGCGCGACCGGGCGAAGCGGACGATGTCGTGGACGGTGAGGAAATAGGGCGCATAGCCGAGCTCGCCGATGATCGCGAACTCGTGGGCGAGCGCCGCTTCGACCTTGGCCGGCACCCCCGCCGGCCAGCGCTTCGCCGCCCCCTCGCGGGTCAGACGCACCAGCGCCTCCTGCGGCGAGGCGGCGTCGCCGATGTCCTCCTCCGGATATTCGTAGCGCAGCTCCTCGAGCGAGAAGGCGAGGCGCTCGAGCAGAGCGACACTCTCCGCCACCGCCCGCGGCTGGTCGCGGAAGAGCCGCGCCATCTCCTCCCCGGATCTGAGATGGCGCTCGGCGTTGGCCGAGAGCAGCCGCCCGGCCGCGGCGAGCGTCACCCCCTCGCGAATTGCCGCGACCACGTCCGAGAGCGGTCGCCGTTCGGGCACGTGATGAAGGAGGTCGCCGACGGCGACGAGCTTCACCCCGGCCGTCTCCGCCACCCCGGCGAGGCGCGCGAGCCGCCGCCGATCGCTCGACCCGAACAGCGGCTGCGCTGCCAGCCGGATCCATTCGCGCCCGAAACACTCACGCAGGCCGTCGAGCGTCGCGGCGAGGTGGGCGGGGGCGCCGGGTGCGGTCCGACGCGGAGCGAGCGGCGCCAGCACCACGCCGGTGCCCCACTCCAGCAGATCGGCGAGCTCCAGCCGACAGTCGCCCTTCTCGGCGCGGCGGTTGCCGATCGTCAGGAGCCGGCAGAGTCGGCCGTAGGCGGCGCGATCCGACGGCCAGGCGAGCACGTCGGGCGTGCCGTCGACGAAGCCGAGGCGGCAGCCGACGACATGGCGCAGGCCGACCTCGCGCGTCGCCACGTGGCCCCGCACGCTGCCGGCGAAACTGTTGCGGTCGGTGAAGGCGAGGCCCGCCAGCCCGAGTCGCGCGGCGGTGGCCACCCACTCCTCCGGATGCGACGCCCCGGTGAGGAAGGTGAAGTTCGAGGTGACGGCGAGTTCGGTGTAAGGCGTCATCGCGCTCCCCCTCACGCGAAGAGCCCGTGCAGGAACCAACGCGGCCGGATCGTCTCGCGGCCGAAGAGGCCGGCGCGGAAGATCCAGAAGCGCCGCCCGCGCCCATCCTCGACGCGGAAGTAGTCGCGGGTGGCGACGGCCGGATCGAAGCGCGGCGGCGCCACGGCGTCGTCGTTCGCCGGCCGCGCGGGATCGAGGCACTCCTCCGGCGGCGCCCGCCACCACGGCAGGGCGATGCGCTCCGGCCCCTCGGCCCGCTCGACCTCGTAGAGCACTCGGCGCCAGCGGAAACGCAACGGCGGCCCGTCCGGGATCTCGGCGACGGTGTCGATCGGCTCGGGCCGCTCGAACAGGCGCACCGGCCGCTCCGGCGGCTCTTCCGCGTCGCTCGCCACGTCCCACGGGACGACCGCTGCCGCGCCGACCGGCCGCAACGCCACCGCATCCTCCGGCACATGTGTGTCGACCGGTGTCGCCACGCCGATGCGCCGTGGTCCGAGCCGCGCCCCGAGCCGGTCGACCAGCCGCTCGAAGGCGACCCGCGCGCCCGTATCGCCGGAGAGATCGATCTGCGCCGGATCGAGTGCCGCCGCGGCGATCACCGACAGGCGGACGAGATCGAAGCCGTAACCCGGCTCCATGCCGTAGGCGATGCGGAAGCCGCTGTCGCCGCCCGCCCCCCGTCGATGCCGCCGCGGTTCGCCACCCTCCTCGCCGCGGAGCCGCTCGGCGAAGAGCCCCAGCAGGAGGTCGGGATCGCGCATCGGCCGGCCGGCGACGACACGGATGCGGCGGACGTCGCCGTCGACCCGCCACAGCGCCAGTTCCACCATCGTCGCCCCCTCGCCGCGCCGCTCCAGGCTCTCGGCCACCGCCTGCGCCAGCGACCGCGTCACCGCGGCGATGTCCTCCGGCGTCGAGATCGGTTCGAAGAAGCGCCGCTCGGCGGTGACGTCGGCGACCGGCACACGCGGTGAGATCGGCCGCTCCGCTCGCCCCACCGCCGCGTCGAGGCGGGCGAGGAGATCGGCACCGAACCGCCGGGCGAGGGGACCACGCGGCAGGGCGAGGAGATCGGCGACGGTCGCGAGCCCGAGCCGGGCGAGCCCCGCCCGACGCCCCCCGTCGGGATCGATCGCCGCGAGCGGCAGGCCCGCCACCGCCTCGCGATCCCCCCCTTCCGGCACGACCCGTCGGCGCATCTCCCCGAGCCCGGCCCGCACCACCGCCCGCGCCGCCGCCGCCGTGCCGGCGATCGCCGCCCGCGCCCCGAACCCGTTGCCGGCGAGCCGCGCCACCACCTCCTCGGCCATCGCCACCTCGCCGCCGAAGAGATGCGCCGCACCGGTCACGTCGAGGAAGAGCCCGGCCGCGCCGTCGAAATCGGCGTCGAGACCGACCAGCGGCGTGAAGCAATCGCACCAGTCGGCGACCGCCGCGAGCGTCTCCGCCTCGCCGTCCGCATCACGCTCGACCAGGGCGAGGGTGGGCACCCGCGCCCGCGCCTCGGCGAGCGGCTGGTGCACGGCGAGACCCAGCCCCGCCGCCCGCTCGTCGACCGCCTCCAGCCGGAAGGCATTGCCGACGCGGGCGAAGACGGCGAGCGGCGGTTCATCGGTGGGAAGGCCGCTCGAAAGCCAGGACGCGCCCTTCGCCCGCCGGTGCAGCCGGTCGGTCGGAAGTCTCGGCAGGAACAGCGCCAGGATGCGCCGGGAGCAACGCGAAACACCGGTCATGGGACGACCACTCCACTTCGAAGGACCCGAGACGCCCGTCGCGGTTCTTCTCGAGTTCCAGCCGGAACGCCGGATTCCCGAGACCGGGGGCGAAGCCGCCGAGAAGCCGCGATGTCGCCGCGCTCACCCGCCAGCGCGTCGCCGCTGCCGTCGTCTGCGCCGGCCCGGCGACCCGGAGCAGCAGGCCGAGGGCGCGCCCGCCGTCGCCTCTCTCCCCCTCGCCCCCTCCCCCGCCGCCGGCCCTGAGCGCCAGACGGCGGGTGGCGGTGAGATCGAGCACTGCGGGCCGGCCGGGGATCTCGGCGACCACCGCCGCCGTGCCGCGACAGGCGAGCCCCTCCTCGAAGGCCCACAGTGCCTCCGTTGCATTCTCCACCTCGACCTCGACCACCCGGCCGGGATCGAGCCCGAGCGCGGCGAGACCGGGACCGTCGAGCCGTCCCGCTTCGCGCCGCGCCTCGGCCGTGCCGATCCACAACACCCGCCCCGCCCGCCGGGCGAGCAGACGGGCGGTGAGCGCCGCGGCGAAGCCGGTGACGGCGCCGGCTTCGCGGCTCTCGTCACAGGCGATCTCGTGCAGCGCCCCGAGCATCAGCCCGCCACCTCCGAGACGCCGATCGATCGCCTCGACGCCGAAGGCGAGCACCTCGCCGAGGGCCTCCGCGGCACGCGGCGCACCCCGCCCCGCCGCCCCGCCGGACGACTCCGTCCACGCCAGCGGCACCGGCCGCCCCTCGATCGCCGCGATCTCTCGTTTCAGCGCCGCCAGACGCTCCGCCGTCTCGGACGCCCGTCCCATTGCCGATCCCTCTTCAAACCCTTTATGTTCGCTTTTTGTTCTTATATCGGAACCGAAGGAAGAGTCAATGGAGAGGCGAAGACGGCGGCCGTGGAAGGGGTGGAGGCGCGGTGGCGAAGAGAGCCCTCGTCCCCGCCCGCGCCCGCGCCCCGGCGGCTCCCGCGCCCATCGGAACGGCCTCGGACGGTGCCCGGACCGAAGGTCGTCATCTCGAACGCGAAGTGGCGAGAACGGGGATCCATCGGCTTTTCAACGGGTCGAGAGGCCGGTGGGGCCCCTTCCTTCGCTCCGCTCGCCGGGGACGACGCCAGAGAGCGCGGTGACGAAAGCGACCGATTCGTGATCCGACCGACCATCGCGAAGGCCCCCTGGCGGGAGAAGATGCCCGAAGGGCGGGCGAGGAGGTGCCGCGAAGCGGCGGGCGAGGACGCGTCCCGAAACGGCGTCCGGGCGCGACGGCGAACGGTGAATTCGCCGGAGAGCCCCGCCCCTCGCTCGGCGTTGCGCCCACCTTCTTCCGCTCGGAAAGAAGAAGCGCAGCGACCACCTCCCATGCCGCAGCCCCCCGGCTCGCGGCATACCGCCCTCTCGCACCTCGGCGCCCCCGCGCCGCACGACAGAAGCGCCCCCCCTCACCTCACCGCGATCTCGATCAGGCTCGGCCCAGGCCGTTCCAGCGCCTCGGCCACCGCGGCGCGGATGGCATCGGGGTCGTCGGCCCTCACCGACGGCACGCCCATCGATTTCGCCAGCGCCTGGAAGTCGATCGCCGGGTCGTCGACGTCCATGCCGACGAAGCGGCCGGCGACCGCGTTGGGACAGCCGAGCTGCCGGGCGATGGTCTGCAACACGCCGTAGCGGCGATTGTTGAAGACGAAGAACAGCACCTTCGCCCCGTATTTCGCCGCGCTCCACAGCGCCTGCGGCGAATACATCGCCCCGCCGTCACCGACGAAACTCGCCACCGGCCCGTCGTGCATCAGCGCCGCCCCGACCGCCGCCGGCATGTTGCAGCCGAGCACCCCGCCGCGGGCGAAGAAGTAGCGCCCCGGCCGGGTCATCAACAGCTCCTGCACCCGCCCGAAGGTGGCGGCGGAATCATTGGCGAGCAGCGTGTTCTCCGGCAGCGCGTCGGAGACGGTCATGACCGCCAGATCGGGGGTGAGCGGCGTCGCCGCATCCGCCAGGATCTCGGCGCGGATCGCCGCGACATGGGTGGTTTTCGCCGCCCGCCGGGTGGCGAGCCGGGTTTCGATCGCCCGTCGGTCGAGGCGGTGGGCGAGCTCGGCGGCAACCGCGTGGAGCGTCGCCCCGATGTCGCCGAAGAGCGCCGTGTCGGCCGGATGCTCGCGCCCGAAGGCCTCCGGATTGTCGGCGACGTGATGCACGCTCACCCCGTCCGGGATCGGCCGCACGTCGCGGTACGGGTAGGCGACGAAGGCCCGCCCGCCGATCAGCACGATCGCCTCCGCCCGTTCGAGCCGCTCGCGCATCACCGCGAAGTCGGGCTTCAACACCCCGGCCCAGCACGGATGCGCCGAGGGGAAGGCCGAGCGCGAGGTGAGCTGGGTCCCCCACACCGCATAGCCGCCGGCCTCGGCGAAGGCGACGATGCCCGAGGCCGCCTGCGCCGGCAGATCGTCGCCGAGCAGCACGAAGACCTTCTCCGGATCGTGGCCCGCGAGCTTCTCGGCGAGCCGCGCCGCGTCGGGCGAGGCGCCGAGCCGCGGCAGGGCCGAGGCCGGCGGCGTCGGCGCGGCCACCTCCTGGTCGAGAATATCCATCGGCAGCGACAGGAACACCGGCCCGCACGGCGCCGTCGAGGCGATGGCGAAGGCGCGCCTGAGCGCCCGGCCGACGTCCTCGCCGCGCCGCACCTCCGTCGCCCATTTGGTCACCGGCTGGGCCAGCGCGACGAGATCGCCGGAGAGCCACGGCTCGGTCATCAGATGGCGGGTGTCCTGCTGGCCGGCGGTGACGACCAGCGGCGTCTCGCTCGCCTTCGACGCCACCAGCACCCCCATGGCGTTGCCGAGGCCGCCCATGGCGTGGAGATTGACGAAGCCGGTGCGACCGCTCGTCAGCGCCCAGCCGTCGGCCATGCCGACCGCGGTCGCCTCCTGCAGCCCGAGCACGTAGGTGATGTCGGGGGCATCGACGAGCGCATCCATCAGCGGCATCTCGGTCGAGCCGGGATTGCCGAAGACATGGGTGATGCCCTCGTCGCGCAGGATGTCGAGCAGAACGTCGGCGGCGCGGCGCGTCATGGGGAGCCTCTCGTCGGAACACGGTGAACCGGCGAACGGGTGCCGGATCTCTCCGTCGAGGCTAGCCGCGCAGGCACGACATCGGTGATCGAAATGGTGCGCGCTGGCGCGGTCCTGCGCAATCTGATAGCGCCATCATCGGTTCGAAAGACACCGGATGGCTCATGGACGAGATCGACCGCAAGATCCTGCGCATCCTCCAGGAGGATGCCGCGATCCACAATCAGGCGCTGGCGGCCCGCGTCGGCCTGTCGCCGTCGCCGTGTCTGAGGCGGGTGAAGGCGCTGGAGGCGGCCGGTGTCATCCGCGGCTACGTCGCCCTCCTCGACGGCAAGGCGGTCGGCGCCGGCTTCGTCGCCTTCGTCGAGGTGCGGCTGGAGAAGCAGTCGGAAGCCTATTCGACCCGCTTCGAGACGGCGATCCTGTCGCGTCCCGAGGTGATCGAAGGCGCCTTCGTCACCGGTGATTTCGATTATCTGTTGAAGGTGGCCGTCGCCGACCTCGACGAATTCCACCGCTTCCTGACGCAAGTCCTCACCCGCATCGACGGGGTGGCCAACACGCGGACGATCATCCCGGTGAAGCGGATCAAGCAGACGACGGCGGTGAAGATCGGGTGAGGGGGCGAAGCGACGGCGCCCCACCGGCATCCGACCATCTCACGCCGAGCGCTTCACCGACTTGATCACCGGCATCGGGCGTCCGGATCGGTCGGCGATCTCGCGATCCTGGGCTTCGAGGACGGCACGCGCCGGCTCGTCGCCGTCGAGTCCCTCCAGCAGATCCCTCGGCACGCGCCGGTTGGAACGCCGGCTGCCGTCGTCATAGAACACGTCGAAGAGAACGAACTCGCTCTTCGTGGTCGGCTTACGAGCCATGGACATCGTCTCCAGGGAGAGCGGACGGCGAGCGAGGCATTCTTCCGCCGGGCGCGCCCGTCGTATGATCGCGCATCGGAAACCATCGATCGCCTGACGCGGGCGGCGTTGCCGCGCCGCGGCCGCTGATCGGAAATCCACCGGCCGTCGACGAGGTAGACGCCGCGGCGAACCTCGGTATCATTCGGCCGCGACCGCCGCCGGGCGCGGACGAGCCGGACGTTCCTTGCGCTTCGGCGCCGGCAGCAGCCCTTCGCGCTGCGCCTTCTTGCGGGCGAGCTTGCGGGCCCGGCGAACCGCCTCGGCCTTCTCCCGCGCCCGCTTTTCCGAGGGCTTCTCGTAGGCGCGGCGCTGCTTCATCTCCTTGAAGACACCTTCGCGCTGCATCTTCTTCTTCAGGACGCGGAGCGCCTGATCGACGTTGTTGTCACGAACCAGAACCTGCACGGGTTTTCCGATCTCATCAGCGGGAGGGGCCTTCCCGATGCGGCGCATCAGGAAGGGACATACGATGTCCGCGCCTCCACCGCGATACGCCGGCGGGCGAACAGACCTCGAAGTAGGGGAAGATCTCAGGGTGACTCCGCGTTCGAACGTCGAACGACCCTGCCGCCCCTCTGTAGGCCATCGTCGGGGCCGGCGCCAGTGTGTAAATCCGGCCGGAGTGATCCGAATTCGGGCGCCGGACCGCACCACGCCCATCGACGATGCGCCGGCACGTCGACCGCCGGAGGCCGGATCGGATCACTTCGACCCGACGGTCGAACAAGAGCCTTGTTTCGAACACGATTCACATATACCCCATCACCATCGAGTTTTGGCCGAAATGGCCGGTGCCGCGCATCGCATTGCGAAAGACGCGGCCCGCTTACCACTTCCACGACATCGATGAAAAAACGGCAGGGCGCCAGTGCACCCGCCTGTTTTACCATGCGTCTACGAAAGGACATGCCATGAATCACGGAACCGTCAAATGGTTCAACGCCACCAAGGGCTTCGGCTTCATCACCCCCGACGCCGGCGGTAGCGATGTGTTCGTTCACATCTCGGCCGTCGAGCGCGCCGGCCTGATGGGGCTCTCCGACGGTCAGAAGGTGACCTACGAGGTCGTCGCCGACCGTCGCTCGGGCAAGAGCTCGGCGGAAAATCTGCGCATCGCGTGATCGTCGGACGGCATCGCCGTCCGCGACCGCCCGCGACGCCGCAGCCCGCGAGGTTCGCGGAGATCGATGACGATGCCGAGCGCGACCGGATCACGGTCTCGCGCTCGTCGGGATCCGAGCCCATCCTTCCGCGCCGACCACGGATGTACTGGCGGGTGGATCGACGCGGCTCGACCCGAACGAGGCCCCGGTTGCGAGGTTCGCGCCTCGACGCCGGGGTTTCCTACTTCGACCGCCGCGCCGGTTCGAGCGCCCGCCGCAGCCCAGGGAACCGGGCCACCGGTCGACCACCGAGGAGATACCGCCGATGACCGTGATCCACATCTTCTCCTCGACCAACGGCTCCGGTCTCCACGCCTTCACCGACGATGCCGAAGGCAGCAGACTGCCCGTCCGGCACGGTCCGTGGAAGCACACCAGCCGCGTTCCGGCCGGTCGTGATCTGCCGCACGGAATCGCGCGTCGAGCCGTGGAAGCGGCGATCGCGGCACACGGCTTCCAGATGTGGCGCCCGCAGAAAACGACGGCGTGATCACACCCTTCGCGACCGGGATCGGGCCGAGAACGCCCGCCGCCGGCGCGACGCTCGGTCACCGACGCGGCGACGCCGAGCCCCCGCGGACCCGCCCGAACCGGCCTCGTCCGGTCGAGCCGCGACGCTCACGGACCGTGGGATCCGTCCGAATTTCATCACCGATATCACCGATGCCCGTGCCCATGGCTCCCATGCGCATGGTCCCCGTGCCCGTGTTCGTGCTCGCCGGTCGTCCCCTCGTGCGCGTCGGCGTGGTCATGCGCCCCCGCGTGGACGTGCTCGTGCGTGTGGGCGTGTTCGTGGGCGTGGGTGTGGCCGTGCTCGTGGGAATGGACGAGGTCGCCGTGGCGGTGCTCGTGG
>ERZ1645187.2048-NODE-2048-length-18111-cov-16.457078_pt1 | contig 18111 bp, 15 predicted proteins | sample MGYA00575352_ERZ1645187 | MGnify/ENA primary metagenome ERZ1645187 (study PRJEB40837, sample SAMN11349314) | freshwater sediment metagenome | isolation source: river sediment | host: Sediment | place: India: Wazaribad , New Delhi | collected 2017-02-21 ... | reverse complement strand
ACATTTCCTTTTCCAAACAAGAAAACATTTAGCTTGCGGCTCACACCAAAGATATGGCCATGGATGATATTCATCGTTTTCCGCAAAAATTCTTTATGAACCACCAACGAAATGTGGTCTCCATTGATCGTGTTGGCAATTAAAACGGGCCTGATGCCATTGCGGATGAGCGAGCCATAGGCCAGATCGAAAAACTCGAGGTTACGACTGATCACCGAAACCACCGCCACTTCGGAATTCGCGTTGATCTCCGAGATATCGTTCCATTGCAGTTCATGCGCAAACTCGGCCCGAAGCACCGTCAAAGCCTTTTCGGCAAATTCCTTGTTTATGATAAAACCAATACCACGCTCGGACGATGCCTGCGAAATGATCCTCACACTGATGCCTGCACTGCTGAGTGCATTGAAAATCCTTCCGTCAATACCGACTTTTCCGAGCAAACCCCGTCCTTCGATGCTGATCAGCGCCACTTTTTCGATGGCAGAAACTGTTTTGATACCCTTTCCGTTCCCATGGGCATCAATGAGTGTTCCGGCATCGCCGGGATTGAACGAGTTAAGGATTCGAATCGGGATCTGCCGCTCAACCAAAGGCAGGATCGTTTTTGCATGCAAGATGTTCATCCCGAAATTTGCGAGCTCATTTGCTTCTCTGAACGACAGGTGACGGATAGTTTTGGCATCCGGCACTAAGCGCGGGTCGGCTGTGTAAAAGCCATTCACATTGGTCCAGTTCTGAACTTCCTCTGCTCCCAAAAATGAAGCAACAAGTGTTGCGGTATAATTGCTGCCATTGCGCCCGAGTGTGGTTGTGATGCCTTCTACTGTTGAGCCAATGAATCCTGTGATTAAACAAATTGTATCACGTTCAATATTAGCAAAATACTCATCAAAAAGCTGCCTGCTCTCTGCTTCAAGCACGCGTGCCGCTCCAAAATTATCATTGGTTTTTATGAGTTGTCTGGTGTCAACAAGGCGTGTCTTGCAGCCATTTTTGCTTAAAAGAAAACACAAAAGGCTGCAGCTGAGCAACTCGCCATGGGCCAGCAGCTGATCTTTCACGCGTGGGGTATAGTCACCCAACAAAGCAGCGCCCTCCAGAATTTTTTCAATGGTTTTGAATGAATCCACAGAAACAAATGTTGGTGCCGGCATAAGCTGATCCATCTTAAAACGCTCATAATCCGCTAAATAACTCTCTCCTGCAGCCGCTTTGTTCAGCAACGACTCCAAAATATCGGTCGTGTTTCCCCTTGCCGACAAAACAACCATTGTTTGAGTTTTTGCCGCTTGTTTTTGAATAATTTCCAGCACCGACTCAAGAGGCGCTCCATTGGCCAGCGACTTGCCACCAAACTTTAATACTTTCATCCTTTTCTAATTTATGTCTGTTTATAATGTCTGTTGCTTGAGCTTTAATTTTCAGGGCGAGGCATCTACGGAATGATTGTCAGGTTTTACTAATGTATATGACTGACATGAAAGATGTACATAACACAGCCACCGGGATTAAATACAAGCACTAATTACAATGTTGAAACGTTCTGCATATTTCACTTTCAGTCCAGCATGCAGCCACTGACTCGCCTGAGAAAACATCCTGCAGCAGCAAACTGAGCTGCTCAAATTCAATGAGAAAACCATCATGGCCATGCACTGAAACAATCTCTTTGTAGCTGACCGCACATTTTGCTGCTTCGAGCATAGAAGCTGTTTCCCTGATTTCGTCTGCCACAAAAAACAAATCCGAGTCAATGGCCACCAACACAACGTTTGCTTTCAGCATAGCCGCCACTTTTTCGAATCCACCCCGTCCGCTTCCCACATCGAGCGTGCTCAAATAATGATTCATCAGCAGGTAGGCATCAAGTGTGAAGCGTTCGTTCAGCTTATCGCCGTGGTGAAGCAACCAGCTCTCGACCTGGTAAAGGCTGCTGCCCTGATTAACTGATCTGTTGAACTTTAACTTCAATGAGGCAGGCGATCTGTAGAATAGCATCGCCATCATGCGCGCATCGTGCAGCGGCTTGGTTGAATGAAGCAGAATTTGTTGCTGCGCAATATTATGTGCCAGCACCCAGTCTGATGCCTTCCAATCCGATGCCACAGGAATGATTGTGCGTACAAAAGCCGGAAAGGTGGCCGCAATCTCCCAACAAATACCACCGCCCAGTGAACCGCCAATAGCCGCAAAAAGCTGATGAACGCCCAATTGCTGCAATGCCAATACAAAAAGGGTCGCAAGATCGCGAACATTTAAGTGTCTGTAATGTTCATAGTTAGCTTCGGCAGCATTGTGATAGCCATTTCCGGGAATATTGAACGCAACAACAGTGAATCGCTCTGTCGGGATCAGTTTGTCCTTCCCGATGAGGCTGTTCCACCAGCCCTTAGAGCCCGACACTGTTGAGTTACCGGTGAGTGCATGACACACCAGCACTACCGGGTTTTTTATGCTGAGCGGCAGACCAAAGAGTTCATATGAGAGCCTGAGTTCCGGGTAATAGTGTCCGCCATGGGCATGGAAATCGTTGAGCTGCACAAACAAAAGCTTACTGTTGATCTGCATAAGTCATTCATTATTAAAAGCTTGATCGAGGTCAGCATAAAGATCGTTCAATGATTCAAGGCCAACAGATAAACGAATCAGGTCGGGCGTTACGCCTGTAGCCAGTTGGTCCTCAGCCGATAACTGCTGGTGTGTGGTGGAGGCCGGGTGAATAATCAGCGATTTTGTATCGCCGATGTTTGCAAGCAGCGAAAACAACTTCGTTTTTCCGACAAGCTTTTTCCCGGCTTCAAAACCGCCTTTCAAGCCAAAGGTGAGGAGCCCGCTTTGTCCTTTTGGAAGATAGCGTTGGGCGAGTGTGTAGGCCGTATGATTTTCAAGACCGGGATAGTTTACCCAGGCTACCTCGTGGCGGTTTGCGAGCCATCGTGCAAGGGCGAGTGCGTTTTCCGAATGCTTGACAATGCGCAGCGGCAGGGTTTCAAGTCCCTGAATCAACTGAAACGCGTTAAAAGGACTCGCTGCAGCTCCCAAATCGCGCAAACCTTCGAGTCTGATTTTGGCTATCAAGGCAGCGCGACCAAAAGCTTCGGTCAGATTGAGGCCATGGTAGGCCGGGTTGGGCGAAGTAAACTCGGGAAACTTTCCGCTTGTCCAGTCGAAATTTCCGGCATCTACAACAGCACCTCCCAACGATGTGCCCTGTCCGCCAACATATTTGGTGAGCGAATAAACGATGATATCGGCACCAAAAGCAGCCGGTTGACAAAGGTAGGAGGTTGGCACAGTGTTGTCAGCAATGAGCGGGATTCCAGCAGCATGTGCCACCGAGGCAATGGCACTGATATCTGGCACACTCAGCCTTGGATTGCCCAATGTTTCGATAAACAAAGCCCGCGTGGATGGCAGGATCGCCTTGCCAAAATTTGCTGCATCAGTAGGATCAACAAAACTTGTTGTGATGCCGTAGCGGCGCAAGGTGACCTGCAACAAATTCCATGTGCCGCCATACAAATGCGATGAAGCCACAATATGATCGCCCTGCCTGAGCAATGTGAGAAGCGTGGTGGCAATAGCTGCAGTTCCACTGGCAAAAACCGCTGCTCCAACCCCACCGTCCAAGGTGGCAAGGCGCTGCTCCAACACATCGTTGGTTGGATTGTTGAGCCTTGTGTAGATATAACCCGGTTCTTTCAATGCAAAAAGATCGGCAGCATGATCAGCATCTCTGAAAACGTATGATGTTGACTGATAAATAGGTACGGCCCGGGTGCCTTCTGTTAGGGCTGTGTTGTGGGCGTGGTGCAATGCAAGGGTTTCAAAACTTTGGGTTGACATGATATACTATTTTTAGGGTAAATAAAAAAGCCCCTTCCACATGTGCAGAAGGGGCTGTTTGGTAAAACTATCTTGTTATTAAACAGGCTTCTGCACATGGCTACACATCCACATCATCATTGACATGGACATTTCGGGACGCATGGTTGCAGAAAAAACTGTTGTCATTGTAATCATATTATTAAAAAAATCCCCGCCAGCAAGCTGACGGGGATTCGGATATTTTGTATAAACATGAAGCCTCGTCAGGTGTTGGCCTGCATCATCATAGACATCATGTTTGAAAAGTTAACTGACATTTTTACTTCTTTTTTCAGGCTGCAAAGAAACTACTTTTTTGATTCGCTCCAAAAAAAATATGCTGTTTTGGTCTAAAATAAGTAGTTTTCTGTTAAAAATTAGTTAATTTTTTGTTTAACCTAAATCGAATTCGATTGAACAATACTTTCAGGGCTGATACTCTTTCAGATTTTCCATCAATTTTTTCCTGCTGTAGAAAATACGGCTCTTAACCGTGCCTATGGTCAGATTGAGATCGTCGGCAATCTCTTTATACTTATAACCTTCGTTATACATATCAAATGCTCTCCTGAATTCTTTGTCGAGTGCCTCGATGCCTTTTGTGAGCTCACGGGTGGCAATGATTGACTCGGGGTTGAATTCGGTGTCGTTGGTTATTGAATTGATATGAAATAAGTTATCAGTCTGATCAATAAAAGTTCTTGACTTTTTTGTTCTGCGGTAGTTGTTGATAAAGATGTTCTTCATGATGGTATAAACCCATGCCTTGAAGTTGTTTTGGTTTACATACTTCTCGCGGTTTACCAGGGCCTTGAGAAATGTTTCCTGCAGCAGGTCCTTTGCATCGTCTTCGTTTCCGGTAAGCTGCTTTGCAAATACCTCGAGGTATTTTTGCATCGCGGTGAGGTTATAGTTGAATTCAATCGCTGTCATGTTGAATTTTTGTTTAATGTTTATGCAGCAAAGTTAAACAACAAAACAACTTTGTCAAGTCTTTTTTGAAAAATATTAAACAAAATCACGTAAATAAGTAAGTTAATACTGATTTATAGTCACTTAACCAATGTTAATTTTCTTTAAACAGCGCAGAAACAAGCTGAAAAAGTCAACAAAAAGCAGGTTTTGTTGAACTTAAGCGCAGAAAAAACAGTTAAAACTTCAACAAAAGAGGCCGGTTTTACCAACATCCTGTTAAACAAATAAAGCAACAGCCAGGTTTTGTTTAACGGTTGAACAGGGATTCAATGACTTTCAGATTGTGGCTGTTTTGATTTTTAGATCCATCGGAGCGATAAACTTCCTCAACGGGTTGCTTGTAGGTTTCGAGCACCTTGTGGCGCACCATCTTCAGGGTTGAATTGATCAACAGATTTTGTTCAGTAAAAGGCTCATTGGCAATAACAAATGACCTGGGTATCCAAATTTCCGGAAACTGGTTTGCATAGGCTTCGTGCGTAGTAAACTTTTGCAAATCGCTTTCAATAAGTTTAAGCAGATTTGTTTGTCCGGTAATTTGTTGCTGCGCCACATGTTTACGGATTTTATCTTCGGCAAGCACAATCACAGCCGTGGTAAAAGGTTTCATATCGTTGTACACCATCACCTGCTGGATGTATTCAGCAGTATTGACGATGGCTTCCTCGATGCCTTCGGGCGAATATTTCTCACCGCTTGCCGAGATCAGCAAGGCCTTTTCGCGACCAACGACAACCAAAAAACCGTCTTCATCAAAATAGCCCAAATCGCCGGTGAACAACCACCCGTCTTGGATAGATTTTTCGGTTGCTTCGGGGTTTCGGTAATAACCCTTCATTACATTGTTTCCCTTGATAACTATCTGCCCCTTGACACCTTGCGCCGTTTCCTGACCCCCGGCATCCACTATTTTACAAACGATGTTGGGAATCACCATGCCGGAGGTGCCGTATTTATGCACATCGGGATTGTTGGCCGAGATGATTGGGGTGGCTTCTGTGAGGCCATAACCTTGGTAAACAGGCACACCGATGGCAGCAAAAAACTGCTGTTGCGACAGATCGAGCAGGGCTCCCCCACCCACACAAAACCTGATGCTGTTGCCAAAGATTCCCTGCAGCTTCTTGAATATCAAAGTGTAAGCAAGCTTATAAACCAATCGCTTTTTTAAACTTACCTTCGTTTTAGGTCCGAATCCATTGCCATTCATCTCGATGCCGGCCTGAATTCCGGCATCAAACAATTTTTTAATGAAACCGCCCTTTGCAGCCACGCCGTCTTTCATCTTCGACATGAAGTTGCCGGTAAGCGCCGGAACGGTAAGGATGAAATGGGGGTTGGCCTCCTTCAGGTTGACAGGGATATTTTTCAGTGCATTTTTGCTGCCTCCCCTTGCATCTACAAAATAAATTGACAAGCCTTTGACGGCGCTGGCATAAATGCCGACCGTGTGTGCAAAAGAATGATCCAACGGCAGGATGATCAGCAGGCGATCGCCTTTGCCCACCGCGAAATACTGCATGGCGTCGTTGCTGTTGGCAAAATAATTCAGGTGTGTGAGCATGATCCCCTTGGGATTGCCTGTTGTGCCCGAAGTGTAAGAAATTGTAACAACCTGGTCTTCAAGAATTTTAGACTCTGTTTCTTCAAGCAGTCTTTCATTTTTCGGAAGCAGTTCCTTTCCTTGCCTGTAAAGGTCGGATGCAATGAGAACTGTATCCTTTGCAATTCCGGCTTTCTCTAACTGTTTGGTGTACTGATCGAGGTTTTCGTCCAGATAGACGATTCTTATGCTTTTCAAGGCTGGTGTATGCAGGCTTTCGAGTGCTTTCTCTATGGTGTTGGACGAAAGGATCATCCATTTGCAGGCGGAATGTTCGAGTCTGAACTGTATCTCCTCGGGTAGCAATTTTATCGAGAGTGGCACGATAATGCCACCGGCACGCAACATTCCATATTCCGTGATCACCCAATCGTTGCGGCCCTCGGCCAGCAAGGCAACACGGTCGTCGAATCCGAATCCGGCTTCGAGTATGGCTGAGGCAAACCAAGCCGATTTTTCCAACACATCCGCAAAGGTGTCGGAACGCCAGCCGCTATCAGATTTTTCACTCAGGTAAGGGGAATCGGGGAAACGTTGTGCCGCATCGCGCAGCAAGCCAATAACAGTACGTTGCATAGCAGTCCTTTAAAATTTGCTGCAAATTAAAGAAAATTCTTTCTGCTGATGCAAAGAGAAAATTTGCCGGTGCAAAGCCACAAAAGGAGGCAATGAAACTATCCGTAATATTTCAGAAGTCTCTTAAATTCGAGCGCAGAAGGCACGATTTTCACATGATCGGGCAGCTCAAAATTGATATTTGCTGTTTGAATGCCACTCAGGAAAATGTCGGCACTGCTGAAATGATTGTGAAGTATTTCGACATACTTCTTCAGATCGGCTGAAGAAACTGCTGAGATGAAATAGGTTGAAACGATCTTTGGATCAACGGTTTGCGCCACTGAAAACAAATCCTGCACAGGCACGTTTTGCCCGAGGTAGATCACCTTTATGCCATGCTTTTTAGCCAGATAGTAATAGGTGAGCAGGCCAATCTCATGCAATTCCCATTCGGGCAAAAACAAGATGATGCGCAATGCTGCAGGATCGTGAACAGCGGGCAGGCTGTCAATAGCCACAAACATCTTCATGCGTATCAGATTGGAAATGAAGTGCTCCTGTGCAGGATTAATAGTGCCTGTTTGCCAAAGCACGCCTATTTTTTCAAAAAATGGATAAATGACGTGATAGAGACTGTCCTCGAAACCAATCTTGATAATACTTTGGTTGAGGATACGCTCAAAACGGTCTTCATTCAATTCGATCATAGCCACCACAAGGCTTTCGATCTGACTCAGGTAGTCGCTCTCGGGGCGTATCACTTCGATGATTTTCTGGTTGAGCTCGCAATTGCTCATGCAGGCGATCTTCGAAATTTTTAAACCGTGACGGTTCAGGATCGAGATGTTTAGCAGACGCTTCAGGTCTTGGTCAGTGTAATGACGGATATTGGTCTCGCTGCGGTCGGGATCCACAATACCATAACGTTTCTCCCATATCCTGATGGTATGGGCTTTCACGTTCGTGAGTCGTTCCAGGTCTTTAATTGAATATGATGACATCGTTGTTGAGTAGTATTAGTCAGCACATTAACATAACTAAATGTTAATTGTTCAAAACTGCCGGCTTTTTTCTCCTTTCATTTTTTTGGTTCGCCGAAATTACGAAATAAACACGGATGCCGGATGCAACGTTTTGCCCATGCCAGCCGTCTCGTTTCAAACCAGATAAAATGAAGAACTTAGTTGCGGTTTTCGCATTTATTGTCTTGTCTTTTGTTTCTGTTGCACAGGACACACTCACCCAAAACATTGATATTCACGGATCAATAACCTCGGCCATTCCGGTTTACATGCGCTTAATGGAAGGTGCTGCCAGTTATGACTTCAAGGACGGATTTGTGGCAGGAGTAGGTTATCGCCTTGCCAAAGGGCGTCATGCTTTTATCACCGGGTTGGATTATGCGCGCTACCGTTTCAACAGTTCATGGATTGACGGCACCGGCAACGAGCAACACAGCGCTGAGCCGATTGTTGTTTCGCTCATCACGATCCCGCTGAACTATGGTGTTGACATCACAAAAAGTTTCACCTTTGGTTGCGGACCATTCATTGGCTTTGAAACGAATGCCGATGATGGTTATCTCGACAGGCAATCGGGTGTGGGGTTGAATATCTTTTTTCAGAAGCGTTTCAATATCGGTCGCCAACTGATGCTTGGACTCAGTCCTGAACTCAGGATGCATTCGGTGTTCCCGATTCAGGGCGACCGGAGTCAACGGCGGCTGATAGAGGCAAAGCTTGGCTTGTCGCTACACAGAAAACTAAGCAGCATCGTAAGGTAAACTACCATTGCGGATTATCGGGTCAAACCCGCAGTGAACACAAAACTGTTGAAGCAGTGGTTGTTGGTGTTGCTCAGCCCAATTTATCTGACAAAGATTGCTCAAGCGATGCAAACTGAAACTGAAAACCTTCGTCAATGAGCCTTTGCGGCGCCACTTTTGCGCCTTTGAGCAGTAGTTCGTCGCCCATCTCGCCCAAAACCAGGCGCACGGCGAAAGCCGGAGTCGGCACAATGGCAGGGCGATGCAAAACCTTTCCGAGTGTTTTGGCAAAATCCTGCTGCATGACCGGGTTTGGCGATACAAGGTTGTAAACGCCGGCACATTGGTTGTTGTGCAGCAGGAAAAGGATGGCTTCGATCTCATCATCGAGGTCAATCCACGAAATCCATTGTTTTCCGCTTCCCATGCGGCCACCCGCCATCAGTTTGAAAGGCAGCGCCATTTTTGGCAGAGCACCGCCCATGTCAGACAAAACAACTCCCGAACGTATGCGCACCAGCCTTTTGGTCACCTCTTCGAGTCCGGCAGCGGCTTTTTCCCATTTGTAGGTTACCTCAGCCAAAAAACCAGTTCCAACTGCAGCATCTTCAGTCAGCGCGGCTTCTGTCCGGCTGCCGTAATAACCTGTTGCAGAGGCCTGAATCACAACATCGAGTTGAATCTCGGCGGCTTTGAGCAACTTATGCAAGGCTTCAACAGTCTGAACCCTGCTCCAAAGAATGGCTTCTTTGCGTTTGTAGCTCCATCTTTTGTCGCCGATGCCGGCTCCGGCTAAGTTTATAAGTGCTTGGCTACCATCAATGAGGGCAGCAAGATGCGAAGGCGGCTGGTGCCAATCGGCAAAATGAATGCCTTTGCCAAAAAACTTTTTTCGGGCAGCAGGCACATCGCGCGTGAAAATGATCAGCTCATGTTTGCCCGTAAGCCGCTTCACGAGGGCCTCCCCTATCAAGCCCGTTGCACCTGCAATGATGATCTTCATAACTATTTCCTTTTATTACATAACAGTTAAGGGTTCAATTTGTTTATCATTCGATACGTTTCCACTTAAACTCAGCAACGAAAACGCTGTTAACTGACTTTCTTTGGTCAATTATTCGATTTTACAACTTGTTCGCCCCTGCCAAGCTATCAAAATCTATTCCCGCTTTCTACCATTTTAACAGGAATTATTTGGCTTAAACCGACAAAAACGACGATATTTTTGGGTATGAATTAATTTAAGATAATTTGGTCTTATTTACCGAATTCTATTAAATTTGCACCAAAATCGAGAAAGACATGAACTACAACGAAGAAAATATATCGACAATTGTGACCCGCGACTTCCGTGCATCCGACATTTTCAGAAAATACGGCATAGATTTTTGTTGCGGCGGAATGCAGCCGCTACAACAGGTTTGCAGAGAAAAAAAGTTGGATACCGAACAGATCATTTCAGCGCTGAAACAATTAGAGATCAGCCGGAATGGCACTGAAATGGTTTACGATAGCTGGGAAATTGATTTCCTGGCCGACTTCATCCTCAACACCCACCACCGTTTCGCCATTAGTGAGCTCCCGGTTTTGCAGTCGCTGCTCACACAACTATGTCAGACACACGGGCACCACCATCCCGAATTGTTTGAAGTGAAACAACTGCTCGATGCTTCTGCTGCCGCCTTGATGAAACACATGGAAAAAGAAGAAGTGATCCTTTTTCCATACATCAAAGAGCTGCTTTCCTTCAGGAATCATCCGCTTCAGCACGAATACCCCGTTATCGAACCCAGTGACAACCCTCTGAATGAAATGATGGATGAGCACGTAACCGAAGGAGAGCGATTCAGGCAAATGGCCATGCTCACCAATCAGTATGAGGTGCCCGCCGATGGCTGCAACACTTACCTGGTTGCGATGAAGAAACTCGACACCTTTGAAAGAGACCTTCACCGGCACATCCACCTCGAAAACAATATTTTATTCCCAAAGACCCTGGCACTGGAATCGTTTATTACGCAAAATTTCAACCCTAAAATCTAATCATTATTAATTCTTCAAAATGATGAAAAATCTATCATATTTCCCGTCCACACTCCGCAACTTTGCAGGACTGCTAGTATTGATTTTCCTTACTGCTGCCTGCCGTCAGGAGCAGTCAACCCAAGGTGATGCCACGCTTGGAGCCGTTGAAGGTGAAGTAACAGCACAACTCACCGATGCACCGGAGGTGCCGCCACACATCGGTCTCAGGCACAATACCAAAGTGATCGTTCAACTGGAAGTCATTGAAAAAACCATGCGTCTTTCCGATGGCGTTGACTACACCTTCTGGACTTTCGGCGGCAAAGTACCAGGCAAGTTTATCCGTGTGAGGCAAGGCGACCTTGTTGAATTCCATCTGCACAATCATCCCGACAATATGTTACCACACAATATTGACCTTCATGCCGTGACCGGTCCGGGTGGCGGTGCTGAGGCTTCGCTGATTGCCCCCGGCAAAAGTACCCAGTTCAGCTTCAGAGCCCTGAATCAGGGATTGTATGTCTATCACTGTGCCACTGCACCCGTTGGAATGCACATCGCCAACGGCATGTATGGGCTCATTCTGGTTGAACCACTCGAAGGATTGCCTCCTGTGGACCACGAATTTTATGTGATGCAAAGCGAATTCTATACCTCCGGAAAAAATGGCGAAAAGGGCCATCAGGATTTCGATATGCAGAAGGCTCTGGATGAAAATCCGGCTTATGTGGTGATGAATGGTTCGGTTGGCGCCAATGCAGGTGCCAATGCCATGACAGTGAAGGTTGGCGAAACCGTGCGTCTTTTCCTTGGCAACGGAGGCCCCAACCTCGTTTCGTCCTTTCATGTGATCGGTGAGATCTTCGACAAAGTATGGGTCGAAGGCGGAAGCCTCATCAATACCGATGTGCAAACCACCCTCATTCCAGCCGGAGGGTCGGCCATCGCCGAATTCAAATGCGAGGTGCCCGGAACCCTCCACCTCGTTGACCACAGCATCTTCAGGGCTTTCAACAAAGGTGCACTGGCACAGATCAAAGTGACGGGCGAAGACAATCACGACATCTACAGCGGCAAACAAAAAGAAGAAGTCTATCTGCCCGAAGGTGCTTCTATCCAAACCATTAACAGCGGAAAATCGGCAAAGCCCGCAGAAATAATACCGGAGAAAAGTACGGAAGAACGCATGGCCGCCGGTAAGACACTCTATTCCCATAACTGCATGGCCTGCCATATGGAACAAGGCACCGGCATCGCAGGCACCTTCCCGCCACTCGTAAACAGCGACTTCCTGTTGGCACGCAAAGACAAAGGCGCTGGAATTGTACTTCACGGTCTGCAGGGCGAAATCACCGTCAACGGAGTGAAATACAACAACATCATGCCAGCTGTGAGCCTCAACGACGACGAAGTGGCCAGCATCCTCACCTTTGTTCACAACCAATTCAACCGGCAGAATACCCTCATCAAGGCTTCGGATGTCGGACAGTGGAGAGAAAAATAAAAAGATGAAAACGATGATCAGGCTCCTTGTCCTGCTTCTGGCAGCAACACCTGCCCCGGCACAGGATATGAAGGTGGTGCCGGCAGCAGTGTTCAAACCATTTTTCAAAGGCGACAGCACAGCTACCGCAGTAAAGGCCTTTACCATGGACACCAAGGCCGTAACCAACGCTGCCTTCCTGAAGTTTGTCAGCAACAACCCACAATGGTCGGCCCAAAACATCCAAAGGCTTTTCGCCGAGGCTGAATACCTGTCACACTGGACATCTGCCTTCACCGAGGGTCTTGATCATCAGCTTGCCAACCAGCCCGTGGTGAATGTTTCGTGGTTCGCAGCCCGCGCCTACTGTCAGAGCCAGGGCAAGCGGCTTCCTTCGATGGCCGAATGGGAAACAGCTGCACTGTCGGCGCCCGTTGACAGTCGCTACCAAAACACGAATGACATCATCCTCGACTGGTACAGCCGCAAAATGCCCGAAGGCGCCACTGTGGGTTCTGTTTATCGCAATCAAGACGGGATCTACGATCTCTTCGGCCTGGTGTGGGAATGGACCGAAGACTTCGACCGGGTGAATTTCAGCGACGACTCACGCAACAGTGCCGAACTGCCCGCCGGGCTTTTCTGTGGCAGCGCTTCCATTGATGCCGCCGATGCCGCTGACTATGCCACCTTTGTCAGGTACGCATTCAGGGCCAGTCTAAAAGGAAATTATACCGGACGAAAACTTGGATTCAGATGTGTTAAATCACTATAAATCAAATGAAATGCTAAAAATAATCTCTCTCTTTGTCCTACTCAGCCTATTGGCAGGCTGTGTCTCAAAAAAGGAAGAAAAGTCTGACTGCTGCACCCAAAAAAAGGACACGAAAATCCAGACAAAAAACGATATACCGGGGCTCTCGGTCTATCAGATAGACATGGCCTGGAATACACAGGATAACCATGAAATACGCTTGTCATCTTTAGCCGGCAAGCCTGTGTTGATGACCATGATCTACACCCACTGCGGCTATGCCTGTCCGATGATGGTCAGCGACCTGAAGAAAATAGAAGGCTTGTTCACTGAAGCGGAGCGCGAAAAGTTTCACATCGTGCTGGTGAGCTTCGACCCCGACAGGGATCAGCCTGCACGATTGAAAACCTATGCCGAAACACAGCAGCTTGGTACAAACTGGACCCTGCTGCAAGGCAGTCACGACCAAACAAAAGCACTTTCGGTGGTGCTACAGATCAGCTACGAGCTACTCCCCGACAGCAGCATTGATCATGCCAACAGCAAGGTCGTACTCAACAGACAAGGTGAAATCGTGTACCGCCTCAACGGACTTTCCACCGATCCGGCAGCTGTTGCTACAGCTTTGAGGCAGGAGATGGGGGATTGAAAACTCACACAAGCCAGGCCAATGTCTTGGCCTTCAAAGGATTTGCAGCTGCCACAATGGAAAAACATATCAGTCTTAGAACAAGTGCAATCGTTTTGTCGAATGCAGACGACAATTTTTACCTGATTTTGTCGGGCGCAGACGACAATTTGAAGGTATTTCATAAAAATCCATGATATGTGAAATAAAATTTGACTGATCTGCCCTCGAAATAATGGTAAATACGCTTCAAAACCGTGAAATCATAGGCGTGTATTGCTTTTGGATTGTATCTTTGACTTACTGAGTAATCAATACTTATAAGTTACAATTTGTAAGTTACAGTTTCGCAGGTAAGTATGGAGCAATGTGTGATGCCTAATGTGATGTGGTTGTAGCCGTATGCCCGGCCTCCCCTGCACAACCTGATCAATCCTTCATAAAACCGGTATAAATCTGCTGTAAAAATTCATTTCTGATTCCGGCATGAAAATCATCGCACTCCCATTGCTCACCTCTTCCCAAACCAAGCCATTCGCGGTATTCCTTATGCTCAGGATGCTTCTTATTGGCCATGATATTTTTAAACTCAGCATATCCGGGTGCACCGCCCACATCTTCCGGCGGACAGCTGCCCTTTCCATCAACCAGCACCGGCAACCGACTGATTTCCGGAATGATGCGCTCCAAAACCATTTCATGTTCCCAATAATCGCCAAAGTCGTACAGATACACAAGCTTCTGCTGCACGTTGTCAATTACATCAGACAGCATTGTTTTACCTGCATCTAACAACTCTTCGGTTGTGTATGATTCGCTTATATCCACTTCTGAAGTATCAGTGATAATACGTTTCTTCCCAAGTCGCCGCTCCGAAAATTCAAATAAATGACTCATGTCCCAGCCAAATGCAATCTGCAAGATGCTGTGCATTTCAAAAAAGGTGTAATAGGAAGGTATCGTTAGTTTGCGCCAAATCTCCGGCTCGCTTACGCCCTTCAGCCTGACCATGAACTCAAACGTCTGGCTCTTGGCTACGACTTCCGCATCCCTTTCGATGGGTTCAATATCCATCTCGTCAAATGGCAAATACCCGTCAAAATCGTCATCATCTTCATCAAACTCCTCATCATAGTCGTCATCTTCTTCATCCTCGAAATCATCACCCGCCTGCCAATTGTCATCTTCATGACGATCGGCATACGCAAATCCATCGTCACCGGCAATGCTGCGTAGCTGCGCGATGATTTGCTTAGCCCTTGCGTCGCTCTCACCGGGCCCGCGCATATAAAAAGGTTTACCGTCCATGCCACATTCAATGTCCATGAGTTCGATGCTGTCGTCCTCATCATCTTCTAAAATATACTGCGCTACCGATGTAAAATTCTTGTGCGGCTGAAAGTCATACAAGTCAGCAAATTCTATCGCTTCAAAAATGATGTTGTGCACCAATTGATAATCCACCTTTTTATCAGGTTCGGCCAAAAGACGTTCCCGCAGCAAGCTATTGTATTCATACACACTGATGTTGAACTGATAAAATGCATCTTTTACACCCAGACAAAGCAAATCAACAAGGTACATCCCAACAGTGAAATGGCCGTTCGTATGCCTGCGCGCAACCAGGATGTTGGCCATTTTTCTTTTATCCCAGGCTTCGTTGATCCAACATTCATGTATAGGTAATGTTCTGGCCTTCTGTTTGATATAATTCTCCGGACTCAACAGTGGAACCACTTTTGCATTCGTCTTTTTAGCCATATTGATTCAGTTTTTGGTGGAGTAAAAATAACAAAAGCATCATTTATCCCACCAGGAACTGATTTCCTTAAAATCTTTATTTTAGAATGCAACATCAGTCAAAAGAAATATTTTTTGTCTGTAGTACATGCTTTATTAGTCAGTAAAATTTGAATTCCCGACTCCTGACTGAGACAAGTCCGGTAGTTTTTTTACCTGCTTCTTTCATTCAATTCTCTCCTTTTCCCACCCGGCAATGAAATCATTCAGCCCGTGCTGGCGGTGTGAAATGACAGGTGGCTCAGGATCATTGGTTTCTGTTCTGCTATTGTTTACACATCTCAGTTATAGATCTATTGTAGGTTTCGCTTTTCCATTTCTTTTTTCAGTGCTTCATATCGCTTAGGTTTCTTCAATAACATATACATCAGAAACAAGGGAAGCAGGATAATAAATCCCCAGGCGTTTGCGGCAGCACCATAAATGATTATTCCGACTAAAAACCCAATAAAAAATGCATCGATGATGGGTGAAGGCTTGTTATTTTTCACTGCTTCCAGCAGTTCTTTGTCTGTTAACTCTGATAGTTCCTTTTGATTCATTTGATCTCAATTTTATTGTGATTATTTACTTGCAAAGGCTTTATAACTGAAGTCAGCGGATTGGTGCCCGGCAAAGGTGACGATTTTCACCCTCATTGTTGTTGCTGAGAATCAATGTTTGATTAACCACAAAACTGTTCGCGAAGAACGAATGCCTGCCAATTGCAGATGGGCTGTCGGCAACCGTTATTTTTAGTTTGTCCAGGGTTCTTTATCTTTTGCATTCATGATGTCTCGTCCGTCAAAAACACTTAATCCTTGCCAGGTGCCAAACCAAACTTGTCCCTTGTTGTCCTCAAGAATACTTAGTACTACATTGGAGGTTAAGCCATTGTCAGTTGTGAATTGCGTGAAATTAACGCCATCGTAGCGGTAAACACCAAAACCTTCTGCTGTAAACCAGATATTCCCCCGGCTGTCTTCATATAAATTATAGGTTTCAACGCCTTCTATGATACCATCTTTGGTGAAGTTGGTATATGTCGTGCCATCAAATTTACTCACACCTCCATAAAAAGTTCCAATCCAAATATTTCCTTGTTTGTCCTCCAGGATATCTGCAGTACTATTGTCGGTAAGTCCATTTTTTGTTGTCAAATGAGTAAATTCACCTTTATTGTATTTGAAAATTCCATTTCCATCAGTAACAAGCCAAATGGTACCACTTTTATCTTCCATAATTTTAAAAACCAATTTGTCTGATAGCATGGGCTGCGGGTATTCTACCCGTGAATCCGGCAACGAAAAAGGTATAAACTTCTCTCCGTCAAAATGACTGACTCCTCCTACCGATCCTACCCAAATGAGACCGTTTTTGTCAATTGTTAAACCCCAGATTTCTTCTTCCTGCAAGCCTGCCTCTGTCGAGAAAACTGTAAACTTTTCACCATCGTATTTCACAAGTCCCGAAGAAGTTCCAAACCAAACATTACCAGCGTTATCTTCTACAATTTCTCTAACCGATGGATACTTAAGCTTTTGTTCAATGGCAACATTTTCAAGTGTTTGCCCATCGTAACGGATAATCCCATTTCCATTTGTTCCAAACCAATAGTTCCCTTTTTTGTCTTGATACATGACCCGTACAAACTCCCTTACCATTCCATTCAAATTGGAATGAATTTGCGGAAATGTCGTGAATTGGTGAAAAGTCTGTTGTTGATAGTTTCCTGCATTTTCTATTTTATCGTTAACCGATTTTTCTTCCCCTTGTCCCGTGCAAGGCGAGATTTGAAAAATCAGAACAATTAAAACCGAAATTCCTGCCATGCATATTTTCTTACTTTCTATCGTTGTCATATCGTTGGTTTATAATGCTGATGAGCGATTGTTTACCTGCCAAATGGCATTTACTCCGTATTTACCTTCCACCCAATCAGTTTCTACACAGCTGATATCAAATAGTCCGGAAAATAAAATCAAATTGCTGTCTGAAAACAAAGTCAAAGTTAAATTGTAGCTTTCCGGCATCACCTTGGTTTCTCGTTGGATCATTCAAAGGTAAATAGTTTTCAATTCATCCACAAAACACACCTGACTTTTTAGATGTCATTTCATTTGGCGAAACAAAACTAAGCAAATGGGGGTTCATCCAACCAGCGTTCTTCGATAATAACCGGAAGCGCCGTTCTGAAAAAATGAACTCCTGGTAGTTGTGAATTGCTTTTGGATTGTATCTTTGACTTACTGAACACAACATTCGTCTTCGAACACGTTGTTCAAGATGCGTTGTGAATTGCTTTTGGATTGTATCTTTGACTTATTGAGCACAATAATCAGGAATTCACGTGGTCGGTACGACCCGGCATGAAATCCAGGTTATTAACCGATGATTTTTTGTTTCAATTCCACGATGCTTCGATTGGAAGATTCGCCCAGCTCAGTTTCTTTTTCTTGAAGCTGTGTTTCAATTCCAGTATGGTTCGATTGGAAGCCCTCGATCCTGAGCCGGTGGTACAGGTTACAAAAGGTTTCAATTCCAGTATGGTTCGATTGGAAGAGACACACAAGGGGCGCGGTTTATCCGCGACTGTCTTGTTTCAATTCCAGTATGGTTCGATTGGAAGCAGGCAACACTTCATCCAGCAGCTGTTCACTATCAGTTTCAA
>ERZ1645187.2047-NODE-2047-length-18118-cov-17.703095_pt1 | contig 18118 bp, 17 predicted proteins | sample MGYA00575352_ERZ1645187 | MGnify/ENA primary metagenome ERZ1645187 (study PRJEB40837, sample SAMN11349314) | freshwater sediment metagenome | isolation source: river sediment | host: Sediment | place: India: Wazaribad , New Delhi | collected 2017-02-21 ... | reverse complement strand
CGCGCCCCGATCGTTCGCGCTCCTGTCAGCGCGAACGTGAATCGGCGGCGCCAAACAGAGCGCGCGCTGTGTAGCGCTGCCGATTGACGCCCTCGCAATGGCTCGGGCGATCGGAGCGCGCGCCCCGATCGTTCGCGCTCCTGCCAGCGCGAACGTGAATCGGCGGCGCCACCAAAAACCGCCGTGCTCGACAACGCCCGCACCGGGCAGCTATCGTGTGGCTCCTTCGGCCGCAACGGACCCAATGACCCGCCCTCCGAAACCGGCCCAGCGCCGCCCCGCCAAATCCGCCCGATCCGCCCACCCCGCCGACGACGGGCTGCCGTCGCGTGAGCAGATCCTCGAATTCATCGAGCGCTCGCAGACCAAGGTGGGCAAGCGCGAGATCGCCCGCGCCTTCTCCATCAAGGGCAGCGACAAGATCGGCCTGAAGCGCCTGCTCGCCGAAATGGCCGGCGAGGGCCTGCTCACCGACAACAGGAAGGCGATCCGCAAGGTCGGCCACGTTCCGGCCGTCGCCGTGCTCGAGGTGACGGGCCGCGATGCCGATGGCGACCTGATCGCCAAGCCGGAAGTGTGGGACGACGCCGAGGGCGAACGCCCCGCGGTCTTACTGCTGGCGAGCCGCGATCCCCACACCGAGGAGCTGGCCACCATCGGCATCGGCGATCGCGTGATGGCGCGCATCACGGCGCTCGACGAGGCGGACATCGACGGCTTCCGTTTCGAGGCGCAGGCGATCCGCAAGATGCCGCGTGACCAGCGCCGCCTGCTCGGCATCTTCCGCGCTCATCCCCGTGGCGGCGGCACCATCGAACCGATCGACCGCAAGGCGCTGCGCTCGTGGTCGATCCAGAAATCGGATCAGGGCGAGGCCGCGGATGGCGATCTTGTCCGCTTCGAACTCGCCAAGAAGGGCCGCTTCGTCACGCCGCAGGCGCGCGTGGTCGAGGTGATCGGCAATCCGGAGGACCAGCGCCAGATCTCGCTCATCGCCGTGCACGCGCACGGCCTGCCGGACGATTTTCCCGAGAGCGTGCTGCTCGAATCGCAATCGTTGCCGGCACCCAGGCTGCAAGGCCGCGAGGACATCCGCCACCTGCCGCTCGTCACCATCGATCCGAGCGACGCGCGCGATCACGACGACGCCGTCTACGCCGAACCCGATACCCAGCCGGGCAATGAGGGCGGCTTCGTCGTCTACGTGGCGATCGCCGACGTATCGCATTACGTGCGGCCGGGGAGCCGTCTCGACCGCGAGGCGCGGCTCAGGGGTAACTCGGTCTACTTCCCCGACCGTGTCGTGCCGATGCTGCCGGAGAAGATCTCGAACGATCTCTGCTCACTGCGTGAGTTGGAAGACCGGCCCTGCCTGGTCGCGCGCATGGTGTTCGACAAGCGCGGCGAGAAGCAGTCGCAGCGCTTCTTCCGCGGCATGATGCGCTCGGCGGCGAAGCTCTCGTATCAGGAGGCGCAGGCGGCCTTCGACGGCGCGCCCGGCGACAAGGCTGCGCCGCTGATGGAACCGGCGCTGAAGCCGCTCTGGGCAGCGTATCAGGCGCTCGCCGCGGCGCGCGACCGGCGCGGACCACTCGATCTCGATCTCCCCGAAAAGAAGATCAAACTCGGCAAGGACGGCCGCGTCGAAAAGGTGGTGATCCCCGAGCGGCTCGCCGCGCATCGCCTGATCGAGGAGATGATGATCCAGGCCAACGTGGCGGCGGCCGAAGCCCTCGAAGCGCGCAAGACGCCGGTCGTCTACCGCGTGCATGCGGCGCCATCGAAGGAAAAGCTCAAGTCGCTGCGCGAGTTCCTCGAAACGCTCGACCTGAAGCTGCCGGGTGACACGTCGCTGAAGCCGTCCGACTTCAACAAGGTTCTGGCACGGGCCAGGGACCTGCCCGTCCCCGAACTGGTCAACGAGGTCGTGCTGCGTAGCCAAGCGCAGGCGGAGTACGCGATCGAGAACTACGGCCACTTCGGCTTGCATCTGAGACGCTATGCGCACTTTACCTCACCGATCCGCCGCTATGCCGACCTCCTCGTGCACCGCGCCTTGGTGAAGGCGCTCGGCTTCGGTGACGGCGGACTCGCCGACGACGAGGTGCCGCGTCTCGCCGAGACCGCCAAGCTGATTTCGGAAGCCGAGCGCCGCGCCATGGCGGCCGAGCGCGAGACCATCGAGCGACTGATCGCGGCCCATCTCGCCGATCGTGTCGGCGCCACCTTTGCCGGCCGCATCTCGGGCGTCACGCGCTCGGGCCTGTTCGTGAAGCTCGACGATACCGGGGCCGACGGGTTCGTGCCGGTGTCGAGCCTCGGCGCCGAGTTCTTCCATCACGTCGAGGAAGCGCACGCCCTGGTCGGCTCGCGTTCGGGCGCCGGCTACCGGCTCGGCATGAAGGTCGAGGTGCGCCTCGTCGAGGCCATTCCCGCCGCCGGTGCGCTGCGTTTCGAAATGTTGTCCGACGCCGAGAAGGGCACGCTCTCCCCGGTCAAGGGCGGCAAGCGCATGAACCAGCGCCGCATCAAGCCGAGCCGCTTCCGCCGCTAAGCGTGCTCTGACCGGCGACCGGGCGCGCGACGGCGTGCGTCCCGCGTCCTTTTCGACTCTTGACCTTTGTCAGGCAAAGCGCGACCTGTTGGCCCATGATCGAACAGCAGACATCCGGGCACCAGCCCACCGCCCCCGCCCGCGACGCCGTCACGGCGATCCGCCGCGGCTTCGCGCAGCATTGCCCGGCCTGCGGCAAGGGTGATCTCTATCGCGCGTTCCTCAAGGTGAACGACACCTGCCCGAGCTGCGGCGAGGCGCTGCATCACCAGCGCGCCGACGACGCGCCGCCCTATTTCACCATGCTCATCACCGGCCACGTCATCGTCGGTGCTCTGATGACGGTGGAAACCAGCTACGCGCCGCCGATCTGGGTGCATGCTCTGCTCTGGGGGCCGGCGGTGGTTCTCATGAGCCTCTGGCTGCTGCCGCGCATCAAGGGCGCGCTGATCGGCTTCCAGTGGGCCAACCTCATGCACGGCTTCGGCGGCAAGGCCGACGAGATCGAGATGGCGCCGGAGGCGCGTCTCGCCCAGCAGCAGGCCTCCCGGGGCTGAGCCATGGCCGGCATGGCCGAGAAGTCCGCACCCGTCAGTGGCGAGGCCAAGGTTTCGGGCGTCCGCCTTCGCCCGCGCGATGCCGCGACCCTCGTGCTGGTCGACCGCAACGGGGCGGAGCCGCGTGTGCTGATGGGCCGCCGCCGAGCCAGCCAGATTTTCCTGCCGAACAAGTTCGTGTTTCCGGGCGGCCGGGTCGACCGCGCCGATCGCACCGCCGCAAGCCATGACGAGCTGCCGGCAGGCGTCGTGCGCCGGCTCCTGCATGACATGAAGGGCCGGCCGAGCGAGGCTCGCGCCCGCGCCCTGGCGCTCGCCGCCATTCGCGAGACTTTCGAGGAGGTCGGGCTGGTGATCGGCTGCCGCCCCGCCGCCAGCTCCGCCGGCTCGCCGCCGCGTCATCCGACGTGGCGCCGGTTCGCCGAGACCGGGTTCGTGCCGGCGCTGTCGCAGCTGACGCTGCTGGCTCGCGCCATCACGCCGCCGTCGCGGCCGCGCCGCTACGACACCCGATTCTTCATGGCCGATGCCGGCTGCGTCAGGTCCGACCTGCGCTTCGGGGACGACGAACTCGGCGACATCGGCTGGTTCACACTCGACGAGATGCGGGCGCTCGATCTTCCGAACATCACCCGCGCCATTGTCGAAGATCTGGCCCGCCACCTCGCCGCGCCGGACAAGGATCAACCCCTGCCCTACTACAGTTTCCGCAACGGGTCGTTCCGCCGCGACCTGATCGACTGACGCATCCTTGACAGCGCGCGCTTGCCGAGTATGTTGCGCCTTCCGAATTCAACCCGTACCCCGGCAGCGAGCCATCGAAGCGGCGCTTGAAGCGCTCCATCGAACACGAGCATCGCAGCCCAAGCGCATCGAAGGCGATCATGGCAAAGCCCGTCGTTCAGAAGATCAAGCTGCTGTCGACCGCCGGCACCGGCTTCTTCTACGTGACCAAGAAGAACCCGCGCAACACCACCGAGAAGCTGACGTTCAAGAAGTACGATCCCGTCGTGCGCAAGCACGTCGAGTTCAAGGAAACCAAGATCAAGTGATTTCATGACGGACGGGTGCCTGCCGCAGCCACCCCGATCCTGTCGCATGCAGGCTTTCATATTCAGCCGGCGCGCAGGTCAGCCGACGACAATTCAAGCCCGTCCCGGTTCGACGAACCGGGGCGCTCTTGCGAATTTATGAAGCTGTCTCTGGCTGATTGCAGCGAGGGTGGCCAGGAACCGTAACATGTCTCGGCAGCGGGGTATGTTCCGAGTTGGTCACGGCTCCTGGCACTCCCCGAATAGAAAGCCAAAGAGGGCGTTGGCTTTCCTCGGGTCCTCGCGATCGGATCGGTTGCGGCGCGTAGAGGAGGCTCTCTCGCCGCTGTTTCACCGATCGCTCATTCCCGCCCCATCGAGAGATGCGGCGAACCCGACCTGGCGGGAATTAGGTGGATCGTAGCCTTGGACCACGACAGAATTCGGTCCCGAAAGCGGCGATCAAAAGTCAAGTCTCAGGTCTCGGGCAACTTAGAAGATGCCCCTTTCGAGCGCAAGTTCCTGTTGTGTTGTGTGCGACTTGCCACGCCGCTTTCGACCGTGAAGTTTAATGACGATCTGCCCTCGGCTAGAGCAGACTGCGAGCCAAGTCGAGTTCCGTCAAAATTTCCCGATCGCGGCGAAACCTCAGCGTTTTCAACGCCTCCGTATTTGCCTCCAGTGGACAGTGTTTTCCAAAACCTGCAACTCAACCGCAAGCAGCCAGCAAGGTATCAACAACCTTGGATTGTGGTCCGTTAGCATTTAGTACAATGTGACGCAAGCGCGTCGACGCGGCGCCGCGCGCGATTGTTCAGCTCAGGCCGCAGCGTTGACCCGGTTGCGGCCCGTCCGCTTGGCCGCGTACAGCGCCTGATCGGCGCGCTTGAACACCGTCTGCGGCGTATCGCCGGCGTGCTCCAGGGTCGAAATGCCGACGCTGGTCGTCACGCGGATGGCGAGGTCCGGAGTCAGCACGAACGGCTCGGCGGCGATGCCCGCACGCAGCCGCTCACCGACCTGATAGGCCCGCCCGATATCCGTGTCCGGCATGATGATGACGAACTCCTCGCCACCGAGGCGGCACGCGAGATCGATGCCGCGCGTATTGCGCTTCAGGCGCGCCGCGAACTCGCGCAGCACGTCGTCGCCGGCATCGTGACCATAGGTGTCGTTGACCTGTTTGAAGAAGTCGATGTCGGCGACCAGCATCGACAGCGACCGACCCGAGCGCACCGCCTCGCGCACCAGAGTCTCCATGTGGCTTTCCATGTAGCGCCGGTTGTGCAGTCCGGTGAGCGGATCGGTGATCGCCTGCTCGACCGTCTCCTCGATGCGGTTGCGCAGGAAATCCGAATGCCGCTTGCGCTTGATCTGCGTCTTCACGCGGGCCAGCAGCTCGTGCTTGTCGATCGGCCGGATCAGATAGTCGTTGACGCCCATGTCGAGGCCGCGCAGCAGACGCGCCTCTTCACCGGGTTCCACCAGCATGATGATCGGCAGGTGCCGGGTGCGCTCCAGCGAGCGCAGCTGCGAGCAGAGCCTCAGGCCATCCGAACGCGACAGGCTGAGGCTGACGATGGCGAGATCGAAATCGTACTCGGCGAGCGTGATCAGCGCGCGCTGCGGATCGTGCTCGATGAAGGCGTCGTGCACTTTGGCGAGAGACGCCAGCAGGCGGGCGCCGGAACGGGCATGATCCTCGACGACGAGAATGCGGCCCGAGCGCCCCGACAACGCCTTCTCGAGCGCGTCGTTCTCGGCGATGCCGAGCTGACGGCTGGTCGAGGCGCGCATCAGCATCTCGTCGTTCAGCGTCTTCAGCCGCGCCAGGTTCTTGACGCGGGTGACGAGCGCGATGTCGTCGACAGGCTTGGTCAGGAAATCGTCGGCGCCGTTCTCGAGGCCCTGGATCTTGTCGGACGGCTGGTCGAGCGCCGTCACCATGATAACCGGGATGTGGCAGGTTTTCGGGTCGGCCTTGATGCGGCGGCAGCACTCGAAGCCGTCCATTCCCGGCATCATCACGTCGAGCAGCACCACGTCGATGCGCTCCCTGGCGCAGACGTCGAGCGCTTCCTGCCCGCTGAACGCCGTCAGCACCTCGAAGTACTCGGCCGCGAGACGCGCCTCGAGCAGCTTCACGTTGGCGAGGATGTCGTCGACCACGAGAACGCGGGCAGTCATGTCATACGCCTTACGCACCGGCCGGAACCGCCGCCGTTGGCCGGCGATCCCGAGGGCCTCAAGATTTCACTTCCCGGTCACGCGTCGCCGAGGAAACGGCGAACCGTTTCCAGGAACGTGACGACCGAGATCGGTTTGGAGATGTAGGCCTCGCAGCCGCCCGAGCGGATGCGCTCCTCGTCTCCCTTCATCGCGAACGCCGTCACCGCGATCACCGGAATGGTCCGCAGGTCGTCGTCGTCCTTGAGCCAGCGTGTCACGTCGAGGCCGGAAACTTCGGGCAGCTGGATATCCATCAGGATGAGATCGGGATGGTGGGCGCGCGCGAGATCGAGCACCTCGAGACCGTTGCGGGTCTGCACCGTCCGATAGCCGTTGACGTCGAGAAGGTCGTGGAAGAGCTTCATGTTGAGCTCGTTATCCTCGACGATCAGGACGGTCTTGCCGGTGCGCCGCCCGGTCCGGAGTCTACTCTCGGCAGTCATGCTGGTCTCTTGATAGGTCATCGATCTGACAAGCCTGCCCGTATGCTCCTGCCGTTTTGTGCACCGATTCTTCAGCAGAAACCTCGGGACACTTTGCAGCGAGAGCCGTAACCAACAGTTTAAGCTCGCGTCGATTCCCGCATAAATCCTCCGAAAGCCCCGCCATGAGACAGAAACCCGTTGCAAACCAAGATGCCGCCGAGGCGGTGGCGCTGCAGGCGCTCGGCTTCCTCGCCGGCGACGGCGACCGGCTGTCGCGGTTTCTGGCTTTGACCGGCACCGGCCCGACCGAGCTGCGGGCGCGGGCCGGCGATCCGGTATTCCTCGCCGGCGTGCTGGAACACCTGCTCGGCGACGAAACCCTGCTGCTGGTGTTCGCGACCGAGGCGGCCATCCCGCCGGCCACCGTCGCCGCCGCCCACGACGTGCTGACGGCGGGCGAAGACCGGCGCGTCTACCGTTCGATCTGAGCCACCGCGTCTCCAGCGGGCACCCGCATCGGGCCGCCCCATCACCTCGCGCGCCAACGCCATCTCATTGCGAGGCCCCGACGATGCAGCCTTCCATTGCCCGTGCCGCGCCCGGCCAGCCGACCGTCGGCATCGACCTCGGCGGCACCAAGATCGAGGGCATCGTGCTTGGTGGTGACGGCGTCATCCTCGCCAAGCGGCGCATCGCGACACCGCGCCACGACTACGGTGCGACCCTCGCCGCGCTGGCCGATCTCGTCGCCGGATTGGAACAGGCGGCGGGGCTCGCCTCCCCTGCGCCCGTCGGCCTCGCCATGCCGGGCTCGATCGCACCGTCGACCGGCCTCGTGCAGAACGCCAATTCGGTCTGGCTGAACGACCGCCCGTTCGCCGCCGACCTCGCCGCCGTCCTTGGCCGCCCGGTGCGGCTCGCCAACGACGCCAACTGCTTCGCGCTGTCGGAGGCCGAGGACGGGGCGGCGCGCGGCGCGGCGTCGGTGTTCGGTGTGATCCTCGGCACCGGGTGCGGTGCCGGCATCGTCATCGGCGGCAAGCTACTCGACGGGCCGCGCGGCATCGGCGGCGAATGGGGGCACAATCCGCTGCCGTGGGCGGCGGCGGACGAGCATCCCGGCAGCTTCTGCTGGTGCGGGCGGCGCGGCTGCCTCGAAACGTGGATTTCGGGCCCCGGCCTCGCCGCCGACCACGAGCGCGCGACGGGCCGGGCGATTTCCGCCGAGCAGATCGTCGCCGAGGCGGCGGGCGATCCCGGCCACGCTCGCACCCGCGCCGCCGATGCCACGCTGCGCCGCCACGCCTCGCGCCTCGCCCGCGGGCTCGCCCACGTCGTCAACCTGATCGATCCGGAGGTGATCGTGCTCGGCGGCGGCCTCTCCGCGCTCGCGCACCTCTATGCCGAGGTGCCTCCCCTCGCCGCGCCCTTCGTCTTCGCATCCGACAAGCGCCTCGACATCCGCCCGCCCGTGCACGGCGACGCCAGCGGCGCCCGCGGCGCCGCGAGGCTCTTTGCTGGCGCCGCCGATTCAGTTTCTTGATAGCGCCGCCGATTCACGTTCTTGTTTGGCGCTGCCGATTGACGCCCTCGCGAAGGGCTCGGGCGATCGGAGCGCTCCCTACTCCCTACTTCTCGATCCGCGCGCGGTGGCCGGCGGCGCCGTACCAGGCGATGAACAGGTAGCTGGGCAGCGCGATGACCAGATACGCCATCTGGAAGTAGACGAACTCTTTCAGCACCGCGAACAGCCACGGCAGGATGGCGCCACCGGCGATGGCCATGATGAGCAGCGCCGAACCCGTCTCGGTGAGCCGCCCGAGCCCCTTGATCGCGAGCGGAAAGATGGCGGCCCACATCATCGCGTTGGCGAAGCCGAGCGCGGCGATGAAGCCGACCGAGACGTAGCCGCCGGTGAAGAACGCCGCGAGGGTGAAGGCGACGCCGAGCACGCCGGAGAACGCCAGATAGCGCTCCTGCGAGACGTAACGCGGGATCAGCACGAGGCCGGCCACGTAACCGACCAGCATGGCGGCGAGCGTGTACGAGGTGAACAGCCGCGTGTGGTCGAGCGGCAGTTGGAAGCCTTCGCCGTAGACGCCGATCGCATCCGCCGCCATCACCTCGACGCCGACGTAGAGGAACAGGCAGACGACGCCGAGCCACAGGTGCGGGAAGTCGCCAAGGCTCTCCGTGGCGCGCGCAGGATTCGCATCGTCGTTCACCGCCTCGGGCTGGATGTCGGGAAGCCCGGAGCGCAGGATCCAGAGCGCCAGCAGCACCAGCAGCGCCGCCATCGCCATGTAGGGCGCATAGACCTGCGCCGCGAAACCGTCGAGCAGCGTTTCGCGCGCGGTTGGTGTCGGAGCGGCTGTCACGCGGCCGGCGAAATCGTCGAGGCCGCTCATCACCAGCCAGCCGAACACGATCGGCGCCAGCAGGCCGGCGAACTTGTTGCAGATGCCCATGAAGGCGATGCGCTGCGCCGCGCTCTCGATCGGACCGACGATGGAGATGTAAGGGTTGGCGGCCGTCTGCAGCAGCGACAGCCCGGCACCGATGACGAACAACCCGCCGAGCGCCCCCGGATAGAAGCGCGCCGTGGTGAAGTGCCCGAACAGCACCGCGCCCGCTGCCATGACGAGCAGACCCAAGGCCATGCCGCGCTTCATGCCCGTGCGGCGCAGGATCGCCGACGCCGGCAGCGCGAGGAAGAAGTACGACAGATAAAACGCCATCGGCACGAGGAAGGCGCCGATGTCGTCGAGCGCGAAGGCGAGTTTCACGAACGTAATGAGCGGCCCGTTGAGCCAGGTGACGAAGCCGAAAATGAAGAACAGCACGCCGATGGAGATCATCGGCCCGAGGTGGCTGCGGCTCTCGCGCCTTGCGACGGCGGTATCGGTCAATGAGGCCCCCACGGCGACGGTCGAACTGGACGGCTCCCGAGGGCCGGTCGATTCGCTCTATCGTACCGCCGTGTTCGCTGCGGCGCCGGACAATGTCGCTCGACCGGTAAATCGCGCGCGTGGCCCCGATGCGCGAGAGGATCAGATGCCCTGGCCCTCGACCTCGCGCTTCAGCTCGTCCATCGCCTCGCTGGCGCCGCTCCAGTAGGGATGCACCTCGATCAGCTTCTTGTAGGTGTCGAGGGCGGCCTTCTTCTCGCCGGTCTCGCGCATGATCTGGGCGATGCCGTCGAGCGCCTTGAAGTGGTTCGGTTCGAGCGCGAGCGCGCGGTGCAGTGCACTCAGTGCCTCTGAGTAGTCGTTGCGCAGGTAGGCCACCAGCGCAAGACGGTTCCAGCCCTCGGCATAGCGCGGTGCCATGTCGACGATGGCCCGCGCCACCTTCTCGGCGACGTCGAGCCGCTGCTCGCCGGCCAGCTTCAACACGCGTTCCATCAGCACGTCGATGGTGTCGGAACCGGTGAACAGCCAGAGCCGCTCGATGGCGAACACCAGCGGCGTCGCTTCGTCCGCAGAACTGGCGGTGGCGAGATGGGCGTAGAGATCATCGAGCGACCGACGCCGCTGGGCCGGCGTATCGGCCGGCTCGGTAGCGGCAGACTTCGCGGTGGAGTCGGCGGGGGCTGGCGTGCCCTTGCCCACCGGCGCTCCGGCTTGGGCACCGCCGGGTGCGGGAGCCGGTGATCCTGCCGGCGGCCTTGGTGCCGGTCCGCGTCCCCATGACGGCAGATCGCGCGGCTCGGACTTCGCTTGCGGTGCACCCGGAACGGGTTCACCCGCGGCGGGAGCATCGGGGGAAGGACGCTGGTCCGCCAGCGCTGAAGCTGCGGACAGGGTGACCGCAGCAGCCAGGATCAGGGCCGCGGCGGCGAAGGGGCGGAAAGCCGGGTGCGTGTTCGACATGCCCCCAGAATAGGAAGCGCGCCGCGGCTCGTCAAAGCCACGGCGCGCAATTTTTTCGGAGGAAAGGCCGCGATACACCGCCGCCCGATAGGGCACGGCAATGCGAGCCGCGTTCGTCAGCCCTGGCGAGCCTTGAACTTGCGATGCGTCTTGTTGATGATGTAGACGCGGCCCTTGCGGCGGACGATGCGGTTGTCGCGGTGGCGCGAGCGCAGCGACTTCAGAGAGTTGCGAACTTTCATGGCGTTGTTCCGTTTGGTTGCGGTCAGCAAGCGGCAAAACACCCCTGCACACCCTCCGGATCACCGGCGGCGCGGGGCAGTGCCGAACTGGCCAAAATCGCGGGGAACCTAGCCGCCGACGCCGCCCCTGTCAATCCCGGCCGAGCCGCCCCGCACATCCCGCGGTTGCCGGCTGGCGCGTGCGGCGGCGCACCTCGCTCCGTCCTTCCCGGAACGCGTGCCCCCCGCGAAGCGTTCTGGTTCCGACGATCAATGGACGCTGCCGGACGGACACGCGCGGCGCACGCGCCGGTCCCTGACCAGGGAGACCTCATGCCGAGCCCGAGCCAGCCTGCGAAGCGTGACCTCCGTATCGACTTCTTCCGCGGGCTCGCGCTGATCTTCATTTTCATCGACCACAGCCCGGGCAACGCGCTGAGCGCGGTCACGCTGCACAGCTTCGGCTTCTCCGATGCGGCCGAAGTCTTCGTGCTGCTGGCGGGATACTCCGCAGTCCTTGCCTACGGCGGCAAACTGGCCGCCGACGACCCGGCGCCCGGTGTCGAGAAGGTCGGCCTGCGCGTCTGGCAGATCTATCTCTGGCACCTCGCCTGCCTCGCGGCCGCGATCATCGTCCTGTTCGCCGCTTCGCACGCCTTCGGCACGGACCGTTATACGGGCGGCATCGGCGTCGAGCGCTTCGCCACCGATCCGGCGGTCGCGATCCTGTCGGCGGCGCTGCTGATCCTGCAGCCGAACCTGTTCAACATCCTGCCGCTCTACATCATCCTGATGACGGCGTTTCCGATGATCTTCCTGCTGCTGCGGCACAATCTGCGGCTCGGGCTCGCCGTCTCGGCGGCGATCTGGCTGATGAGTGGCTGGCTCAACCTGCCGCTCGCTGGAGGCGACAAGACATGGTTCTTCAATCCGTTCGCATGGCAGCTCGTCATGGCCATCGGCGCGGCAGCGGCAATTGCCGTGCGGCGGGGGCAGTTGCAGCGTTCGCAGCCGCTGCTGCTCTGCCTCGCCGTTGCCTACGTCGTCGCAGCATTGCTCTACGCAGCGCCGTGGGCTCGCATAACCGGCCTCGAGACGCTTGGTCCGCTGCCAGCAGACCTGCTCGGAAAGATCGATAAAACAAACGTGTCCGTGTGGCGGGTTGCGCACGTGATAGCGCTCGGTTACATCGCCTACTCTGTGATCGCGCCGCGTGCGGCATGGCTGCAAGGCTCACTCGCCCGCAGCGTTTCGCGACTTGGGCGGCATTCACTCGAGATTTTCTCACTCGGGATATTGTTGTCGCTGCTCGGTTGGATCGCCTTCGAGGAGGCGGGCACGCACTGGCCGGTGCAGGTCGCGGTAAATGTCGTCGGCGTAGGCGTAATGGGGTTTGCGGGATGGTGGCTGTCGGAGCGGCAGAAGGCGGCGGATCGCGTGCGAGATCGCATGCACGCCAGTTCTGTCGCCGGTCGGGCCTCGTCCTCGCGTCTGTCGTCGCCTTGGCGGCTGCGGCTACTCCCGGCCTCGGCGAGGCGCGACCTGCTCATTGCCGCGCGCCGGCCGAGGTCCTGACGCTCGAGGCGCCGCTGCCGGTGCTCTGCCGCGCCATCGCCGCTGGCGCTCCTGTCCGCATCGTCGCACTCGGCTCGTCGAGCACCGAGGGCGCCGGCGCTTCTTCCTCGGCGCACACCTATCCCGCCCGCCTCGAAGCGGCGCTGCGCGAGCGCTTCCCGGGCCTCGATCTCGCCGTGACCAATCGCGGCAAGGGTGGGCAGCTCCTGACCGACATGATGGCGCGTCTCGACACCGATGCGCTCGCCGGCAAGCCGACGCTGGTGATCCTGCAAACCGGTGTGAACGACGCCATTCGCAACGTCGACAGGGCGCGTTTCGAAGCTGATCTGGTGGCCGGCATCGAGCGCATACGCGCCTCTGGGGCCGACCTCATCCTGCTCGACCAGCAGTATTACCCGAAAGCCGCCACGGTGGTCGGCTACAAGGACTTCCTCCAGGTCGTGCGTCAGGTCGGCGCCCGCTACATGGTTCCGGTGTTCCGCCGCTACGAGCTGATGGCGCATCTGGTGAACTCGGCGCAGTACAAGGTCGAAGACCTGCTGTCGGCGGACCTGTTCCATCAGAACGACACGTCCTACCAGTGCCTCGGATCGACGCTCGCCGATGCCCTGAAGGCGAGCTTCGCCGCCAGCCAGGCGCTGGCCGCGCAAGGGTTGCAGGCGGCCAAGCCTGCCCCGCTCAAGGCCGAACTTGCCGGCGGCCGTACCGGCAACACCCCCGCGCAGTTGCAGCCGACGACACGCTGAGCGCAATGGCACCGCGCAGCGAACCTGTTGGGCGCTGCTCGCACGGACAATCGGATTCTGGATGTCGCTATGATCGGAAACCATCCGGGGAGGATGGTGGGCACTAGAGGGATCGAACCTCTGACCCCTACCATGTCAAGGTAGTGCTCTACCGCTGAGCTAAGTGCCCGGTCATTCCCGCCATCAGGCGGCGAGGCGATCCCTATATCGGCAATGCGCTACGAGGGCAAGACACCCGTCACAGGTTTTTGCCTTCGGCGTGGCAGGCAGCGGCCGGGCCTCGCGACGGCCCCCTGGTCGCAGCACGCCGGCCAGTCTTTCAGGCCGCCAGCACGCGCTCGACCTCGCGCACGAGATCCTTGAGGTGGAAGGGTTTCGACAGCACGCGTGTCTCGCGCCGGGAGGCGAGTTCGCTGTTGAGCACCACGGCCGCGAAGCCGGTGATGAACATGATCTTCAGTTCCGGATCGAGTTCACTCGCCTTGCGCGCCAGCTCGATGCCGTCCATGCGCGGCATCACGATATCGGTCAGCAGCAGCGTGAACGGCTCCTGCTTCAGCTGCTCCAGCGCATCGACACCATTGGCGAAGCTCGCGACCTCGAAGCCGGCTCGCACGAGCGCCCGCTCGAGAAATCCACGCATGGAATCATCGTCTTCGGCGAGAAGGATGCGGCGCATCGGCAAACGCGAGGGTTGTACTGTCATGAGGATCGAAACTATCTCTTTGTGGAAGCAACGTCAGCTGCGGTCAGCGTCGATCATGAATCTGTCGCGAGGATGGTAAATGGAGGATGAAGAGGCGGGCGGGCGTGCATAATTCCGCAGTTGTCCCCTGCCGGCGTCGGCGGCGCATCGACTTCGTGCGGCGGCGGTGGCAGAGTGGCGCGCCGTCCGGGATGCGGACCGGCCCTCGAGCCTCCAGCCAACAAACACCGAGATCGGCACCTAGAATGCCCGAGCGCGAGCTTACCGCCATCTCGACCGAGCTGTCGCCGCCGTTCGTGGTCGCTGAACCCTTGCGGCAGACGTCGCCGTTCGTGTTCTGCTCGCCGCACTCGGGGCGCATCTACCCGCGCCATTTCCTGCGCCAGTCGCGCCTCGACGCCATCTCGCTGCGCCGATCGGAGGATTGCTACGTCGACGAGCTGTTCGCGACGGTGACCACGCTTGGCGCGCCGCTGATCGCCGCGCGCTTTCCGCGTGCCTACCTCGATCTCAACCGCGAGCCCTACGAACTCGACCCGCAGCTGATCCGCGAGCCGCTGCCGGACTACGCCAACGCCCACTCGGTGCGCGTCGTCGGCGGGCTCGGCACCATCGCGCGCATCGTTGCCGACGGCGAGAACATCTACCGCTCGCCGCTGCCGCTCGCTGCCGCCATCGCCCGCATCGACGGGTTGTACTTCCCGTTCCACAAGGCGCTGCAGGGTCTTCTGGAACGCACCTCGCGCACGTTCGGCTTCGCGGTGCTCATCGACTGCCACTCGATGCCGTCGGCGCCGATGTCACGCGGCGTCATCACGCGGCCGGACTTCGTGCTCGGCGACCGCTTCGGCGCGGCCTGCGACAACCGGCTGGCGCGCTTCGTCCGCGATCATCTGACGGGCCTCGGCTACGACGTGCAGATGAACCGCCCCTATGCCGGCGGCTACATCACCGAGCATTACGGTCGCCCGTCGCGCGGTTGGCATGCTCTTCAGGTGGAGATCAATCGCGGGCTCTATCTCGACGAGCTGACGCTGGATCGGTCCGACGGCTACGAGCGGCTGGCGGCAGACCTGCGCGGCCTCGCCGAGGCGATGTTCGCGCGAATGCCGGCTCAACTGGCCGAACGCGCCGCCGCTGCCGAATAGCTCCGCCCATTCGCAGGCGCCGCCGCTTGTGCGATGCAGCAATCTGCGCCGAAGTTCTGATCGCTTGAGCCGGATGGCTCGGATCAAGCCTGCGCCATGCCCGGGCCTCTTGGCCCAGATCGGAAATCTCACTTTAAAACAATGGGTTGTCTGGCAGGGCCAGCGATCCGTCCCGGACAAAGAAAAGGGGCCGTTCGGAAACCGAACGGCCCAAGTCTAGGGAGGAAACGCCCAAGGAGGGCTACGACGGGCAAGCAGGGCTCGCCGATGTCGCAATGCAATATCTAAAGGTGCGGCGCACCATTTACAAATGCAATTTCTGCAATGCTGTACGGACATCGGCGAAGGGCTTGACGTGAACGTCATCGTCAGCGTTCCCGCCGCACGAAGAGTTAACCATCTCACCCAGCTCACGATTTCGAGGTCCGCGGCAGGCCGGAGCAGCTTCGAGTTGGCATCTGAACGAAAGTTCAGGGGCCCGGCAACAGCGGCATTAGGGCCTGCGCAGGCCGGTCAGCCGACATCCCAAGGGGCAGGGCACATGGCGATCGAGCCGCGAGGATAGGACGGCGATCGTAGCGGCCTCGCGATGAGGAATGTGGAGACCGCGACAAAAAAAGAGGCCGCTCGCGAATTCGAACGGCCCAAGTCTAGGGAGGAAACGCCCAAAGTGGGCTGTGACAATCGCTGGTGAAGCGACCTCACGTCCTCAAGATGTGCCTGTTCGTGCCGCTCTGCAATGCGGCAATTGGTTGGAGGCGCCAAAACACCAGCGCTGCGATGCGGTAGCGACACAATCGTTGCTGCTGCACCGCACTGATCCCCCCCCCCTTCCCTCCGGTCTGGCTGGAAGGTGACGGGCGTCTCCGTCCACCGGTGGCCCGCACAAAGCCCGGAGTCGCATCGACAGTCCGCGCACGCGGCCCTACAGCATCGGCAGAACGGCCCGCTTCGTCCACCCCCATGACGGCCCGTTCGCCCGCCAGCCCAAGGAGCCTGCCCGTGGCCGCGCCGAAAGCCCCCTCCTTCAAAGCCCTGCTCGACGCCGCCCATGCCATGGCGGACGCCTCCGGCCCGGTCATCCTGCGCCATTTCCGCAAGCGCATGGAGGTCGAGAACAAGCTGGGCGACGGCGGCTTCGATCCCGTCACCGTGGCCGACCGCGGTGCCGAGAAGGCGATCCTGAAGGTGCTCGCCCAGCGCTTCCCCGAGCACGGCCTGATCGGCGAGGAATACGGCGTGACGCGCGGCGACGCCCGTTATCGCTGGGTGGTCGACCCGATCGACGGCACCCGCTCCTTCATCCTCGGCTCGCCCATGTGGGGCACGCTGATCGGTCTGCTCGACGGCGACGCCCCCGTGCTCGGCCTGATGGATCAGCCCTATACGGGCGAACGCTTCTGGGCCGGCGAGACGGCGTCGTTCCTGCGCTCGGTCGGCGGCAAGGTGAAGAAGCTCGCGACGCGCGCCTGCCCGCGCCTCGAGGACGCGATCGTCGCCACGACGCACCCCGACCTGTTCGCGGCGGGCAAGGAAGCCAAGGCCTTCCAGCGCGTGAAGCAGGCCGCACGTATGACCCGCTACGGTGGCGACTGCTACTCCTACGGCCTGCTGGCGGCGGGCTTCGTCGACGTGGTGATCGAGGCCGGCCTCAAGGGCTACGACATCGTCGCCCTGATCCCCATCATCGAGCGCGCGGGCGGCCGCGTGACGACATGGGACGGCCGCCCCGCCACCGACGGCGGCCGCATCCTCGCCTGCGGCGACCCGGACCTGCACGCGCGGCTGCTGGACGTGCTGGGGGGGTGATGGGGGGCACGCGCGACGTTGCTCGACAGCGCGCGCCGCGCCCCGATCGTTGCGCGTCCTTCCACGCGTAACGTGAATCGGCGGCGCCACCAAATCACGCCGCGACGGCCTCGCCGAGGTAGGCGTCGAAGGCGGCCCAGAAGCGCTGGCGGATCGGGTCCGCCTCCTGCAGGATTTCGTGCAGGGCGCCGGGCAGCAGCAGGTGGCTGCCGATCTTGAGCTTCACGCCCAGTTCCTCGATGGCGCGCGTCGAGACGATGCGGTCCTGCCCGGCCGCCAGCATCAGCACCGGCACACGCACGGCGCCAGCAAACCCCGGCGCAGCGATCTCGGCGCAGGCGCGATAGCCGGAGCGCAGCCACGAGATGGTCGGCGCGCCGAGGCCGAGATCGGGCGCCGCCTCGAGCACGGCGCGCGTGCGGTCCCAGCGTTCCGCGTCGGAGGTCAGGTCGTTGCCCTCGAAGGCGCCCATCTCGGCCGGCATGCGCTTGCCGCCCAGCACGTAGGTCGAACCGAGCCCGAGCTTGCAGAACGTCTCGGCATAGGCGCGCGCGACGGCGTGCGGGTAGCCGACCTTCTCGTCGGCGAACGCCAGCATCGGCGCCGTCAGCACCATGTGCGAAAACCAGGAGCCGGGCCGCGTCGCCGCGCGGATCAGGATGTTGCCGCCCATCGAATGCGCCAGCGCGATATAAGGCGGCGGGCAATCCGGCAGCACCACGTCCTTCATGAAGCGCACGAGGTCCTTCTCGTACTCGGCGAAGTCGTCGATGTGCGATTTCGCCCGGTCGGGAAGGGCGCGGAAAGAGCGGCCCTGGCCGCGCCAGTCGAGCGTCGCCACCGCATAGCCGCGGCGTCGGAGATCGGCGATGGTCTCGAAATACTTCTCGATGAACTCGCCGCGCCCCTGGAACAGGCAGACGGTGCCGCGCCGGGGCGAGCGCGTCGCCTGCCAGCGGGCGAACCGCAGCGGCGCGCCGTCGTAGCCGGCGAAGGCGCCGACGACGGCGCCGCTCGGCACCGGGTTACGAGCGAGTGAAACGAGGTCCATGCCATGCTCCGCTCCCGCCGAAGCAGCGGGCAGCGAAGCATAGCACTGAGTTCTGGCGCCCAAAAAGAGAGCGAGTCCGAGGCCCACGTTCCTTCGGCGGGGCGTGGGGCGGCGGCCCCACTCGTGAAGCGAATTTCGTGGCGCTGCCGATTCACGCGGCGCGTGGAAAGACGCCCCGCGATCGGAGCGCG
>ERZ1645187.2046-NODE-2046-length-18120-cov-237.080155_pt1 | contig 18120 bp, 15 predicted proteins | sample MGYA00575352_ERZ1645187 | MGnify/ENA primary metagenome ERZ1645187 (study PRJEB40837, sample SAMN11349314) | freshwater sediment metagenome | isolation source: river sediment | host: Sediment | place: India: Wazaribad , New Delhi | collected 2017-02-21 ... | reverse complement strand
TGCAGTCCTTCTGCCACACCGCCGCCTATCCCAAGCCGGTGGACGTCAAGACCCATCGCGAGCTGCCGGCCTTCATCAGCACCCGCGGCGGCATCTCCCTGCGCCCCGGCGACGGTGTCATCCACTCCTGGCTCAACCGCCTGCTCCTGCCCGACACCGTCGGCACCGGCGGCGACAGCCACACCCGCTTCCCCATCGGCATCAGCTTCCCCGCCGGCTCCGGCCTGGTGGCCTTCGCCGCCGCCACCGGCGTCATGCCCCTGGACATGCCCGAGTCGGTCCTGGTGCGCTTCAAGGGCGAGATGCAGCCCGGCGTCACCCTGCGCGACCTGGTGCATGCCATTCCGCTGTACGCCATCAAGCAAGGGCTGCTCACGGTGGCCAAGGCCGGCAAGAAGAACATCTTCTCCGGCCGCATCCTGGAGATCGAGGGCCTGCCGGACCTCAAGGTGGAACAGGCCTTCGAACTGTCCGACGCCAGCGCCGAACGCTCCGCCGCCGGCTGCACCATCAAGCTAAACAAGGAACCCATCATCGAGTACCTCACCAGCAACATCGTGCTGATGAAGAACATGATCGCCGATGGCTACCAGGACAAGCGTACCCTGGAGCGGCGCATTAAGAACGTCGAGGCCTGGCTGGCCAACCCGCAACTGCTGGCGGCCGATGGGGATGCCGAGTACGCGGCGGTGATCGACATCGACCTGAACGCGATCAAGGAGCCCATCCTCTGCTGCCCCAACGACCCGGACGACGCCAAGTTCCTGTCCGAGGTGGCCGGCACCCAGATCGACGAGGCCTTCATTGGCTCCTGCATGACCAATATCGGCCACTTCCGCGCCGCGGCCAAGCTGCTGGGCGGCAAGCGCGACATCCCGGTCAAGCTATGGGTGGCCCCGCCAACCAAGATGGACCAGGGCGAACTGGTCAAGGAAGGTCACTACAACACCTTCGGCGTCGCCGGCGCCCGCACCGAAATGCCCGGCTGCAGCCTGTGCATGGGTAACCAGGCCCAGGTGCGCGAAGGGGCCACCGTGGTCTCCACCAGCACCCGCAACTTCCCCAACCGCCTGGGTAAGAACACCAACGTCTACCTGGCCTCGGCGGAACTGGCGGCCATCGCCTCCAAGCTGGGCAAGCTGCCGACAGTGGCCGAGTACCAGGCCGAAATGGGCATCATCGACGCCGACAAGGCCAGCGTTTACCGCTACATGAACTTCGACCAGATCGAGGAGTACGCGGAGACCGCCAAGGGCGTGGCGGTCTAATTTTCCTGCCCTCACCCCTCTAGCTCGGCCTGATCAGCCTGGCCTTGGCGGCCAGGCATGATAGGCCGAGCCAAGACAAAATAGCTCTCGGATACTATCCGGCGGGCCTAATCGTTTACTCCTTATTCGACCACCAATCTATTTCACCCATTTGCTTGGGGTAATAACCCGAAAACCACTCCTCGACATAAATCCGCAGACTGAATAGCTTCGCTAAATCTCCGCACAAGGGATCAAGTCCATCGGCCTGTTCATGAGCCCATTCCAACCACGCAGTCGCGGCAGCGCGTTCGGTCGGAGTGAGATCCTCCACTTGCTTAGCTACAGCCTCACAAAAGGCTCGAATTCGGCAGGCATTCTCCCATCGCTCAGTGGTCTTAACCAGTTCGTGTCGAAGACGACGCTGCTCTTCGGCCTGCCGAGCTCGGGCGCGCCGCTGTCGCTCCTCTTCCTCCCTCCTGAGCCTATTGGCTTCTCGCTCCTCCCTGTCAGCTTTTATGGCAGCCGAGACAACCACGAAGCCGCCAAGAATTTCGTGGAGTTTGTCTTCAAGACGCGTGCGACGCGTATCATTCCAGTTCTTTCTGGCAGTTACCGAGAAGTGCTCGTCGATCTGAAAGCTCAAATCGCCTGTGGAGACCCACTCGTAACGCGGATGGAGCAAAAATTCTAAATTTGGGTTCCAGGTACTTCCGGGACTCTGCTTCAATTCTTGTGGTGGGGGAAGTTCTCGTTTGGTCAACCGCTCCTTTATCAACACCTTCATCGTCTCTCCGTCCGCAGTGACGGTGGTGTTTCCATCCGCTGTGACCTGCCAGGCATAACCCTTGGCCTCGGACGCCATGATCAGGGCATCCAAAAGACGGGACGTTCGGTCCAACATATCAAGCGAAATGCGCACATTCATCGCCTTTGTTCGATCCATCTGTAGCAGACCGTCTACAGTCTTCGCCTTTTTTGCTTCCTGTAACAACTTGGCAACGAGTGGATGAGGTGTTTCAAGCGTCTTGGGGACAGTTATGGGAACTTCCTGGCCAACCGCACACTTGGCTGGACGCCAACGCTCAGGGTCCAATACCTGGAAGCTCACCACACTGTAGTAGGAGTCCTTGATCTGCGGCAGGGGGGGCATTGGGGGCTGATGGCGCTCGTCCTTGGCCCAGTATCCCCGCCCAGGTAGCGGAATCCCAGCGCGGCGGCAAGCTTTTGCTAAAGCGACATCTGATACACCTATCGCTTGGGCGAGACGCATAATTGGAGTTTCCCAGACTTTCTTGAAAAGCTCTTCCCGTGAAAATTCAACTTTCTTATACATATTTGATAACTTTGCTTTTCAGTAAAGCGAAATCAGGTCAACGACATATGCCAATCAGACGCAACAGAATTAGTAATTCCAGAATCTTCCCGTAGCCTTGTGCACTAGAGTGGAACGAGTCTTCCTTTCGCTTTTTCTTCAAACGCCTTCACTATTAAAAAATCTAGTTTTCCATCGGCAGAATCTCTTTCTATTTCTTCATCCCATACAACCCAATCATGCTCTACGAACCAATGCAAGGGCGGTTTCATGTAATCGTGATGAGGAAGTGCTTCAATTTCCGTCTTGATTTCTTCAACTGCTTTCATACGAGAGACCTCTATTAGCTTGACTTCGTTTTAAGGGGCCTTGGCCTCAATCTTCCACCGCCTCGCCCTGCCGGGGGATGACCGTCTGCGGGCAGGCCGCGGCGATCTCGGCATAGACACGGTCGATCTCCGCCTCGTAGCGGCGGGAGATGTGGCAGGGAATAAGATAGCGGACACCCGCGGCCTGGGCGATCTCGCCGCAGGCTTGGGTGGTGAGATGGCCAGTGCGCTCCGCCTGGGGGCGGTCGCTGGTCAGGAAGGTCGCCTCGCAGACCAGGGTGTGGGCGCCAGCGGCCAGGGCGATCAGCCGCTCCCGGTTCTCCGGGGTGTCGCCGAGGTCGGTGGCGTACACCAGCGACTCTCCCGGCTGAACCAGCGTCAGCTCCGCCATCAGCTCGGCCACCCGTCGCCGGTTACCGTCCGGCAAGGTGAGCAGCGACTCGAACTGGGCCTTGAGGATGGCCTGTTTCAGCCCCGTCAGCCAGGGACCCGGCGCCAGCCCCGCGGCTGCCAAAGCCTCCGGGCGGATGTTGATCCGCCGGCTGGGCTCAAAGGCGAAGGCCAGGACCGGGGTGCCATGATCGAGCTGGGCGCAACGCACCCGGAATCCGGGCTCCTCCAGCAGGATGCCCTCGCGAAGATAGGCCTCCTGGTAAGACTCGGCGGGGGCGGCGGACCCGGCGCGCAGGCGCGCGGTCACCAGCCGCTCACCCCGCACCTCGGTCACCGCGAAGACCGGCCCACGCTCACCGATGCGATCCCAGAGGAACCCGGCAATGAAGCCGCGGCAATGGTCGATGAGTCCGGGGGGTCCGAAGAGGTGGCAGACCCCTTCCTCGCCGATGCGGGCGCGCAAGAGCCAGGGAAAGCCACCGATGTGATCGGCATGGGCATGGCTGATGAAGACATGGGTCACCTGATGGGCAATGCGCGTCGGCAGCCGTCCGCCCTCCCCCAGGTCGAAGAGCAGGCTGCGGCGCTGATGGCGCAGCCGCAGGTGCAGTAGGGGATCGCCGAGGATGCCATTCACCAGGGCGGCGGTGGCGGTACCGACCTGCACAATGGGCCGCGGCCCGGTAGCGGCGGCGGCGGCGGCGGACGCGGCATCGGGGAGCACATCCGGTGGTGGCAGGTAATGCACCAGTTCGGTGGCAAAGGGTTTGACGCTGCGCAGCAGGCCCGCCGCATCCCGCCCGGCATCGCGCACCAGCAGGGTGCCGGAGGTAACCGCACCCGGGGGCAGGCGTACCCGCAACCGGCCGGCATCCAGTCCCAGTACCTCCCCCAGGCTGAAGGTCCGGTCGCCATCGAGAAAGGCGACCTGCTTGCCCAGCCATGCCTCGGCGGCCAGGCGCGGCGGCGTGCCGAGCAGGCGCAGATCGGACAGGTTCAGGGTCCGTTCGGTGCTGGCGCCGAGATAGGCCTCCCAGAGGCGGGTGCGCTGGCGGGCGCGCTGCTGGGGCGCGGGCCGGCGGGCATTGAGGCTGGTCGCGACCAGGGCCACGGGGATGGCCAGGGCGCTGAGTTCCCGAGCCAGGGGTGGCGCCGCGCTAGACGGGGTCAGAGCCGGATCGACGCCGGCAGCCGGAGCCAGGCCCCGAACCAGATCCTGGCCCGGGGGCGAGGTCAAGACCCGATCCTGGCCCGCGACCGGGGTCAGGGACAGTACCAAATCGATGCCGACGGCCGGTACCAGCGCCGCCAGCAGTTCCGCGGCGGCCACCCCCTTGACCACCCCGGGGGTATCGACCAGCAGGACGCCCTCCCCGACCCGGGACGCGAGCCCGGCGACCGCCACCACCAGGGGCAGGCGAAAGCGGGCGGCATCCAGGGTACAGAGGGCCGCCAGTTCCTCAAGCCCCCAGGTGCCCTCCCGCCAGCGCACCAGAGAGACGCAGCCGGGAACCCCGATGAGGGGTGAGCCGGGATCGGCGCCCAGATACCAGACCGGCCGGTACCCTTCGGGGTCGCGACGCGCCAACTCCATGGCCAGGGTCTGGGCGAGCGTGGTCTTGCCGCTCCCCGAGGGGCCGAACAGCAGCACCCGGCGGTCGCCAACCAGCCAACGATCGACCAGGCCATCAGGCCGGTCAGCCGTAAGCGGTGGCAAGGCATGCGGTTGCATGGCGACCGCGGAGCAGACCGAAACCAACTACGGCCTAACGATCGAGATCCTGGTCCTGATGGGAGAGGGGGTCCTCGATCGGCTCCAGGTGCGTGAGGACGTGGACATGGGGCAGGCGGGCGCGCAATTCACACTCGATCCCCTCCACCAGATCATGCCCTTGCTGGACCGTCCAGCGACCAGGCACCAGGACGTGGAAGGAGACGAATGACCGCGCCCCGGCCTGGCGGCTCCAGAGGGCGTGAAACTCGATGCCCGCGCCACGGTGTTTCTCCAGCACCTCGGCGATCGCCGCCTGCTGCTCGGCGGGCAGGGCCGTGTCCATGAGCCCGGCCGCGGAGCGGATGACCAGCCGATAACCAGTCCAGACGATATTCGCCGCCACCAGCAGGGCCAGGACTGGGTCCAGCCAGAGCCAGCCCGTCGCCCACACCGCGCTAACCCCAAGGATGACCCCCACGGAGGTCCAGACATCGGTGAGGAGGTGATGGGCATCGGCCTCCAGGGTGATGGAGCGGTGCTCCCGCCCGGCGCGGATCAGGACCAAGGCGGTGAGCAGATTGATGACCGAGGCCACCACCGAGATGGCCAGGCCCAGATCCAGTTGTACCAGGGGCTGGGGGTGCAGCAGCCGGTCCACGGCGGCCCAGCCGATAGCCGCCGCCGCGGCCAGGATCAGAAAGCCCTCGAAACCGCTGGAGAAGTACTCCGCCTTGCCATGACCGTACAGATGCTCCTCGTCCGCCGGCTGGGCGGCGATGGTCAGCATCCACAGGGCCATGAGGGCCCCGGCCAGGTTGACCAGGGATTCCAGGGCGTCGGACAGGAGGCCGACGGAACCCGTGAGCCACCAGGCCCAGGTCTTGAGCAGGATGGTCGCCAGGGCCGCGGCGATCGAGAGCCAGGCAAAGCGACGGAGGTCAGGTTGGGTCATGGATTGGTGCCCGAAGTTGCCGTATAGGGTCAGATTGAAGTGGCGGTGGTGGTGATGGAATCATTGCTAGCAGTTTCACCACTACCTATAGGAATGCCTTTAAAATAAGGCATTGTTTATAAATGTTAATTTCCGCCTTGGGTAAAAGCGGATTGGCGGAACGGTCTACTAGGTTGGTGACCTAGCCAGCGATATCAGGACCCGTCAGCAGGCAACGCCACGGCGAGCGGGGGCGGAGCGAGGATGAGCCAGGCCGCTAGGCCACCATTCTCGCGCGTCTGGAGTTGGACTTGCCAGCCATGTGTTTCCGCCAGTTGGCGCACGATGGCGAGCCCCAGGCCGGCGCCGCCGGTGAGGGGGCTGCGCGAGGTCTCCCCCCGCTGGAAGGGCTGGAACATGGCCTCGACCTGGTCAGGCGGGATCCCCGGCCCCCGATCGAGGACCCCGATCCGCGCCTGGCCCGCGGCTACCGCCAGCACCAAGTCCACCGGCTGCTCCTGGCCATAACGCAGGGCATTTTCCAGCAGATTCTCGATCACCCGGCGCAGGGCCAGGGGCGGCACCGATCGGACGAGGGGCGCGGCCGGCAGGGTGTGGCGCACCCGACCGGCGGGAGCGGCCTCGGCCAACTCCACCAGCAGTGTTCTCAGGTCCAGTTCCACCGGTGCCTCCGCCTCCAAGCCCCGCGCCAGGTCCAGGACCCTGCCGATCAACTGGTCCATCTCGGTGATATCCGCCTCCAGCCGCGCGATCAGCCGCGGCGTCGGCCGCTCCGCCAGCAGGGCCAGGGCCAGGCGCATGCGCGCCAGGGGGGTACGCAGGTCATGAGAGATACCGGCCATCAGGGTGGTACGGACCGCCAGGAGTTCCCGCACCTGACGGGCCATGAGATTGAAACGCGCCGCCAGGGTGGCCAGCTCCCGGGGTCCCGTCTCGGGCAAGGTGGCCGGGATTTCGCCCCGTCCCACGACGGCGGTCGCCCTTTCCATCTGGGCCAGGGGCGCGGCGATGCGCCGCGCCAGCCAAAGGGTCGCCACCAGGGCCAGCAGCAGGCCCCCGCCCAGCGTGAACAGGAAGGCCATCAGGGGGTGGGTGCCGATGCGCCAGGCCGGAAAACCGACGTCGATCCAACCATCCCCGGAGGGCAGCCGCGCCCACCACCAGATCTCGCCGTCACGCAACTCACCCCTCAGGTGCTGCTCGCCCCCCGTCTTGGCCGCCAGAGCCCGTTCCAGAAAATGGACGTAAAAGCCATGCCAGCCCGACGCGGGCGGCGGGGTGCCTGCCTCCCGCAGCGACAGCCAATGGGTACCCGCCAACTCCAGCTCGAAATCCGCCCGGGTTTCGGGCGGCAACTCACTCCAGGTCTGGGCGGATAGCACCATGAGCCCGGCGAGGCGTTCGGCCGAGCCCTGGGCCATCGGCCCCATCAGAAAGACCACCACGGCCACGGTAGTGAGCAGCTCGAAGAGGATGAAGGCCATGGCCAGGGGGCGCGCGATAAACCGCACCAGACCCCTGGTCGCGGGCTTGACGGGTTGCAAACATTCACACTCCCCAATCCCTGGTCTGGTAGAGACAGGACAAGCTGCAGATTCTCTTGCTCCCTCCCCCTCGGCGGGGGAGGGTTGCGGAGAGGGGGCCTGAATGGTTGTGACGGGTCCAGCCACCGGCCCTGGCCCTGACACGAGGGCGGGGTTGGCGGGTGCGGCGGGGCAGGAAGGTCCGGCGGCCGGTCGGTCAGGCCCCTGTCCCCGGCTCATGGCTCGTCACCACGGGGATTGAACAGGTAGCCCTGGCCGCGCACGGTACGGATGTAAACCGGCCGGGCGGCGTCGGCCTCGATCTTGCGGCGCAGGCGGGTGACGCGGATGTCGATGCTGCGATCGAAGGGGTCGCGGTCGAAACCCTTGAGGAGATCGATCAGCGTATCCCGGGACAGGACGCGGTTGGGGCGCTCCACCAGGACGCGCAGCAGATCGAATTCGGCGGCCGTCAGCCGCTCCTCACGACCCTGACGCAACAGGCGACGCGCCGCCAGATCCATGACAAAGGGGCCGAAAGCATGCCGCGCGCTCTCCGGGCGGAGGCCACCGTCCGCGGAAGCCGGGACCCCGGACACGCTGAGCCGCGCGGGAGGCTTGGCGCGGCGCAGCAGGGCATGCAGGCGGGCCAGCAGCTCCCGCGGACCGAAGGGCTTGGACAGATAGTCGTCGGCACCGACCTCCAGGCCCACCACCCGGTCGATCTCCTCGCCACGGGCCGACAGCATGAGGATGGGCACCTGGGACTGGCCGCGCAGCTCCCGCGTGAGGCTCAAGCCATCCTCCCCGGGGAGCATCAGATCGAGCACGATGGCGTCCGGCATCCCGCGCCGCAAGGCCGCGCGCATCCCCTCCCCGTCCGCCACCGTTTCCACCGCCAGGCCATTGACGCCCAGGTATTCGGCCAGCAGCTCCCGAAGACTGGGATCATCGTCGACGACCAGGATGCGACTGGGGGCGGAGGAACTCATGGGCGCAGTGTACCGCGCCCCCCAGGCCCATCCCAGCAGTGGAAACCGACGGAAACAATCGGAAACACTCGGATGCCGGGACGACATCGACCGGATACCCCCCGCCGGCAGAATGACCTCACCGACCAAGCCCCAGACCCCATGAGCATGCACCGCACGCGATCTCCGCTGCTACTTCTGGTTCCGCTGCTGACCCTGGCGGTATCCGGCTGGAGCCATGAGTTCGTGGCCGCGGGGCTCGGCGTCTCGCCGGGGATGAAGCCGCTGAATCTGTCGCTGCCACCGCAACCGGCGGGTGGCGGGAGCCTTGGCTCCTCCCCCCCGGCTGGACTGGACCAGGGCGCGGATCTGACCCGGCTGCCCGATCTGGGCCCAGGGTCGAGCCTTGCCGACCAGGGCCGGGGAGGCCGCTTGCCCTACGGCAGCGGTTACGAGGCCCGGCAGCGGGCCGCCAGGGAACCGTCCGGGACCGGGTTCGGGATGAGTGGCGGCTCCGGTGGCCCTACCGGTGGCGGAGTCGGCGGCAGCGCAGGCGGCGGCTTCGGCGGCCACCAGGGCGCTGGCGGCGGCCATGGCGGCGGACGTCGGTGAATCCCGTGAAGGCAACCCCTTCATGCCATCCAACCCAGAGCGAAGTATGACCATGAACACCAAACGCAACCTGATCGCCGCGACACTGACGTTGCTCCTGTCGGGACCGGCCTTTCTGACCACGACGCCGGCGATTGCCGCCGGCCCGACGGCCAAGCCCTGTCGTCCCGGGTCGAGCGCCTGCCAGGTGCAGCCCTTGAGCGCCGCGGAGGCGGACACCCTGTCCTTCATGCGTGAAGAGGAGAAGCTGGCCAGGGACATCTACCTCTCTATGGACCAGGCCTGGGGCCTGCCGCCCTTCAGCAACATCGCCGTTTCCGAGCAGAAACACATGGATGCCATCAAGGCCCTACTCGACAGGTACCGGCTGACCGATCCAGCCCTGTCCGAGATCGGCGCCTTCAAGAATGACGAGTTGCAACAGATCTACGACGACCTGTTGGCGCGAGGCGAGCTTTCCTACCTGGAGGCACTCCAGGTCGGTGGCCTGATCGAGGAAGTGGATATCGAGGACAACGAGGCCGCCATCGCCGCCACGACCCATGCGGATCTGGCCCAGGTGTATGCAAGCCTGTTGTGTGGCTCCCGTAACCATCTGCGGTCCTTCGCCGCCACGATCGAGGCGCAAGGGGTGGCCTACGAGGCCCAATACCTCGACCAGGAGGTAGTGGATGCCATCATCGACAGCCCCATGGAGCGCGGTGGCGCCTGTGGTGCCGGCGGAGGCGGAAAGAGATAAGACCTTACCGCCGCGGGGCGAGGCCACGGGCTGGGGCAGGTCCCATAACGTGTCCTGGCCCCGCAAGCCTCAATTTTGCCCATCGCCTACCCCACCAGGACGTTCAGCCTCAATCCTGCAACCCCTGCCCCGCCGGGCCAATCAGCCTCACGCCTGCAAGAACCCTGGCCCCGCTGGGTCGAGCAGGTGGTCGACCCAGCGTCGCCAGGCGTCCCGGTGGCGCCGGACCTGCACCCGCAGGACATCGAACGGCAGGGGTTCTGGGCCGGTGCCGGCCTGGCCACTGGCGAGTCCGCAGGGGCTATGGGCGCCAAGGACGACCACCCCCGCGCCCAGTTGCAGCGCCAGGCGGATGGCACCGGCACGGCAGGAGCGGACCTCCACCCACAGGGAGGCGGTGAGGTGCAGCTCGGCGAGCAGGTCGCGCAAGCGTACCCTGGCCACCTCGGCCAGGGCCTCGTTCAGTGCCCGCGGCGTCAGGAAGGGGACATGGTCCGCCTCAAAACCCGCGTCGTGCTCCACGAAGTGGGCCAGGGCTAGGGGAGAATCCAGCCGCCTGGCCAGGGCGGCGGCCTGCCGCAGCACCTGCTCGCCGCGGGCATCGGGGTCGAGGATGCAGAGGACGGGGCGGTCCTTCATCGGCCGGCCCCCTCGGCGACAGCCACCGGTTCTTCTTCGTACCCTGGCCTCGGCCAGGGCGCGACATCCACCGGGTGACCCGCGGCCGCGGGCGCAGCCCCCGGCGCGTGGATGGAAATAGGGATAGGGATAGGGATAGGGATAGGGACGGGAATGCTGGCCGTCCCCGGCGTTTGGCCGCACTCCAGAAAGACCTTCAGCCGACAGCCACGGCAGATCTCGGGGTCGAGGCGATTGAAGACGGTCGCGATCGCCTCGCCCTTGGAGCGGAAGAGGTGATCGGGGCCAATCTCGTCCAGGTAGCCGCCCCGTTCCAGGGTATCCCGCACCGCGCGCTTCATCTGGATGAAATAGAGGCCACCGCCCCGAGCCCGGCGCTGGCGGGCCTCGGTGGTGAGAAACTCAGCCCCGGCGACATCGACGAAGTTGATCGGCGAGGCCACCACGATGAGATGGCGTTGGGCCGGCACGCGCTGCTCGAAGACATGGAACTGGTCACGCACCGCGGAGACGGCGCCAAAGAACAGGGAGCCATCGATCCGCACCATCTTGAGCTGGGGGCACTCCGGCAATTCGGGATCGCGGCTGAACTTGCGCTTGGGGTGTTGGGGGTCGGGGACGCGCCGCACCACCTGGGGCCGGGAGGTACGGCTGAGATAGATCACCAGCGACAGGATGACGCCGATGACGATGGCCTCTTCCAGTTCGATGGTCAGGGTCGCGAGGAAGGTCGTCACCAGGATGGCCGTCTCGGCGCGGCTGGTGCGGGCGATCTGCTGGATGTGGTGGAAGTCGATGAGCCCCCAGGCGACCAGGAACAGGACCCCGGCCATGGCCGCGTTGGGTAGCCAGGCCGCCAGGGGTGCCACCAGCAGGACGATCAGGGCCAGCAGTAGGGCGGAGAACACCGAGGCCAGGGGCGTCTGGGCGCCGGCGGCATAGTTGAGTCCCGAACGGTTGAAGGAGCCGGTGGCGACATAGCCGGAAAAGAAGCTGCCAACGAGATTGGACAACCCCTGGCCGATGAACTCCTGGTTGCCGTCCAGGTGCTGGCCGGAGCGCACCGCCATCGCGCGGGCGATGGAGACCGCCTCGGTAAGGGCCAGCAGGGTCACCGCCACCGCCCCATTGGCCAGATCACGCAGGTTTTCCAGGGTGAGGTCGGGCAGGGACAGGGGTGGCAGACTCGCGGGCAGGGCGCCGACGGTGCCGATGCTCTCGATGCCGGCATACTTGAAGGCCACCCCCAGCAGGCTGCCGCCGAGCATGGCGACGATCATGTAGGGCCAGCGCGGCAGCCAGCGCCGCACCGCCACGCCGAGGGCCAGGGTGAGGACCGCCACCCCGGTCACGTGGGGATCGATCTGGTCCAGGTGGGTGAACAGGGACCCCCAGGTGGTGGCGAAGGAGGAGCCGCGCGGGATGGCCAGGCCAAAGAAGTTCTTGACCTGGTTGGTGGCGATGAGGATGGCCGCCCCGGCGGTGAAGCCGATCACCACCGAGTGGGAGATGAAGTTGACCAGGGCCCCCAGCCGCGCCGCGCCCAGGGCGATCTGGATCAGCCCCACCATGAAGGTGAGGGTGAAGGCCAGTTCCACGTAGCCGGCGGAGCCGGGCTCGGCGTGCAGGGACAGGATCGAAAAGAGCACGATGGAGGCGGCGGTGGTGGGACCCGAAACCAGGTGCCAGGAGGAGCCGAAGAGGGCGGCGATGATGGCGGGGACCATGCCGGCGTAGAGGCCATACTCCGGGGGCATGCCGGCGATGGTGGCAAAGGCGACGCCCTGGGGCAGCACCACCACCGCCCCGGTGAGGCCCGCCAGCAGGTCAGCGCGCAAGGTGCCGCGATTGACCCGCGGCCACCAGCGCAGGAAGGGCAGCCAGGCCCGGAGCCAGAAGTGGGGATGGATGGGTTTGGTCGGCGGCGGAGACATGGGCACCTCGTTACGTTGGTGCCCTTCAAGGTACGCCAAGCCGCGTCAAGGCCAGGTCAAGCTCAGGTTAAGGCTCCGTTAAGATTAGCAGATGTGGGATTGAACAGCAGCCGCACCTCGGTCCCGCGCCCTTCCTCGCTCTCCACCTCGATCTCCCAGCCGTGGCGGTCACAGATGCGTTTGGTGAGCGACAGGCCGATCCCCTCGCCCTGGCTGGCGCCGCCCTTGTAGTGACGCTGGAAGAGACGGGAAAGTTGATCCGCGGCGATGCCGCGGCCCGTATCACGGACCAGGAGGCGGCCCTCCTCTAGGCGAATCAGGACCTGGCCCTGGTCCGTATGTTCCAGGGCGTTGCGGATCAGGTTGGCGACGACGATGCGAACCAGGGCCCGCTCGGCGGGGACTCGGGGTTCGGCGGCGACCTCCACCACCAGCGCCACCGGACGCTGGGCGATGAGGTGCCTGTGCCGTTCGGCGCCGTTGCGCACCACCTCGGCCAGGGGGCACTGATCCCGGGCCATCGGCCCCGCTTCCTCGCGGGCCAGGGCGAGCAGGGCGGTGATGATCTCCGCCATCTCCTGGGCGGCGCGCTGGATGCGAAGGGCACGCTGGCGCTGGCGGGGAGAAAGATCGGGATTCTCGGCCTCGATCTCCGCCGCGCCCTGGATGACGGCCAGGGGGGTGCGCAACTCATGGCTGACATCGGCGGTGAAGGCGCGTTCGCGCTCGATGAAGGCCCGCAATCGGCCCAGGTAGCGGTCGAAGGCCGTGGCCAGGGCCCCCAGCTCGCCGGTGGGAAAGTCCAGGCGCAGGGGGGCCGGGGCGGCCTCGGGCTCCAGCTCGCGGACCCGGGCGGCCAGGGCCGTCACCGGGGCGATGACCCGCCCGGCCAACCAGAAGCCGGCGGCGCTGGCGATCAGGGTCATCATCAGCACGCCACTGGCCAGCAGCCAGCGGAAATCGGCCTCGCGGGCGGCCTGGCGGGTCTCGTTGTAGAGCAGGAAGTAGCGGGAGCCCTCGGCCTCCTGGACGAGCAGGCGGTAGGGCGTCCCAGCGATCTCGACGTCATGATGGCCGGGGGCCAGGGCGAGGAGGGACGCTGGCGGCGGGGCGGCCCCGGCGGGGCCCGGCAGGACGTAGCCGAGCAGGGTGAGGGTGGCCGGTGGCAGGGACAGAGGATTGCGCTGGCGGCGGGCGCGATAGTCCTCCAGCTCCGCCTTGAGGGTCTCGTCCATGAGGCGCAGCCCCGCCTCGTGGCTGGCCAGTTGGAGCCAGAGCGATAACAACAGGCTCAGCACCGCCCCCAAGCCGGCGAAGGCCAGGGCGACGCGCAGGCGCAGGCTAGGCTTGTAGCGCGACCTCTTCGGGTTAGCGTGAAATTCACGGAAATATCTTTCATTATCAGTGGCGTGGCTTGCCGCCTCATGATGGTTAGGGTTGTTGCGCATCTTCAGCCCCCAGCCGGTAGCCCCGGCCACGCAGGGTGTGGAGCAGGGGGCGCGAACCGGCCGGGTCGATGAGGCCACGCAGGACATGCAGGTGAGTGCGCAGGGCATCGCTATCCGGGGGGGAATCGCCCCAAATGTGGGCCTCGAGGTCGGCGCGGCTCACCACCCGCGGCGACCGGCGCATCAGCACTTCAAGGATGCGCATGGGGATGGGCGGCAGCTCGATCTCCCGTCCGGCCCGGGTCACCCGCAGGCTGGCGATGTCGAAGACCAGGTCGGCCACCTCCAGCCGCTGCCGTTGCCCCCGCCCCTCGGCACGGCGGACCAGGGCGCGCAGGCGGGCCTCCAGTTCGCGCAGGGAGAAGGGCTTGACCAAGTAATCGTCGGCCCCGGCGTCCAGCCCGATGACGCGATCCTCGATGGCGTCGCGGGCGGTGAGCATGAGCACCGGCGTCTCCAGCCCGGCCTCCGCGCGCAGCTTGCGGCAGAGGCTGAGGCCATCCAGGCCCGGGAGGACCAGGTCGAGGACGATGACGTCATAGGGCTGGGTGACGGCGAGGTGCAGCCCAGTGAGACCATCGGCGGCGGCATCCAGGATGTGGCCGCGCTCCTCCAGGTACTCGCAGAGGTTGGCGGCCAGGTCTTGATTGTCTTCGATGATCAGCAGGCGCATGGCGGGCGGAAGCCTGTTTCAATAGGGGTTTGCTGGCCGGTGTTTCCGGATCGGGCGTCGCGGTCAGTGCAAATTGAAGCGGATGACGACGCTCAGGGGCCATCGGTCACGACCCAGATCCAGGGGGATGGGTCGAAAGCGCCCCAAGCGTTGCAGGGATTCGATGGCGGCCTGGTCCAGGTCACGGTCGCCGGACGACCGCGCCACCCGCACCTGGTCGAAACGACCATCCCCGAGCAGGACGAAGCTTAGGGTGGCGCTGCCTTGCCGACCCTCACGGCGCGCCTGTTCCGGATAGCGCTGATGACGAATGATCGCCCGTTGCAGTTCGGCCAGGAAAGCCCCCTCGGTGTTGGTGCCGCGGGCGGCCGTCCCCTTTTCGTCCCCATTCGGTCCAGCGGCGGGCCGCGTCGGACCCGTTCCCGGCCCTGGCGGGGCGTCCGGCGGGAGCTGATCCGCTTGGGGGGGCCGCTTGGCCTCCGTGGTTGATTGGGGCGGGCGCGAAGGTAACGGCTCCACTGGCTTCGACGTCGGCTTGGGCTTGGGCTTGGGCGTGGGTTTCGGTTGGGGGGTTGACTTGGGCTTCGCCTGCGATGGCGCCATTGGTTTGGGCTGCGCTTCCGGCGGGGGGGTTGGCTTGTCCTCGACCAGGGAGGGGCTGAGAAGGGGTTCAGGCATCGCCCGGGGAGGGGGTGACTGTTCGGCCGGTGGCACCGGAGCGGGTTCCGGCTCCGCGAGCGGCATCGCCTCGGTGGTGGGCGGAGCGGGGGGGGCCGGGGCGGTGTCGGTCGCGGAGGGGGTGACGGGCGCCAGGCCGCCGCCTGCCGGTGCAAACAGGGCCAGTTCCAATTCCAGCCCGGCCTCCGCGCCGGCCTCCAGGGTTGGCGGCTGGCGCTGTAGCAACAGAGACAGACCCAAGCCATGCACCAGGGCCGAGATCAGAATGCCAAGCCCGATACAGGATCCGCACGAGCGACTGGGCATCAGCTACCTCAGCCTCAAGACCGGCTGGTCAGGATGCTCACCCGTTCCAGCCCCTTTGCCTTGAGGAGATCAATGACGCCGACGAAGGCCTCGAAGCGGGCCTGCGCGTCCACCCGCAGGACAAAGGGGGTGTTCGGCCCCAGGACGGTCAGTCGCGGTTCCAGGCTGGCCAGGCCCGAGGGCCCGGCCCCCAGCCCCTCGCCGGCCCAGAACAGCCGGCCTTCCGCGTCGATGGCGATCTCGATGGGCGGGGTTTCCGCTGGGACGGGCTGGGCGTCGGCCACCGGCAGACGGATGGGCAGACGCCCTTCGACGATGAAGGTGGCAGTGGTGAGGACGATGGCCAGCAGCACCAGCATGACGTCGATGAAGGGGATGACGTTGATCTGATCCATGCGCTTCATGGCGACCCCCTCAGGCACCCGCCCGCTGGCCCCAGCGGGCCTTGAGGACGTCCACCCGGCGCAGCAAGGCGTTATAGAAGACGATGGAGGGCATGGCCACCAGCAGACCAAAGGCGGTGGCCTTGAGGGCCAGGGCCAGCCCGACCATGATGGTCGAGGTCTCGATAGCCCCGCCCTGGCCGATGTCGTGGAAGGTGATGAGGATGCCGAGCACGGTGCCGAGCAGGCCGACGTAAGGGGCATTGGCGCCGACGCTGGCGATCACCGTCAAGTGGCGGGTCAGGGCGATCTCCAGATCCTCCAACCGGTCGAAGGCCCCCAGGTCCACCCGGGCGTAATAGAGGTAGCGCTCCACGGTCAGCGCCAGGGTGAGAAAGCTCATGAAGCCGAGGAGCCCATACAAGCCGGCGTCCAGATAGGTCTTGAGCAACTCCACGTTGATTCTCTCCGGTTGTTGGCCTGGTGGCTGATGAGGGCCCGTTGCCTGATTAGTGTAGACCTTGATCCTGGCCCGTGGCCTGAGGGAACGGGGAACCGTTGGGGGACAAAGCCGTTATTTGGACCTACCGTAAAGGATTATCACGGCCATTTCGGGCCTGGTGGCCCTTCATCACCCGATTGATAACTGCGATGCATTATGAACAACCCTCCTTCGCGGTTTTGCCAGGTCCCCCATTGAGCCAAATGCCGAGGGGCGTCGGGTATACAATCCCGGCCGTCCCTTGCCGCCGCCACTCTAATCCGTCCCCATGATCGACTCCTTGACCCGCGTCATCCAGGCCTCGCTGCTGCAGTTGCGTTGGCTGTCGGTGATCGCCATGGTGCTGGCGGCCCTGGTGAGCCCCCTGCTTCTGGGGCCCTCCGAGCTCATGGTCCGGCTGCTCATTTACGCGGCGCTCATCGGCCTGGTCAATCTGGGCTTCCAGTTGGCGGACAGTACGCTAGGTCTCGCCGAGGCCCCGCGCTTCTTTTCCCCCTGCGTCCAGTTGAGCTTCGACCTCCTGGCCTGGGGGGGCTACATCTTCCTCTCCGGGGGGGCGACCAACCCGTTGATCTCCCTCTTCCTGCCCCTGGTGGCCATCGGCGCCCTGATCCTGACGCCCCGTCAGGCCTGGCTGCTGGCCCTGGGCGCCATCCTGATCTACTCCTTTCTCTGGTACTTTTACGTCCCTCTGCACATCGCCGACTTCGCGCGGGCCGGGACCCTGCACCTGTTTGGCATGTGGCTGGTCTTCGCCCTGTCGGCGGTGCTGGTGGTCGGGTTCATCCTGCAACTCGCTGGCGGTATCCGCCGCCGCGACCGGGAATTGACCGCGGCCCGCGAGCAGGCGATCCGCGATGATTGGCTGATCACCCTGGGCAGCCAGGCCGCCGGGGCGGCCCATGAACTGGGCACCCCCCTGGCCAGCCTCAACGTCCTGGCCGATGACCTGCTGGACGACGCTCGCCTGCCCCCGGCACTGACCGCCGACGTCCAGGCGATGAAGACCGAGATCCGGCGTTGCAAGGAGACCCTGAGCCAACTGACGACCCGGGCGGATCAGGCCCTGGCCGGTCAGGCGCCGATCCAGCCAGCGGTTGACTGGCTGCGGCGCCTGCTTGAGGTCTGGCAGAGCCGCCATCCCGCCCTGGCGGTGGCCTGGGATCTGAGTCAGAACCTGAACGACCACCTCCTGCCGGCTGATGTCGCCCTGGAGCAAGCCCTGACCCATCTGCTCGACAATGCCCGCAAGGCCGGGGCCAGCCGCATCCAGGTGCGGGCGGACGTCGAGCGGGACTGGCTGGTGGTGGGCATCCAGGACGATGGCCGGGGTATGCCGTCGGCGGCCCTGGACGCCTTCGCCCGGCGCCAGCCCCTGGACTCAACCGCGGGCCTGGGCGTCGGCCTGCTCCTCGGGCGGGCGGCCATCGAGCGCCGGGGCGGCAGCCTGACCTTTAACGCGGTGGACCATAGGTCGGTCGAAGGTCGGGGGACCCTCGTCGAACTACGCCTGCCATTGTTGGCATCCGTCACTGACGATGATGCGCCACCCAATCACAACAACGAGGTTCGCCATGGCGGCTGAGGCTAGGGTAACCGTTCAGACCCCCTCTCCCCAACCCTCCCCCACCAGGGGGGAGGGAGTAAGAGAACCAGTGGCATGCGCTTCCGAAGCCCTCCTAGTGCGCAAGGGGTCTGAACGAATACAGGCTGGGCAAGTGCCTCTGATTGAGGTCCGCCATGACGCCGAGGCCAGGTATCC
>ERZ1645187.2045-NODE-2045-length-18133-cov-5.620589_pt1 | contig 18133 bp, 18 predicted proteins | sample MGYA00575352_ERZ1645187 | MGnify/ENA primary metagenome ERZ1645187 (study PRJEB40837, sample SAMN11349314) | freshwater sediment metagenome | isolation source: river sediment | host: Sediment | place: India: Wazaribad , New Delhi | collected 2017-02-21 ... | reverse complement strand
TGGAGCCACTGGAAGGGTTGATGCTTCGGGTTCTGGAGAAGGAGCCAGCGCTTGTTCTCCTCCAGCCCGATGATGCCCTCCTGAAAGGTGATGACCGATTCCTCCTCGTACTCCAGAGGACCGATCAGGGGATGCTCAATCTTTGTCAATTTTCTCCTTCCCCCTTAGCCGAGATAGTCGAAGAGTGTGGTGCTCTGAATCCTGGCCGTGGCCTGCAGGGCGACCCGCAGCCCCAGCTCTTCCTTGGAGAGGTTCGAGATGACTTCGGCCATGTTCGCGTCCTCGATGGAGGAGATCGTCGCCGTGACGTTGGTGGAGAACTCCTTGAGGCCGGTCTTGATGGTGGTGGTTTCGGCGATGCGGTTTCCGACGATTCCCCTCTCCGTGGAGATGTGTTTGACGAACTCGCCCAGCCTGGTCACGTCGTTTTTGAGGGCCGCTGAGTCGTTGTTCAACATGTGGGTCTGCACGTTCTCAAAAAACGTGAAGAGGTCGCCGCTCCCATCGTTGAAGAGCTCGCTCCCCGGGATGTTCGTGGTCACCTGGATGGAGGCTCCGACCTGAGAGTTGATCAGACCGTCGTTGCCGTTGTAGGTGACCACTCCGGCGGTCTCCGTGTAGGGAACCGTGTCGATGTTAGTCCCGGAAAAGACGTACCGGTCCATGACCCTGGTGTTGGCGATGTCGAGGAGTTGTTTCTTCTTCTCCGAGATGTCCACGGCCAAGAGGGCGCGCTCTTCCGGCCCGGAGGTGCCCGTGGTGGCCTGACTCAGTGTCGTGACGGCGCTGTTGAGAACGTTCTGAATCTGGGAGATCGCCGTTTCCGTGTTGCTCAGGAGAGTCTGGGTCCTGTCGACGTTGGTGATAAACTGGGTGATCTGGGACTTGCGGTCGTTCAAACCGACGACGAAGGAGGAGCCGGCGGGGTCGTCGGAGAAGGTGTTGATCCTCTTGCCCGAGGATTGCTGTTGTATTGTCTTGGCGAACTCCAACTTGTTCCTGTTGATGGAGAAGAGTGAGTCTCGGTACCACATGCTTTCGGTCGCGCGCATTTTTAGCTCCCCAGGTTGACCAGAATATCGGTCATGTCGCTGATGACGTTCATGAAGCGGGCCATGGCTTGGTAGGCCTTCTCGTACTGGATCAGGGATGAACTCTCCTCGTCCAGGGAGACTCCCGAGACCTCGTCCCGACGGTTTTTGAGACCCACCAGGACCTCTCCGGAGGCTGTCTCCTGGCTGTAGGTCGTCAGCGCCTCCGCTCCGATCTTCGTCGTCAACTTCCCGTAATAGTCGCTGAAGGTTCCGGCGTCGAAGGTTCCATCGTTGTCGCTGTCCACGACGGAGGTGGCCCGTTGGAGGTCTGCCAGGGCCAGAGCCACCTTGTTGTTTCCGACCTCACCGTTGACCGAGGAGGCGGCGACCCGGTTGGGGTCGGCCACCAGATCGGGGTTCACCTCGAAATGGAGGGCCGCACCGGTGTAGTCGCCGGCCGTCGCCGGCGTGAAGGGGACGAAGAAGTCGGTCGGGGTCCCCCCTTGGGTGTCATACCCTGTGGAGTGGATCGCGTTGACGTTGGTTATGATGCCGTAGGCCAAGGAGTCCAGCTGGTTCTGGTAGGCGGGGATAGTCTTGTCCCTCATCTCCAGAATCCCGCCTAGGGCTCCGGTCTTGATCGAGGAGGTGATGTTCACGGAGGGACCGGACTGGGTCAGGGAGACATCGTAAAAGTTGTGGTTGGCCCCGTTTCTCGAGATCTCCAGGGGGTGGTAGGTGCCTCCGACGATGAAGGGTTTGCCCGCCATCTCGACGGTCATCTCCCCGGCCTCGTTTTCGTAGACGTTGATCCCAACCTGTGTGCCAAGCTCTTCCAGAAGGACGTTCCGGCGGTCTCTCAGGTCGTTCATCTCCTCCCCGACCTTCAGCCCCGCGGAGATCTTGGTGTTGATGCTCGCGATCTCCTTGGCGGCGGTGTTGATGGTCTGCACGGTGGTGTAGACGGTGTTGTCCTGGATCGCCTGCTGGGAGGAGAGCTGGGTGTAAATCTCCTTGACCTTGCTGGCCAGGATGGTGCCTTTGCTGACCACGGAGTAGCGCTCGGCCAATCCGGTGGGGTTGTTGGACAGATCGCTCCAGGAGTTGAAGAAAGATTGCATGCTCGTTCCGATGCCGGTGCTCGTCTTTTCGCTGAAGAGGGCTTCGACGATCTCGAAGTAGCCGGACATGGACCCCTGTTTGCCGCTGTTCTGGGTCTCCCGCTGAATCTGGTATTCCAGGAAGCGGTCCCTGACGCCGTGAACCTGGGCGATGTCGACGCCGGTTCCGTAGGTGTTTCCTCCGAGCTGTACCGAGGAGGAGGGGCTGAGATCGATGCGGCGACGGGTATAGTTGTCTGTGTTGATGTTGGCGATGTTGTGGCCGATCACCTGAAAGGCGTACTGGTTGGTGATCAGGCTCTTCTTGGCCAACTCGAGGGAACCGAACAGTCCGGCCATCTCACACCTCCTCGTAAAGGGAAAGGGGTCTTTGCATGTTTTCAAGGGTTCCCTTGGAGGTGTAGGAGGCCTCTCCTCCCGGGAATTGGGCCAACCGAGAGAGGTCTTGGTTGATCATGATCATACGGTCAAGGACGATTCTCTTGGTCAACATCTCCTGAGACAAGGTTCGCAGGGCCTTCTCGATGGACTCACCGAGATCGGAGATCTCTCTTCCACCCTCACTCTTCAGCCAGCTCCAGTCTATCGATCGGGGGGAGATGCCGCTCTCGGCCGCGCACTTCTCCAGGAGTCTCCCCTTTGTCTCTTCGAAGAGCTGAATGCGGAGTTGCCAGACCTCCAGGGTGTGGAGGAAAAGGTCTACGTCCGGGAGGGAATCGATCCGCATCTTCGTCGAAAGGGAGCGGAGTTCCTTCAGGGCTTCGTTGATGCCGTGCAGGTAGTCGCCGAGAAAGAGGTAGATCTCTCTGGCCGTCTCACTCTTCATCTTATACCTCTATGTCGATCGTTCTTGAAGCTTTCTCTTCAGCTTTTTCCGGGGAGCCTTCCTGCTCCTCTTCCGAAGAGGGTTCTCTCTTCGAGTTCTGGGAGGAGTTCTTCCTCCTCGCGTCTTCTTGAACCGTCGTTCCCAGGGTCTCCTGAGCCCCTTGAACCTCCTGGCGCTGAGCCTCATCGGCTTCGGCCACGAGCTGTGAAAATTCGATCTCGCCGGATTCGGGCCGGAGGTGATCGCTACTCTTGCGAATCACAGGGAAAGGCCGACTCGGGCTCTTGGTGATTCTATCGACCGGTACCGACACTCCCTCCCTCCTCAAGCCTTCTCGTCGACGACCAGGGAATCGATCATCTTCTCGGCCACGGCCCTGGGCTGGACCATGTAGTTGCCGGATCCGACGGCCTCTTTCAGCTGGGCGATCTTCTCCTCCCTGAGGGTCAGGGGCTTGGAGATCTCAGAACGGGCGAAGGCCATGAGAGAGCCTTGCGAGGAGAGTTCGACCGCGTCTTCCCCCCCTTCTTCCTGAACGGACTTGGAGGCCCTCTTCTCTTTCTCCCGAACCTCTTCGTTCAAGGAGGAGAGGATCCGGCTGTTTCTCTCCAGGTCTATCGACTTAATCGTGCTCATAGAAACCTCCTCTGCTGGAATCGTCCGTACCTCTTATCGGCAGATTTCCCGAGGAGTTGCGGGACAATACGCTCTCTGGATCGATACTCTTTCCCTCCTTCCGGTATTCGAAGTGGAGGTGGGGACCGGTACTCCTCCCCGTGGAACCCACGGCGCCCAGGACGGCGCCCTGTCGGAGGCTGTCCCCTTCCGACACGAGGCTCTCCTGAAGGTGGGCGTAAAGGGTCGTCGACCCATCGGGGTGTTCCACCTCTACGGTCTGACCGTACCCTTGACGGTAACCTGTGGAGAGGACCCTCCCGGAGGCGGCGGAGCGGACCAGGGTTCCCGCCGGGGCGGCGATGTCCATCCCCTTGTGGAAACGTTGCTCTCCGTCGAAGGGATCGTTCCTCGTCCCGTAGGCGGAGGAGAGCCTTCCGGCGACGGGAAGGATCAGAGAGGTCTTCGAACTGGAGCCGACGCCCTGAGGCTGGACGCCCTCTTCGACACCGCTTTTCAAAGAGGCCGGGGAAGAGGGGGCGGGGAGTCGAGAGCCCTTGGTCTGCGCTCCTTCACCGGTCTCCCCCAGCTTCTGCTTGAACTGCTCCAGAAGCATCTCTTGAAGACCGATTCCTCCGGATTCCACGATGGACCGGGACAGGTAGGATCCTTGCATCTCCTTGTAGAAATCGGAGTTGAAACCGAAAAGCTCGTCTTCGGAGCCGAAGACCTTCTCGGAACTGCGGGCGCTCTTGAGAAAAGTCTCCAGAAGCATCTGCTCAAACTGAGAGGCCGCTTCCTTCAGCTTCTCCTCTTGGGAGAGTCTCCCTTCGGTCCCTCCCTTGGAGCCGAGGCTCTGCCCTTTGAGGAGGAGGAAGGGATCTACTATGGCCGGTGATCCGAGGGGAGAACTTTCCATCTTACATCAACCTCACTTCGGCTTGGATGGCGCCGGATTCCTTGATCGCCTGGAGAATGGCGATCACGTCCCGGGGAGTCGCCCCGATGGCGTTCAGGCCCTTGACCACATCCCCCACGGTGGCCCCTTCGACCAAGGAGAAGGAGGCCTTCTCTTCGTCAACTTTGACCTCCGTCTGATCCTGGGCGACGGTCTCTCCCTGGGAGAGGGGGAGGGGCTGTGAGACCTCCATCTTGGGTGTCACCGTTACTGTCAGGTTGCCGTGGGCGACGGCGACCCGGTGCACCTTCACGTCACCGCCCATGACCACCGTTCCTGTCCGTTCGTTCATGACGATGATGGCCCTGGAGTCCGCTTCGACGGGAAGGTTTTCCAGGAGGGCGGCCAAGCCGGAGGCGTTGTTCTGGAAGGCTTTCGGAACGGTGATGCGGACCGAAGAGGAGTCCATGGCCGAGGCGTTGTTCCCCGCCAGGGCTTTGTTGATTTGGGCGGCGACCCGGGAAGCGGTGGTGAAGTCGGGGTTCAGGAGAACCAGCGTCAGCTCTCCCTCCTGGTTGAAGGAGAAGGGGATCTCCCTCTCCACGGTGGCTCCGGAGGTGATGGTTCCGACGGTGGAGTGGTTCCGCCTCACCTTTCCTCCTCCGCCGGTCCCCTCGTTGAAACCACCGATCGAGACCGGCCCCTGGGCGGCGGCGTAGACCATGCCGTTGGCGCCCTTCAGGGGCGTCATCAGGAGGACTCCTCCCTGAATGCTCTTGGCGCTGCCGATGGAAGAGACGGTGACGTCGATCTGTGAGCCCGTGCGGGCGAAGGGCGGCAACTTGGCCGTCACCATGACCGAGGCGACGTTACGGAGCTGAAACTCCTTGGGGTTGACGGTGATGCCCATCTTTTCGAGCATGTTGGCCATGGCCTGGAAGGTGAACTTGTTCTGAATCGTGTCACCCGTCCCTTCGAGACCGACCACGATTCCGTACCCGATGAGCTGGTTCTCTCGAACCCCCTCAAAGGTCGCCAGGTCCTTGATCCTGGCTTGGGCCGCCAGGGAGGAGGCCAGGAGAATCAGGAGCGCGAAAAAGGAAGAGAGCCGTCTTTTCATGTCATCACCTCAGAAGGGCCAAATGGTGCTGAGAAGCCAGGAGAGCCAACCCCGTCTCTGCTGTTCGCTGATGGGGCCCTTTCCCTTGAGCATGATCTGGACATCCGCGACCGCGTTGGAGGAGACCGTGTTGTCGTAGCTGATGTCTCGGGGGCGGACCATCCCCCGCAGGACCATCTCCTGCTTGTCGTTGTTGATCATGATCTCCTTCTTGGCCTCGATCACCATGTTGCCGTTGGGGAGGCATTCGACAACCTTGGCGGCGATATAGCCCGTCAGGCTCGTGTTCTGAGTCACTTCGCCGGAGCCGGAGTCGTTCTTGGTACTCGTGTGGCCGAAGAGGTTCTTCGGATCGAAGGAGCTGTTGGTGATCTTTCCGGCCAGGGAGGTCTCGAAACCGAGGAAGGAGTCGACGCCCAGGGAGCTGGAGCCGGATTTGGCGGTCTTCGATCCCCCCTTGTTGGAGGCCTTGGTGTTCTCCTCGACCCGGATGATCACGATGTCGTTGATCCCTTTGGCCTTGGGGTCGGCGAAGAGGGCCGCGTCGTTGTTCCAGAGGGAAGTCCGACGGCCGGGGGAGTCTTGGGCCGTCAAGGGGAGAAGAAACGAGAGGCAAAGGAAGAGGAAGAGGGTTCGTCTCATGGTAGTGTCACCTCCACACGTCCCGCCGCCGTGACAAGGCAGGTGAGGATCTTGCGGGTTGAAGGGTTGAGGGTCTTGACGGTCTCACCCAGACGGCCGTCGGCGAGGGCGCGGCCTTCCGTGGAGATCTGAACCGGGCCGTTCTTCAGGATCAGGGTCACCGTTGATCCCCGCTTGACGGCCAGGGGAGAGGCGACCATACGGCTGCGCAGGACTTCACCCTCCTGGACCGGCAGGACAACCTGATGGCCTATCAGCTCTTCCGGGTGGTGGATGTAGTCGTGGATCGGATAGGTGATCTCCCGAACCTGGTACTCCCAATCCCGCTGTTGAAGGATCAAGCCCGGGGAGAGGGGGCCCTTGGCCACGGGGACCTTCGCCCAGAAGCGGAGTCCTACCTGGAGGAACCCTGCGGATTCCGATCTGCCGTTTTTGGTGGCGGTGATTCTCAGCAGCTGGGTTCCCGAGTGGATGTAGGGGGAGGTTCGGGCAAAGCGGAGGGAAGCCCCTGGACCGAGCTTCATCTCGGGAACCCTCTGAAAGGTCAGCCGAACCTCCAGGGCCTCGGGAAGGAGGGATCGGAAGTAGGCCGTCGCCTCCTCCTCGACCCTCTTTCTCAGAGAGGCCAGGGAGCCTTTCAGGAGTCGGACGCGGCGGGCTCCGGTGATCTGGACCCCTCCGATTCCGTTGCCGATCAGACGCAGAGAGATCGCCTCGGCGGTCACCTCGTCGGGGTAGGGGCTCTGAACGGCGATCACCGCGGCGATTCTCTTGGCCAAGGAGGCGTTTTCGGAAGAGACCGTGGCCATCTCGCCGAGGGTGGTCATGGTCCCTGTGGGGGAGTAGCTCTCCGGGAGGACGACTGTCCCCTTGACCTGGGCGGCGGAGGAGGCCGACAAGGCGAAGAAGAGCAAGACCCAGAACGCCGTTCTCATGATCATCTCCCGAGGTTGATCGCCCGGTTTAACATTTCGTCCGCTGTCCGTACGGAGCGGGAGTTTGTCTCGTAGGCTCTCTGGGCGACGATCATCTCGATCAGCTCCTCGACGATGTCGACGTTCGAGATCTCCACGAAGCCCTGAGAGATGGTGCCGAACCCTTCAAGCCCCGGAGTCCCCAAGACGGCGTCTCCGGAGGCGGAGGTCTGGGTGAAAAGGTTCTTGCCGATGCTCTTGAGCCCGGAGGGGTTGATGAACTTGGCCAACTGGATGGTTCCGATCTCCGTGACGGCGGTCGAGCCGGGGGAGGTGACCGTGGTGGTGCCGTCGGTGCCGATGGTGACGCTGGTCGCATCGGCGGGGATCGTCAGGGGGGGCTCCATGGGGTAGCCGTCGGAGGTGACGACCCTTCCCGTGGAATCTTTCGAGAAGCTTCCCGCCCGGGTGTAGGCGACGGTCCCGTCGGGCATGGTGACCTGAAAGAAGCCATCCCCTTCGATCACCAGGTCCAGGGAGCCTCCAGTCTCTTTGAAGTTCCCTTGGGTGTAGATCTTGTTGACGCTCACGGGACGAGCGCCCAGGCCGATCTGGATCCCCGAGGGGACGTCGGTGTTGATCGTCGACTTGGCTCCGGGTTCGCGGACCGTCTGGTAGAGCAGGTCCTCAAATTCGGCCCTGGACTTCTTGAACCCTGTGGTGTTGACGTTGGCCAGGTTGTGGGAGATGACGTCGACGTTCATCGCCTGCGCCTGCATCCCCGTGGCGGCTGAGTAGAGACAACGGAGCATGGGAATCCTCCTTAGGTCGGGCGACCGACCTCTTCCGTGGTTTTTCGGGCGACATCGTTCAGAAGAGTCGTCATCACCCGTTCTTGAAACTCGAAGGTACGCTGAATCCGGATAAGATCGCCCATCGCCTCTTCGATGGAGACGTTGGATTTTTCCAAAGTGCCGCTACGCACTTGCGGAGTCTCGAGGACCGTCTCCTTGGTACCCTGGGCGGCGGTGTAGAGACCGGTCCCTTCCTTGCTCAAACCCTCCGGCTTGTCGAACTTGACGACCTTCAGGGCCGTCACGTAGACTCCGTCGCTGAAAACATCGCCGTTCTCTGTAAAATGGACCGTGTTTCCAGGGATCGTCACCGGAGCGTTGTTCTTGTCAAGAAGTTGGGCCCCCGATGCGGAGACCAGCTCTCCCTTCTCGTTGATCTGGAGGGCCCCCTGACGGGTATAACGGTCACCCTGGGGCGTGCGGACGACGAAGAAGCCCTCCCCTTGGATAGCCAGGTCCAGGTTTCTTCCCGTCGAGACCATGGGGCCGGAGGAGAAGTCGGTCTTGGTTCCTGCCAAGGTGCTCTGGGAGTTGAGAATCCTGCGAAAGAGGTTTTCCTCTCCCGGAGTCTCCGGTTCGGTTCTGTAGTTGGCAGTCTGGAAGTGGGCGACATCCTTCTTGAAGCCCGGTGTCGTCATGTTGGCCAGGTTGTTGGTCACCACGTCGAGCTGGGTGAGAGTCGAAACCATTCCCGATGCCGCCGTATAGTATCCGCTCCACATAGGGCACCTCCTGGTAAAAGGTATTCAAAAAGTATGCCACTATGCAGGAGGCCTTGAGAGGCCGACTTCCTCCTGGGGGGTGTCGGAGAAACGGCAGAGTTTTCCCTCGGCGCGGGAGCAATTTGCCCCTCTTCCGGCTCTGGACGTGGGGAAGAGGGGGGGTGACGGGAGAGGGAAGAGGCTGTCGGAACCGTCGGGAAGAGGAAAAAGAGATCCGCTTCTCTTCGGGAACTTACGTCCTACACAGTTCAGGCCCTTCCGGGAGAGGTGTCAGGGCTCTTTGTCCGGCGGAGAAGGCGGTTCTTCTTCGGCCTCTATGACCTGGTCGGAAGGCTCCGCTGAAGAGGCCTCAGAAGGCGGGGGCGCATCGCCCTGCCCTTTGGCCCGTTCCGCGACGGGTCTCTTGCGTCGTCCCTTGGCGGCGAAACAGGAGAGAACCTTTTCCGCCTCGTTTTCGGGGACCGTGAAGAAGGAGAACTTCTCCATGACCGTGAGAATCTTGATGCGGGCTCCGTCGATCCCTGTCTTTCGGGCGAGGTACTCGTTGAGGGTTTCCGGGGTGAAGTCGTCCATGGAGCCTCGGGCGAAGAAGATCTTGACCCGGTCGGTCCCTTCATCGGACTCTCGACAGGGTTCCTTGATCTCCGGGTAGAGGGTCTTGTCCAGATCCCGGGGGAAGGCGAAGCGGATGAGTTCGGCGACGAGCCTTCGGGGGGAGAGATTCTTCAGAAGCTCTTCGGCCAGGGAGGAGTAGGGGTCATCCTCCCCTTCGAGGTTCTCCAAACGCTCTTCCAAGAGAGAGCGGATCTTCTCGCGGTTCCAACGGATGACGGTCTCGGCGCCGGGGAGGGTGTGCTTTTCGATGGGTGTTCCGGTGAGGTCTCTGATTAAGCGTAGCCTGCGCACCTCTTCGGGGGTGACGAAGGTGATGGCGGTTCCCTCCTTTCCCGCTCTTCCGGTCCGACCTATCCTGTGGATGTAGCTCTCCGGATCCTGGGGAGGGGAGAGGTTGATCACGTGGGTGAGGTCCGCGATGTCCAACCCCCGGGCGGCAACGTCGGTGGCGACGAGAATCGGGGTCCTTCGGGAGCGAAAGCGGTTGAGAATCTTCTCCCTCTGGGCCTGAGAGAGGTCTCCGTGGAGAGAATCGGCTTCGTAGCCCCTCTCGATCAGCTTTTGGGCGATCTCCTCGGCGGCCAGCTTGGTTCTGGCAAAGATGAGGCCGTAGAAGCCGTTGGTGGTGTCGATGATCCGGGAGAGGGCGGCGAGTTTGTCCCCCTCTTCGACCTCTACGTAGAGTTGGACCGTCTGTTCCGGAGTGGAGAGGTCGTCCACCACCGAAAGGTAGAGGGGGTCCCTCATGAAATCGCCGGCCAAGTCGCGGATCACGTCGGGAATCGTCGCCGAGAAGAAGAGGGTCCTTCTCTCCTGCCCGCAACGGCGGAGAATCCACTCCACGTCGTCGATGAAGCCCATGTCGAGCATCTCGTCGGCTTCATCGAGGATGAACCATTTCAGGCGGTCCAGCACAAGGATGCCTCTGGAGAGGTGGTCGATCACCCTGCCGGGAGTTCCCACGACGATGTCCACCCCTTTGTCGAGGCGACGGACCTGTTCGTCCAGGGAGACGCCTCCGTAGATGGGGGTGATCGTCACTCTCCTGGACCCCTTCAGCGAGTTGAGCTCTTCGGCGACCTGAAGGGCCAACTCCCTGGTGGGTGTCAGAATCAAGGCCTGGACATAACCTGGGTGTTCGTCGATCTTTTCCAGGATGGGAAGGCCGAAGGCGGCCGTTTTTCCCGTTCCTGTCTGGGCCCTTCCGATCAGGTCCCTGTCGCCGAGAAGGAGGGCGGGGATGACCTGCTCTTGAATGGGGGTAGGGAGTTCGAAACCTTTACGAAGGACAGCCTTAACCGAGGCGTCGGAGAGTCCGAGAAGACGGAACCTCTCCCCTGATGGTTGAACGTTCATGGTGATCAAACCTCCGAAGCGGGGGGGAAATCAGCCTCTCCCGAGGGGAAGAACGCTTCCCCCCTTATCGGAAGAGCTTTTAATCGGCGCAGAAAGATCCTGTTACTTGGAAACCGTGACGTTGACCGCCTTGGGTCCCTTCGTGTCTTCGGTGATCTCGAAGGTAACGCTTTGCCCTTCCTCGAGGTTGCGGAACCCATCGCCCATGATGCTGGTGTAGTGGACGAAGTAATCCTTGCCATCTTCGCTCTGGATGAAACCGTAGCCTTTCTTGGTGTCAAACCACTTGACTTTGCCTTTTAACATTTTTGACCTCGTATTCGGAAATTCAGAGATGACACTACCACAACCGGCGAGAAGATGTCAACGAAAATTCCAGCTCCCCGATTCCGGGACAATGTGACGAAAAATATTGCTCTGATGGTGTGTTTATGGTATTCTACCTGAAAACTTTTTCAAAGAAAGGAGGGTAAAATGAGAAAAGGCAAGACCCTTTTCATGTTTCTTTTGGTGTTTCTTATGGTAGCTCCTTTGGCCGTGGCGAAGGATTCCAACATGAAGCTCTCCCTGGGGGGTGGGTTCTCCCTGCCTACCGGGAACTTGAATGACGGATGGAAGATGGGCTTCAACGTGGGAGGTACGCTGAACTACAGGCTTAAGAGCAACCTTTACCTGATCGGGGACCTCCAGTTCAACAGCTTCAGCTTGGACAAACACGGCCTCGATTACGACGGCGGCTCCACCACGATCACGACCATTATGGCGGGCGCCAAGTACGTCTTCCCCTCTTCAGAGGCGATCAACTTTTACGTTGAAGGCGGCGCCGGTCTGGCCTTCGGTTCCGTGAGCGATCTGAAATACGGCGGAGCTATTTTCCTGGAGGGCGACTCAGGAACCGATCCGGCCATCATGGTCGGCGCCGGTCTTGAGTACAAGATGAACAGAAAGACGACCCTCTTCGTCGAGGGCCGTTACGTCAACGTTTTTGATGACGACAGCTACGGCTTCCTCCCTGTCCGTGCCGGAGTCACCTTTCGAATCTGAAGAACCTTTCATAGAGAAGGGCGGAGGGAATACCCTCCGCCCTTTTTTTTATCCCTGTTCACCCTTTACCGGCGGCCTCCTGAAAAAAGTTGTCAAATACTTGAGCGTTGAAAGGAATCAACGTTTATGTTAGATTTTTATCTGTCAATAAAGGAGGTTTCGATGAAAAAAACTATGGTTCTCATAGTTCTGGCTGTGGTTCTCCTTTTCGCTTCACCCCTCGCCAAGGGAAAAGATTCCGGGGTAAAGCTCTCTTTCGGAGCCGGAATCTCCTTGCCTACCGGGACCCTTCAGGATGAGTGGAAGAGCGGCTTCAACCTGGGCGGCACCGTCTCCCACACCTTCCACAAGAACCTCTCCATCATCGGAGACCTTCAGTACAACAGATTCTCTCTGGACAACAACGCGGACAACCTCAAAGGGTACGATCTGGACGGGGGAAGCTACTCCGTAACCACCCTCATGACGGGGGTGAGGTACAGCATCCCCTTCGAGGGAAAATCCGCCTTCTACCTACAGGGCGGCGTGGGAATCGCCTTCTCCTCCCTGAAGGATATCGAGATGGCAGGTTACACCATCATCAAGGGGGACTCCTCCACCGACCTGGCCCTCATGGCAGGGACCGGCTGGGAGTACAGGGTCAACAGGAACGAGACCCTCTTCGTGGAACTCCGCTATGTGAACGTCCTCAACGAGGGTCCCAACTTGGCGTTCTTCCCCCTCCGTATCGGCGCGAGCTTCAAGTTTTAACGCAGAACCGACGGCTCTCTCAAGGATGAGAGGAGTCCCCGGGCGGCGGCGTAGCCGGAGCTCCAGGCCCACTGGAGGTTGAACCCTCCGCAGTCGCCATCCACGTCCAACACCTCGCCGCAGAGGAAGAGGCCCGGAAGGATTCGGGATTCCAGGCTCTCCGGGTTCACCTCCTGGGTGTCGATTCCTCCCGCGGTGACCTGGGACTCCTTCCATCCGAGGGTACCGGTGACGGGGAAGGACCAAGTCTTCACCGTTTCCGCCAGGCGGAGCGCCTCCTGTGGTGTCGGGGAGGGGGAGCTCTGGGAGGGATCGATTGAGGCTTCCCTGAGGAGGGGGAGAAGGAACCTCTTGGGGAGAAGGCCGACCATCCGCTCTGAGAGAGGGGTTCCGGGGCGGACGGCACGGCGTCTCTCCAGCAGGTGGACCGTCTCCTGGAGCGAGAGCTCCGGAAAGAGGTCCAGGGAGACCGTGGGGAGCCGTTTGTCAAGGAGAAGCCTGGAGGCTTCCCGGCTCAGAGCCAGCACCGGAGGGCCCGAGAGGCCGTAAGAGGTGAAGAGAACCTCTCCGGAGGCCTCGCCTCGGATCTCCCGACCCTCCTTCAGGAGGAGGCGTCCCCTCCACTTCTGCCCCTGAAGGGCCCCCAGGTAGGGTGAGGAGCTTCGGAGCTGAACCAAGGCCGGGAAGGGCTCGATCAAGGTATGCCCCAGGATGCGGAGGAGTTCATAACATCGACCGTTGGACCCGAGCTGGGGCGAAGCCTTTCCCCCGCAGGCCATGAGGACCCGTTGGGCCTGGAGAAACCCCGAGGGAGTCTCCAACCTGAAGCCGGATCTCTCTTTCCGCAGGGTCGTGAGCTCGTGGGAGGCGAGGACCTTCATCCCGAGGCGTTCCCCTTCGAAACGGAGCGTGTCCAGGACCGCCGAAGCCTGGCCGCAGAGGGGGAAGACCTTCCCCTCCTCCTCTTCATGCCACTCCAAACCGAGGTTGCGAAAGAACAGGAGAGTCTTCTCCACGGGAAAAGAGGAGAGAACCTGTTCCAGGAACCCTCGGGGAGCGCCATGAAAACGGCGGGGATCACAGGAGAGGTTGGTGAGGTTGCACCGACCGTTGCCGGTTGCCAGGAGCTTCTTTCCCACCCGGTCCATCCTCTCCAGAACCGTCACGGGGACTCCCTGGGAGAGGAGGATCAGAGAGGCCATCAGCCCCGAGGCTCCTCCGCCGACGACGACTACGGGGCAACTGCCGAGGGAGGGGAGGGGGCTCATCTGGGGAGAGGTTTATGGTGGTAGAGGTAGCGTTTGATCTTCTTGGTGGCCGTTTTCTCGAAGGGCTCTTCCTGGAGATAGCAGCGACGGATGCGGGAGAAGGGGGGGAGAAGGGTGTTGGTCTCTTCCCGAATCTCTTCCAGAATCTCGTTCATCGTCCTTTCGCACTCTTTCTCCGAGAGCCCTCGAAGCTTGGGTTCCAACAGCTCGAAATCCAGGTTCACCAGGGCGTCCACATGTCCGTCGTTCTCTACGGCGAGAGACTCTTGGACCAGAATGTGGCTGTTGAGCTTCTCTTCGATCACCTCGGGGTAGATGTTCTCGCCGCTGGAGCCGAGGAACATGTTCTTGGAACGACCTTTGATGAAGAGGAAACCGTCGCCGTCCATGAGGCCCAGGTCGCCGGTCTTGAACCACCCGTCAGGGGTGAGAACCTCATCGGTGATGCTCTTGTTCTTGTAGTATCCCTTCATCACGTTGGGACCTTTGGCCCAGATCTCTCCGACGCCGGTTCGAGGGTCAGGGTCGACGATCTTCAGGGAGACCTCGGGGATGGCGTAACCGCAGGAGCCCAGCCTGGTCTCTTTGACGAGCTCTCCCGTGAGCAGGGGAGCCGTTTCGGTGAGGCCGTAGCCGGAGACATAGGGGAAGCCGCCCTTCTTCATGAAGGTCTCCACGTCGGAGTTCATGGCCGCTCCTCCGAAGGCGACGAACTTCAGCTTCCCGCCCAGAAACTCGAAGATCTTCTTGGCGGCTTTCCGATAGACCACGTGTCTGAGGAGGGGGGTCTTCATGACCCCTCGGATGAGGAGGTTCTTCGTCAGGAGAGGCTGAACCTTCTTCTTGTAGATCTTTTCGATGATCAGGGGGACCATCCCGATCACCGTGGGCTTGACGATTTCACAGGCCCTCTTGATGGCTTGAGGGGTAGGAGCCTTGTCGCTGTAGTAGACAGAACTCCCCTTGGAGAGGGGGAGGAGGAAGGCCAGGGTGCACTCGTAGGCATGGGAGAGGGGGAGCATGGAGAAGAAACGGTCCTCTTCGACGATGGGAACCGTGCCGGAGGTGGAGACGACGTCGGAGACGATGTTCTTGTGGGTGAGCATCACCCCTTTGGAGAGGCCCGTGGTGCCGGAGGTGTAGATGATGGCGGCAAGATCGTCTTCGGCGGGATCCTGGGAGATGAGGCCCGTCTTGCCGATCAACCCGTAGAAGAGGGAAGAGGCCTTCTCGACAGCCGAATCCAAGTAGTGGGTGAAGGCGGGGATGATCAGCTCCCCGTCCTGGAAGTTGAAGTCGTCCAGGGCGATGACGTGGCGGAGGGTGCGGCAGTATTCGAAGGAGATCTTCTCGATCTGTCTTCGGGTGGCGAAGAGGATTCGGGAGTCCGAGTGGTTCAGGATGGTCTTGATGTCCTCGGAGGGGAAGTCGGGAAGGATGGGAACGACGACGGCGCCCATGGTTGTGACCGCAAGATAGGCGATTCCCCAGTGGGGGGAGTTCTCGCCAAGGATGGCCACCTTGTCACCCTTGGTGACTCCAAGCTCCTTGAGCTGGGAGGAGAGGGCGCCCACCCTTCTGCCCAGTTCGAAGTAGGTGAAGCTCTCCCCTTCGACGTTGGCCAGGGATGTTCTGTGGGGGTGGCGGCTGATCGACTCTTCCAGCAACTCTTTGATGGTTCTTTTCGTGTAACGGAGCATGAAGTCGTGCAGTGGGTTGTTCATGCCGAAAATTATACGTCCTCGTGAGAAAAAAAGCAAACCCGGCGGGCGTCAAAGAAAACCCCGGTCTGGAAGGAAGGATAAAGACAACGTAAGCGGGACAAGGAAGAAAATGATCTTCCCAGAAAACGTCAAAAAGAGGAAGGGGGTTCCCCTCCCTTTCCTCCGAGAGGGGGGGGCGGGAAGGGGACTCCGGCCTCTTTGAGCCTTCGGTGGAGCTCTTTGATCAGGAGGTGCTTCACCAGGAACTGTTGGTTGTAGTCTTGGACCGTCACGAAGAGCTTGACGGGGACGGCTCCCTCCCGGAAGTCTTGGAACCGGACGGTTCCTGGGTCACCGGTGAAGACCCCGGGGAGTCGGCCTCTCAGGGCGTCGAATCCTTCCAGGATGATCGATTCGACACGGTCCAGATCGCTCTGGAAGGCCACCAGCAGAGTGATCGATACGGTGAGGGGCGGTGAGGGGAGGGAGAAGTTGGTGAGAATCGACCCGGCGACCTTGGAGTTCGGGACGACCACAAGGTTGCCTGCGGCGGTCTTCAGCGTCGTGTTCCTCCAGTTGATGTCCTGAACCTCTCCCTCCTCTCCAGTCTCCAGCTTCACCACGTCTTTCGGTTTGATCTGCTCCGAAAGGATGGTGGAGAGTCCGGAAAAGAAATTTGACAAGGTGTCCTGAAGGGCCAGGGCGACCGCCAGGGCGCCGATTCCCAACCCCGTCAGGACAGGGGTGACCGAGACTCCCCAGTATTGAAGGACGCCCAGGGCACCGAGAACGATCACCGTGGCTCCGGAGAGGTTGGAAATCAGGGACGTTGTAGGGACTAACCCCTGGGAGGGGGCCGTGAAGCGACGAACGAAACGGTTCGTCAGGGAAGAGAGGGCGAAGGTGAAGGAGAGGATCAGGAGGGAGACGACCACCCTCTCCGCCAGGCGGAAGAGGTGAGGGGAGAGGGAGGAGAGGGAGAGGGCCCCGTAGAGTCCGGCCAGAGAGAACCAGAAGGGGACCTTCCGACCGATGGACCCGAGGAGAATCTCCTCGTCTTTCCAGTGTCGGATCCGGCAGAGTCGGCGGATCGTCTTTCTCAGAACCAGGTCGATAAGGAGCCCCAGGAGGAGAGATCCGAGGAAGACTCCGGCGGCGAGAGCCCCACGGTCGAGAGAAGAGTAGAGAAGGTGGCCTTTCATGTTCCTATTCCCTGAAATCTCTTAGCACAGAGGGGGCGGGATGTCAAAGACGGGCCATGAGGGGGTGGCTCAGACGGATCTCCGGGAAGAGGCGCCTGGTTCTCTCCTCCTCCAGGGCAAGGGAGTCGAAGAGGGTCAGATCGCTCAGGAGGTCTTCTCCCTCCAGAAGGGAGAAGAGTCTCTCCTGGCGGCCGCCTTTCAGGTAGAGAGGCTCTTCCGCCTCCGCCAGCCTGAGGGTCCTCTCCGGATCTTCGCCGGTGTCCGAGAGGTAGAGGGGCCACTGTTCCTGAAGCTCCCGTAGGTCGTCGCCTTCGAGCGCCTGGGAGGGGAGAATCGAGGCGCAACGGACGTGGAGAAGCGGGGGAGGCGAGAAGAAGGGGGCGTAGTCGCGGCTGAGGAAGTGGGTGGGGGGAAGGGGGAGGGAGGAGACCCAGGAGTCCAAAGCCTCTCGGGAGGGTGGGGAGGGAAGGTCCAGAAGGACGGTGAAGATGTTGAGGGGGTGTTTTCTGAACACCTCTTTCAGGGAAGAGGAGAGAGGCTCTTGCCAACCTCTGCAAGAGGGAAGGCGGAAGTGGAAGGTCAGGTTCTCCCCCAGCGGGGAGGGGAGGGGAGGAAGGGTAGGGGTTTCGAGGATGAACTTTCCCAAGACACTCTGAGAGGGGGTTGTGGATCCTGAGGGGTCTGTGGCCAGAAGGGGAGGAGGTAAGGGCGCTAGATCGATGTCGAAGAGGTCCTGAGCGAAGAGGAGCTCTTCGTAGAGCCTCCCGGCGGGGAAGGAGGGGGTTTGCCGGACGTAGTAGGGGGGGAGAGGGTCGTAGAGAAGATTCCACTCCGGGGCCATCTTCCTGTAACGGGTTCCTGGGAGGAGGGAGAGGGGGAAGACCTGGATGTCCCTGTCCAAACCCGCCGCCTTGACCCTCTTGGCGGATTTACGGAACCCCTCGGGGGTATCCCCGGGAAGGCCCGCGATCAGGTCTACCTTGACTCTCACCCCCCGGTCCGTGAGCTTACGGCAATTCTCAAGAAAGCGGGGGACCACCTGGGAGCGCCCCATGAGCCTGAGCGCCTCGGGAGTGATGCTCTGAAGCCCAGCTTCGACACCCTTGAGGTTCATCTCTTCCAGAAGCGAGATCTGAGAGTCCGTCAGCAGGTCGGCCCTCAGCTCCGTGTGAAACTCCATCCCCCTTCCGGGGTTTTCCTCCTTGAGAAGCTTCAGGAGCGCCTCAAACTCGGGCTGAACGTTGAAGGAGGGATCGAGGAGGAAGATCTCCCTGACCGTTTCCCGTTCCCGGGCGAGGCGGAGGGTTTTCCGGAGACAGGAACGGGGGAGGGGTTGGATCTGGGGGTAGTGCTTGTTGTAGACACAGTAGCCGCAACGGAAGGGGCATCCCCGAACGGTTTCGATAAAGAGGGGTTCCCCGGGAAGGGGTTCCAGAACTCCTGACAAGT
>ERZ1645187.2043-NODE-2043-length-18151-cov-8.125387_pt1 | contig 18151 bp, 15 predicted proteins | sample MGYA00575352_ERZ1645187 | MGnify/ENA primary metagenome ERZ1645187 (study PRJEB40837, sample SAMN11349314) | freshwater sediment metagenome | isolation source: river sediment | host: Sediment | place: India: Wazaribad , New Delhi | collected 2017-02-21 ... | reverse complement strand
GGGCCGGTCTGACGGCGCGTGATGCCAACCGCGCCGGCCAGATAGCGCGCGTCGGTTGCCAAAGGCACAAGATCTCCGCGGTCAAGATCCTCGGCCACCACCCCGCGCGAGATGAACCAGACCGCGTCCGACCCCAAAAGCACGCCGCGCGCCAGCGGCAGGGCCACGGTTTCCACCGCAGCGCGCAGCCCAGCCAGTCCCAGACTGGCCAGATAGTCATCCACCGTCGTCCGGATGATCGCGCCTTCGGGGGGCAGGATCAGCGGGCAGGTCGCCAGCGCCGCCCTTGTGTCGCCCAGCATCGGATGGCCCGCGCGGGCCACCAGAACCACCTCTTCGTCATACAGGTGTTCAAAGATCAGACCTGCCACCTCGCGTGCGCCGGGCAGGCGACCCAGCATCAGATCGATGGCCCCCTCTCGCAGCAGCCCGGTCAGATAGAGATGCGGGCCGGTGGTGACCGAAAGCAAGAGATCAGGCTGCAACTCGCGCAGGCGCAGCGCGATCCGCGGGAAAAGCCGGGTGGCCGCCGTGGGCAGCACCCCCACCGCCAGCCGCCCCTGGCCCGCACCGGGGTGCAGCGCCGCCGCCCCGGCCTGCAGCGCCTGCAGGGCTGCACTGGCATGCTGGCGAAACACTGCGCCCTGCTCGGTCAGGATCAGACGGCGGCTCTCGCGCCGGAACAGGGCCACGCCCAGCAGCGCTTCGGCTTCGGCCAGCGTGCGCGACAGGGCGGGCTGGCTGATGCCCTGAGCGCGGGCGGCGACGGACAGGCTTTCTGCCGCGGCAATCTCCAGGAAGGCGCGGATGTGTCGCAGTTTCAGCCCTGGATGTATGCCTGTTTGATTATGCATAGCGGCTCATTTTGCATTATGCGCCCGAAAACCTGGCTGTTAAGTTATGGGTCACAGGGGGGCATGATGCAAGTTTTGACACGGCCTTGGGGCGCGATGCATTACCGGATTGATGGCGCAGCCAGCGGTCCGACCGTGGTTTTTGCCAATTCACTGGGAACCGATCTGCGGCTTTGGGATGGGCTTTTGCCGCTTTTGCCCCAGAACTGGCGCTTTGTGCGCTATGACAAGCGCGGCCATGGCCTGTCGGATCTTGGCGGGGCAGTTTCGGGCGCCGATCTTGCCGATGACGCCGCCGCCTTGATCGAGCGGCTTGGCTCTCCGGTCGTTTTTGTGGGCCTGTCCATCGGTGGGTTGATCGCGCAGGCGCTGGCGGCTCGGCGGCCCGATCTGGTCAAGGCGCTGGTGATTTCGAACTCGGCGGCGAAACTGGGCACCGCCGAAAGCTGGCAGGCCCGTATCGACGCCATCCGCGCCCATGGTCTGGCGGGCATCGCCGACGCGGTGATGGAGCGGTGGTTTGCCCCTACCTTTCGCGCTTCGTCGGCAGTAACCCCTTGGCGCAACATGATGATCCGCACACCCGAGGCAGGTTACATCGCCGCCTGCGGTGCCCTTGCTGGGGCCGATCAGACCAAGGCGACCCGCGCCCTGCGCCTGCCGACGCTGGTGATCGCAGGGCAAGAGGATGGCTCAACCCCGCCCGATCTGGTGCGCGCGACGGCGGCTCTTGTGCCGGGGGCGGCCTTTCACGTCATTCCTGGCACCGGGCATCTGCCCTGCGTGGAGAACCCCGCCGCCTATGCGGCCATCCTGTCGCCTTTCCTGCAGGCCAACGCATGACCGATCCGCGCGAAACAGCCATGGCCACCCGCCGCCGTGTACTGGGCGACGCCCATGTGAACCGGGCCGAGGCGGCGAAAACCGATTTCGACGCGCCGTTTCAGGCGCTCATCACCGATGCCGCCTGGGGCCATGTCTGGAGCCGCGCGACGATCTCGTTGCGCGAACGCTCGATGTTGACCATCGCGCTCTTGGCCGGGCTGGGGAATGACCACGAACTGGCCATGCACATCCGCGCCACCGCCAACACCGGCGCCAGCGAACAAGACGTGCTGGAGGCGCTTTTGCACGTTGCCATCTATGCCGGCGTGCCGCGCGCCAACCATGCCATCAAGATCGCCAAGGACACCTTTGCCGCCATGAAGGAGGCCAGATGAAGCCCGCCGAATTCTACCAGCGCGACCGGCTGTGGCAGCCGCCCGCCTACACCCAGAATTACAAGACCTCTGTGCCGCGCAGCCCGCGACAGTCGCTGCTCAGCCTGCAGGGATCTTTGTCGGAAATCACCGGGCCGACCTTTGGGCACAATGACATCGCCCCCTTGGACAATGACCTGCTGAGAAACTACGCCAAGACCGGCGATCCGGTGGGAGAGCGGATCATCGTCCATGGCCGGGTTCTGGATGAAAACGCACGGCCCGTGCCGAATACGCTGGTTGAAATCTGGCAGGCCAATGCAGGCGGACGCTATCGGCACAAGAAGGACACCTACCTTGCGCCGATCGATCCCAATTTCGGTGGCTGCGGTCGCACGCTGACCGACGAGAACGGCTATTACTATTTCCGCACGGTCAAGCCCGGTGCCTATCCGTGGCGCAACTGGGTGAACAACTGGCGGCCGGCGCATATCCATGTGTCGGTGTTCGGCACGGCCTTTGCCCAGCGGCTGATCACCCAGATGTATTTTGAGGGTGACCCGCTGATTGCAAAATGCCCGATCGTGCAGACCATCCCGGACCCGAAGGCCATTGAACAACTCATCGCGCCACTGGACATGAATGCGGCAATCCCGCTGGATTGTCTGGCCTACAAGTTCGACATCGTGCTGCGCGGCCGCCGTTCGACGCTGTTCGAAAACCGGCTGGAGGGGAACTGACATGCCGCAATCCCTTGATTACCTGAAGGAAACGCCGTCGCAAACTGCCGGGCCTTACGTTCACATCGGCCTTGCCCCCGGTGCTGCGGGCTTTCAGATCTTTGAGCGTGAACTCGGCTGGAACATTGCCGGCCCCGACGCCCCGGGCGAACGTATCCGCGTCGAAGGCGTCGTACTGGATGGCACCGGCGCGCCCGTCAAGGACGTGATGCTTGAGGTCTGGCAGGCCGATGCGAACGGGATCTACCCCCATCCCGAGGACCCGCGCGCCGATCAATGCGCCCCCGGCTTTCGCGGCTGGGGTCGGGTGATTACCGATTTTGAAACCGGGCTCTGGGGGTTTGACACCATCAAACCCGGCCAGATCATGGGCCGAGGGGAGCGCCAGATAGCGCCGCATTTGAACCTGTGGATCGTGGCGCGCGGCATAAATGTCGGCCTCAACACCCGCATGTATTTCGAGGATGAGGACAACAGCGCTGATCCGGTGATGAACCTGATCGAACAGGCCCACCGCCGCGAAACCCTGCTGGCGCGCAAGGTTGCGCCCGGTCACTACCGCTTTGACATCCGCCTTCAGGGTGACGGCGAAACTGTGTTCATGGATATCTGAGATGACGGACGTCAAAGGCCAAGCCTGCATCATCTGCGTGGCGATCACCGGGTCGCTGCCGACCAAGGAAAACAACCCCGCCGTGCCGATCACAGTGGCCGAGCAGGTCGAATCGACACATGAGGCGTTTGAGGCCGGGGCCACCATCGCCCATTGCCATGTGCGCGACGACGAGGGCAAACCAACCAGCGACCCTGAGCGTTTTGCCCGCCTGAAAGAGGGTATCGAAAAGCACTGCCCCGGCATGATCGTGCAGCTTTCCACCGGCGGCCGGTCCGGTGCAGGGCAGGCGCGCGGGGGAATGTTGCCGCTGCGGCCCGATATGGCCAGCCTCTCGGTCGGGTCCAACAACTTTCCCACCCGCGTCTATGAAAACCCGCCGGATCTGGTGGATTGGCTGGCCGCCGAGATGCTGAAATACGGCATCAAGCCCGAGGTTGAGGCCTTTGACCTGTCGCATATCCTGAAAGCGCATGAGATGCAGAAGAAGGGCCAGCTTGCCGGCACGCCCTATGTGCAGTTCGTGATGGGCGTCAAGAATGCCATGCCCGCCGACCGCGATGTGTTCGACTACTATATCTACACCGTCAAACGCCTCTTTGGTGCGGATGCGCCGTGGTGCGCGGCGGGGATCGGGCCGAACCAGATCGTTCTGAACGACTGGGCGGTGTCGTCGGGCGGCCATGCCCGCACGGGGCTTGAGGATAACGTTCGGCTGGACCGCGACCGTCTGGCGCCGTCGAATGCGGCTTTGGTGCGGCGGGTGGTTGATCTGTGCGAGAAATACGAACGCCCGGTTGCGGATTGGCGGCAGGCGCGGCAGATACTGGGGCTAAACCTGCCGCAAACCGCCTGAGGTCAAATGCCCGCATCGCCCGCTGACAGCCCGCTTTATGCCCGCCTTTTCGGCGACGACGAAGCCGCGCGCCTCTTTTCCGACAGCGCCGAGGTGCGGGCGATGCTTCTGGTCGAAGGGGCACTGGCCAAGGTGCAAGGTGCCTTGGGGGTGATCCCGGCGGAAAGCGCCGCCTTCCTGCATCGCGCCTCGTTCGAGGTGCAGATTGATCCGTCTGCGCTGGCTGCCGAAACCGCCGTGAACGGCGTGCCGGTGCCGGCCTTGGTCGCAGCCTTCCGCAGCGCCTGCAACGCCCCCCAGCACGCCGCCTTTGCGCATTGGGGGGCCACCAGTCAGGACATCATGGACAGCGCGCTGGCCTTGCGGTTGAAGCGGTTGTTCGACCTGTGGGACAGCCGGCTTGAGGCTCTGCTTGCCGCGCTTGGCACGCTTGCGGGCCATCATGCGGCCCTGCCGATGGCCGCGCGGACCTATGGGCAGTTGGCCACCCCAACCAGCTTTGGCGCGGTGGTTGCGGGCTGGGGCTGGCCTTTGCTGGCGCAGAGGCAGTCCTTGGCGGCGCTGCGCCCGGCGGTCCTGCGCGTGTCGCTTGCGGGGGCGGCCGGAACGCTGTCGGCGATGGGCGAGCGGGGGCCAGAGGTGCGCGCCGCCTTGGCCGAGGCGCTGGGTCTGGCCGATCCGGGGCACAGCTGGCATGCCGACCGGTCCGGCATCGGCGCGCTGGCGGGGTGGATGGCCACCACCGCCGCCGCCTTGGGCAAGCTTGGCGAGGATCTGCTCCTGATGACGCAATCGGGCCTGTCCGAGGTGGGGATCGCGGGCGCGGGCGGGTCGTCGACCATGCCGCAAAAGCAGAACCCGGTCGGGCCATCGGTTCTTGTGGCGCTGGCCCGGCAGGTGGCCGGTTTGGCGGCCACGCTTCAGGGGGCTGGGCTGCATCGACAGCAGCGGGACGGCGCGGCCTGGTTCACCGAATGGTTGACCTTGCCGCAGGCGGCGATTTCCACCAGCCGCGCCTTGGGTCTGGCGCTGCAGATTGCCGACAAGATCACGCCGGACCCCGCCGCGATGGCGCGCAATCTGGCTGCCGATGGTGGATTGATCCATGCCGAGGCACTGAGCTTTGCCCTGGCCGGAACCATGCCCCGCCCCGAGGCACAGGCGGTCGTGAAACGCCTTTGCGATGAGGTGGCAAAGACGGGCCAGCCGCTGGCCAGCCTTGCCGCCCGCGACTTTCCCGGCACCGATTGGGCCGCGCATCTTGCCCTGTCCAGCCTGGGTCAGGCCCCGGCCGAGGCCCGGGCCTTTGCGGCGGCCTGCCAACCGTCAGGGCAATGAAAGTTTCGCCATCCGTCCGCCATCGACCGTCCAGACCTGCCCGGTGACGAAACCCGCCTCGTCACTGGCCAGCCAGGCCACCAGCGCCGCCACTTCCTCGGGCTTGCCGGTGCGGCCCACGGGGTGGATGCGGCCGATATTGGCGCGAAAGGCCACCGGATCGGGCATGGCGTTGACGAAGGCCTCGTTGAGCTCGGTGTCGATCCAGCCCGGCGCCACCGCGTTGCAGCGCACATCGCCGCTTTCATCCACCGCCACGGCGCGGGTCAGCCCGTGCAGGCCAGCCTTTGACGCGGAATAGGCGGCATGCTGCGGGTTCGACCCCAGCCCTTCGATAGAGCCGATGTTGACAATCGCGCCCTTGCCCGCCCGCAGATGCGGCAGGGCCGCCTTGATGAACAAGAAGGGCGCCGTCAGGTTGACGCGGAGATTGCGCTCCCAATCCTCAAGGCTCATCGCCTCGACGCGGGCCTCTTGCATCATGCCCGCGTTGTTCACCAGCACATCCAGATGGCCCGCGCGGGTGATGACGTCGGCCACCACCGTCGCAGGGCTGGCGGGATCAGTGAAATCGGCCTCGATGCCCTCGAACTCGGCGTCGCGCCCGCGCTGGGCGGTGAACACCCGCGCGCCTTCCAGGGCCAGCCGCCGGGCAATTGCCTGCCCGATGCCCGACCGGCCGCCGGTGACCAGCGCGACCTTGCCTGCAAACCGGCTCATTTGACCGGCTTCCCGCCATTCACCTCGACCACCGCGCCCACCATGTAACGCGCGGCATCCGAGGCGAGGAAGAGGATCACATCGGCAATATCCTCAGGCTCGGCAATGCGGCCCAAGGGCACGGACTTGCCCAGCTCGGCCACGGCGGTGTCCGGGTCAAACCCGCGCTTGGCAAAGCCGGTGCGCAGCATCGGGGTGTTCACCTCATTCGGGGCGACGGCATTGATGCGGATGCCCTTGTCGGCATGGTCCATGCCCATGCATTGGGTCAAGGAGGCAATCGCCGCCTTGGTCATGCAATACACCGCATGGCCCGGACCGGGGCGCAGGCCCCAGCAGGAGGCGACATTCACAATCGCCGAACCGGGCGGAAGCAGCGGAATGGCCGCGCGGCAAATGCGGAAAGGGGCCTCGACGTTGACCCCGACTGACAGGTTCCAATCGGCATCGGTCGTTTCATCCACCTTGCCGCGCGTGATGACGCCCGCATTGTTCACGACGATATCCAGCCCGCCAAGGGCCGCCTTGGCCGCCGCCGGCAGGCCGTCGGCATAGGCAGCCTCCAAGAGGTTCCCGGGCAGATGCGCCTCGGCCTCAATCCCCGACACATCGCGGTCGGCTACCGCCACCAGCGCACCCTGCGCCCGCAAGGCCCGCACCACCGCCGCCCCGATGCCGCCCGCCGCGCCGGTGACCAAAGCCTTCTTACCCTTGAGATCGTTCATGGTTCTTATCCGAATGAGAGAACAGGATTGCCGAAGATGCCATCCTCGGGGATCACCCCAAGCCCCGGGCCTTCGGGCAGTTTGATATGGCCCCCGACAATGTCGATGCCATTGGTCCGGTCGTAATGCCCTTCGACGTAAGGCGCGGCCAGCCAGACGCCTTCGTTCAGCCGCGGGGATACGGTGGCACCGATATGGGTGCAGGCGGCGTGGATGATGTCGCCGCCCCAGGCGTCATCGCAGGTATGCGGCATTGACCGTGCCTCGCAGATGTCGCGGAAGGCCGCCATCTGCTGCAGCCCGCCGATGCGGGTGACCTTCATGCCGAAGCCATCCACCAGACCCTGGCCGGCAACGCGCACGACCGTCGCCAGATCGTCGCCGTTTTCGTCCAGATATACCCCATGATGCAACTGCCCCCGGATCGCGGCCAGCTCTTCGATGGTGTTGCAGGGCTGTTCCATGATGAAGGGAATATCCGGGCATTCCCGCGAGAGCCGCAGCGCGTCGCGGGTCGGAAGGCCCCGGTTCCCATCCGCCGCCAGCCGCATGCCCGAGCCCTTGATGACCTCCCAGACCTTGCGCAGGACGGCGATGTCCACCTCCACCGGGCGGCCACCGATTTTCACCTGCATCCGGGGATAGCCCTCGGCCATTTTCTCGGCAGCGATGCGGGCGATCTCGTCAGGCTCACCGACGCCGCTGGCATAGTAGGAGGGCACGCGTTCCGCAGCCACACCGCCCAGAAGATCGGCCACCCGCACCCCGTAAGCCTTGCCAAGGGCATCATGCGCGGCGATGTCCACGGCCGCCTTGGCATAGCGGTGCCCGTTCAACAGGCCGTCCATCCGGCGGCGGAGCATCACCGGATGCAGGGCCGCCCCGATCAGGCCTTGCCCCATCTCTGCCAGCGCCGCCCGCGCGCCAAGCGCATGCGCGGGCGCATAGGTCGGCCCGACCGGGCAGGTCTCGCCCCAGCCGACAGTGCCGGTTTCGGTGACAATCTTCACCAGTGTGGTGTCCAGCGCATGAACCAGCGCATTGGCCATCCGGTAGGGGCCGTTCTTCACGGGCAACTGGTGGGCGTAGATGTGCAGTTCCTTGATTTTCATATCAGAACTCCGTGTTCAATTCGTCCACCGCCGGAATCTCGCGCTCGCGCCGGGCCATATAGTCGCGCAGCGCCTCGTCGATGCCGGGGTCGAGCTTGGGTTCCTCATAGTCATTCAGCAAGACCTTGGCCCGCTCCAGCGCGCGCTGGGTGATCTCGACCGAGCCTTCGGCCTGCCACTGCTCGATGGAGTTGTTGTCGAAAAGCTTTGGCATGAAGAAGGCACGCTCAAAGTTTTCCAGCGTATGCGGATGGCCCAGATAATGCCCGCCGGGGCCAACATCGCGCACGGCGGCCATCGCCTCGTCAAAGTCATCCCAGCGCGGGCCCTCGGCCATGCGATAGCCCATCTGGCACATCTCGGCATCGACCACGAATTTCGCGACCGAACAGTGCATTCCGGCCTCGTTCCAGCCTGCCGAATGCCAGATGTAGTTCGCCCCGGCATGCAGGACCGCATTCATCGTCATGGCGGATTCATACCCCGCCTGCGCGTCAAAGGTCTTGGCCCCGCCCAGAAGGTTACTGGTCCGCCACGGCACGTTGTAGAACCGCGCCATCTGGCCGATCATGAAGTTCATCAGGCTGATCTCTGGCGTCCCGGCCATCGGCGCGCCTGATTTCATGCTGACGGTTGACAGGTAATGGCCATAGATCGCGGGCGCGCCCTTGCGGATCACCTGCGTATAGGCCAGCGCCGACAGCGCCTCGGCGTTCAGCTGCGCCACGGCGGGGGCGACCGAGGCCGGGGTATTCGCCCCGCCCAGAACGAAGGGAGAGCACAGGACCGGCTGCTTGCGTTTCACAAAGGCCCGCATGGCCGACAGCATGGTTTCGTCCCAGACCAAGGGAGAATTGCCGTTGCAATTGCCGGTGGTGACCGGGGTTTCCTCCATCACGTCACGACCGAACAGGATTTCGCACATCGCCATGACATCCTCGGCATTCTTGCCCGAGGTGGTCATGCCCATGAAGGTCTTGTCGGAGTGCTTCATCGACGAATAGGTGATGTGCAGGTGCCGGTGGCTGACCTTCATGTCCATCGGCTCCACAATGTGGTGCGCGGTGGAATGCAGCGCCGGCGACATGTGCGACAGCTTGTGGAACATGTTCAGGTCGGCGATCGTCGGCCAGCGCCGCACGTCGTCCAGATCGCGCAGGAAAGGCGCACCGGTCATCGGCACGAAGATCGAATGTTTGCCGCCAAAGGGCAGGGATTTTTCGGGATTGCGGGCGCGGTATGTCCAGCCCGAGGGGATGGTGGAGATCAGCTCGCGCACCAGATGGCGATCAAGGTAAACCCGTTCCCCCACGACCTTGGCCCCGGCACGTTTCCAGTCGGCCAGCGCGATTTCGTCACGGAACACCACGCCCACCTCTTCAAGGATGGCCATCGACGCCTCGTCGATGCGGCGCACCTGTTCGGGTGTCATCGGTTCACATTCGGGCAGGCCGCGTTTCAGCGACGGCAGCATCTCGAAATCGGGGGCGGCGCGCAGGGCGCGTCTTGCGCCACGTCCGCCTGCGCGTGCAGTCTTTGGGGAAAGATCGGTCATCATCAGGCTCCTGCGCCGGGGATACCCTGTCAAAAGGCGCGGAATCGGCAGGGCCGACAGCCCCCCGCACGAAGCGAAGCCGCCAAAAAGCGACATGCCAGCCGGGCGGTGTGCAAAAGAAAAGAGCCACCCTTTTGGGGTGGCTCTTGTTTCGGTGGCAGGGGATCAGCCCGTCACTTCTTTTTCGGCGGAACAAAGCGCTTGGTCGTGTCGCGGGCGTCGGTTTTCGGCGCGGCGGGTTTGGCCTTGGCAAAGGGCTTCTTGCCCTCGGCCGCGTGGCTCTTGAACCCGGCGGCCTTTACCGGGCCGGGTTTGCGGGCGAAGGGCCGGGCATCGGCCCCTTCCTTGCGCGGGGCGTAGGGGCGCTTTTCCTCACCATATCCTTCGCCGCGCGGTTTGGCAGGCGCGTCGCTGCGGTGGCTTTTGAAGCCTTCTGCACGGGCCGGGCGATCCGCCGATCCGCCATGCGACTTGTAGCCGGCCGATTTCGGGGCGGGTTTGTCACCGGCGGCCCAACGCGGCTTGCGATCACCCTCTTCGCGGGGGGCATAGGGTTTGGCGCCATCCTCGCTGCGGCGGGCATAGGGGCGGGGGGCCGCATCCTCGCGCCGTGCATAAGGCTTGCGCGGGGCGTCCTCACGCGGGGCATAGGGCTTGCGCTCGGCCGTGTCGCGCGGGGCATAGGGCTTGCGGTCGCCATCTTCGCGCTTGGCATAGGGTTTGCGATCGGTCGTGTCGCGCGGCGTGTAGGGCTTGCGCTCGGTCGTGTCGCGGGGGCCTTCCTGGTCTTCCTCGACAAAGCGGGAAGGCTTGGGCGTATAGGCCGGTTTGTCCTCACGCGGGGGGCGCGGCGCACGGGGTGCGGCGGCGCGGGGCGCGCGCTCGGGGCGGGAAAGGTCGGGCTCGCCCGAGATGCGTTCCATCACCAGACCGGACTCAAGCTCCTGGCTGGCGGCAAAGCGCCCTGCGACTGCCTCGGCGATCTGGACAAAGCTTTCGTCCTGCTGAACCCGGATCGCGCCGATGCTGTCGCGCGAAATGCCGCCTGCCTCGCAGATCTTGGGCAAAAGCCAGCGGGCCTCGGCCCGGCCGGTGTGGCCAACCGACAGGCGGAACCATGTCGAAGGGCCAAATTCGCCGCGTTCGCGCGGGGCGCGCGGTTCGGCCGGAGGCAGGGCGTCGGACAGAACTTCGGGGGCCGAGCGGCCTTCGCGCCACAGGCGCACAAAGGCGGCAGCCACCTGTTCGGGACCGTAGCGGTTCAAGAGCTGCAGACCCAGATCGCCCTCGTCGCCCGGGGGCAGGGCAAGCGCGGCATGCTCCATCAGCCGGGCATCCTCGCGGGCCTGCACCTCATCGGCGCCGGGGGCGGGGGACCATTCGGCCACGACCTTGGCGCCTTGCAGGATCCGGTTGGCCTTGCGGAAATCGGCAGGCGTGACGACCAGCGCCGAGACGCCCTTCTTGCCCGCGCGGCCGGTGCGGCCCGAACGGTGCAGCAGGGTTTCGGGGTTGCTGGGCAGGTCGGCGTGGATCACCAGCTCCAGCCCCGGCAGGTCGATGCCGCGGGCGGCCACGTCGGTGGCGATGCAGACACGGGCGCGACCGTCGCGCAGCGCCTGCAGGGCATGCATCCGTTCGGTCTGCGACAGCTCACCCGACAGCGCCACAACCTGGAACCCCCGGTTGCCCATGCGGGCCAGAAGATGGTTCACATTCGCGCGGGTCTTGCAGAACACGATGGCTGTCTGCGCCTCGTAGAACCGCAGCATGTTGAAGATCGCATGTTCGCGGTCGCGCTGGGCGACCGAGATGGCGCGATATTCGATGTCGGAATGCTGTTTCGATTCGCCCTGCGCCACGATCCGCAGCGCATCCTTCTGGAAGGTGGCAGCCAGCGCCGCGATTTCCTTGGGCACGGTGGCCGAGAACATCAGCGTGCGGCGGGTTTCCGGCGCGGCGGCCAGGATGAACTCCAGATCCTCGGCAAAACCAAGGTCCAGCATCTCGTCGGCTTCGTCCAGAACCACGGCCCGGACGCCCGAAAGGTCAAGGCTGCCGCGTTCGATATGGTCGCGCAGGCGGCCCGGCGTGCCGACGACGATATGGGCGCCGCGATCCAGCGCGCGCTTTTCGGTGCGGTAATCCATGCCGCCCACGCAGGTGGCCAGTTTGGCCCCGGCGGTGCCGTAAAGCCACTCCAGTTCCCGCGCGACCTGCAGGGCCAGTTCCCGGGTGGGGGCAATGATCAGCGACAAGGGCACATCGGCGTAAAGCAGCTGATCGGCGCCGGCCAGGATTTCCGGCGCCATGGCCAGACCGAAGGCCACGGTCTTGCCCGAACCGGTCTGCGCCGACACCAGCGCGTCGCGGCCGGCGACACCATCGGCCAGGACGGCCTCTTGCACGGGGGTCAGTGATTCGTAGCCACGGGCAGACAAAGCCGCCGCGAGGGGCGCGGCGATATTCAGGTTTTGCATGTTCTTTTCCAATAAGGGGCGGTCCTGCCGCCCGAAGGTACCATGTCCGGCACCTTTCCCCTTATTGGCAGCCGGGCCTCCCTGCCCGTCCGCTGCGTCATAGGATGCTTGCGCCGATAGGGGGCCATAGCGCAAAAGCCGGGGCCTGTATAGCCCCGGCTTCCGGTGCAGGGCCTTCAGCTTTCGCGGAAGGCGTTCACGAAGTAATCGGTGAAGGGTTTCAGCAGATAGGCCATCGGGCTGCGCGACCCGGTTTCGATATAGGCCTCGACCGGCATGCCGGGGATCAGCGTCAGCCCGTCCAGCCGCTCCATCTCGCCCGGATCCAGCGCGATCTCGGCCTTGTAGAAGGCCATCTGCGCCCTTTCATTCACCAGCGCATCGGCCGAAACCGACAGGACATGCCCCCAAAGCTGCGGCGTGGTGCGGCTTGAAAAGGCCGGGAACATCAGATGCACCTTCTGGCCGACATGCACTTCGTCGATATGGATCGGCTGCACCTGCACGTTGATGATCAGCGGGCGATCCTGCGGGATAAGATACATGACAGGTTCGGCCGGCCGGATCACCGAGCGGGGGGTGGTCACTGCCATGCCCAGAACCGTGCCCGAAACCGGAGCCCTGATGTCCAGACGGGCAATCCGTTCGGTCAAGGCCCGGCGACGTTCGGCCAGTTCCAGCATCTTGGCGCCGATGTCACGCAACTGGGTGTTGGCCTCTTCGCGGCGCACGGCGGCAAGTCGCAGCACCTCAAGCTCCACCTCGGTGGCACGGCCCTCTGCCTGTGCCCGCGAGGCCTGCAATTCCCCCACAGACCCCTGCAGCCGCGAGGCCTCCCGCTCCAGCGCAAGGACGCGGGACGATTGGGCAAGCCCCTTTGCCAGAAGGCTGCGCTGATCGGCAAGTTCTTCTTCGATCAGCCGAAGCTGTTCGGACAGGGACGCCACCTGCGCGTCGATGCCCTGAATCTGCGAGGCGATCTGGCCTGAGCGTTTCTGCAACTGCTCGGACTGTTTCAGCACCGTATCCCGGCGGGAAATGAACAGGCTGCGCTGGCCATCGACCAGATCGGCCACTTCGGGCCGGCTCTTGGCCAGTTCGGCCAGCTCGCCCTCGAACACCGGTTCGATCGCGTCATCGCGTTCGGCCTCAAGCCGCGCACTGCGGGCCATGACCTCGAACAGCTGGCCCTCGACGATGGCAAGTTCCGACTGCAAAAGCGCCCCATCCAGCCGGATCAGAAGATCGCCGGCCTTGACGGTCTGGGCCTCTTTCACCGCGATTTCGGCCACGACGCCGCCATCGGGATGCTGCACGATCTGACGGTTCTGCGAGACCTCAAGCTGCCCCGAAGCAACGACCGCCCCGGCGATTTCGGTGGCGACCGACCACAGGCCAAAGCCGAACACCAAAACGACAGCGGTGATCGTGCCCATCATCAGCGACCGGCGCGGCGACAGCAGATTCTGCACATCGGCCGCGCCGAGCGGTTTTGTCGATGCGGCAATGGGGTTTGCGGCCGGCTTCTGGGGCAGTTTCGCGTCATTCGGGGCCTCGGCCCCATCTGCGGGTTTCTTGCGCAACAGGCTCATGACACGCCTCCCGGGCCGGCGGAGCGGACAATTTCGGTGTGGTTCTTGACCATTTCCTTCAACACCTGATCGCGCGGGCCAAAGGCGCGGCGCATCCCGTCCTCAAGCACCAGCAAAAGGTCACATTCCTGAATGGCGGCCGGGCGGTGGGCCATGATGATGACCGATCCGCCCGCAGCCTTCAGGCTGCGGATTGCGATGTTCAGCGCCACCGTGCCGTCATTGTCGAGGTTCGAGTTCGGCTCGTCCAGCACCAGCAGGACCGGATTGTCATAAAGCGCCCGGGCCAGCCCGATGCGCTGGATCTGTCCGCCCGAAAGCCGCCCGCCAAGGGCGGACACGCGCGTGTCATAGCCTTCGGGCAGGCGCAGGATCATGTCATGGGCGGCGGCCTTCTGCGCCGCCTCGACGATCTTGGCGCTGTCGGGATTGGGCTGAAGCCGGGCGATGTTCTCGGCGATGGTGCCTTCGAACAGCGTCACGCGCTGGGGCAGATAGCCGATGTAGCTGCCCAGAACGTCAGGATCATATTGCTCCAGCGAGGCCCCATCCAGCCGCACCTTGCCGGCCGCCGGGCGCCAGACGCCGATGATGGCGCGGGCGAGGGTGGACTTTCCGGCGCCCGAGGGGCCGATGATGCCCAGCGCCTGCCCTTCGCCCATCTGGAACGAGACACCGCGCAGCACCGCCTGTGTTTCGCCCGGCGGGATGACCGAAAGAGCCGACACGTCAAGGATGGCGCGCGGCCGGGGCAGGGCGGTGCGTTGCGGTTCCGGCGGCACGCGGGTCAGCAGCTCGGCCAGACGGCGGGTGCCTTCCTGCGCCCGCGTCACCATGGCCCATTGGCCGACGGCCTGTTCGATGGGTTGCAGGGCGCGGCCCATCAGGATGGAGCCCGCGATCATCGCACCCGGAGAAAGCTGGTTCTTCAGCACCAGCCAGGCGCCAAGGCCCAGCATCGCCGATTGCAGGAACATGCGGAAGGTCTTGGTGATCGACCCGAAGCGCCCGCCCAGATCGCCGGCCTGCAACCCTTCGGCCAGAGCCGCGCCCCGCGCCTTGTGCCAGCGTTCAAAGGCGGCGCCCGTCATGCCAAGGGCCTGCACGGCCTCGGCCTCGGTCTTGATGAGATCCGAGATGCGCTCGGCCTGAAGGGTCAGGCCATTGGTCCGGTTGATCGGAACCTGCGTCATGCGCTGGTTCAGCACGGTGACCGCGATCAGGAAAACCCCGCCTCCGACGGCCAGCCAGCCCAAGAGCGGGTGAAAGACGAAAATCGCTGCGATGAAGAGCGGCGTGAACGGAATGTCGAAGATCGACAGCAGAACCGGCGAGGCCCAGAGCCGCTGCACAGCCTCAAGGTCGCGCTGGGCGGCAAGGGCGACCTGATCGGTCGGCAGCAGCGTCAGCCGCTTCATCGCGGCGGCGAAGACCCGGCGGTCCAGCTTGTCCTGCATGGCCGCCCCGACGCGGGCCATCACCCGGCTGCGGGCATGGTCCAGAAGACCCATGGCCAGGAACAGGAAGGTCACCAGCACCGACAGCGCGACCAGCGTCGCCTCGGACCTGCTGCCCAGAACGCGGTCATAGACCTGCATCATGTAAAGCGGACCCGTGAGCATCAACAGGTTCACAAGCACGGAAAAAAGCCCCACCGCCCAGAACACCTTGCGATGGTCGGCCCGGGCTGCCTTCAGTTCGGCATAGCCACGGGCGAATTCGTTTTGAGACATGCGTCCCCCTGCATTTTGACCATTTCTGCCCCCATGGCATCGGCGGATTATCTCTTGCGTCACCTGCCGGCCACGTTTGGCCGTTGTCTTGGCGGCCGCGGCGACTTATCCCTTGTCGTCCCCGCCCTAACTCTATGCTAGCTTGGCAGCGGCGGAAACCTGAAAACATGATGCGTGTGATTCCTACCTTCTTGACGCCTTCGGGCCAGAACCCGGCCCGCAACCTTGCGCTGTGCTGCCTGCTTGCTGTTGGTCTGGGCGGTTGCGCCGACGGACTGGCAGATCGCGACCCGCTGGAGCCGCTGAACCGCGACATCCACGCCTTCAACCTTGCGGTCGATCAGTTCGCCTTGCGGCCGGTGGCCAGTTCGACCACCGGAAACGGCGAGGTTGCCGCCCGGCTGAGCGATTTCGCCGGCAATCTGGGCAAGCCCGCCGATGTGGTGAACAACGTCCTGCAATTGCGGTTGGTCAAGGCCAGCGAAAACGTCCTGCGCTTTGGCGTGAACACGATCTTTGGTCTGGGCGGCCTGTTCGATGTGGCCAGCGCCGCCGGCATGCCGGAAAACGACACCGATTTTGGCGAGACACTGCATGTCTGGGGCATTGGCGAGGGGGCCTATCTGGAAGTGCCCTTCATGGGCCCGTCGACCACACGTGACTTTGCCGGCACGCTGATCGACATGGCCATCGACCCGCTGAACCAGCTGAACCGTGATCAGGTTCGCGGCGCGGCCGCCGCCAAGCTGGCCGCACGCGTCGCAGACCGCGGACGCTATTCCGAAATGGTCGATTCCATCCTATATGAAAGTGCCGACAGCTATGCGCAGGCGCGACTTCTGTATCTGCAGAACCGCCGGCATCAGCTGGGCCAAGACAGCGGCGAAGATGATTTCGTCGATCCCTACGAGGACCCCTATGCTGAATGATACCTCCATCCTCTCGCGCCGCCGCTTTGCGGCAGGTCTGGCTTTGGGCACCGTGGCCTTTGCCCTGCCGATGCGGGCAGCGGCCCTGACGGTCGAACAGGCACGCGCGCTGATCGACAAGGCGGTGGGCGACATCAACTCGGTCATCTCCTCGGGCAAGGCCGAAGGCGCGATGATTGGCGATTTCGAGCGCATTTTTGTCAAATATGCCGATGTTCCGGCCATTGCGCGCTCGGCCCTTGGTCCGTCGGCCAAACAGGCCTCCAAGGCGCAGATGACGGCCTTTACCAAGGCGTTTCAGGGCTACATCAGCCGCAAATACGGCCGCCGTTTCCGCGAGTTCATCGGTGGCACGATCGAAGTGACCGACGCCAAGCCGGTGAAAAGCTATTACGAGGTGATCTCGGTCGCGCGGCTGAAGGGCGAGGCGCCTTTTGACCTGCGCTGGCATGTCTCGGACAAGTCCGGCTCGCTCAAGTTCTTCAACCTCATCATCGAGGGCGTGAACATGCTGGCCAGCGAACGCGCGGAAATCGGTGCGATGCTGGACAAACAGCGAGGAGATGTTGACGCGCTGACGGCGGTGTTGAAGAAAACCTGAGACGATCGTCTTTCGCGCAGGAGCAGGGTGCGGTATACAATGGTATGCGAATGACCCTGACCGAGATTTACGATGCCCGCGTCGCCAGCGGACTCCTGCGTCCTGACCCGGCCCAACATGCCGTCTTGCCGGTGCTGGAGGGCCTGCGCCTTTGGCTTGAGGCCAATGCGACCCGCAAGGTCGGTCTGTTTGCCGGGCTTTTCGCCCGCCCGGTGACACCGCCGCCGGGGCTCTATCTTTGGGGCGGGGTCGGGCGCGGCAAGTCCATGGTGATGGACCTGTTCGTGGAAAACACCGCGATCACGCAAAAGCGCCGGGTGCATTTCCACGCCTTCATGCAGGAAATCCACAAGGGCATGCACGAGGCCCGCAAGCGCGGGGTTGACGATGCGCTGGCCCCCGTGGCCGAGGCGGTGGCGCGCGACATCCGGCTTCTGGCCTTTGACGAAATGCAGATCACCGACATCACCGATGCGATGATCGTGGGGCGGCTGTTTGAAAAGCTGATGGCGGCAGGGGTGGTGATTGTCACCACATCCAACCGCGCGCCGGAAGAGCTTTACAAGAACGGCCTGAACCGCCAGCTTTTCCTGCCCTTCATCTCCATGTTGCGGGAAAAGCTGCAGGTGTTGGAGCTGGAAAGCCCGAACGACTATCGCCAGCACCGGCTGCAGGGCGCGCAGGTCTATTTCCACCCGGCCGGCAAGGTGAAGGGCGAGATTCAGGCGATCTGGGACGATCTGACCGGCGGTGCGCCGGGTGCGCCGCTGACGCTGCCGGTCAACGGCCGCACCATCGACCTGCCGCGGTTCGCCAATGGCGTGGGGCGTGGCACTTTCTGGGATCTCTGCTCGCGCCCGCTGGGCCCGGGCGATTATCTGGCCATCGCGCAGGCCGTGCGGGTTCTGATCCTTGAGGATATCCCGCAGCTTTCGGCCGAGAACTACAACGAGGCGAAGCGCTTTGTCACCCTGATCGACGCGCTTTACGAGGCAAAGGTGCGGCTCATCTGCTCTGCCGCCGACGTGCCGGAGCGGCTTTATCTGGAGGGCTCTGGCGCCTTCGAATTCGAACGCACCGCCAGCCGCCTGCGCGAGATGCAGG
>ERZ1645187.2042-NODE-2042-length-18162-cov-18.957585_pt1 | contig 18162 bp, 9 predicted proteins | sample MGYA00575352_ERZ1645187 | MGnify/ENA primary metagenome ERZ1645187 (study PRJEB40837, sample SAMN11349314) | freshwater sediment metagenome | isolation source: river sediment | host: Sediment | place: India: Wazaribad , New Delhi | collected 2017-02-21 ... | reverse complement strand
CTGATCGACGAGTTGCGCGAAGGCGAGCGTCGAGGCGCGGATGGCATAGACCGTCAGCACCAGCGCCGCGCGCTCCGGCGCCAGCAGCTTGGCGCAATCACCGAGCAGCGGCGCGAGGTCCTTGAACAGGTCCCACGTCTCGCCGGTCGGCCCGCGCCCGAACTTCGGCGGATCGACCAGGATGATGTCGTAAATCTTCCCGCGCCGCACCTCGCGCGCCGTGAACTTCACCGCGTCATCGACGATCCAGCGCACCGGCGCCGCATCGAGCTTCGAGGCCGCCTGGTTGTCGCGCGCCCACTGGATCGCCTTCTTCGAGGCATCGACGTGCGTGACCTCGGCGCCCGCTGCGGCCGCGATCAGGCTCGCCGCCCCGGTGTAGCCGAACAGGTTGAGCACGCGCGGACGCTGATCCGGCGCCGCCGCCTTCAATCGCTCGATGCGCTCGAGCATCCACTGCCAGTGCGGCAACTGTTCGGGGAAGAGGCCGAGGTGCCAGAGGCCCTGCAGGCGGCACAGAAGGGTGGCGCCGAGCACACTCACCGGCCAACTTTCCGGCACCGGCTTGTCGACGCGCCAGCGGCCCTTCTCGTCCTCCTCACCCGACGCCGAGAAGACGGCATTGGCCTTCGCCCAGTCCGCAGGGGAGAGCGCGGGATGCCACAGCGCCTGCGCCTCGGGGCGGTCCACCACGACCTTGCCGAACCGCTCGAGTTTGCGGCCGTGGCCGGAGTCGAGCAGTGCGTAGTCGCCGAACCCGGACGAGCCGGCGAGCGAGAGGTGATCGAGGGAAATGGGCATCGGGCGAGCTTTGCGTCAGGGCTTTGCCGCGTGAGGGGCGGAACGGCGCCATACCATGGCCGGCGCCGAAACGGAAACGGGCGGCCACATGGGCCGCCCGTGCTCGTCTTGTTTACGCCAGTGATTCCGACTTTAGCGCTTGCGCACGCTGAGCGCCGTGCGGCGGTTCCTGGCGCGGCCTTCGGGCGTGGCGTTGTCGGCAATCGCGTGCTGCTCGCCATAGCCCTCGGCGTCGAGGCGCGTCGCAGCAACGCCGAGCGCGACCAGTTCGCTCGCCACGCTCTTGGCGCGGCTGTCGGAGAGCTTCAGGTTGTTCTCGGGGTTGCCGACGTTGTCGGTGTAGCCGCCGATCTTCACTTCCGACGTCGGGAACGCCTTCATGATTTCGGCCACCGCCTCCACCTGCGAGCGCGACTCCGGCGTCAGCTCCGACGATGCCGTCTTGAAGTTGAGGCGGTCGAAGTCGAACCAGGTGCCCTTGTCGATCGGCCGCGAGGTGTCCTCGAGGAACTCGATCAACTGCGCCTCGACGCCCTTGGCGGCCATCGAGATGGTCTTGCCGGTCGGCAACGCGAGGCTCATCAGGCCACCCTCACCCGGCTTCAGGCTGCCGAGAACGGAGACCGGCTTGGCCGGAGCGGCCGGTGCCGGAGCGGGTGCAGCAGCTGGCGGCGGCGCGACAGGCGCTGGCGCCGGTGCCGAAGCGACCGGCTTGGGAGCTTCGACCGGCTTGGCAGGCGCAGCAGCCGGAGCCGGAGCGGGCTTCGGAGCTTCGGCGACCTTCGGCGCCGCGGCCGGCGGCGCGGCCGGAGCGACCGCCGTTTCGGTGGCGCGGCGGCACTGGCTGATGCCGAACACGAGGCCGGCGATCACCGCGCCGGTGATGATGAGTCCGAGGATGCTGCCGAGGACCGAACCGCCGCGCGTCTCGTCGTCATAGACAGGAGCCGGGGCCGGAGCCGCGGCGCGCGCCGCCGGGGCGGCGACATGCGGAGCCGGAGCAGCGGCTGCAACGCGGGCGGGAGCAGCGGCGGGCGCGGCATTGACGATCGGCGCCGCGGCGGCGGCCATTCCGGCTCCGCCGACGAGGCCGAGAGCCGAGCCGAGCGGACCCGGCAGAGCCTTCATGATCGAATTCTTTTCCTGGCCGAGCAGAACGGACAGCCCGGTGCCGGTCATCGAGCTGCCGAGCTTGTTGCCGAGCGCCGCCAGCACCATCGGAGCTGCAAGTCCGAGCAGCGAACCGGCGGAACCCGGGTGCTTCAGGCCGGCGAGCGAGCCGATGGTCCGGCCGAGGTCACCGATCTTGTTGCCGAACAGCGCGCTGAGAAGACCGGTGGTGATCGAGCTGAACGGGCCGGAGCCGGCTGCGCCGAGCGTCAGGATCGAGCCGACAGTCGACAGGATTCCGCCGCCCGAGCCGAGCAGCGAACCGATCGCAGGGTTCTTCGCCATTTCGACGATGTTGCCCATCAGGGTGGAGTTGTTCGCCCCCTGCACCATCTGTCCGAGGATCGCCGGGAACGCGGCGCCGAGCGCCTTGGCGACGCCGGTATCGGTTTCACCAATGGCTTTGCCGGCCGTACGCAGCAGATCGGGTGTCAACAACCCGCTCAGCATGTCCAGTGTCGTGTTCGACATCGAGAGAACCCCTCCGCTTACAAAAAATCCCGCGCTATCGCTCACGAAATGCGACATCGGGTCAACGTCTAACGGCGCTGTCATTAGAGCAATTCGCGGGACTGTCATTCGTAATCCACAGCGAAACACTCATTTCCGCCGCGATGAAACGCACCTTCCCGCGCGCTTGCCGCAGCGTCCGGCAAGTTGCCCGCTGATTGAGCGGCCGTGCGCCGTTTCACAGGTTGAGCTGGCTCGTTTCAGACCGCCGCAAGGCGTGCGCAAATCCATGCGGGCGCGCGACCGCCAGCCTCTGGAGTCGGGCGAACGCCGGTGCGTCGCTCGCGATCAGGTGATGTCCTCGACCTCGGCCGGGCCGCCGCCCTTGACGCGTTGCGCCAGCGACGCCTCGAGGAAGCCGTCGATGTCGCCATCCAGCACGGACGACGGCGTGCCGCTTGTGACACCCGTGCGCAGGTCCTTCACCATCTGATAGGGCTGCAGAACATACGAACGGATCTGGTGGCCCCAGCCGATGTCGGTCTTGCTCGCCGCCTCGGCGTTGGCCTTTTCCTCGCGCTTCTTCAACTCGAGTTCGTAGAGCCGCGATTTCAGCATCGCCCAGGCGATGGCGCGGTTCTTGATCTGGCTGCGCTCCTGCTGGCTCGCCACCGCGATGCCGGTCGGGATATGCGTGATGCGCACCGCGGAGTCGGTCGTGTTGACGTGCTGTCCGCCAGCACCCGACGAGCGGTAGGTGTCGATGCGGCACTCGCTCTCGTTGATCTGGATGTCGATGTTGTCGTCGACGACCGGATACACCCACACCGAGGCGAACGACGTGTGACGCCGCGCGTTGGAATCGTAGGGCGAGATGCGCACGAGGCGATGCACGCCGGACTCGGTCTTGAGCCAGCCGTAGGCGTTCTCGCCCTTGATCTCGAGCGTCGCCGACTTGAGGCCGGCTTCTTCCCCCGGGCTCTGCTCCAGCAGCGACACCTTGAAGCCGCGCTGCTCCGCCCAGCGCGTATACATGCGCGTCAGCATCTCGGCCCAGTCCTGGCTTTCGGTGCCACCGGCGCCGGCGTGGACTTCGAGGTAGGTGTCGTTGCCGTCGGCCTCGCCCGAAAGCAGCGCCTCGACGAAGCGGCGCTGCGCATCCTCCTCGAGCTTGCTCAACGCAGCTTCGCCCTCGTCGACGGTCGCCTCGTCGTCTTCGGCCTCGCCGAGCTCGATCAGCGTGACGCAATCGTCGAGATCGCGCTCGAGCTTGGTGTAGGTCTGCATCGCCTGCTCGAGCTGCTGGCGCTGACGCATGACCTTCTGCGCCGCCTGCGGGTTGTTCCACAGCGACGGGTCTTCAGCGCGGCGGTTCAGCTCCGCCATGCGGGCTTCGGCGGTATCCCAGTCAAAGATGCCTCCTCAGGAGGGCCAGTGCCTCCTTGATCGAGTCGACGTTCTTCTGAGCTTCGGCGCGCATCGCGGGCCTCTCCTGACGAAAGCGGAAAATCGTGAATGGGCGGCAACCTATAGAGGCCGCGCTGTGCCCTGTAAACGCAGACAGAGGATGCGGTCGCGATGCGCGTGCTTCACCACAGCCCGCCACGGCCACCGGAGTAGCCCGGCGAGGCGGAGGCCGCTCCAGGCGCTTGTCCGCTGCCGCCCTGATAGGCATCACCCGAGGCACCGGTCTGCGCCGTCGGATCGGTAAAGCCGATCACCGAATAGGCGTCGTCCGGTTCTTCGCCCGGCTTGAACGACTCGGTGATGGCATCCGTCTCGCCATTCTCGGCCCTGAGACCGCTCTTGAGGCTGACCTGAATCTGCCGAATGCCGGGCGGCACGCGGAACGGTACGGCCGGCTTGCCGGCGAGCGCGGCCTTGACGAATTCGCCGAAGATCGGCGCCGCGACCTGGCCGCCGGTCTGCCCCTTGCCCATCGGGCGCGGCGTATCGTAGCCGACGAACACACCGACCACGAGGTCGGGCGTGAAGCCGATGAACCAGGCGTCCTTCTCGTCGTTCGACGTTCCGGTCTTGCCGGCTATCGGCATGCCGAGCGCCTTCAGCGACGTGGCGGTGCCGCGCTGCACGACGCCTTCCATGATCGAGGTGATCTGGTAGGCGGTGTGGGGATCGAGGATCTGCTTCCTGTCGTCGGCGATCACCGGCTCGGTCTGGCTCGCCCACTTGTCGGCCTTGCAGCCCTCGCAGGCGCGATCGTCGTGGCGCCACACGGAGCGGCCCCAGCGGTCCTGGATGCGGTCGATGAAGGTTGCCTGCACCTGCTTGCCGCCGTTGGCGATCATCGCGTATGCGGTGACCATGCGCAGCAGCGTCGTCTCACCGGCGCCGAGCGACATGGCCAGCACCGGCAGCAGGTCGTCGTAGACGCCGAAGCGGCGCGCGTACTCGGTGATGAGCGGCATGCCCATGTCCTGCGCGAGGCGCACGGTCATCTGGTTGCGTGACTTCTCGATGCCGACGCGGAGCGTGGTCGGCCCGTAGGATTTTTCCTTGTCGTAGTTCTCGGGCTTCCAGATGTCCTTGCCCGGGCCCTGCTCGATCTCGATCGGAGCGTCGAGGATGATGCTGGTCGGCTTGTAGCCGTTGTCGAGCGCGGCGGCATACACCAGCGGCTTGAACGAGGAGCCCGGCTGACGGCGCGCCTGCACGGCACGATCGAACTGGCTCATCTCGAACGAGAAGCCGCCGGCGACGGCGAGCACACGGCCGGTGTGCGGGTCCATGGCGACGAGGCCGCCCTGGACCTCGGGAATCTGCATCAGCGTCCACGCGCCGGCGAGGTTCTGCACGTCTTTCGGCGCCACATAGATGACATCGCCGACCGCCAGCACGTCGGTCACCGACTTGCTGCCGGCGCCCTTCTTCGCGGCCCACTTGACCTCGTCATAGCCGAGTTCGATGGCCTCGCGCTTGTCGACCAGCGCGCCACTCTGCTGCACCTGCGGCTTCAGGCCGATGATGGCTTTCGACTTCTGCGCGTCGAGCACCACACCGAGCCGCCAGGGCTCGAGATCGGTCGGCGCCTGGATCTCGGCCAGAGCCTTGCCCCAGTCGCCGGAGATGTCGATCTTCTTGACCGGACCACGCCAGCCCTTGTCGCGATCGAACTCGGTCAGTCCATTGGCGAGCGCGGTGCGCGCGTAGCCCTGAAGCACGGGATCGAGCGTGGTGCGGACCGAGAGGCCGCCCCCGTAGAGCTTGTCCTCGCCATACTTGGCGAGCAGCGAGCGGCGCACTTCCTCGGCGAAGAACTCGGCGGCAAAGATGTGGGCGCCGAACTGGCGCAGATTGACGGTCAGCGGCTTCTTCTTCGCCTCGGCCGCCATCTCCTTGGTGATGTAACCGTTCTCCCACATCTGGTCGATGATCCAGTCGCGCCGGATCGTCGCCTGCCTGGTCTTCTTGAACGGGTGGTAGTTGTTCGGCGCCTTTGGCAGCGCAGCGAGGTAGGCGACCTCCTCGATGCTCAGATCCTTCAGCTCCTTGTTGAAGTAGTTGAGCCCGGCGGCGGCGACGCCATAGGAGCCGATACCGAGGTAGATCTCGTTCAGATACAGCTCGAGGATCTTGTCCTTGGAATAGGCGCGCTCGATGCGGACGGCGAGGATCGCCTCCTTGATCTTGCGCTCCATGGTGCGATCGCTGGTCAGCAGGAAGTTCTTCGCCACCTGCTGGGTGATGGTGGAGGCGCCCTCGGCGCGCCGGTCGCTGCCCTTGAGCTTGCCCTCGACCAGCTTGTAGACGGCGCGTCCGACACCCTGGAAGTCGATGCCGCCGTGCTCGTAGAAGCGCTTGTCCTCGGCCGACAGGAAGGCGGCGATGAGCAGCTTCGGAATGGTGTTGATGGGGACGAAGATGCGCCGCTCGCGCGCATACTCGGCGATCAGCGAGCCGTCGTGCGCATGGATGCGCGTCATCACCGGCGGCTCGTACTTCGACAGGCTCTCGTAGTCCGGCAGGTCCTGCGAGGCGCGATAGATGAGCAGCCCCGCGACGGCCGAGCCGACCACGAACAGCAGAACGCCCGTCGCGAAGCTCCAGCCGAGGAAGCTCAGCAGGAAGCTCTTGCGACGGCGCTTGCGCTTCTGCGGCGCCGGCGGTGGCAGAGTCGGTGGTCTCATCAGCCTCTTGGACCTTGCATTCTCGCCTTGTGGCGGTCCGTCCGGAATGGTGCGTCAGGCACCACCATGCTGCGATGCAATAAGTGGACGCGAACCGCAACCCCCAACATGCGTCAACCGGTCTATGCGCGCCATTGCGGCGAACGGATCGACGGCCGCACGCCGGGACCTACACGAATTAGAGCGCGATCAGGTGATCCGCCCCCAGAACGTCCACCCCTCGAGCACGCCAATCTAACATGGAATATGGCAGCACGTCGTCACCGCCTCTTCAACCTCCCGGATGGGTTCTTGAGTTGAAAGAGTTGTCACACGCCTGACGCAATCCGACGCGCAACGAGGTCAAAGGGAGCCTTACGGCGCCTTGGCCGTGCGCCCCTCGAAGAACGATTCGACGGCGGACGCGATCGACTGCGCCACTTTCCCTTGCCATTCGGCTTGTTGCATCAGCGCCTCGTCCGCCTCGTTGCTCATGAAGCCGAGTTCGATCAGCACCGATGGCGCGTGCGTCTGACGCAGCACCTTGAAGGCCGCCGACCGCTGCGGATCGCGCGACATCGAGATGCTCTTCGAGAGCCGCCCGGTGAGCAGGCGCGAGAAGTCCGCCGAATAGTTCGACGTCTCCCGTTTCATCAAGTCGATCAATATGTTGCGAACCTCGTCGGCTTGCTCGCCGTCGGACAGGTCGACACCGGCCAGCAGATCCGAGGCGTTCTCCTTCTCGGCCATGAGGCGGGCCTGTTCGTCGGAGGCATGATCCGACAGCGTATAGACCGACGCCCCTCGCACGACCGGCGCATAGGTCTTCGACGCGATCGAATCGGCGTGCAACGAAATGAACAGGTCGGCGCCGAGCTCGCGCGATCGCTTGACGCGCTGGTCGAGCGACATGAAGACGTCGCCGGATCGCGTCAGGTGCACGTCGAAACGGCCGAGCGCCTCGAGCCGGCGCTTCACCTTTTGGGCGACCGCAAGAACGATCACCTTTTCCAGAATATTGCTGGCGCCGAGTGCGCCGGGATCGATGCCCCCGTGCCCGGGATCGATCAGGACCACAGGCCTGGCGGAGGCCGGTTTCGCCACCTGATCGTCGTACACTGCCGGCCTCGAGGCCGCCGCCGCATCCCCCGAGACACCGGCGCCGGTGCCGGCGCCAAATTCCTCGGCCGAAATCGGCGAAAGGGAGATCGCCAGGTCCACCCCGCCGCCCGAAGCCCCGGTCATTTTCGCCTGCTCGATGCGCACCGGTCCGCTGACATCGATGACGACGCGGGACTTGCGGTCGGCGAACAGGCCGTAACGGAACGCCGAGATGGCCCCGGCGCCCTTGCGGCCGGTGCCATCGGGGAGGTCGAAAACGGCATCGGGCATGTCGATGACGACGCGGTAGGGCTTGGCCAGCGTGAAGACCTCGACGCGGACGCCGCGGCTGAGGCGCAGGCTGAATTCGGTCCGCTGTCCGGAGGTCTGAACGCCAGCGGCGGAAACCACCGTGGACTGCGCCGAGCCCCCCCTGGCCGGTTCGAGCGCCACGTCGGCAGGTGCCGCATTCGCCGCGGCGGGAGGATGCTTCTCCGGCTTGGGCTTGTCGGCGGGGGCAGGCGTGCGGCGGATGACGGTGTCGAAAAGGCTGCGCTCGCCCGGTTCATTGGCCCGGGCGTCACCCGGAATCCACAGTGCGCACATTGTTGCGACAGCCGCAAACAGGCGCCCGCTGACGCCGACGCAGGGTCGGCCTGACGTTGCTCGCAGCGTGCAACTCACGTTGCATCGACCTCCGCAGACTGACCCTTCAACGTACTGGGTCTTAATGGTTTTTTAGATCCGACAGAGCACGATCGACAGTGTATGGCGTCTGTCCGCCGGGCGTGAATCGGGTTATATCACTCTTGCCTTCGTTTGGGCGAACCCGTACAAGTTGGTGTCGCTCTGCGGCGACTGTGATCGCGCCTTGTCGTTGAGCTCGTTCGCACCCTCTTGCCGTTGTCAGTTGGTCCGGTGGTCGGTCCAGCGCAGCGTGCCGGGTCGAGCATCGCGACCGGATCTGTGATCGCGAGCCTTCCGCCGCCGGGCCGAAGCAGCATCGGGCTGGAGCCACTCCGCTCGCCCCTCTCGCATCGTACCGCCCGTCGCCGGCCTGAGCCGTCCCGGGAACGCTGCATGTATCGAGGGTTAGCGAGCCGGCTGCCGGATCGGGCACCGTTGCCGCTGCAATTGGATTGATCAGCCGCGCAGCCTCGGCCGACGGTCGATCACTCGAGACTCGAACCGAATTTCCGTCCTGAGCGAACCGCGAAGGACGCCACCCGGAGCAGGGCCGTTTCCAAGTCGCCCCGGCTCCGGTCTCACAAAGCAAGGACCCATGCCGTACGTCCGCCCGCCGTTCCTGAAGCCGCAGAGGGTCTCCGCCCTCGCCGGCGCGCCGCCCGATCGGGGCGGCCGGGAGTTGGCGCGCGCAGCCGACTTCAAACCCCAATCCCCATCAACCCGACTGAACAGATCGCACGACCGCGATGCGACTCCGAGCGCCGGCTTCGAGGCCTGGTCGCGACGGCGCGCGCGCCTGTGCGCAGAGGACTTTGAGAAATGGCAGAACCGAACAAGATGCTCATCGACGCCACACACCCGGAGGAGACCCGGGTGGTGGTATTGCGCGGAGGCCGCGTAGAGGAATTCGATTACGAGAGCGCCGCCCGGAAACAGCTTCGCGGCAACATCTATCTCGCCAAGGTGACGCGCGTCGAGCCATCGCTGCAGGCGGCTTTCGTCGACTACGGTGGCAACCGCCACGGCTTCCTCGCCTTCAACGAAATCCACCCGGACTACTACCAGATTCCGGTCGCTGACCGGCAAGCGCTGATCGAGGAAGAGGCGGCCGCCGAAGCCGCCGAGGAAGCCGCTGCCGAAGCGCGCGCGGAAGCTCGCGCCCGCCGCGAGGCGCAGCGCGCCGCCCAGCGCCCGCAGCCGGGCCGCAAGCACGACGACGACGCGCCGCGCGCCGCTGGCGACGCGGACGACGACAGTGACGACGACGAGGCCGATGCCGACGAGGAAATCTCGACCATCGACACCCTCGAAGGCGGCTCTGACGATTACGGTGACGGGGAAGACGACGACCGCGAGGAGCCGGACAGCACGACCACCCGGGCAGAGGCGACCGGGCTCACCGAAGCGCGTCTGAGCGAGGACGTCGGCAGCCCCGCCGACGCGGACCCGTCGTCATCGGCGATCGCGGAAGCGACGGCCCCCGACGATACCGCCGCCCCGGGCGCGCACGACGATCACGAGAACCACGAGGGCCATCCGGCCGGCGAACAGTCCGGCCACGCGCACGGCGAGGGCTGCGAGTGCGGCCACGCACATGCGGACGCTGGCGCCGACACGACCGGGCTTACCCCCGAGGCCGAGGCCGAGGCCGGCAACGGCGATCATGCCGCACGCCGCAACGGCAACGGCAACGGCAACGGCAACGGCAACGGCAACGGCAACGGTAACGGTAACGGCGGCGGCAACGGCGGCACGGAAGCCGAGGAACGGGTCGAGCAGGTCGGCGCCGAGGACGCGCTCGAGGAACTGCCGTCGCGTCCGCGTCGGCGCGCGCGCAACTACAAGATCCAGGAAGTCATCAAGCGCCGTCAGGTCATCCTGGTGCAGGTCGTCAAGGAGGAGCGCGGCAACAAAGGCGCGGCCCTCACCACGTACCTGTCGCTGGCCGGCCGCTACACCGTGCTGATGCCGAACACGGCGCGTGGCGGCGGCATCAGCCGCAAGATCACGCAGCCGCAGGACCGCAAGCGCCTCAAGGCCATCGCCGCCGAGCTCGAAGTGCCGGAGGGCATGGGCCTCATCATCCGCACCGCCGGTGCGGCCCGCACCAAGCAGGAAATCAAGCGCGACTTCGAGTACCTGCTGCGTCTGTGGGAGAGCGTGCGCGACCTGACGCTGCAGTCGACCGCGCCGAGCCTCGTCTACGAGGAAGGCAACCTCATCAAGCGCTCGATCCGCGACCTCTATAACAAGGACGTCGAGGAGGTGATCGTCGCCGGTGACGAAGCCTTCGTCGAGGCTCGCGACTTCATGCGCATGCTCATGCCGAGCCATGCCAAGAACGTCATCAACTACCAGGCTCCGGAGCCGCTGTTCACGCGCTACCAGATCGAGCGCCAGCTCAACGCGATGTTCAGCCCCTACGTGACGCTGCGCTCGGGCGGGTATCTGGTCATCAACCAGACCGAGGCGCTGGTCGCCGTCGACGTCAACTCGGGCAAGTCGACGCGCGAGTTCTCGATCGAGGAAACCGCGCTCAACACCAACCTGGAGGCGGCCGACGAGATCGCCCGCCAGCTCAAGCTGCGTGACCTTGCCGGTCTGATCGTCATCGACTTCATCGACATGGAGGAGAAGCGCAACAACCGCAACGTCGAACGGCGGCTTAAGGACGCGCTGCGATTCGATCGTGCGCGCATCCAGGTCGGGCGCATCTCGCACTTCGGCCTGATGGAAATGAGCCGCCAGCGTCTGCGCACCGGCGTGCTCGAAGGCTCGACGTCACAGTGTCCGCACTGCCAGGGCACCGGCATCATCCGCTCGGTCGAGAGCGTGGCGCTGGCCGTGCTGCGCGGCCTCGAGGATGCCGTCATGGCCGGCACGCGCGCCTCCCTGACCGCTGTGACGACGCCGACCGTCGCGCTCTACATCCTCAACAAGAAGCGCGTCTTCATCAACGATATGGAAACGCGTCACGGCCTGCCCATCCTGGTCGAGGGCAGCGACAAGATGCAGGGCGCCAACTTCGCCATCGAGAAGGGACCGGCGATGGCTCCGAGCCAGCGCCGCGCCGAGCGCGCCGTCGTCAACATGGACTGGGGCTTCGACGACGACAGCGCGGTCGAGTCCGAAGTCGAGATCGAGGAGATCGACGAGGAGATCGTCGAGCGCGATGCGCGACCGACCCGCGGCGAGCGCTCAGAGCGTGAGCCACGCGGCGAACGCGCCGAGCGCGGAGAGCGTGAAGCACGCGGTGAGCGCAGTGAACGTGGTGAGCGCGGCGAGCGCTCCGATCGCGAGGACCGCGAGGGGGGAGACGGCGATGGCCGTCGCCGCCGTCGTCGTCGTCGCCGCGGACGCCGTGGCGAGCGTGACGGCACGAGCGCCGCCGAAGGCCGCGACAACGGCAACGTGAGCGAGATCGACGACGGCGATGACATCGAAGGCGATGACGACGATACGGCGCGCGAGATGCCGGCTGCGGGCGGCGAGGGCGCTGGCGCCATGGCCGATGACACCGCCGAGGCAGGGAGCGACGACGCTGACGAGAACGGCGCATCGGCCGAGGCCAACGGCAACGGCGAGCCGAAGCGCCGCCGCCGCCGTGGTCGCCGCGGCGGCCGTCGCAATCGCGACCGCCAGGAGCGGCCGGACGAGTCCGGCGTCACCGCCGCGGATGATGCGGATGGCGAGGCCGGCGACGGTGAAGGCGACGAGCCGGACGACGCGGCCGATCATGCGGAACGCGCGCGCGGCCCACATCGGGCGGAGGCGAACGGCGACAGCAGCGATGCGCCCCATGCCGACGCCGAACGTGCCCCGGCCTCCGAAGCCGCCGCACCGGCACGGCTCGAGCGCGCCAACAGCGATGAAGAAGCCGTGGCTGGTATGGCCGAGCGCGAGGCGAACCCGAGCCAAACGGCACCTGCGGCACCGCACACGCCCGACGAAGAGCCCGGAACGGCAGCGGAAACCCAGCGCACGCCACGCGGCGAGCCGGTAGCGAGCGCACCGCGCATCGAGCATGTGGTGATGTCACCCGACGAGGCGGCCCAGGCTGAACCGGGTGAGACCTCTCCGGCTCGCAAGGGTTGGTGGCAGCGCCGCTTCGGCGGCTGATGCACCGGTGGCAGCAGTACGATTGACGAAACGGGCGATCCTTCACCAAGGGTCGCCCGTTTGGCTATCTCGCTCGGCTTGTTCGCTCGCGCGGAAAGGCGCAAGATTGTGGCTTGAAGCCTGATCGACCGAAGTGGAAGCAGTCTGGTTTCCTTCGAGGTCGTAAATCAGATTCGCAATCAAGAACCTGGGGCAGGCCAGTTCGGGAAACGGTCGTTTCCGTTTGCTTCACCTGCTCCGGGCACCTGCGTGCGAGGAAACGTCCCACTGTCCGCACACCGCATCCCGTTCGTAACGACTTCCAGGCGCGTCCTCGTCGGCGGCGCTTTGGTGCTGCTTGCGTATGGGCTGACCCTGTGGCTCGCCGCCGACCTCACGCGCAAGCGCGCGCTCACCGACCTCTCCGAACGCAACAGCCACGTGCTGAGTCTCGTCGCCGAGACGCTGCGCGGCGAACTCGCCAAGCACCAGAGCACACCGTTCCTGATCGCCCATAACCCCGAGATGTCGCGCGTCGTCACCGGCGCGGCGGCGCCCGAGGAAATCCGGCGCGCCAACGAGAGCCTCGAACGCTGGGCCAAGGCCACCGATGCGCTCGACATCTATCTGGTCAATTCTGCGGGCACGACGGTCGCTGCCAGCAACTTCGCCGGACCGCGCGCCTTCATCGGCCAGAACTTCAGCTACCGCCCGTACTTCCAGGAGGCGATGAAAGGCCGCCTCGGCCGCTATTTCGCCGTCGGAACCACGTCGGGCGAGCGCGGCTACTACTTCGCCCATCCGATTTTCGAAGGCCGCTCGGTCGTCGGCGCGGCCGTCGTCAAGCTCCAGGTCGGCCACCTCGAAGCGGCGTGGCGCGGCGCCGACCAGGACATCATAGTCGTTGACGCCGACGGCATCGTCTTCCTGTCGAGCAATCCGAGCCGCCTGCTGCACACGATCGCGCCGCTGTCGGACGAGGCGCGCCGGCGCATCGCCGACGAGCGCCGCTACGACGGCGCGCCGCTGCCCCCGCTCGACATCACCTCCCGCCGCGAACTGGCAGGAACCGCTGAGCTGCTGGAGATGCGCAACGACCCGGCGAAGGGCGGAACGCTCCCGGTTCCGCAAGAGATGATGCTGCAGAGCCGGACCATGCCGGATGCGGGCTGGACCGTGCTGATCCTGTCGTCCACTGCGCCCGTCGCACGCCAGGTGTTCGCCGCGCTCGCCTTCGCGGCGATCACGCTGACCGCGCTTCTTCTCGCCGCGGCCAACATCCATCTGCGCCGCCGCCGCCTCAACGAACGCCTGCAGATGCAGGAGAGCGCCAAGGCCGAACTGGAGCGCCGCGTGGCGGAGCGGACCGAGGAGCTGGTTCGCGCGCAGAGCGAGCTGATCCAGGCGAGCAAGCTGGCCGCGCTCGGCCAGATGTCGGCGGGCCTCAGCCACGAACTGAACCAGCCGCTCGCTGCCATCCGCTCCTATTCCGACAACGCGCGGGTGTTCCTCGAGCGCGGCCGCACCGACATCGTCGGCTCCAACCTGTCCGCGATCGGCGAGCTGACCTCGCGCATGGCCCGCATCATCCGGCACCTGCGAACCTACGCCCGCAAGGAGCCGACGACGATGGGGCCGACGTCTGTGAACCGCGCGATCGACGATGCCATCGGCCTGCTACAGCGGCGCATCGACGAGGCTGAGGTAGACGTGACCATCGATCTCCCCCGCGATCTGACTGTAATCGGCGGCGAGGTGCGACTGCAGCAGGTGTTCGTCAACCTGATCGGCAACGCCATCGACGCCATGGGGGCGAGCCCGCGTCGCGCCATCCGCATCAGCGGCCGTGACATCGAAGATCGCGCGATCTTGACCGTCACCGATAGCGGGCCCGGCATCGCGCCTGAAAATCTCGCCAGCGTGTTCGACCCGTTCTTTACCACCAAGGATGTCGGCGCCGGCCTCGGCCTCGGCCTGTCCATCACCTACGGTATCATCAAGCAGTTCGGCGGCTCCATCACGGCGCGGAACGCGCCCGGCGGCGGCGCCGAATTCGAGATCGTGCTGGTCCCGGCGACAGCGACGCTCGAGAGCGCCGCATGAGCCGCGATGTCATCCTGATCGACGACGAGCCGCATCTCCGCACCGCGACGGCACAGGGCCTCGAACTCGCGGGCTTCACGGTCAAGGACTTCGCCGACGGCGAGCAGGCGCTGCATGGCCTGTCGCGCAGCTTCGAAGGCGTCGTCATTTCCGACATCAAGATGCCGCGCCTGTCGGGACTCGACCTGATGACGCGCGTTCTCGCTATCGACGCCGAAATCCCCGTCATCCTCATCACCGGGCACGGCGACATTCCGATGGCGGTCGCCGCCATCCGCGCCGGCGCCTACGATTTCATCGAGAAGCCGTTCGCCGCAGAGATGCTGGCCGAGGCCGCGTCGCGAGCCAGCGAGAAACGTGCGCTGGTGATGGAGAACCGTGCGCTCAAGGCTGCCCTCAGCCGTGGCAGCGGGCTCGAGCAGGTCATCATCGGCCGCACGCCTTCCGTGCAGCGGTTGCGTAGCCAGATCGCAGCATTCGCGGCCACCGATGCCGACGTGCTGATCAACGGCGAGACCGGAACGGGCAAGGAGCTGGTGGCACGCAGCCTCCACGATCAGGGCCCGCGCGCGAAGGGCCGCTTCGTGCCGATCAATTGCGGCGCGCTGCCGGAGACGGTGATCGAGAGCGAACTGTTCGGCCACGAGGCCGGTGCCTTCACCGGCGCGGCGAAGGCACGTGTCGGCAAGCTCGAATACGCCAGCGGTGGCACCGTGTTCCTCGACGAGATCGAGAGCATGCCGATGGAACTGCAGATCAAGCTGCTGCGCGTGCTGCAGGACCGGCGCATCGCCAGGCTCGGCGCCAACGAGGAGCGCGCCATCGACGTGCGCGTGATCGCCGCCACCAAGGAAGACCTGAAGAGCGCCGCCACACGCGGCGACTTCCGCGGCGATCTCTATTACCGGCTCAACGTGCTGACGCTCGCCATCCCGCCGTTGCGCGAGCGTGGCGACGACATCCCGTTGCTGTTCCAGCATTTCGTCGAGGCAGCGGCAACGCGGTTCAAGACCGAGGCGCCGCCGACCGGCCGCGAGGTGGTGGCGCACCTCATGGCGCATGCCTGGCCCGGCAACGTGCGCGAGTTGCAGAACACCGCGCTGCGCTACGCGCTCGGGCTCGGACTCGAGATCGACGGGAAGGACGTGGCCACGGCGGCGACGGCGACGCCGGACGCGGAGCTGAGTGCGGTGACACTCACCGAACAGCTCGCCCGCCACGAACGCCAGATCATCGCCGATACCCTCGCCCTCACAGGTCACAGCCTCAAGGCGACCTACGAGGCGCTCGGCATCTCGCGCAAGACGCTCTACGACAAGATGCGCCGCTTCAGCCTCGGCAAGCCGCCGGTCGACGACGACGAGGCATGACCCGCGACCCGCTGCGCTTGCTGCATCGCAGCTACCGCAACGCACCCGTGTAGGCGGCGTTACACGCGGCCGCACCAATGGGTGATGGGCCACACACGCTCCACGCGCGGTGCCCGAAGGCTGCGGCTGACCTGACGCAAAAATCTCATGCCTGCCAGATGCTTGTGCAGCGCGATCGGCTCCCGCGACAGCTTGGCACAGGCGTTGCTATTAACGTATCGTCAACCCAACGCGGGCGGTTGCACGGGAGTTCGTGCGCCGAACCTGCGGGACGCGCAACTATCGGAGGAAATGTGATGCGCAAGTTCACCCTCGCCGCAGTCGCGGCCGTGGCGGCCTTTGCTGTCGGCGCCAGCTCTGCCGACGCACAGACGGTCATCAAGTTCAGCCACGTGGTGGCGCCGCAGACGCCGAAGGGCAAGGGCGCGGAAAAGTTCAAGGAACTCGCCGAGAAGTACACCGAAGGCAAGGTCAAGGTTGAGGTGTACCCGAACTCGCAGCTCTACAAGGACAAGGAAGAGGTCGAGGCGCTGCAGCTCGGCGCCGTGCAGATGCTGGCGCCCTCGCTCGCCAAGTTCGGCCCGCTCGGCGCCAAGGAGTTCGAGGCGTTCGACCTGCCCTACATCTTCGAGGACAAGGCGGCGCTGCGCAAGATCACCGACGGCGACATCGGCAAGGCCATGCTGAAGAAGCTCGAAGGCAAGGGCATTCTCGGCCTCGCGTTCTGGGACAACGGCTTCAAGGTCATGAGCGCCAACAAGCCGCTCAAGTCTCCCGACGACTTCCTCGGCCTCAAGATGCGCATCCAGTCGTCGAAAGTGCTCGAAGCGCAGATGAAGGCGCTCGGCGCGTTGCCGCAGGTGATGGCCTTCTCGGAAGTCTATCAGGCGCTGCAGACCGGCGTCGTCGACGGCACCGAGAACCCGCCCTCGAACATGTTCACGCAGAAGATGCACGAGGTGCAGAAGCACGCCACGCTCTCGAACCACGGTTATCTCGGCTACGCCGTGATCGTGAACAAGCAATTCTGGGAAGGCCTGCCGGCCGATGTGCGCACCGCGCTCGACAAGGCCATGGCCGAAGCGACCGTCTACGCCAACGAGATCGCGCAGAAGGAGAACGACGACTCGCTCGCCGCCATGAAGGCTTCCGGCAAGACCGCGTTCCACGAGATGAGCGCCGACGAGAAGAAGGCCTGGCGCGAGAAGCTGAAGGCGGTGCACGAGGAAATGTCGGGGCGCATCGGCAAGGATCTGATCCAGCAGATCTACGCGGCCACCGGCGCGAAGTAAGCGCGACGCACCGAGAGCGGCCTGCACCCGCGGGCCGCGCCTTTCGCATGGAGCCGGAGCGGGGTGAACCCGCCCGGCATCCCCGCCCCGTCAGGAGGAAACGCGAATGCTGCTTCGGATTCTCGACCGGCTCGAGGAAATCATCATCAGCGCGCTCATAGCGGCCGCGACGGTGATCATCTTCGTCGCCGTGGTCCAGCGCTATGGCATGAGCAACGCCGGCGCGCTGATCGGATGGGCCAACAGCAACGGCATGCCTTGGTTGTCCGACGCCGCGAGGGCGGTGTTCAAGTTCCTCAACTCGTTCAACCTCACCTGGGCGCAGGAAGTCTGCATCTACCTGTTCGTGTGGATGGCCAAGTTCGGCGCTGCCTACGGTGTGCGCACGGGTATCCACGTCGGTGTCGACATCCTGCTCAACGCGCTGCCCAAGGGCCAGCGCTACTACATGATCCTGTTCGGCCTGATGGCGGGCGCGGTGTTCACGGCGATCGTCGGTTCTCTCGGCGCGCATTTCGTCTGGCACATGGCGCACACCGAGCAGACTTCGCCCGATCTCGAAATTCCGATGTGGATCGTCTACCTCGCGGTTCCGCTCGGCTCCTACCTGATGTGCTTCCGCTTCCTGCAGGTCGCTTACACTTTCGCCACCACCGGCGAGCTGCCGAGCCACGATCACGGCCATGTCGATGGCATCGGTGACGCGGACGAACCGTTGCTCACCGCACCGGGCCTGCACCCCAAGGACCTCAGCCAGAACGGCGGGAGCAAATAACCATGAGCGCCGCAATCATCTTCGGCCTTCTGGCCGCTCTCATGCTGACCGGCATGCCGGTGTCGATCGCCCTCGGTCTCACCGTGCTGACGTTCCTGTTCACGATGACGCAGGTGCCGGTCGAGGCCGTCGCCCTGAAGCTGTTCACCGGCATCGAGAAGTTCGAGATCATGGCGATCCCGTTCTTC
>ERZ1645187.2040-NODE-2040-length-18167-cov-6.318352_pt1 | contig 18167 bp, 17 predicted proteins | sample MGYA00575352_ERZ1645187 | MGnify/ENA primary metagenome ERZ1645187 (study PRJEB40837, sample SAMN11349314) | freshwater sediment metagenome | isolation source: river sediment | host: Sediment | place: India: Wazaribad , New Delhi | collected 2017-02-21 ... | reverse complement strand
TGCGGCGCAAGATAGCGCCCGTGGTGAGTTCCATGATGTGTCGTTCCGTCTTGGGGCGACATCAGACCGCGAGGCGTGCAAAATTTCGTTCCGGCAAAGGTATTTGCCGGTTGAACGGACCCAAAGCTCGCGCTAAAGTCCCACTACCACGAGGAAATCAGTGCGGCGTCGGGCCTATGGTCTGGCGTCGTTTCTGTTTCTAGGGGTTACGTCTTTAGATCGTTTCGGAGGGGGTAGTCGTTCAGGTTCTCAGTAGTGAACTTCTTCGTGTCCGTAGCTGCCTTCATAGTCGCGCCACTCGACGAAGACCGACCGGTGCCAATAGCTGCGACAGTCGGTCGGCACGGCGAAGTCTGAGGCGGTCGGCACCGCAGAAACGCTGCTCCGACGGCGGCTGTATTCGCCTTGATCGCCGTAGCTGCCCATGTAGACACTGCCCCAACTGTTACAGTCGCCATCAGAGCTGCGCCGCTGCTGGTAAGTGATCTCGAACACGCGGATCGAGCGGACGAAGTCAAACGCCGGGTCCGATATGTCGACATCCGCCCGATCTTGGACAAGCTGAAATGCGAAGGGCGTTTCCGGGACCGAGACGAGCGGCACAGGCTCACCGCGGAGCGCGATGTCGAACAGGCGCTCTATCGGTTTCGCCTCGCCCCGGAAACTCACCCGCATCGGGCAGTTCCAGATCTGCAGCGGCGGCTCAATCGGCCACGGCGTGATGCGGCGGATGAAGACTGCACGGGCATGCGCGCATTCTGCCGAGGCCGGCCAGCCCCCTGCGAGGCAAAGAAGGATCGCGCAGTCGACTGGGTAAGCCATTGCCGGAGTGACGGTTACGGTTGAGAGACCGACACCCAGGAGGAGGGCAGGGAGGAGAGGTTTCACGGGAGGTCCTTCTGAGCTGGCTGGATGTTGAGGAAGGTTGAATAGGCCTCGGTTGCCCTGTGGGCTTCCGACAGGGCGCGATTGCGCTCTGTGTCGAGGCAGGCGATGTGGGTGCTGACGGCCGCAAAATAGGCTTCGAACTCGGCCGCGATCTCTGCGCGGTACTCGGCGAGAACCGCCTCGGGGAGGTCGGTGACCGGCACTTCGGGCGGCAGGCAACGAATCACCTCTGGTTGTGCAATGGCTGCGGAGTTCATAAACATGAACACAATGATCGCGGCCAAATTCAGCTCTCGTCTGCGCATCTGAAGTGCTAATCCGGCCGATTGAACCGATCCGTGAACCCGCAAAAATGCCAATATTTCTTGGTCTTTTCTCAACGTCTGCGTCTCATTACGTGGCTCCATTTTCTCGAGGACCGACCGGTGCAGCTGCCTTCATGACACGCCGTCCGGTTCAACCGCAGGTTCGGGCATACGCCCTTCTTCTATTGTGTTTGTCATTTTTGTGTTGAATGCGCCATACTTTCTGTTAGGCATCGCCTCACAAAGAAATCTGCGATACAACGTTCCCAACAGATGATCCGAGGGGACCCCATGAATACCAAACGGCGCGCATTGCCTGTCTTGCTGGAGCGTGACTTCCGCAAGCTGGCCGCATCCGAAGGAGCGACTGTTGAGATCGAGTGTGTCAGTGCGCCCAACCCCGACGAACGGTTCTCGGGGGAATGGCTGTTCTACGTTGTCAGCCCCGCGGGCGAACGCTTCCTTCTGGTCACGGCGCTTGCGCGGGAACGTATCGTCAATTCCCCGATCGGTATGTTCGGGCTCGCCTTCGGCAAGCTCAACCTCGACCATCTCGACGTGCCTGCTGTCGCTGGCGCTGTCTGCACTGGCATGCGGAGCCGCCCAGGCGGAAGTGATCCGCTGGAATGATCCGGAAGGGCAGGGCGGAGAAGTCCACCTTGCAGCACTTGATTCATCCGTCCTGCGCTATGACGGTCAGGGGCAGCTCATCGTTCCTATTCACCCTGAACCAGTTGAAGAAGAGACGCGGGAAGGGGAGGGGGCAGAAGTCGCCGCTGATGTCTCCTTCAGCACCAAAGGGGTTGCAGCCCCAAGGGATGTCTTGCCACAGGTCCGGCTGATTGCGACCCGCTATCAGGATCATCCGGCCCTGGACAGGTTGGAGCTTTCGCCCGCTGAATGGGCCGCATTCTTTCAGGCAATGATCAAGGTCGAGAGCAATTACACACAAGAGGCTGTCAGCCATGCCGGTGCGCTTGGCCTCGCGCAACTGATGCCCGGCACGGCTGATTATCTCAACGTTGACCCCTCGGACCCCATCGAAAACCTCGACGGCGGCGCACGCTATCTTCTGGAACAAATGGCCGCCTTCGGCAGCCTAGAGCTTGCCCTTGCCGCCTACAACGCCGGCCCCGAGGCCGTGCGCAAATACGACGGCGTGCCACCCTACGCCGAGACACAATCCCACATCGTCAAGGTGATGGCGGTCTATGACCGCATCCTCACCGAGCTCTGAACCAAGAAGGACAACTCACCCAATGCGCAACCAAAACGTGGCTCTTCTGGGCCTGACCCTTTGCACCCTTTTTCTGGCGCAAGCCGAGCCAGCACTCGCGCAGGTGGTCTTCACCAAGGCCGAAACCGTGGCCACCGGCGTTCTGGCCTCCTTCCGGGGCACCCTCGCGACAGCCTTCTTCGGCATCGCCTTCGTGGTGACCGGCTTCCTCGCGGCCTTCAACCGGATTTCCTGGGCCTGGGTGGCATTGGTTGTGGTAGGTGCCTTCCTTGTTTTTGCCGGCCCCGCCATTGTCGCCAACCTGCGCTCGTCCTTCAGCTGAGGCGAGACCAGACCCATGGAGAAAAGCGCGGTCATCCTCGGGCTCTCGCGGCAAGCCAAGTTTCTTGGCCTGCCGATGCCCTATGCCATGGCAGTGGGAGCGATGACCGTGCTGCCCTTCATCTTGTTCAAGCCGGTTTGGTGGTTCTTGACCGCACCGATCTGGTACGGGCTTGCCCGCTTTGCGACGAAGCTGAACCCGAATGGGCATCACGTCTTTGCCGTTATGATGCAGGTGACGCCGATGGCCATCCTGCGGAAAGGGCGGCGTCATGTTTCTTGAGAGAGAAGGCCTGCGGGGCAGGGCGCGGGCGCTGATCCCGGCGGATCCGAAGATCTATGCGCATCTGCCTTATGTCATTGAGCTTGATGACGAGGTGGTGCGCACCCGCGACAACGGGCTGATGATCTCGCTCGAAGTGACCGGCATTGACGGGATCACATCCGGGTCTTCGGCGGTCACCGCCCTTCGGGCGGGGTTCGCGCATCTGCTCGACACGTTGGATGAACGTTTCAGCTTCTATCTGCACCGGATGATGCGCCCGGCCCAAGCTCAGCTGAAACCGATCCACGGCCAAAGCTTTGCAGCCGATATCGACCGGGCATGGAACACGGAACTGCAGCGCCGCAACCTGCAGGAATCCGTGCTGATCCTCACGGTCGTCCGGCGGCAAGTTGCTCCGCTGGCTGTCCCGCTCTTTGGCAAAGCGGCGGCAAAGGTCTGGGGCGAGGATACCGACCGGCGCTTGGAAGAGTTGCGCGAGGTGGTTTCGATCCTCGAGACCGGACTTGGCGTCAAATCCCATCGGCTCAAGATCAGCGATGGCAGCCTGATCGGCTTTTACGCCTCGCTCCTGACCGGCGAGTTGCGCAGCAAACCACGCAGTCCCTTTGGCATCATCGCCGAAGATGCCAGCGATGCCGCCATTCGCTTCGGCAAAGGTCAGTTCGCGGTGGAGGAGGGGGCAGATACGCCGCGCGTCGGTGCTGTTCTCTATGTCAAATCCTATGCGACCTCGACCTGGCCCGGCATGCTGGATGCACTCGGGGCCTCCCGCAATACCATTATCACCCACAGCTACACGCCGATTGAGCGAGGCAGCATCACCGAACGCGTGAAACGCCGCGTGGCGCAAATGCGGGCTTCCGAAGACATCGCTGCGACGATCGAGGCCCAACTTTTTGAGGCTGCTGACAAATCCGAAAGCGGCGAGCTCGGCTTTGGTATCCATCAGATGACCATCACGGTCTTTGCCAGTGATCAGGCGGCACTGGATACCGAAGTCGCCCGCATCCGCGGAATCGCGCATCAAAACGGCATGCGGTTGGTTCGCGAAGTCACAGCGCTCGAGGCCGCCTTCTTCGCCATGCACCCCGGCAACATGGACTACCGGGCGCGGGACATGACGGTCTCGTCCTTGAACTTCGCCGATATGGCAGCACTACATGCCGCAGATACCGGGACGGAAGCCGCGCGCCTGCCATGGCAAACGCCGCTGACGTTGTTTCAAACTTTGCAGGGCAGTCTGCATCGGTTCAGTTTCCATGAACCCGGCGACCCGAAAGCTGAGCCGACCAACGGCCATACGCTCGTCTTGGGCAAGTCCGGCGGTGGTAAGACCACCACTGTCGCCTTCCTCGCGGCCCAGGCTCAAAGGGTAGGGGGCCGTACGATCATCTTTGACAAGGAAGCGGGGCTCAAAATGGCGGTCCGTGCCCTTGGTGGCCGCTATGCAGAAATCCGTGCCGGACGGCCGACCGGGCTGAATCCGCTTGCCACAGAATCCGGCGAACGCGGAGAGGCGTGGTTTCTGGATTGGCTGGTGGCCCTTCTCGAACAGCGCAGCGGGCCGATGACACCGATGCAGTCTGAGGCCCTCAAATCCGCCATTTCTCAGAATGGCAAAGCCCGCGAAGGGTTGCGGAACTTCCGCGCGTTTCAGGAGCTTTTCGGTGATGTCGGCGATGGGCTCGATCTCGCGCAGCGGATCAGCGAATGGGGGCCGGAAGGGCGCTACGGCTGGGTGTTCGGCGAGGCCGAAGAGCCGGTGGTGGATTTCACCAGCCATGATGTGACGGCCGTGGATCTGACAGAAATTCTCGACCTCGGCACCGAACGCACCGCGATCCTCGGCTATCTCTTCCGCCGCATCGAGATGCTGATCGAGGAAAAGCGCCCGACGCTCATTCTGATCGACGAGGCATGGAAGGTCCTCGACGACGAATACTTCGCCAAGAAGCTCGCCGAATGGTTGGTGACCGCGCGCAAGAAAAACGTCGTCGTGGTGATGATGACCCAGTTTCCAAACCAGATCCGGGGCTCAAAAGCCCGCTCGATCCTTGAGGCACTGCCAAACCAGCTCCTGTTCCCGAACGGCGAAGCTGCAAGTGCTGACTATGACGGTTTCCGGTTGACCGATGGCGAGTTGGACTTTGTCCTGAGCCCGATCCCGGGCCAGCGCATGGTTCTGTCGCGCACACCGCGCAGCTCCACAGTGCTGAACGTCGATCTCAAAGCCCTGGGTCCGCTGTTGACAGCCCTTGGCGGTGGTCAGGCTGGGCTCAATGCCTTTGGCGCCGACTATGCCACGCGGCCCAAATTTTGGAAGGAATGATAGTCCAATGAAATCAATATATTACATAACCTTGATTATCGGACTCGGGTTCTTGCCCCTCGCTGGCTGCACCGGCGTGCCGATTGCCAAGACCAATTGCTGGGCCACCGCTGGGTCCAATGTGACCACTTCCACCATGGGTGCAAGCCCGGATGCGGGCCTTGTCTCACGCGGCAACACCTCGGTTCTCGATGTCATTCCCTGCGAATAAACCTCTTGGCATGATCGGGGCATTGGCCTTGGGCGCGGCGGTCCTGCCTTGGCCTGCGACGGCGCAAGGCGTGCCGATTGTCGACCCGAAGTCGATCATCCAACACGGCCTGGAAATCGCTCAGATGTCCTATTTGACCGGTGGGCGCGAACTTGAGGCCGACAAGAAGCGTCGCATTAATGAGTTGCATCAGGACCAGCTTGACGCGCTGGATGCCACGCTGGCGATGATGACGGGCCAAACGCCGTGGATCGGCGATCTCGAAGTGATCCCCGGGGCTGAGGCGGAAGTTCTCTATGCCGTCGAGGACAACAATCCCTATGCCGACCGTCTTTTTGGCGATGCCAAGACCAGCATCGAAGAGATGATCGTGGCCACGGCGCAGAAATACGCCGGTCACCCGGGCCTTGCCCGCGCCGGTTTGAACCCGGTCGAGTTCCGCATCTGGTTCCAAAGCCTTGTGAAACAAGAATCCGGGTTTTCAATCGGGGCGCGCAGTCCTGTTGGGGCCTTTGGCCTGACGCAGGTGATGCCGGACACCGCGAAAGGTCTTGGCATTTACCCTGCCTATTACGATGACCCGATGCTGCAGCTCGATGGCGGCGCGCGGTATTTCCTGACCCAACTCAACACCTTCGGTTCTGTGCCGCTGGCCTTGGCGGCGTACAATGCCGGACCCGGCAACGTCACCAAGTATGGCGGTATCCCGCCCTTTGAAGAGACGCAGAATTACGTCGTTCGCATCACCGGGTTCTTCAACGCCTATGCGGGCAAGATCACCGGCGTGGATCAAGTCGGCACCTTCGATCCCCGCGATATGGCGATCGCCGAGGCCAGCAACACATCAGACGCAGGCCTCCACTATGGGATGGCCGCGTCGCTCGAGATTGAGGCATCGCTGAAGCGGCTGCGCGCCATTATCGAGCGCATCCCGACAACCAAATCGACCAAAGAGGCGCTGGACCTCAACAGTTATGCCCGGGCGGAAGCCGTCCGCATCGGGCTGATGGTCGAGCGGGTTAAGGCAGCCCGCGTGAAAGTCGATCAGGCCCGCTACGCCCTGTGGCTGCAGGCCTATGCCATCGACGCAACATTCATCAAAGTGAAGGGTGGTTCCGAATGATCCGCAATCTTGTCCGGGGTCTTGGCCCCCTTCTGATTTCTGCCGCGATGCTCTCCCCTGCCCTCGCGCAGGGCGTGCCGACCGTTGACCTCACCAGCATCGCCAAGATCGGCGAGGTGCTGACCGAGGCCAAGCTGCAGGTGAAGGAGATGATCGCGTCGAACCTCAAACTCGATGAGCAGATCCTGAAGCAGATCGAACAGATCGCGACGCTGAAGGCGCAGCTGGACGCCTTGCGAAACGGGCTGACACTGGAGGCCTTGGGCATTCCAGACCCGGATACCTTCTTTGACGACATCTTGCCCGACGTTGCTGATCTGACCGGTGGCCTGATCTCGGCAAAAGATGGCAAGTATTCTCTGATGACCACCTCGGGCAAGGTCGGCGACAAGCCCGCCGCCCAGTATGTCTCTGAGTTCTTCGCCTCTGCGGGGCTCGACGTGGCCACAGTCGACAGCCTTGCGAACAGTGAAGATGAAGGGGCAGCCCGGATTGGTACGCAAGCCAACACCGCCGCTTTCCTCTCGGCCGCAGCAGAGACCTCTTCGGTCAAGGCCTCGGAAAGCCTCGAGCGAGTCCACGAGCTTGTTCAGGAAATTCCAGACACCGAAGGGCTGAAGGAGGCCATCGATCTGAACACCCGTGTAACGGCGGAGCTGTCGATCGCGCTCGCCAATATCTGGAACATGGAATCCGCCCAACTGATGGGCATGGGCGAAGCTGGCGTCATGGACGCCGCCACAGCAGCGGAGGAACAGAAGTTCATCAAAGTCCTTGGAGGAGAATGAGCATGGCCAATGATTTCAAAGTGCGAACGATGGGCGGTGCCCTTTGGCTGATCGCGGTTTTCTCGGCCGCAGCTTGGGCCGAAACCCCTGCCCCGGCAGACATTTCCGAAGAGGACGCCTATCTCGACGTTTTGCCCAAGGTCGAGATTCCCGACGCCGTCCAACCGATCCCGGGAGCGGTGCACGAAGAATTCCGCAACTGTGAGGCCTCCTGGCCCGCCGGTTACGCGTTGGCGCGGTCTGGCCCCGAAGCGCGGGCACTGCGCGACATCTATGGTCTGGTCCGCGTGCGCAACGTAATTGAAACGCAGAATTGCGGCTGCACAGGCAAAGTGGCGAACTGGGAAGACGTTGAAGCCGTCGCGGCTGCATTGCGCGATCATCACGACGTCCAGCGCCTCAGCTGGCAACAGACGAAGGCGATTGCGGAGGAGGCCGCAACCCTGACGGCTGTCGCAGAAACCATGTGTGGCGGTAGCTTCTGATGGATAGCGTCTCGGCCATCCTGACAACGCTGGATGCGGCAATCACCTCAGCCGGGCGACAGTATTTCGAGGCGACGGCGGGTGCGGTCGGTCCGATCTACACGACCCTGCTCGCCCTCCTGCTCGTCATGGTCGGGATCAACGCGGCCTTGAATGTCTACCGGATTTCCATGCGCGACGCGGTTCAGCTGTCGTTCCGGATCGTGATGGTCCTGATGTTCGGTCTGACTTGGTCCAACTTCACCCAGATCTATGAGGCCGCTAGCAACGGGCTCAGTGCTCTTGCACTGGAATACTTTCGGTTCGGGGGTGGCGGTGTCGGTGCATCCGCCACTGCAGCGATGGATGACATGGCGAACATGATGGCCGGAAACGTGGATTCCGTGTCTTCGGCCATGTCCTCGATCATGCGCGGCTTTGTGGCCGCTGTTCTCTATGTGGTGCTCGGCGTGTTGATGGCAGTTTACGTGTTCATCGTCGGCTTCTCGAAGCTGATGATCGCCTTCCTTCTCGGGGTCGCTCCGATCGCCATCGGTGCCACGATCTTCGAGAAGACCAAGGGCATGTTCGAGGCCTGGCTCTCGGCCATGATCGGTTATCTGATGTATCCGGTCGCCTCCGCTGGGGTCATCGTGGCGGTCGTCACCGTTGCCCACGACGTTTTCCGCGAGACAAAGGATGTGACCGACCTCGGCTCCATCCTCGGCTTCTTTGTCATCGTGTTTGTCGGCATCTTCGCCCTGATGGCGATCCCGAATGCCGTAACCCACATCACCGGCCAGATCAGCCTCGCGAGCATTGCGCCGCAAGCACTGCGGGTTGCGGGCAAACCGCTGGAAAAGGCCTCCGACTATTCGGCGCGCCGAATGAACGAGGTGCGATCGGGTTTCATGCACGGCAAGACCGAACACCACCATTTGCGCGATCAGGCACGGTCCGATGCTGAGCGCGGCCAAGCCGCAAGGGCGCGTTTGGGTCAATTCATCCGCGACAGTTGACGCTGACGAACTGGCCCACGCCGCACAACTGCCGACCGCGCAAATCCCCATTTCCGGAGCAAGACAATGACAGGTTCACCCCCTGAATTGAGAAGTTTTCTCGAAGCCGAGATGTTCTACGGCGTCAAAAAGCGCGAACGGATCGCCTATCTGGTGGCGGGCGGCGGACTGGCCATCGGCCTGATGGGCATAGTCGCTGTCGTCACAATGCTCCCCTTGAAGCAAACCGAGGCCTTTCTCGCCATCGTCGACAAAGACACCGGGGTCGCCGAACGCGTGGTCGCGGTCGAAAAGGCCGGGATCGAGCAGGCCGAGGCCATCCGGCAAAGCCTGCTCTTTGCCTATGTCACCGACCGAGAAACCTATGACCAGCACGACAATGAGTCCCGCATTCTGCGCGCCTACACATGGTCCGAAGGCAATGCCCGCCAAGGCCTCGTGAGCCTTTGGACGGAAGGCAACGCCAACTATCCGCCCAAACTTTACGGGCAGAATTCCAAAGTGGTCATCGATGTTCTGTCAATCACGCCGGTGACCGACACAACCGCCCAGGTCCGTTTCACCAAGACCTGGGTGTCGGATGGCGAAGGTGTACCTGACCGGATCGGCAAGTTCACCGCCACCGTCACCTATCGCTTTGAGCCCTCGAAGCAAACCGCGCTCGATCTCGTCTGGCAGAACCCGACCGGGTTTCTGGTGACGGACTACCGCATCACCGCAGAAACCTTGGCCCCCACGGAGGAATGACATGACCCATCCCCTGACCCTTCCTGCGCTCGGATTTCTGATCTCGATCACCGCCCTTCCCGCTTTGGCCGAAACCGCACCAAAGCCCGGCAGCCATGATGCCCGCGTGACCTATGCCACCTATCAAGAGGGGCAGGTCTACCGGATCAACACACGCCTCAGGAATGTGACCCTCGTTGAACTTGGTGAAGGCGAGAAGATCCAGTCGATTGCCATCGGCGATCTCGAAAGCTTCAAGATCGACAAGCTGGAGCGCGCCAATCTCTTCATCATCAAGCCCGTCGTCACCGGGGCCACGACCAACCTGACGGTCGAGACGCAGCGCAATATTTACTTTTTGCAGGTCACCGAAGGTGGCCGTGGAGAACCGAACTATTCGGTGAAGTTCACCGTGCCGGGCAGCACGCGTGCCGCCACCGCCGGCAGCGATATCCCCGCCTCCCTGCCCATGACCTACAAGATCATGAAAAAGGGCCGCGCCTTGCCCGCATTCGCACCGGTGTCGATTTCGGATGACGGGCGGAAGACCACTTTCGTGATCACACCCGGCGCGCCAATGCCGACGATCTTCCGGGCCGATGCCAAGGGGCAGGAATACTCGGTTAATTCTTCCGTCCGCGGGACCACCATCACCGTCAGCACCCGTTCTGAGCGTTGGGTGCTGCGCTATGGCGATGAATATGTTTGCGTGACCGGTGACGCGGGAGTCAGCCAATGAGCGACGAGACGCAGGCCGAAAAACTCACCGCCCGCATGGAGCGCATGAAACCTTCCGAGGCCCCAAAGCGCCGCCGGGGCATAAACCCCTACGCGCTTTCCGCCATGACAGCCGTCGCCGGTGTCGGCGTTGGGGCATGGCTGGTGCTGGCCGCACCCGATGCCCCTGCCCCAGCACCCGCGATCGAGACCGCTTCGGTCAGCGATTTTCAGGGCGATGGCACGGGAACCGACGGGTTCAGCGTGTCACGGCCAAAGCCGCAGATTGTCCCGGCAGCACCAGACACCTCGGAGGCAGAACGGCTGCAGGCCGAGATCGAGGCGCTGAACGCCCAGATCGCCGATCTGAACGCCAATCCGGTGACCGTCACCGACGAGGCGGCACTGGCAGACCTCAAGGCGCAGGTTGCGGCCCTCGATGCCGATGCAAAGGCCCGCGCGGCAGCGCTGTCCGATCTCGAGCGCGAAAACATCCGCCTTCAGACCGAGCTCGAGACCAAGGCGCTGATCGACGGAGACTCTGAGGCTGAGGCGGCGCGCGCCCGGGAAGAAGAACTGGCTCGGCGCAGGCAAGAGGCCGAAATGCTGAACGAGGCGCAGATCCATTCCGATATGGTGGCCTTGCGCTTCAGCATGGATATGGGCGGAGAGGCTGGCGCCGCAGCCCCTCCCACGGGTGCGCCGGGACAGGCCGCCACCGGCGATGATGCATTCCGCAGGGCGGGGGCAAAGGCGGCTGAAGTCCGACAAGCCGAGGTCATCGCCGATCCAGCCCATACCGTCATGCAGGGCACGCTGATTGAGGCGGCCCTAGAGACCGCGATCAGCACGGATCTGGCAGGAAATGTCTCTGCCATCGTCAGCCACGATGTCTGGTCGTTTGATATGTCCCGCGTGCTGATCCCGCGCGGCTCGCGTCTCTTCGGGCGCTACGATTCCGAAGTTGATGCAGGACAGCGGCGCGTGCTGATCGCCTGGGACCGGCTGGTCACCACCGATGGGCAGTCCGTCACCCTTGCCGCCTATGGCACCGACCGCATCGGGCGCTCGGGCCTGCCTGGCACAGTCCGAAACCACTTCCTTCAGCGGTTCGGCACGGCCGCTCTGATTTCCCTCATCGGTGCCGTACCAACACTGGCAGCCGACAAATACGCGGCCAATGAAGTGGCTTCGGACACCGCTGAAAACGTCGGCACCGATTTGGGCGAGGCGGTCAACACCGTGATGGCCGATTATCTCAGCATCCCGCCGACGATCAGCGTCAACCAGGGCGCGGTCGTGATGATACGCGTCGATGCGGATCTGGCGTTTTACTGATGAGCTATCTCGACACCTATCTCGGGCAGCTCGACGCCGCCTTGTCGGATCCGGCCGTCATGGAACTGGCGATCAATGCCGACGGGTCGATCTGGCTGGAGCGTGCGGGGCAGATTCACATGACCCCAAGCGGGCTTGCCGCCCTGCCGGCGCGGTCTGTGCGCGATTTGGCCTCCCAGATCGCAAACTCGACCTCGAACACCTTCACGGAAACCGCACCGCTGGTTTCGGCGGCAGTGCGGTATCGCGATCTGATGCTGCGCTGTCAGGTGGTGGGCTCCCCTGCCGTCTCGGGCGGCACAGTGATCGGTATCCGGGTGTTTCGATCCCAGCACGGAGATGTTCGGCGCGTCGCCAAATCCTTCAGCTTCCTGAGAGGACAGGAAAACTCCCTGGAAGAGGAGCGCCGCGCGATGGTGGCAGAGATCCGCGCCGGATCGGAAGGGGCGGATGTCGAGGCTTTCTTGGGCAAGCTGGTCTCCGAGCGGCTGAACGTCATCGTCTCGGGCGGCACCTCGACCGGCAAGACCGAGCTTGGCCGAAAGCTCTTGGAAATGGTCGCGGCCGATGAGCGCATCGTCACGATTGAGGATTCCCTCGAACTTCTGCCCGGCCAGCCCAATACCGTCAGTCTCATCGCGCAGCGTGACGAGGGCTCGCCTCGGTCTGCCGACAAGCTCTTGCAGGCAACGCTGCGTTTGCGACCTGACCGGATCATCCTGGGCGAATTGCGCGGTGCCGAGGCCGCGACGTTTCTGGACGCGATCAACACCGGGCATTCGGGTTCGTTCACCACGTTGCACGCCCATTCGGCGCGCAAGGCCATGGACCGGCTGGCGCTTCTGGTGATGGCCCAAGGCACCAAGCTCAGTTTTGGCGAAGTGATCCGATACCTGCAAACCTCGATCGACGTGATCCTGCAGATGGGCCGCATCGGCGACCAGCGCGGGATCATGGAGATGTATTTCCCCGGCCTCGACGACTGACGCCAGCGCGGAACCCGACAGCGCCCCCCTCCTCTTCCCTCTTTCCGGCTCTTTGCCCCGCAGGTACCCCATGGAAAACGACAGCAATGCAGGGCTGAACCGCCCAGAAACAGAGCGCCGTGATTTGGAGCGTCCTGCAACCGAGCGACACAAGGAATATTTCTCGGTCCGGCTGACCCTTTCAGGGGCGGCGCAAGAATTCGAAGACCCGCGCCAAGCTGGCGAGGCCTTCTTCCGCGCCGATCCTGCCGAGCGGCCCTCGGTCGCGCATATCGATGGCAACACCGCGCGCACCATGGCCCGGACAGAGATCCACGGGGCCAATGAGACAGGCGAGACGCGGTACTTCAAATCTCTGCCGGACTCGCATGCGCCGGATGCCGAGTTCCGCGCCGGGTTTTTGAATGCGATGGAAGCATCGCTGACGGAACGGTTGGGCAAAGTCGAGTGGGGCAAGGATGGGCCGGCCGTGACCGAACGGATGGATACCGGATTGAGGGATGATCTCGAGGCCTTCGCGCGCCGCGCGCCGGAAAAGGCAGCGGCGATTTGGGCGGACCACAGCGACGCGGTCCCACCCGGGCCGACATTGCGCGCGGCAGTGCAAGCCCGGGAGGAAGTGGCGGATCGCGAAGTGGCAGCCTCCCAGGACACCCTTGCCGAAAGACCACCCATCATCGCTGCAGGCGACTGGGTCACCACTGATGCAAATGTCGAGTTGCGGCCCGTGGCGGTTGCAACCGACCGAGGGATTCACACGGGCTACGAGGCAAATCTGCCGGGAGGGGCGAGTGAGCTCACCGTCTCGGAGCGCACCTTTCCAAATTCCCGCGAGGCCCTGCGCTACGCCCATGATTTCTACGAGGGTGGCGAAGAAGGTCTTGATCTGGCCGTGAAGCGCGCGGCCGAGGTGGACCGCGCGTTGGTGGAAGAACCCGATCGCGGGCCGGAAGGGCTTGTCCTTGAACATCGGCCACAGCCCGAATTCGCCCGCCCCGAGACCGCAATCTATGCAGGCGAAGATGCGCAGCTCGTCCTGACCCTTGGCCGGGACAATGAAAACACCCGCTATCTGGCCGAGCGGCTCGTCGCCGACCCGGAGTTTCGCAAGGTGGTGGCCGAGCATATCCCCGATGCAGAGGCCACGCTTGGTACAGGTCGCTTTGTCGACGGCGAAGGCTCTAGCGGCTTTCTGCCCGACGAGCTTTTGGCCGTCACCTCCTACGGTCGCGATGGTGGGGCCGAGGTTCTGGCGAAGTTTCCTGATGAAGGGCCACTCAGTGAAGCCTTGGCCAAGCATCTGACGCAAAGCCCGGTGGTGGCGGCCTATGTCGAAGAAGAACGGCAGCGGAGCGATTTTGCTTCCGACCCTGCGCGGGCAATCTCGGCTTGGGTGGCGCAATCTACAGCCCAGATCGACAGATTGCCCTCGGACCGACAAGACGACCTCCGCGCGGAAATGCAGGGCATCGCCAAAGAGGCGACGGCAGCCTTTGGGCTGGATCGCGCAGTTGCCGAACCCGAGGCACCCGCCCGTTCGACAATCTACAGCACTGCGATCAGCACGAACGCCGTGACTGTGCGCGGCTCTGAAACAGAACTTCAGACCGAGAGCGCAAGCAGCCTTCGGGATGAATTGCGGCTGCGAGCGAGCTTGGTTGGGATCGACGCCAGAAAGCTCGAGAAGCGGCTGGAGACCGGGGCCACAAACGCCCGAGAGGAAGAAGCTTGGGTGAAATCCGACATCGCCGAAGTCGCAAAGTTTCGGGGTTATGACCTGAACAGCACGCAGGGCCGTGGAGCCGCAGCAGAGCGGTTGGATCGCTTCTATGAGCGCGCCGCCGAGCTGATCCAGTCCGCCCGCAGCATCGAGGTGTCGCGAGGACCTGATCTGATGGTCGAGGCTTTGGGCAAAATGGCAAAGGTTCACGCGCACCAAGGTTCCGTCTCCTTCCGCAACGAGGATCAGGCGCGGGATTTCGTCGAAGAAATGAAAGAGCGCTACGGGGCGAACGTGTTGAAAGACATCGCCGCTGGCCGTACCGAGGCATTGGCCAAGGATGTACCGGATCCGGCCGTACGGGCGGCGATGGCAGTGGCCGTCGTTTCGGCTGCCAAAGAACATCCCTCGCTTGGTCTCAGCGCGCATGAAGCGGAGGCAGCAGAACGCAGAATGGTGGCGCAAGCGGCGTCGCGGCCACCGGAACACGCGCGGGCATATGCTCACGATCGCAATCAAGACCGGGAGTTTTGATCATGCAACGCATTGCACTGCTGCTTCCCCTTGGTCTCACGTCCGGCCTGCTGGTTGGTCTGATCGCCGGAGGGCTCGTTCTCAACCTGATCTTGGGGCGCGATCCGAATGCGACCGGCATCTTTGTCCTGATAGCTGAGTTTCCCGGCTTTGCCCGGCTGACCTCCGTGCCCTGGGTCTTGCCTTGGCAAATCGTCGGCGCGTCCACCGTGCTCTTCACGGTTGCGGCCGTCGCACTAACCTTTCGCCAACAGCTCACCGAATACGGTCAGGCCAAGTTCCAGTCGAAGGCGGAGATGAAAGCCAATGGCCTTCTGCAGCCCTTGGGGGCGGGAATGGTCTTCGGCAAACTCGGGGCCCCTTCCAAGACCGCGCCGTATGTCAGCGCCACTTTCCAGAAATTCCCGCATTGCCTCGTCGTGGCACCTACGCGGGCCGGCAAGGGCGTGGGCTATGTCATCCCGAACACCCTCCTCTTTAACGGCAGCATCGTTGTCCTCGACGTGAAGGGCGAGATTTTCGAGGCCACTTCCCGGCACCGCCAGGCCGAAGGCGACGCGGTCTATCGCTTCTCACCCTTCGATTTCGAACATCCGACCCATCGCTACAACCCGCTCGAGCGCGTCGCCCGCATTGAAAATCTCGAACAACGCTACACGGAGCTGGCCAAGATATCGGACTACTTCTTGACGGTTTCGGACAAGGGGACGGCTGGTGACTTCCTGACCGAGGGACGTGAGCTTTTCGTGGCCGCTGGCCTTCTGGCCATTGAGCGGGGCAGACCCACGATCGGCGAGATCAGCCGCATCCTCTTTGGACGGGGTGCTACCCAGGAGGTTTACGGCGAGCATGCCGAAGAAGTGAAACACCCCAACGCGGCTCAGACCTTCCGCAAGTTCGCGGGCTATTCTGACCGGACCTTGTCCTCCCACGCCTCGGTCCTTGGCGGAGCGGGCATGACACTGTGGAACAACCCAGCCGTCGATCGCGCGACCTCCGGCAATGACTTTTCCTTCGCCGATCTCCGAAAGCGACCGATGTCGATCTATGTCGTGGTCAATGCCGACGACATTCGCACCCTGTCGCCTCTGGTGCGCTTGTTCTTCGGCGAGCTCATCGCCACCATGCGCTCCACCCTCCCCGACCCGAAATCAGAGCCCTGGCCCGTTATGGTCATGCTGGATGAGTTCGACCAACTGGGGCCAATGCCCATTGTCGAGCAGGCCCTGAAACAGCTCGCTGGGCATGGCGCGCGCGTGTCGATCATCACCCAGTCGATCCCCGGTCTCGACAATATCTACGGCGAAAACGTCCGCCTGTCGCTCGAGTCCGCCGCCGGCATGAAGCTCTATCTAGCCGCCAACGACAAAAAGACGGCGGGGGAGATTTCGGACGCTCTGGGCAAGACGACGAAGCTATCGGTGTCAGACAGCGTCTCGCGGGATCGGGATTTCATGCAGCGCCGATCAGTCAGTCGGCGGATGGAGGAACGGCCGCTGTTGACCCCGGACGAGGTGCGGCGATTGAACCCGGATCAGGCTATCCTCATCCCGGAGAGGCAGAACCCGCTTCTGGTCCACCGGATCGTCTATTTCCAGGACCCAACATTCAAGAAGCTGTTTGATGCCCAGAAGGGTGCCCTGCCTTATCCGCCCAAGGAAGCTGCGGACGTGCAGGTCCTGACCCAACGGATGGAGGCGTTGGAACGGCGGCTGGCTGAAAAGATGGTAGTCGATTTTGTGCAGCCGGAGAAGGTGAAGGAAGAAGCACCGACGGAGCTTGAACCGAAACTGGCGGCGGAGATTGTGGCGCGGGAGGAGGCTACACGGCAAATACCAACGGTGGCGGCAGATGCTCAAGCTCCTCAGATCACGAAACAATCCGAGCGCTCCGTTGAAGTCCAAGTGAATCTCGAAGTCCTGAAACCGCCGGCAGCAATCTCGGTAGCCCGGATGAACAAGTTCACCCTCAAGCTTCAGGCACAAGACGCATAGGTGCCATTGTGCGCATCACGAAGGACCCCAGTCCGAATCAGGCAGAGTGCCCTTTGGGAGGGCCACACCACGGACAAAAACCCGCAAAGGTTCTGTCATGGGTGTCTGTCCGACTTAAGCTCTTGATGCGGTGTAAGGCAAGAGGCAGGGACAGAAGCCGTTCAGAATGCGGGCAGCTTCCGCACCCTCAGTGGTTTCAATGATGCCTACGCCAGATCAGGACGCTGGCATCGCTTCCCTGCTTCGCACAAACTTGTCCCTCGCTTTGCCCGACAGATCGAACCCTATGTCGCGCGCGGCCAAGTGGAAGTTCGCATCGACGGAAAAACCATGAGCCTGCTCAAGAAGGCCGGTTGAACCTTAAGCGCGGTTCATCCATCAAAGGGATAGTCGGCCCTTGAGCCAATGGTTTCTATGATGGTCGGGAAACAGGATGCTTTCGACGGGCGAGAACTCACTGGCCGACATGTGGAACCGCGATCGGACCGTTGGCAAGACGGATTGACAAAGGGAGGTATGGCGTCAAGACGGATCGACGGGTGCGTTGAAGCTACCGAGGACTCTCAACAAGGGGGCCCTTGCTTGTTTCCGCAACCAGTTAAAGGCATCTCAGCACATCGATCGCAAAGGATTTTTGTTCGTGGCACCACCGGGTTATTTGAACTGGCTAATCGATACCGGAGAACGTCAGGCGACAGCGTGCGGCCGCGAAATCGAAATCTGGGCGCTCAATCCACAAGAAGATGCCGCAGTTTTATCGGAATGGTCCAAACATTTTCGCGAACACTATATTTCCGATTCTGATTTGCCGTTCATGGCCGGCGGCACCGGGCTCGACCACGCCACTTTTCTGCGAACGATTCTCTTCCCTGATGCGAAGGTGGCACCTGGGCCAAGTCTCCGATCAGGAGACTTTGGCGAGATCATCGTCGCCGACTTCATTCAATATTTTCTGGGATACTGGTGCCCGCGCGAGCTGCGTTATCAGGACCGCTGGAACCGAAATGACTCGACAAAGGGGTGCGATGTCATCGGGTTCAAGTTCGCGAACGAAAACAATCCTGGACCGGCCGACGAGCTATTTATAATAGAGACCAAATCCGGGAAGTCGACGACCGACGCAAATAGGCTTCAGGATGCGATCAATGACAGCATAAAGGACAGACTACGGGAGGGCATGA
>ERZ1645187.2035-NODE-2035-length-18179-cov-30.614655_pt1 | contig 18179 bp, 19 predicted proteins | sample MGYA00575352_ERZ1645187 | MGnify/ENA primary metagenome ERZ1645187 (study PRJEB40837, sample SAMN11349314) | freshwater sediment metagenome | isolation source: river sediment | host: Sediment | place: India: Wazaribad , New Delhi | collected 2017-02-21 ... | reverse complement strand
ACTTTAAAAAATGCCTTGGCGAGTTTCAATCCTTCCGCCTGGTAGGTCAGATACTGCTCCAGCACTTCGTAGGATTGCTCCGCGTATTTCAGCAGGCCGGATGCTTGTCCGTACACAGCCACCGCATTGATTTTTTCGGTCAGGTAATACCCATCTAAAAAATGTTTAACGCCGCCGGAAATAATATATTGCTGACACTGTACTTTATCTCCGAGTTCTTCTTTCAGTTCGTTGAATATGCTGACCATTTCTTCTGCGCTGTGCCCGATTTGCGCTATTTGTCTGTATACTTCCAACTTCTGCTGATCGCCGCGCAGCAGCTCCATTTTGGAAAAATTAGTTCCGCCATGTGCGGCAAATTCAATGGCTTCCACCGGAAGCTGCATCAGTGCGCGCAGGCTTTCTTTGCCAAAACCTTGGCCCACTTCCTTGATAATCACTTTTTGTGTGGTGGTGTCTAAAAACCTGCGGATGGTGTCTATCGGAGCCTGTGTAATCTTGTCTCCTTCGGGTTGCAGCCATTCCTGCAGCGGATTTACGTGAATGATAATACCATCTGCCTGCAGTTTGTCTGTCAGTTCATCAATTTTCTGAAAGGCGTTTTGCTGCTGCAATATTTCCAGCTGTGCAATACCGATGTTGGCATAGAACGGCAGGTCGTTCCCGATGATGTTGCGGAAATCGAAATCCTGCAGTCGCTCATTGCCATACAAGAGCGAGCGGCAGGAACCGAGGCCCATGCCCATCCCGAACTGCCTGCAGGCACGTGCCAGATTGCTATTGATCTGAAAAGCTTTTTCTGTTCCGCCTGTCATGCTCGATACCCAGATCGGAGTGCGCAGCGTTTTTCCCAAGAAAGAAAAAGGGGACAAATCACCGGTCGGATGAGCGGACAATAGCGGTTCATACGAGAATCTGCGGTCAATGTGCATGCTCTCGACCTGCGACTGAAACGCGAGCTGGATATGATCCTGTTTGCGTTCGGCGGCTGTCGGGTCGGATGCGGATATATTTTCTGATGTATTCAAGCGGTGATAAATAATAAGGTTTAAACAATGAAACAGGCCGAATGTTTACTGCTCAGCAGAAGGCGACGATTTTTTCAGGGAATAAGCCGCCGTTTTCAGATCTTCCAGCCACAAATGCTGCTTGTGACGGAACAGCCAACCCGCTGTCTGGTAAATATGTCCTTCCGGCGTTTCAAACACATCTATCAGAAACAAAAATCGGTGGTCTTGCTTTTCGGAAGACAAAATGCCGGAAAAACGGGCTTCTTTCACTTTCAGTTGATTGGCCGTTACAAACATGGTATCCGGCTTTTCGATTTTCACCTCCCTCAGATTGCGTTTCAGCTGTGTCGTGATGGAATCAAACATCAGTTCAAAGCCGTTGTCGCCGGGTTTCATACCGTGGTCCACCAGGATAAAATACACATCTCTGTAGTCATTTTTTGCCTGCACGAGGGCGTTTTTCATCGGATAAACACCTTCTGCCTCCGACAAATAAGACGGATACGCTATTTCTACGTCTTTTCCTTTATACACCGTTGGTTCCTCACTGTACTTACAGGCAGAGAAAAGCAGGGTGGCGATTACCAAAACCATCCATTGCTGAAACGACACGTTTTTCATGCTGTAAAGATAGCATATTATTTGTTGTTCGCATGACAGTGGACAAAGACAACAACTTCTTAAAAATCTATGGTATGTCCGTGTTTTTTGAGCCATTCACGGCGGATTTTATAATCCGGCATCGCCTGTTCCACTTCTTTCCAGAAGCGCGGAGAATGGTTCATCTGACGGAGATGCGCCAGCTCGTGCACGATAACATAGTCGATGATATGCTCGGGAAGCAACAGCAGTTTGGTGGAAAAAGTCAGCCTCCGGGTAGAGGAACAACTGCCCCAGCGGGAAGTCGTATGTTTCAGTTCTATCTTTTCTATCTTTTCCTGGAAATGGCGTTCGTTCCAGGCCAGCGTTCGCTGTTGAATTTTAGGTAAAAAATAGCGTTCGGTAAAACGCAGCAGGAAGCGTTGCACTTCGGCTACCCTGTCTTGTTCGGGCATCGATTCCCGGAGATAAATTCTCAGCGTATTATCACCGCGGTAGCTTAATTTATTACGCCCTGCTTCATGATAAGCGATTTCTATCTGAAATGATTCTTCCAGAATCTTCAGCGTCCGTTCGTGATAATGGGAAATATGCTGGAGTTGGGCCTGATAATAACTTTTCTGGTGAATCTGTTGCCGGGCCCAACGCAAAAACTGTTGCAGCGTCTTTTCCTTGTCCACCACAGAAATATGCTTCGGCAATCTGATGATAATCTCCTTTTTGCCCAATGCCACTCTGGAAGACGACCTTGCCTCCACTATGATTTTGACCGGTACCGGTAAATCCGCTATCGTGCTGATATGTACACTCATGGCAATATTCCTGGGTGCAAGTTAACTATTTACTTTCTTTGACAAACATATTCAGCGCGGCTTCCCGGCTGATGACATATTGCTGTTTTTCATTGACGGCTATCCGGATGGTTTCATCGAATTCCTCTTTTTCCAGAATACGGAGTTTATCGCCGAGCTGCAACTGTATCTTATTCAGGTACTTAAGAAAAGCGGCGGAATCGTCGTTGACATTCGCCAGCAGATACGTCTTTTTCAGTTTCGCGTCGGCCAGACAAATGACATTCGGCACGGAAATGGTTCCGTTTTTGTTCGGAATCGGGTCGCCGTGCGGGTCAAACTTAGGATATCCGAGGTATTCATCCATTTTATCTATCAACTCATCCGACTGGATATGTTCGAGCTGCTCTGCGATATCGTGAATTTTATCCCACGTGAATTTGAGTTTCTTTACGAGAAAGGTTTCCCACAAACGATGCTTGCGCAACACATGTACCGCTATCTGTTGGCCTGACTTGGTGAGCGAAACGCCGTAATACTTTTTATACGACACCAGCTTCTTATCTGCCAGTTTTTTCAGCATATCTGTCACGGAAGCCGCCGAATATTCGAGCTTATAAGCGAGGTCATTTGTTTTCACCACGCCATTCACTGAATATTCGCTCAGTTGAAAGATATATTTCAGATAATTTTCTTCTACAGAACTTAACATAAAAAAATAAAATTTAGACAAAGCTAAAAAAATTAGTTTTAATTTAAAAAAACGAATTTTATTATTGTGTAATATTTCTGAAAAAATCTTCAAAAAATTCACCTGCCATGCAATCAGTCATCCATTATTTTGAAACCATCAATCCTATCCTCGCCGCATTTTATGCGACCCTGTTCACCTGGGGGGTAACTGCCCTTGGTGCCTCTTTTGTGTTCTTTTTTAAAAAGATGAACCGCGCCATTTTCGACGGTATGCTCGGTTTTACGGGTGGTGTGATGGTGGCCGCCAGCATCTGGTCGCTGATAATTCCCGCTTTTGAAATCGGAGAAGGTGGCATTATCCGAAAACTGGCGGCAGCATCGGGCATTGCGGCGGAAGAGGTGGTATTGTCCATGTCGGATAAGATTTCCGTGGTTTTACCGGTTATTATCGGGTTTTCTCTCGGCGGACTGTTTATTTATCTGGTAGATAAAATCATGCCGCACCTGCACATCAATTTTCAGGATTCAGAACATGAAGGTGTAAAAACAGACTGGCACCGCACCACATTGCTCACACTGGCGATTACGCTGCACAATATTCCCGAAGGACTGGCTATCGGTGTGATGTTTGGCGGTGTGGCGGCGGGCATCGACGGTGTGACTGTCTCCGGTGCGCTGGCATTGGCCATTGGTATCGGAATTCAGAATTTTCCCGAAGGAATTGCCGTCGCAATGCCAATGCGCCGTCAGGGACTGAGTCGCTGGAAGAGTTTTAATTTCGGACAACTTTCCGCAATGGTAGAGCCATTTGCCGCCGTCGTGGGTGCCTGGGCGGTCTACACATTCACGCCTATCCTGCCGTATTCACTGGCATTTGCCGCCGGCGCGATGATGTATGTAGTGGTGGAAGAAGTGATACCCGAAACACAACGCGATAAATTTACCGACCTGGCCACGCTGGGTTTTATGGTGGGCTTCATGGTGATGATGACACTGGATGTCGTATTGGGATAAATCACTGATTTTTTTCCCGGATGCGCTGATAGAGTTTGATTCCCGACATCAGCAAGACAACCAGCACAAACAAACCCGCGAGGCCTGTGAGCCAGCTTAAACTGGTTTTTACCACAACGAGAAATACAATAGCAAACAGCAAAACAGTGGCTACTTCATTCCAGATTCGCAGCTGTGTGGAAGTGTATTTAAATATGCCTTTTTGCTGTTGCAGAAAGATGATGTGCAAGGTGTAATGATAGATATACAGGGCCACCACAAATGCCAGTTTGATATGCATCCACGGTTGAGCAATAAAACCGGTCTGCACCAGCAGCCACACGCCGAAAATCAGGGTGATGACAGCGGACGGCCACGTGATAATATACCACAGTTTGTGCTGCATGACCTGCAACTGACGTATCAGTATACTGCGTTCCGGCTCGGGTTTGTCCTGTGCTTCGCGGGCGTAAATAAACAATCGCGGCAGATAAAACAAACCTGCAAACCAGTTCACCACAAAGATGATATGTAATGCCTTGAGATATGGATATTCTAACACGATACGAAGGTACGATTTAAGGCAATGCTTCGTATCAGCAGGGCAAAAAAAATCCCGAAGTGAACTTCGGGATATCTAATTATGTGGTGACCTTTATCTTGCTTTCACCGTGGTGGTCTCATTGATCCAGCAGTCGATGGTGTAAGGAGCACCGATTTTTAATTTCTTGGCTGCAATCTCTGCTTTGGTAGGCAGATATTGTGTATAGGTGTCTATCATTTTTTGCGCTTCCTGTTTGGTTTCATCATTGCCCACTTCAATGGCTTTTCTGAATTCATCAAACGCTGGCCACAGTACTATCTGGCTTTTGAAGCCGGTGCCGGGACCGCATAATTTTCCGCTGCCTGCATATAAAGTACCAATCAGCAGGTGCGCCTTGCCCAAAGACGGATTGTATACCAACGCTTGTTTTGCTAAATCTCTGGAAGCAGAGAAGTCGTTTTTATCGGCTTTCAGCGAAGCGAGGATATAGTACAAATCAGCTCTTTTGGAAGAATCTGCTTCTTTCGCTGCCGCGTTTTCGTATAACACGTAGGCAGAGTCGAAAAGTTTGTTTTTCATATAGATGCTGCCCAAACGGATAGCGTAGCTATAGTTTGGATCCATCGCATTGAGCTTTTTCAGCAACTCCACATTGGTTACGCTGTCTGCGCAGCCGCGTGTTTTTGTATATACGGTGCGAATCGTTTCCAGGTCATTCGGATTTTGCTGATATTTTTTCATGTAAATTTCCATCAGCTTGGCGCAATCTGCCGGATCTGATTTGTCCGCAAAGTTTTGGGTAAACAAATCATCTATCAGCGTTTTCACTTCTTTGTACGCCTGCAGTTGCTTGTTGCCCGGCTGCGCGATATTTTTATCTACCACCACTGTCAGTTCATCGTATTTTGCTTTCACCAAATCTTCCGTAACGGCAGCGTCTTTGCCCAACTGGTTGATGAGTAATTTGAAATACGTCTGTATGTAATAAGGGAAAGCTTTGTCTCCGCTTAATTTCAATGTTTTTTCCAGTGCGACACGGGCTTCCGGAATATCCGCGTTTTTGCCGTATTTCAACAGGTCGATGGCTTTTTTACCCAACATATATTCGTTGTCGCCGATACATTCTTCCTGTTTTTTATACACCTGAAACAAGGTGTCTATGTAGTTCTGACGCAGTGTTGCATCCGTGGTGTTCTGGATAAAATGCGTATACATGGCAACCCCGTCAATAAATGTCTGATTGCGGAATGCCGGCGCATTGTTAAACATGTTTTTCCACTGGTCGTATCCTTCAGAATAAAGATTCTTTTTAAAGAATTCGCGGTAGATAGAATAAGCAGGGGTTGTTTTCAAACTATCTCCGGCGATGTAACGCGGACAATTCTGGGCGGATGCCCATCCCCATGTTGCCAGAAACAATCCAAATGTCAGGATAATTTTATTCCAGTTTCTCATTTTCTGTCGGTCGTTTTTTTATTAATAGTATTTACGTTTTACAAACCATCTGTCATTTAATGAAATGCCGAATTTCAGGCGGAAAAAGTTCTCGCGCACCAGGTTTTTCTGGATGGTACCGCGGCTGCCCGCTTCCAATCCGATGCTGAATGCGTAGGTATACAATTTCTGCAATAATCCTTCTTCATTGGCTGTCGTGATGATAATCGGTATGCCTACTCCAAAGTTTATGCCAAACTCATTTATCGCCTGATCATTGATAGTGATATTGGTACGTGTATAGTTAAATCCGGCGCGGTATTTCAGGCGGGTGAAGAACTTGGAAAAATTCTTGTCATTCGGCAAAAACTCACCACCGGCAGCTACTCTCCAACTGTTGCTGAGTCGCGAAGCGGCATTGTCCTCAAATCCGCGGTACTTACTCCACGGCTGAAACTTAAAGTCGACGCCGGCTTTGAATTTCACACCTCGGGATACCATAATACCCACGTTCAGCGTGGCGGGAATCCTGACGTTAACAGACTGGTTTAATCCTTCATACAACGTATCCAGTATTTTGCCGGCCTGCACGCGTGGCTGGATGTAATCCGTGATATAGTCATTGATACCTGCATCCGTATTTCTGCCGGCCAGATAAGCCGATGCGAAAGTGTAGATGCCATTATCGACATAGGATCCTTTTCCTAATTTTATCGGTGCAGAACCCGATAAGCCAAATACAACATTGTAAATTTTATTGCTGTCTTTCTTGCTTTTCACATCCAGCACATATTGCGCCCCGGCATTCCACATGAAACTGCTGATTTTGGCATTAGTGAAAGACCAGGTGGTATAAGCCGTGTTGTCGAAACTGCCGCCTTGGTTTAGTGGGAATGCAAGCGCATTATTATTCAGTTTTCCAAAAAGATATCCGACATTAAAGCCAACCTGAAATCCTTTGTATTTAAATCCGTTGCCCCACGACAGGTTGTAAGTCGTACCGGAGCCTTCGTATTCCACCTGCACGACATTGGCACTGTCATATACCGCATTCTGCGAAATGAGATAATCCTTTGCCGTAAATGGCAACAGAGACGCGCCCGTAGTCCAGTATTTGTTTACCGGAAAAAACAGAGAAAGGTAGTTCAGGCTGAAGCTGTTCTGTTTAGCCTTCAGATTCTGTGTTTTTATTTTACCGAAATTGCCGGAAAATCCTGCGTCCAAAGTTGTGAGTCTGAGCGAAGCATAAGAAGCAGGATTGAGATAGTTGACCGTTTCTCCGGACTGGAATGCCGCACCGAGTCCGCCCATCTGTGCCGATTGGGCATTGTTGTTATCAGAAGCGAAACCCAACCCGTACCGGGAATAAGGTGTATGTTCTTGTGCCAGTAAAGGTCGGACTGTCAAAGCCAGCAATGTGATCAATAAGATTCTACGCATTATAGTTTAGTATGTGATTGAGGCCGATTAATGTACAATCGGAAATGGCAAATATCTTGTTTTTAAGCCTATTAACCAACAATTCCGCATCTCCACCGGTAATTATTATATTCATTTCAGGAAATTTAACTAAATATTCACCTGTCATCCCGTCGATTTCGCGGGCTGCGCCGTTTAAAGCGCCGATAAGTAAATTTGTTTCAGTTTCATTTCCAATGAGTTGTGAAATATCTTCCAATTGCACCAAGGGCAATTTTCCGGTAAAGGTATGCATGGCCTGCAGTCGCATTTTAAGTCCGGGATGAATGCTTCCACCCAGAAATTCATTGTTTTTATTAATGAAATTAAAAGTAATGCAGGTGCCGCAGCCGATAATGAGGTTGTCCTGTTCCGGAAAACGGGCGGCGGCGGCGGCGGCGAGGGCAAGCCGGTCTTTGCCCAGACTATCCGATTGGTACAGATTTTTAAAGGGCAATCGGGTTTCCTGCGTAAGCATCAGATGGTGCGGCACCCTTTCTATCGCGCGGATACAGTCTGCCGGAATATCAATAGTGCTGGACACTATGGCTTTCTGGATATCAAACCGGTCCAGAATGGCATCGTAATCAATGGGATGTCCGTTTTCTGCCGTCATCACCGTATTGAAATCGGCCTCATCAAATATGCCGATTTTAGTGCGGGTATTGCCGATGTCGATTGTTATATTCATTGTTGCCTGTACGGTGATTTATACTTTGTAAACTGAGTATCTCAACGGTTAAATGATTCTTTTGCTGCCGGATGCATGGGTCAATTTCCCGTTTTCCATATTGTCTATCAAGACCAGCCCCGGTAATTTGCCGGCTTCTATCGAACCTAAAGTGGCATCAAAGCCCAATGCTTTTGCGCCGTTGATGGTAGCCCAGGCCAGCACCGTTTCAAAGTCGAGGTAAGACTGATATTTCAGAATAGTTTTTATTTCTTCCAGTATATTCAGCTGCCAGTTGGAGGTCAGGCTGTCGGTACCGATACAAACCGTAGCCTCCATATCCAGAAAATGTCTGTAGTATGGCAGGTTGTTTTCGATATACAGATTCGCATTCGGACAAGTAGCCCAGAATACCTGTTCCTTTCCCAATGTGTCGTGGGCGGCGGCGATATCCTGTTTTTGTGTCAGCGTGTTGTGCACAAAAAGCGTCCGGTTTTTGCTGTTCAGATATTCGAGTGCGTAATGTATGGAAGTTGTATGTAATGCCGGAATATCTTTCGTAGCACAGCCGATGCGTTCGTAAAATGAAATAAAATCACCGGTTTTATGCTGGAAAAGTTCATTTTCCGGCGGTGTTTCCTGATTGTGGATGGAAATGGTTTTTCCCTGTTGTGTATCGCACAGTTGCTGAAACAAGCCCCGCGACACCGAATAAGGCGCGTGCGGCACCCGGGAAATCTTGTTTTTCGTTGTTTCCTGCAGCTGATGAAAGACCGCATCGTATTGTGCCATCGTAGCCGCCGTCCTGTCGGTCTGAAACATATCAAAATACTCGACAAAGGTATAGTAATGCAGCTGTTCCTGTTGTTTTTGAAGGAAAGTATCGGCAGTATTGGAAATATCCCCCACCGCCACAATGCCATTTTCCAGCATATATTGTGCTTCGCGGGCAATGGCATCGCGGATGATTTCCTGCGCATGGTTTCTGTTGCTGATTACCTGCGAAATAAAATCTATCAGTCCCGTGCCTGTCTGCGCAACTCCTTTGAGATGCGATAACTCCAGATGGCAATGTGCATTGATAAATCCCGGAACGATAATACCACTGTACTTTTCCAATTCAGCAGCATCATGTTGTTCTGCCCTGTCGAGCGACACTATTTTTCCGGCACTATCCACTACGACAACGCCGTTTTCTATCGGAGCAGCAGTGACCGGATATATTTTATCTGCGGAGATCTTGCGAAACATCTGTCAAAGATAATCAAATTACCAAAAACCCCGAAAACATGACCACAATCATACCAATTGATGCTTAATGTCATATAAATGGAAAATAGGTGTATTTAATTTTATTGCAAAACACACACAGATGACCCGTATTACAAAAACAACAATTCCATCAGATAAAACAGCCAATGCTGTCATCAAAACACCTGGCCCCATTAAGAACGGCCATGCGAATGGCGTTTCCACAGATGAAGACAACAATTGGGAAATGAAAACCGTCACATTGGGTGAATTGAAAAACCTGCGCACAAAAGATGATTTGTCTTCATTATTTCAAAAGAATAATGCCAATCCGCAGAAAATATTCAGCACTATCAAGTATGAAGAGGAGCTGGAGAAGTTGCAGATTGAGTTGGTCAAGATGCAACGCTGGATACAGAGCAAGGGAATGCGGCTGGCCATTTTGTTTGAGGGAAGAGATGCAGCGGGAAAGGGCGGCACTATCCGACGTTTTACAGAACACCTGAATCCGAGAACACTGCGGGTGGTAGCATTGCCAAAACCTACCGATGAAGAATTAGGACAGTGGTATTTTCAGCGATATGTGCGGCAACTGCCCAACAAAGGTGAAATTGTTTTTTTTGACAGAAGCTGGTACAATCGGGCGGTCGTGGAACCGGTGAACAAGTTCTGTACCCAGCATCAGTATGAAATGTACATGAAGCAAGTGACGGAATTTGAACACATGCTGTATGAAGACGGAGTGATAATTGTTAAATTCTGGTTTTCCATATCCAAAGAGGAACAGTTGAGAAGATTTGAGTCGCGCAAGCGAAATCCGCTGAAACAGTGGAAACTCAGTCCTGTTGATATGCAGGCACAGGAAAAATGGGATGATTACACCAGATTCAAGGAAGAAATGTTCAGCCGCACACATACTTCTTTCAGCCCGTGGATTATCGTAAAAGCCAATAACAAACAAAAAGCCCGACTGGAAAGCATCCGGTATCTGTTATCTGTTTTGCCCTATGAAGGCAAGGACGAGAGTCAGTTGCGCATTCACCCGGATCCGAATACGGTATCGCGCTATCACAGAAAAGCATTGCAGGTAGACAATTAATTTAAACTGTTTCCCGCACGTAAAACAAATGGTATGTCTATCTTTGCAGCATCTTGTCAACGAAAACAGACATACGGACTTTATCCAAAGAACAGCTGATTGACCAATTGGGTCGGTTGGGTGAAAAACCATTCCGCGCCAAACAAATCTATGAATGGCTGTGGAAGAAATCAGCTGTAGATTTTGATGAGATGACCAATCTTTCCAAAGAACTGCGGGAAAAGCTGAAAGCGCATTTCGTGCTGCATCCTGTCAGTGTGTACAAATTGCAGCAATCGAATGACGGCACCATCAAATCAGCCTTTCAGCTGCACGACAAGCACCTGATTGAGGGCGTGCTGATTCCGACCGAAGACCGCGCCACGGCCTGTGTATCTTCTCAGGTAGGCTGCAGCCTCACCTGCTCCTTCTGCGCCACAGGATTCCTGAAACGCGAACGCAATTTAACCGCCGCTGAAATCTACGATCAGGTGGTACTGATAAATAATCAGGCGCTGGAAAGTCTGGGTCGCGGCCTCACCAACATCGTTTTTATGGGCATGGGCGAGCCGCTGCTGAACTACAGCAATGTGCTGAGCGCGATTGACAAAATCACTTCGGAAGAAGGATTGAATATGGCGGCCAAGCGCATCACCGTGTCGACAGCAGGCATTGCCAAAATGATAAAAAAACTGGCGGATGATGGCGTAAAATTCAACCTCGCGCTCTCTTTACACGCGGCAGATGATGAAAAGCGAAACACCATCATGCCCATCAATGAACAAAACAATATTGAAGTGCTGATAGAAGCATTGCAGTATTTTCAATCGAAATGCAAGGGCGAAGTAACCTTCGAATATATCCTGCTGGATGGCGTGAACGACACGTTGGAGGACGCGAAAAAACTGGTGGATATTTGCCGGAAACTGAAAGATGTCAAAATCAATGTGATTGAATACAACAAGATTGAAAACGCCGATTTCGTGAAATCTACCGTAGAAAAACGGGAGAAATTCATTGAGTACCTGACGCGGCAAAAAGTAATTGCGCACGTGCGAAAAAGCCGCGGCAAGGATATCGACGCTGCCTGCGGTCAATTGGCCAATAAATCCAGGTAGTTACCCTGAATTTTATTTTCGGTGGTTTTCCATTATTTTTAAATTCCCGGAACCATTTAATTTCATACCATAAAACAACAATTATGAAAACTGTGTATTTGCTGATTGGCATCGCCATTGCTATGGTAGCCTGCAAGAAAGAAGAAAATCCTACGCTGACAGAAGAGCTGGCGAAAAGCAGCTGGCAAAAAACCAGTATCCTGATTTCGGCCGATTCCATCGCGCCGGACACGATTCCCAATATCGACATCCTGAGCGCCAAGCCGGATTGCGCCAAAGACAATATCTGGCAGTTCAATGCGGAAAACAATACATTTCAGTTGCTGGAAGGCGAAAAATGCAATATCGCAGATCCGGACATTAAAGCCAGCGGTATTATTGAAGAAAGCAACAACGGCAACAGACTCCGCGTGGATGGCGGTGGTATCAATGAAATATGGGAAATAGAGTCGCGCTCCGCCAGTTCATTCCGGGTGAGTTACTTCGCCCGCAATGATGGCAAGCTGACAAAATTCCGTGTGGTATTTACGAAAATTTAGTCCTTCAGCAAACCACGCTCCAGGGTTAGTTTCACCAGACCGGCCACGTTTTTTACACCCAGTTTGCTGATGAGATTCATGCGGTGCGTCTCCACCGTGGATACGCTGAGAAACAGCGTGTCCGCGATTTCCTGGGTCGTCTTTTCATCTATTATCAGCTGCAGAATTTCCTTTTCACGTCGGGTGAGTTTGGGGATATAGGAATTGTCTTTCTTTTGTCCCATGGCTTCCTTCAGCATGAGGTCCTGCATGCTTTTCTGGATATATTGTTCGCCTTTCAGTACCGTGTCGATAGCTGCCAGAAAATCCTGCTCGGAAGCGTCTTTCAGCAGGTAGCCGTCCGCGCCGTTGCGGATGGCCGTCTTCACCAGCGCAGTCTCCTCAAAGGAAGTAAGCATGATGACCTTCATGGCCGGATACTTTTTCTTGTATATCTTTAATGCATCCAGTCCGTCATCTCCTTTGATATTGATATCCAGGAATAGAACCTGTGGTTGCTCTTCTTCCAGTGCCTTTCCAGCCTCCGTCAGGTTGTTGATGGCAAAGCGTACGCTGAATTCCTTTTTCGGGGCAAACATATTGGAAACACCCTGCAATACAATTCCGTGGTCATCCACAATTCCTATGGTTATCATAAATACTTGTAAGTTTGTCAATAAAAATAATATTTTTATAGTTGTCTAGCCATAAATCGCCATTTTATTTGAAACATCTTCTATCATATAGCCTTTTTCTGAGTATTTTCCTGAGCCTGTCAGCGCATGCCGCACCGAATACCGACACACTGTTCGGACGTGCGCAATTTTATGAAAAACTCGACAGAGACAGTGCGTTGTTTTACTACAACCAATTGCTGACCGGCAAAAATCTGCGCGAGAAACAACCGGAAATATACGGAAAGGCGCTGCGCAGAAAGGCCGTGCTGAATGCCACCATCAACAAAGAAAGTGAGAATATCGCGCTGTGCGAAGAGGCCATTGCCATTTTCCGGCAGCAAAAAAACGCTAAGGAAACAGGTATTACACTTAATTCTCTGGCCAATATTTATCAGGTAAAAGGCTATTATGATCTGGCAATTGCCAACTATCAGAAAGCAGCCGTCATCTTTGATTCCATCGCATTTTATAATGGCCTCACGATTTGCTACAGCAATATCGCATCTATTTACAATCATACGGAACAATATCAGCCGGCACTGCAATACAATCTGCTGGCCTATCAGACAGCGGTGACAAAAAATGACACCTTCAGCGAAGGTATGATTGCGCACGATGTGTCCATTTCATTTACCAAAAACAAACAACCGGACAGTGCGAAATACTACGCGACACGGGCGCTGCAACTTGGGCAATCCATCCGCAATGATTTTGTGACCGGCTATGCTTATAAAGCTTTTTTCGAATTGTATAAATCCGAAAAAATGTGGCTATTGGCACAAACAAGCGCACAGCAGTCGCTGACCTACCTGCAGAAAACAAACTCCCGCTACGACGTCTGTTTTGCCTATTGCAATCTGGCGGAAAGCGCGCTGGCACTGCAACAAAATACCGCCGCCCGCGATGCCATTCAGAAAGCGGCGACACTTGCGGAAGAAGTGCATTCCTTTCAGCTGAGCAAGCGGGTCTATGGACTGTACAAAGATATCGCGGCGGCCGGCGGCGACTACAAAAACGCGTACGCATTTGCACAATTATATCAGCAGTACAGCGACAGTGTGTTTTTTGAAAAGAGAAATAATACGCTGAATGAACTGGAAACAAAATATCAGACCGCACAGAAAGAAACACAGATTGCGCGGCAGCAGGTGGAAATTCAGGAGCAACTGATAAAAACAAAGCAGGCACGGATCAGGCTGGCCATTGCCGTGGTATTATTCTTCGTCTTGCTGGTGGGCGCCATCCTGTTGTATCTCTTTTTCAAACAACGGCAAACCTTGCTGCAAAATAAAATTATCACGATAGAACAGCAGAAAAAACTCGAACTGACACAGGCCATCATGGATGGTGAAGAAACGGAAAGAGCGCGGCTGGCAAAAGAACTGCACGACGGCATTGGCGGACTGATGAGCATGGTGAAACTCAGGTTTGCAAAAATCAGACAAACAGCTGCCGGTCTGCAGCAGGAAGAAGATTTTGATAATGCCCTGGAATTACTGAACACCGCCTCACAGGATATCCGCAAGATTTCACATGCGCTGATGCCTTCCGCGCTGGAGCGACTGGGACTGACGGAAGCCACGGCACAGTTCTGTCACGCGATGGAAAGCAGCAGCCGGATGGAAATCGACTTTCAGCACTACGGACTGGAAGAGCGCCTGCCGCAGCGTTTTGAACTGCTGGTTTACCGCATTATTCAGGAGCTGCTGAACAATATCGTGAAATACGCGGAAGCAGGAGACGTGCTGGTGCAAATCTCCCGCCACGACAATCAACTTTCCATCACGGTGGAAGATGATGGAAAAGGATTTGATGTGAATATCATACGACAAAAAGACGGCATCGGTCTGCACAGCATGCAGCAGCGGATTGCCTTGTTGGGCGGCAGGATGGATATCGATTCCGCTATCGGCAAAGGCACTTCCGTAAACATCGAACTGCCCGTTTCCTGAAAATAAGAATTCCGGCCTCTAAAAGCCGGAATTCTCGCGTAAACAACTAAAAAAACTACCCTGTTAATTCATTCTGGTAAATACTTTACGAGTTCCGTTCGGTGATGTCATAGCCATTCCTTCGCCGCTGTCCGTAATGGTAAATCGGATATCAAAAACGTTGTTCGCATCAAAGCGGATGGACAACACATTGTTTGGTTTTCTGGACCACGTAAAGTTGACACGCTGACGAGGGCTTTGGCCTGCACTTCCGATATCGAAAGTTTCTTCAAAGCCGGTGCCATCTGCTCTGAATGTAATTTCGTCCACAAATGTCTGGGTGAATTCGCGTTCTCCCAGAATTTCCTGATGTTGCCAGCTGCCGATAACGCGCTCATCAAAACCGCCGTTGCTGCCGTTTGGCCCTACATTGTCTTTTTTGCAGGATTGGGTAAATAGCATAAACACAAATACCGCGATGCTGCATACTGTTCTCTGGATGTTGATTGTTTTCATGATGTTAGATTTTTTTGTGAGTGAATTGGTTTGTTTTATTTGATAGTGTAAAGTTCCGATTATGGAGTTGCTTTATCTTCAGCAGAAACCACCGATGTAAAAACTCAGGGAAAACCACCATATCCTTTTTTGTTACAAAAAATGCCGCCCGAAGGCGGCATCTCATCAACAAACCAACTTCATTTCAAAACACCCGAAATGATCGTATTTCCCGGTTGTGCAGGTTGATTTTCTGTCATATTTCTGTCGGACATTCTGAATACGTTTGTCGTATTGGAAATGAAATCGCTGTCAAACCAGACGCGTCCCTGTCCTTCTTCAATAAAGACATTTCCACCATTGCTGTTGTCAATATTGATGATGCCGAATTCCACATTTCGCAGCGCATCTCCATCTTTGGTGGCAGATAATATGATGGCAATGATGGCCGAATTTTCGCCAAATACAGATTTCACTTTTCCATAGACCGTGAAGTTATTTCCGCTGCCGGAAATAGCGGTAGCAATGCTCGTATCGTTTTCACTCAGAAACATTTTGCCCAACAGGCGGATACTGAAATCATCGGAACTTTGTTCGAATAGTTTCATTTTGGAATTGAACCCTGTACTTCCGACGATGTCCTGCGGTCGGTTGGTACTTCTGAGTTTGGTCGGAGAGATGTCATAGACACCCTCCACATTCGGCGGCGTGGTGCTGCTGTGAATGGTCAACCCGAGTATTTTCAGGGTGTCCAGGTATTTCTGGGGAATAATATCCTGGATTTTGTTTTCCAGGATCTGCTGATCCGTTGGTGCTATTTTTTCTTCTTTCTTGCATCCGGTGAGCAGGAAGGCAAGTGCCAGTACTGCGAATGACAGCTTTGCCAGTAATTTTGATGTGTTTTTCATGATAATAAATTTATGGTGATGAATGATTGAAAATTGGTTTAATAAGCACGGCTCAGGAAGGTGTAATTGCCGCTTTGTCCGAGTACCAGCTGGCCATTGTGCAGGGTATATTTGATGTAGCCGTACAACTGTCCGTTTTGTTCAAGGTACAGGTAGCCGTTTTGTACATACCATTTGCCGCATTGCGCGTTGCCGCCGCCGTTGTTGTAACTCCAGTCGTTGCCGCTGCTCACGGAGCCGCCTTCTGTTACACAAACGGTGCCGTCTGCATTCAACTGATAGTAGGTCACGGAGGTGTAAGACGCGTAGTCGCCGTAGCCGCTGCTGGCTATCATATCCTGGTGCATCCAGGTGCCTACGATGCTTTTGTCGATTTTTTTGCTTTGTGCGAATGCGCTGCTGATAGTCATCATTACTAAAATTGCGAGGGTGGTGATTGCTTTCATGGTGGTGGTTGTTTTGTTGTTTGTAATTGTTTTATTTGATAGTGTAAAGTTCCGATTGTGGAAGTGTTTTATCTTCAGGGCTTTCATGGATACTAAAAACTCAGGGAAAACCACCATATCCCTTTTTCCTCCGGGCATAAAACAGGCCGCCTTGCGGCGGCCTGCCCATTGTCTGTACAAAAGGAAAAACGTTTCGGCATTATTCTGTGAAGAAAAACTCTCTGGAAGCCCCGGATTCACTGGTTAGAATGAGCTTTTGCTGGGATGGCTGCAATTCATACGTATAGATTTCGGTAGTGCCGTCTTCCATGTCCAGTATCAGTTTGCTGTTGCTTTCTGTCGACCAGCTGAGTTCACTGGTCACCGGTGTATCACCACCGGAAGTGGTAATGGTAAATACACTTTCCGTTCCGGAGCCATCTTCATTCAGTTCCAGCTGGGTGAGGATATTGAACGAAGGAGAGATGCTTCTGTTGTGGCTCCAGATGCCTTCAAGGCGATCGTCCTGAGCAGGATGGATGGATTCCTTTTTACATCCGGTGAATACAGCGGCGATGGCGAGGAAGGCGATGGCCAAATATTTCGGGAAGAAGGTTTGCTTTTTCATGACTGATATTTTTAAATGATGAAGAATGATGTTGAACTTGGTTAATAAACGATATTGCTGATCAGGATTTTCTGGGTGGAAGTCGTGTTGGTAACAGTAGTGAATGTATCTGTGATTTTGGTAACTCTGTTGTTGCTGTCAAAGGTGTAAGCAAAATCGTGCAGGTCGCGTCTGTTGCCAAAATCGATGATTACCTGTCTGACAAGCTTGTTGTACAGTTGCATGCTACTGATGTTTTCCTGTTCCATTACTTTGAAATACTGCAGTGGTTTGAGGAAAACCGGTAATTCGTTGATACCTTTCTGATACGGCAAATTATCGTGGTAGTTGATATTGATGGTCGCCTCCGCATTAATCTGAACCATATTGTCGTTGGTATAGTTTACCACACCGGCGGTGAAGAATGCGCCACCGTTTCTGTTCTCCAGTATGCGGCTCAGTTTTCTGACATTGTTCTGGAAATTGACCTGTGCATTGGCCATGAAGACAGACTTAAATGTTTTGTCGTCGTTAAATGTCAGCACCTGACTGACGACAGATGCGTTTTGTGATTTAAAGCTTACACTGTTGGCGGAGAGAATCACAGAATCCACGATATTGCCGGATTTGGAAACATATTTGCTGAGTTTGCCCTGTGCATCGTAGAGGTAAGTCTGGGTTCTCACGGTAGCACCATTGTGGGTGGTTACGATTGATTTGGGCTGAAAGGAAACCGGTGGAACGGCTACTACCGGTGGTGTGGCGGGCGCTGCTCCCGGATTTTCCGGTACGATTTCATTTTCTTTCTGGCAACTGGTGGCCGATACTGCGAAGAAGATAACCAACATGGATACGATACTTCTGATGGATGTTTTTTTCATGATTATTGTTTTTTAGATTTTTATAAATTGATGGTGCATGTTTGATTGAAAATTGGTTTAATAAGCACGGCTCAGGAAGGTGTAATTGCCGCTTTGT